>Ga0265338_10006025_pt1 | contig 15573 bp, 17 predicted proteins | sample 42126metaG_FD_193579 | JGI IMG/M metagenome (GOLD analysis project Ga0265338, IMG submission 193579) | Rhizosphere microbial communities from Carex aquatilis grown in University of Washington, Seatle, WA, United States - 4-21-26 metaG | ecosystem: Host-associated > Plants > Roots > Rhizosphere... | reverse complement strand
GTCGGTTCAGGACCCCCTCATGCCACCCCCGTCCGGCACGATCACCTAGGCGAGGGTCGGTTTTCAAGCAACGCCTGAAGACGGGAAGATCTGCGTAAGTCGTTGGAGGCGAGGGTCGGAATCGGACTTTTAAGAGGCCGAATTCGATTAAAAAATGCCATGTTTTACGGGCCAGTCAAGCACTAGGCCGTCACTATTTTTCAGTAGGCTTTCACCCTTTTTTATACACAGTTTTATACACAGTTCAAACTTGGAAATCATGCGAATCATTGCTTGTGAGCTTTTGTTTCAGTGGATGTTCTGCTTGAAAAGCAGCAGCAGCCTTTGGCATTTGGGGATATCATTCACAAGCAAGTCCCCGTTCAGGGGCGTGTTCAAAAACTCGCTATAGCCGGGCAGGTTCCGGAGTTCTGGTGCATCCAAATCGCGGAATGCCATCGCCGAGTCGGAAAAGTTCCGCCGCTCAATCGGCTCGTGTATCAGGGGGATGACGTGATGATGACGCGGGTCACGGCTGATCCTGGAAAAAAGCGTAATCACTGCCGCCTCCTCACCCTCCAATACCTGCATGAAAGTGCTGTCTTGATAGAGCAGCAACCCCGTTATGCCTGCTCGCGTGTTCCGCTGAACACTGCCTTTGAGCAATTCCATTAATTCCGCCCGGCTGAAGGAATCAGCGGCGGTGCTGGTATACACAATTTGATACAACAAGCCCATGACCGACTGTTTTAACCTTCGTCACATCACTCTTAATAATCAAATTTAAATTTCGTATGAAATCTCCCGCACAGACCAGCTCAAACTGGTTTGCGGGTAAGTTAAAGTATGAATCCGCTTTTTTCGGACATCGAGCCTATAATTTGTTGAGTGAGAAACCGCAAGTAGCTCGCAGAATTTGTCATTGGTGAGCGTGGACGGTTTTATGAACCGGTGGCGGTCTTGCAAAACGATGAGTGATTGAAACTGCTCAGGATGATGAAATTTCACCAACGCAATATCTGGCCAAGTTGTGGCAAGTAATGAATAGCGGCGGTTTTGTACCTGTGGTTGGTTGGCATTGCGGATGCGGCAAAAGAAAACTTGTGAATTCGTTCGTAAATGAAAGTCAGCGCGGGTGTGTTGGACTTGAAGAGGGGGCTTGTAGTCTGGCAGGGGAAAAGGGGTGCCGGGTGGTGGATGAACTGAATCTGCTGCTCAACATTTCCTACACGCTGGAAAGCAGTCTTGAATTGCGCGAGGTCATCCGACCGGTCCTCCTCAAACTGGAGGAGGTAATCGGGCTGCAGTGCGGCACGATGACCATCCTCGACGGCAACGGCAACGGCTTTTCCGCTTCGGAGGCCGTCGGTTTGCCGCGCCACCTTTCTAAGGAGGAATATCTGCGTCTTCATCGCCCTCTCATTGACGATGTGATCCGCACCGGCCAGGCCGTGGTGGTGCCGGATATTTCGGTGGAGCCATCGCTCAAACGGGAAATTGTAGATGGGGTCACGGAAAAGATGGCGCTTATTTGCGTACCGGTGAAATTCGGCGAGGAAGTCGTGGGTTGCCTTAGCGCGGAGCGTCCAAGCCGGGCGGAGGTCAGCCTGGCAGCTGATCGACGTCTGCTCTCGCTCGTGGCCAATGTCATCGCCCAGAGCGTGCATTTCCACCGCGTCACCAAGGAACGTCTGAACACGCTTCAACGGGAAAACGAGCGGTTGCAAGAGCAGTTGCGGACGAGCCTGCGGCCGCCAAACATGATCGGCAATTCCAACGCGATGCGCTCGGTTTACCTGCACATCGAGCAGGTCGCTAATAGCACAACCACCGTGCTCATTCGCGGCGAATCCGGGGTGGGCAAGGAACTGGTTGCTCGCGCGCTGCACGAGCAAAGCCCGCGGAAAGGCAAGGCTTTCGTGAAGTTCAACTGCGCCGCACTGCCCGAATCCATCATCGAAAGTGAGCTTTTCGGCCACGAACGGGGCGCGTTCACCGGCGCGGTTTCCATGCGCAAGGGCCGGTTCGAGATTGCCGACGGTGGCACGATTTTTCTCGACGAAATCGGCGACATTTCGCCCTCCACCCAGGTCAAGCTGCTGCGCGTACTGCAGGAAAAGGAATTTGAACGCGTTGGCAGCCAGACACCCATCCGTTCCGACGTTCGCGTCATAACCGCAACCAGCCGAAATCTCGAAGAGATGATCGAGCAGGAGAAATTCCGTTCCGACTTGTATTACCGGCTTAACGTTTTCCCCATTTACGTCCCGCCGTTGCGCGAACGCAAATCGGACATCCTGCTGTTGGCGGATTACTTCGTGGAGAAATACGCGAAGCAGAATCAAAAGTCCGTGCGGCGCGTCTCGACTGCGGCGATTGACCTGCTGGCCAGTTATCACTGGCCCGGCAACGTACGCGAACTGGAGAATTGCGTCGAACGCGCCGTGCTATTGTGCCAGGTCAAGGCCATCGAAGCCCATCACCTGCCGCCCACGTTGCAGAAAAAGGATTCATCTGAAAAATGTTCCGGCGGCACAATGGAATCCGCTGTGGCCGCGCTGGAGTACGAAATGGTCGTTGCCGAACTCAAAGCCTGCGACGGCAACATGGCAGCTGCGGCGCGCAATCTCGGCTTGACCGAACGCCAAATCGGCCTGCGGGTGAAGCGTTTCGGCATTGATTTCAAACGCTTCCGCCGTGGCGAAGAATCCGTCGCCGCAAAAGCTACATCCGCGTAGCTTCCTTCTGCAAACCTACGTTGGGGTAGGAAATTTCCGGTCAGGAGCTACGCCGCTTTCTTCCATCCCGATTTTTCTCACGCGATAAAACGCTGATTCCACAGAGGTGTTTCACTTTTTGTGAAATTCCGTTTCATAACTTTTCCTAGCTGGCATCGCGTCTGCAAAGGGAACAATTGCGCCGGTTGCAAAATCCACCGGTCGAAAGAAACCGAACAAAAAATTTAATTATGAGAAAAGTAGCTATTTACGGCAAAGGCGGCATCGGCAAATCCACCACCACCCAAAACACCGTGGCCGGCCTGGCTGAGATGGGCAAGAAAGTCATGGTGGTCGGCTGCGATCCCAAGGCCGATTCCACCCGCCTGCTTCTCGGCGGCCTATCGCAACGCAGCGTCCTTGACACACTCCGCGAGGAAGGCGAAGACGTGGAGCTGGCCGACATCCGCAGCGACGGCTTTTGCAAGACCATGTGCGTGGAATCCGGCGGTCCCGAGCCCGGTGTCGGTTGCGCCGGCCGCGGCATCATCACCTCCATCAACATGCTCGAACAGCTCGGCGCGTATGATGCCAGTGAAAACCTGGATTATGTGTTCTACGACGTGCTGGGTGACGTAGTTTGCGGCGGATTCGCCATGCCGATCCGCGATGGCAAGGCGGAGGAGATTTACATCGTCTGCTCCGGGGAAATGATGGCGATGTACGCAGCGAACAACATCTGCAAGGGCATTTTGAAATTTGCGCAGTCCGGCAAGGTCCGGCTGGGCGGTTTGATCTGCAACAGCCGCAAGGTGGACAACGAAAAGGAGATGATCCAGCAGTTCGCCAAACTGCTCGGCACGCAGATGATCCATTTTGTTCCGCGCGACAACGACGTTCAACGCGCCGAGATCAATCGCAAAACGGTCATCGAGTGGAACCCGCAATGTGGCCAAGCCGATGAATATCGCAATCTGGCCAAGGCCATTGACGGCAACACGATGTTTGTCATTCCCAAACCACTTCCCATTCCCGAACTCGAAAAGCTCCTGATGGAATACGGACTGTACAATTGACGCGACTCTCAACCATCAACTCTCAACCAACCAATGCCCACAATGATTCAATCCGTCGTGCGACCGGAAAAAGTCCACGAAGTCATGAAAGCCCTGCTCGACGCCGGGTTCCCCGCGGTCACGAAGATGGATGTCTTCGGTCGCGGCAAACAACGTGGTCTTAAAGTCGGCGAGATTACCTACGACGAACTACCCAAGGAGCAGTTGTTCGTGGTTGTTGGTGACAACGACAAAGACCTGGTTGTGGAGACGATTTTAAAATCTGCCCGCACGGGGACGAAGGGTGTTTTCGGCGACGGGAAGATATTCATCTCGAAAGTCGAGGAAACCTGGACCGTGAGCAGCGGAAGCAAGGACGCCTGACCATGAAACAAGTCACTGCCATCATCCGTATGAACATGATGAACGCGACCAAGCTGGCGCTCATCGAGGCCGGTTTTCCTGCGTTCACCGTTCGAAAGGTGCTCGGTCGTGGCAAGGGTAACGTGGATTTTCGTGTCATTCATGGCGCGGAAGCCGGCGCGCCCGAAGCCATCGCGCGACTCAAGGACGATGGCCCGATGCTGATTCCCAAACGCATGATGACCATCGCCGTGGCGGATGAATCCGTTCCCAAATTGATTGAAACCATCATCAAAATCAACCGCACGGGCAACCGTGGCGACGGGAAAATATTTGTCGTGCCGCTCGAAGAAGTGGTGCGGGTCAGAACCGGCGAACGCGGGACAGCAGCGGTAAACTGAAACCAACTGAGTTATGTCTGAAAATACCGAAACAATTCCCGTAGCCGCGCCGGATCCGGCGGCGGTAAAAGAGGAGATGCTGAAGATTTATCCGCCGAAAACGCGGAAGAAACGCGCCAAGCAAATCATCCTCAACGAGCCGGAAACCCCGCCGGAAATTGCGGCCAACACCCGCACCATCCCTGGCATCATCACGCAACGCGGCTGCACCTACGCCGGTTGCCGTGGTGTGGTAATGGGGCCGATTTACGATGTGTTGCAAATAACGCATGGCCCGGTCGGCTGCGGATTTTACGCCTGGTTGTCACGCCGCAATCTTGTCCGGCCGGCCAAGGGACAGACCAATTACCTCCAATACTGCATGAACACGGACATGCAGGAGGATCAGATTATTTTTGGCGGTGAAAAGAAATTGAAGCAGGCCATCCGCGAGGCCTATGACATTTTCAAACCGAAGGCGATTGCCATTCTCGCCACCTGCCCGGTTGGTCTAATTGGCGACGATATTCATACCGTTGCCCGGCAGATGAAGGAAGAACTCGGGATCAACGTCTTGGCCTTCAGCTGCGAGGGTTACAAGGGCGTAAGCCAGTCCGCAGGCCATCATATCGCCAACAACGGCGTGTTCAAGAACATCATTGGCCTCGACGACAAGGCGGACGAGGCGGAGTTCAACATGAACATCCTCGGCGAATACAACATTGGCGGCGATGCCTGGGAAATTGATACGCTGCTGCGCAAATGCGGCATCCACATCACCTCGACTTTGAGCGGCGACGTCAGTTACGACCAGGTGAAAAAGGCACACACCGTCATGCTCAATGGCGTGATGTGCCATCGCTCGATCAATTACATCGCCGAGATGATGGAGAAAAAGTACGGCATTCCGTGGATCAAGGTGAATTTCATCGGCGCGGAAGCCACCGCCAAAACACTCCGCAAGATCGCCAGATTTTTTGACAGTAAAAAGCTAACGGACCGAATTGAGGAAGTCATCGCCCAGGAAATGCTGGCATTACGGCCCGTGCGCGAGGAAATCAAGGCCCGGCATCAAGGCAAGAAAGCCGCCCTGTTTGTCGGCGGCTCGCGGGCGCATCATTACCAGGATTTGTTCCGGGACATCGGCATGGAAATCGTTTCCGCCGGTTACGAATTTGCCCACCGCGACGATTATGAGGGCCGGAAGGTTCTGCCGACCATCAAGGTGGATGCCGACAGCCGCAACATCGAAGAACTGCACGTCGAACCCGATCCGATCCGCTTCAAACCCGTGCGCACGCCCGAGCAAATGGCTGAACTCCAGGGCGGCGGTTTCACCTTCAAGGATTACGAAGGCATGATGGTGGAAATGAAAAAGAACACGCTGATCATCGACGACATCAGCCATCACGAGATGGAAAAGCTCATTGAAATCTACAAGCCGGACATCATCTGTTCCGGCATCAAGGACAAGTTCGTCATCGAAAAGATGGGCGTGCCCTGCAAGCAGCTCCACAGCTACGACTACAGCGGCCCGTACGCGGCGTTCGGTGGTGCGATCAATTTTTACCGCGAGGTGGACCGGATGCTGACGACGAAAGTCTGGAAATACATCACCCCACCATGGGAAAGGGAACCGCAGCTCACTGCTTCGCTCGTCCACGCATCGAAAGTCAACGGTGCCAGGAAAAACGGCGAAACCAAATCCTGGCGCAAACCGGCGGCAGTCGCCGAAGAGGTTGTTTAACCATGAACCCAATATAATTATGCTCGAAGGAACCACTGCTGAAATCAAGCCGCGCGAGGCGCTTCGCATCAATCCCGCCAAGACCTGCCAGCCCATCGGTGCGATGTATGCCGCGCTCGGCATCCACGGTTGCATGCCGCACAGCCACGGTTCGCAGGGCTGCTGCGCATACCATCGCAGCCATCTCACCCGCCACTTCAAGGAGCCGGTCGTCGCCACCAGCAGTTCCTTCACCGAAGGCGCGTCGGTATTCGGCGGCCTGGCGAACATGACACAGGCCCTGAGTAACATTTTTACAATCTACAATCCAAGAGTGGTTGCAGTTCATACGACCTGTTTGTCCGAGGTCATCGGCGACGACATCCCGATGATGATCAAGAAAGCCACCGAGGAAGGTATCATCCCACCGGGCAAGGTTGTCATCCACGCCAACACACCGAGCTTTGTGGGCTCACACGTCACCGGCTTTGCCAGCATGGTTACCGGCATGGTGCGTTACCTCTCCGAGTTCAGCGGCAAACGCGAGGTGCAATTGAATTTGATTCCCGGCTTCATTGATCCGGCGGATATGCGCGAATTGAAACGCATCGTCAGGCTGATGGGTGTGAAGACCATCATGTTTCCCGACACCAGCGGTGTACTCGATTTGCCGCAGGATGGGCGTTACCGGATGTTTCCGCACGGCGGGGCGACGGTCGAGGAAATCAAATCCGCCGGTGACAGCATGGGCACGATTGCGCTGGGCCATTTTGCGTCGCATCCGGCAGCAACGGAGCTGGACGAAAAATGCAATGTCCCGTGCGCGTTCCTTGAACTGCCGTATGGTCTGACGAACACCGACCGTTTTATTCACGCCATGCGAAATTACGGCGGCGTGGATGTGCCTGCCACCATCGGTGATGAACGTGGTCGTCTGCTCGACGCCATGAGCGACATGCACCAGTATTTTTACGGCAAACGCGTGGCCATTGCGGGCGATCCCGACAATGTCATCGCGCTCACACAATTCCTCGTGGAATTGGACATGAAACCCGCCTATATCATCACCGGTTCACCCGGAAACCATTTTGAGAACCGCCTTAGTGAAATTCTCGCTGAACAGGCGCCGGACGCCATCATCAAGCAAAACACAGATTTATTTGCGCTCCATCAATGGATCAAGAACAAGCCGGTGGACCTCATCATCGGCAACACCTACTGCAAATACATCTCGCGGGTGGAGAACATTCCCTTCGTCCGTTTCGGTTTTCCGGTGCTTGACCGTATGGGCCACCGTTATTTCCCCAGCGTCGGTTATATGGGTGCGCTACGGCTCATGGAAAAAATCAACGATGCGTTGCTTGATCACAAGGACCGCGAGTGTGCCGAGGAAAACTTCGAACTCATCCAGTAACCGGCGATGAACCTTTTCACAATCAACCCCGCCACGGAATCGGATGTGTTTCCACTCCTGAGCATGATCCGGGAACTGGCGGAGTTCGAACGTCTCGCGCGCGAGTTGGAGGTGACTGCCGACTCGTTGCGCGGGGCGCTTTTCGACGCGCGCCCGGCTGCTGCCGCGTTGCTAGCGCGTGTGGGGGATGAACCGGCAGGTTACGCGGTGTATTTCCAGACCTTTTCAACCTTTGTCGGCCGGCCGGGGATTTTTCTCGACGACCTTTACGTCAGGCCGCCGTTCCGCAAATGCGGCATCGGTCGCGCCTTGTTGGAACGCGTCGCTAAAATCGGCATGGAACTCGGTGGCGGTCGTTTTGAATGGATCATGTTGCGCTGGAACGAAAATGCGTTCCGCTTTTATCGCAGCATCGGCGCCAAAGTGATGGATGATTGGGCGTTGTTGAGGATGAATGGCCAGCAGGTTCGCAAGCTGGCGAGTGCAACCGTGAAAGTGACGAAATGATCGAGCTTCTTCCAGAACGTCGGCCACAGGTAGTGCGCAAATCCTCCGGCACACCTGCGGTTGACCTTCCCTGCGGCAAGGCCAGCACTGCCGGTTCGGTCAGCCAGCGGGCCTGTGTGTTCTGCGGCTCGCGCGTGGTGCTCTACCCTATCGCCGACGCGTTACACATCGTCCATGGGCCGATTGGCTGCGCGGCTTATACCTGGGATATTCGCGGAGCGCTGTCGAGCGGCCCGCAACTGCACCGCCACAGTTTTTCCACTGACCTCCAGGAATTGGACGTGGTTTATGGCGGCGAGAAAAAACTCGAAGCTGCGTTGTTGGAGCTTATTGTGCATCACCAGCCCAAGGCGGCATTCGTTTATTCCACCTGCATCGTCGGACTCATCGGCGACGACGTGAGCGCCGTCTGCAAACGGGTTTCGGAAAAAACTGGAATTCCGGTGCTCGGCGTTCATTCCGAAGGTTTCAAAGGTACGAAAAAGGACGGCTACCGCGCCGCTTGCGAAGCGCTTTACAAACTCGTCGGCACGGGCGACATCTCCGGCATTGGCCCACACAGCATCAACATTCTCGGCGAATTCAACCTCGCCGGCGAGACGTGGGTTCTGCGCGACTACTACAAACGTCTGGGCATCGAAGTCGTTGCGTGCATCACTGGCGATTCGCGGATTGAAGATATCCGCCGCGCGCACGGCGCAAAATTGAATCTGGTTCAGTGCTCTGGTTCGATGACAGGCCTGGCGAAAATGATGGAGCGTGACTACGGCATCCCATTCAAGCGGGTTTCCTATTTCGGCATCGAAGACATGAGCGCTGCGCTTTACGATGCCGCGAAACATTTTCCCGCCGCGCCAGAAATTCTGGCCCGCGTTCAGGACCTAGTGCGCGATGAGGTTGCTAAAATTTATCCCGAACTTCAGCGCTACAAGCAAAAGCTCCTCGGCAAAAAGGCGGCGATCTACGTCGGCGGCTCGTTCAAAGCGTTTTCATTGATGCGCGCGTTGCGGTTGATTGGCATGGAGACGGCCATCGTCGGTTCACAAACCGGCGACAAGGAGGATTACCAACAGCTCCAGGAAATGGCCGATCCCGGCACCATTATCGTGGACGACGCGAATCCGCTCGAACTCGCGAAATTCTGTCTGGAAAAGGACGTGGACTTGTTCATCGGCGGCGTCAAGGAACGGCCCATCGCTTACAAACTTGGTATCGGTTTTTGCGATCACAACCACGAACGCAAGGAACCGCTTGCCGGCTACATCGGGATGCTAAATTTCGCGAAGGAAGTTTATGCGAGTGTTGCCAGTCCGGTGTGGCAATTCGCGCCGCGCCGCGCGATCGGCACACAGAGGACTGCGCACCCGATCGATGCTGAGTTGGTGGGAATCGCTGTCCGAAGGGAAGAGGCTGTCACATGAACTGCGCCGCTTGTTCACCCTCCACGGAAGCCTGCAATGAATGCGGCGAATCACCGATTTCAAAATCGCCGACTGGCAATCGGCAGTCGGCAATTCTTTCTGATGACGAACCGCGCTCGAAACATTTCACCTCCACGCGCAACGCCTGCAAACTTTGCACGCCACTCGGCGCGTGTCTGGCCTTTCGCGGCATAGAGGGCTGCATTCCATTGTTGCACGGTTCACAGGGCTGTTCGACTTACATTCGGCGTTATCTCATCAGCCATTTCCGCGAGCCGATTGACATCGCATCCTCGAACTTTCACGAGGAGAGCGCGATTTTTGGCGGTAGTAAAAATTTCAGCCAGGCGGCGCTCAATATCACGCGTCAATATCAGCCGCAACTCATCGGTGTGGCCACGACCTGCCTGGCCGAAACCATCGGCGAGGACATGGGGCAACTGCTGCATGATCTCAAGGAAAAGCACGGCGAAAACGCTGTTGCGCCCATCGTCCACGTTTCGACGGCTAGCTATCGTGGCACACATATGGACGGCTTTCACTCCGCCGTGCGCGAATTGGTGGAGCAACTTGCCGTCGAAGGCGGAAAATCCAGCCGGGTCGCGCTATTTCCTGGCATGGTATCCACCGCCGATTTACGGCACCTGAAAGAAATTCTCGCGGACTTCGGCCTGCCATTCACGCTGCTTCCGGATTACTCGGAGACAATGGACGGCGCGACGTGGTCGGAATACGAAAAATTACAATCCGGTGGCACGACCCTGGCCGACATTCGCGCACTCGGTTCGGCGATGGCGACGATTGAATTTGGCCGCGTCCTCGAAGGAACGGACACCGCTGGCACGGTGCTTCAGGATAAATTCTCCATTTCCCGCCGCCTGCTGGGTCTGCCGATCGGCATCCGCGAAAGCGACACTTTTTTCAACGCGCTCGGGGAGATTGCCGGTTGTGAAACACCGGTCAAATACCAGCGCGAACGTGGCCGGCTCGTGGATAGCTTGATCGATGGCCACAAATACGCTTTTGAAAAGCGTGCCGTCGTCTATGGCGAGGAAGATCTGGTCATCGGCCTGACGGCTTTATTGTGTGAAATCGGCGTGAAGCCGGTGTTGTGCGCCAGCGGTGGGCACAGCAAACAGTTTGAGAAGTGTCTGCGTGCGGCCGCGCCGGGATTGCCGGCGGAATCGCTCGTGAAGGAAGGTTTTGATTTTGCGGAGATCGCCGAGGCCGCACCGGACTTGAAGCCTGATTTTCTGATTGGCAACAGCAAGAGCTATTCGATTGCGCGCAAGTTGAACGTGCCATTGATCCGCGTGGGCTTTCCGATCCATGACCGCATTGGTGGCCAACGGGTGCTGCATCTGGGCTATCGCGGGGCACAGGAACTTTATGACCGCATTGTCAACGCGCTCCTTGAAGTGAAACAGGAAACTTCACCGGTCGGTTACGCATACCTATGAACGCGACCAAGATTGATTTCAGCAACCACCCCTGTTTCAGCAAGGATGCGCATAAAAAACATGGACGCATCCATCTGCCGGTTGCGCCACGCTGCAACATCCAGTGTAATTTCTGCAACCGCAAATACGATTGCCTGAACGAAAGCCGCCCCGGCGTCACCAGCACCGTACTGACGCCGCAACAGGCCGTGGCGTACTTGGGAAGTGTGGTGGAAAAGCGCCCGGAAATCTCGGTCATGGGCATTGCCGGACCAGGCGATCCATTTGCCAATCCTGACGAGACGATGGAAACGCTGCGGCTCGTTCGGGAGAAATTCCCCACAATGATCCTGTGCGTGGCCACGAACGGTCTGAACGTTGCGCCTTACGTGGATGAAATGGCTGACTTGAAGGTGAGCCACGTTACACTCACGGTCAACTCCGTGGATCCGGCCATTGGGAGCGAAATTTACGCCTGGATACGCGATGGCAAACGTCCGCTGCGCGGCGAGGAGGCGGCGGCGGCGTTGAGCGCCCGGCAGATGGAGGCGCTCGTCAAACTCAAGGCGGGCGGCATCACAGTGAAGGTTAATACCATCATCATGCCGGGCGTTAATGATGATCACATTCCCGATATCGCGGAAAAGGTTTCCGGCCTGGGCGCGGATATCATGAATCTCATGCCGCTAGTCCCCGTGAACGGTGCCGTGTTCGAGAATGTGCCGCCGCCGGACACGCTAACCACGGCGCGCCTGCGTTTGCAATGCGGTCAGCTCTTGCCGCAGATGACACATTGCGCCCGTTGCCGTGCGGATGCGGTTGGCTACATCGGCGAAAACATGACCACCGAGCAGCACGATGAGCTGAAACACTATGCGAATTCCAGTTTGAATCCTGACGAAAATATTACGCGCCCGTTTGTCGCCGTGGCCACGATGGAAGGCGCGCTGGTCAACCAGCATCTCGGCGAAGCAGAGCGATTCATCGTGTACGATCAGGATGCGGAGACGCCGGGTAATTTTCGGCTGAAAGAAATCCGTCCGGCGCCGGCGCCAGGCGGTGGCGATGCGCGTTGGGCTGATCTGGCCGACACGCTGAAGGATTGCCGTGCGTTGCTGGTTAACGCTGCCGGACCGACGCCGATGAAAATCCTCACGCAGCACGGCCTGCGGGTCATCGAGATGGAAGGCTTGATTGATGAGGGCTTGCGCGCGGTGTTTGCCAGTCAACCGATCCCCGCCGCCATGAAACGACGTTTCACCGGCTGCGGCGCGGGCATTTCATGCAAAGGAACCGGAACCGGCTGCGGCTGATTTTACGTTTAACCCTCAACTCTCAACCAACATATGAGCAAACCCAATCATCACATATTTGTCTGCGGCAGCTTTCGTCCCACGGGGGCGCAAGGCGTCTGTCACAAGAAGGAATCATCACACCTCCTCCAGCATCTCACGACCGAGGTGCAGGATCGAGGCCTCGACGACGTGATGGTGTCTAGCACCGGCTGCATGAACATCTGCGACAGCGGTCCGGTGATGGTCATTTATCCTGAAAACATCTGGTATAAACAGGCGACCATCGCCACTGCTGAGGCGGTCCTCGACAGCTTGGAGGAGAAAACCGGACTGCCACCGGCAACCTTGTTTGCCTGAACATGAACCGGATTCACCTCATTGACACCACGTTGCGCGACGGTGAACAGGCCGCTGGTGTGGCCTTCTCACGGGCGGAGAAAAAAGACATTGCCATCGCATTGGCCCGCGCCGGCGTGCCGGAAATCGAAATTGGCATTCCTATAATGGGTCGGACTGAGGTGGACGACATCAACGCCGTGTCCGATCTCGGCTTGCCCGTGCGACTGACCACTTGGTGCCGGGCAAAACGCCTGGACATTCTGGCTGCCGCGCGTTGCCGCGTCCACGGAGCGCATTTCTCACTCCCAGTGTCAGAACTTCACCTGCGCGCCTGGAAGAAGGATCACGACTGGGTTTTCCAGACCCTGACAGAATTGGCCGCCAGGTATCGCGGCACGTTCCAGTTCCTTTCCGTCGGCGCACAGGATGCCTCGCGTGCAGATCGCGTATTTCTAATTGAATTTGCACAGGCCGTATGGGAGGCCGGGCTTGGGCGTTTGCGAATCGCGGATACCGTCGGCATTTTGAATCCGCTGCAGGCCTGCGATCTCATGGGCGCCTTGCGCGCGGCCGTGCCGGAATTGAGCCTGGAATTTCACGGGCACAACGATCTCGGAATGGCCACGGCCAATACGATCGCCGCGCTCGCTTCCGGCGCAGATTGCGCGAGCGTCACAGTTAACGGCCTGGGTGAACGCGCCGGCAACGCTTCACTCGAAGAAGTGGTGATGGCAGCGCGACTGACCTTGAAGCAGGATTGCGGCGTGGAAACGCGCCAGCTTGGCGGGTTGAGCGAATTGGTGGCGCGCGCCTCCGGCCGGCCGCTCGACCCGGACAAGCCAGTGGTGGGGGAAACGGTGTTTCGACATGAAACCGGCATTCATTGCAGCGGCCTGCTTGCCGACCGCGAAACCTACGAACCATTTGCTGCCGAGGAAGTCGGCCACACTCCGACGGCCATGGAACTGGGCCGCCACTCAGGCGGCGGTCTGCTCCGGCACAAGCTGCACAAGCTGAATCTGGAGCTGTCGGTGGACTTGCAGGCCGAATTGCTGGAAGAGATAAGGCGCATCGCCATCAGCCGCAAACTTCCTATCACCGACGACGAACTAAAAACCCTGGTGGCGAACCTGAAGAAAAATCATGGCCTTCCTGATCTATAAAAAAACTGACGCCGGAACCGATGTCCGTTACGAACGGGTTCAGCCGCTGAAACTGGGTGGTCGAGACGGTTCGATTGCCCGCCATGTGAGATCATTGCCCGCCGAGCAAAGCGCGAGCTGGAAACTGGACGTCGCCACGCTGCTCAAGCAGGCCGGATGCGAAGGTGACCATTTCACGGTGTTGTTCAACGCAGCCGGAGGTGACACGACAGCCGCTTGTTTTTATGAACTGACTCGCATCCACGGCAGTTGCCGCGACACCAGTACGAATATGGCGCTTGATTTCAATGTCGTGCTCGATCGCAAATTGGCTGAATCCCGGCCGGACTTCGCGGCGGTATTTGATGCGCCACTGGCGGCGACGCCAAAAAAACTCAGTGAAATGCTTGCACTCACCGGCGGTCCGGATGGCGGTGACTGGAAGTGGGGCAGTCCCGCGCTGCAAATTGGTGCAACGGTGGTACAACCGCATCATGCTGGTCCAGCGTGCCTGAATTGCACCTGTGGCAGAAAGGTGGCGACGGCATGATTGAACTCAAGCACAACCCGCTGCGCCATGGCTGTCAATGCGGTGGCAGTTGTCATCCCGGGCAGACCCAAACCCTTGAACCCCGTGATTTGTTGTCGGTGGATTTTTCTGCGTCAGAGAAAGCGCATGACTGCGCGTGCAGTGACCAAGCCTGCCCGCGTCGTTACCTCGCCATCACCGGAGTCATCCTCGGCGCGTTCCTGATTTTGCATCTGGTGGTCAATATGCTCGGTTTGTGGCCGGCTCGGTTTCAAGCAGTGGTCAATCGTATTCACGCCTTGGGCCAGGCGTTACCGATCCTAGAAATTAGTTTGGTTTTCATTCCCTTGACGATTCATGTCGCGCTCGGATTGCGGACGTTACGTCGGGAAAAATTGAAATTTGGCGTGGAAAAACATCATCATGGCAGCGACCTGCGCCAGTGGCTGCAACGCGTCACGGCCGTGATCCTGCTAGCGTTTCTCACGTTCCATCTCGCCACGATGCACCGGTGGGGGCTGCACTTGGTCTTTCGCCTGACGCATTGGCCGGCGTTAGAACGGTACGCCGCGGGCGGATTGTTCGAGCCGTCGCGCGCGTTTTCTTCCGCGCGCGATGGGCTCGGCAATTTTTGGAGCGCGGCGGCCGGACATCCAGCCAATCTGCTCATCGCGGAATTTTATCTGCTCGGCATCGCCACCGTCGTGTATCACCTCGCCAACGGCGTTGCCACCGGTACAGAAGTTTTGGGCCTCACATCTACACCCGCTGCCCAAGATCGGCTCTGGCACATCTGCCTTGTCGCTGCGCCGGCTTTGCTGCTTGGCGGCTTAGCCTCGTGGTATGCATTTGTAGTGAAGTAAAAGTTATCGTTTTTCCCGCCGATGGAAAATGATAAGCTTGTAGCGGGTAAATGGCCGGTGAAACCAAAAGGAAAATTATGAAACTCAGCGCCCGTAATATTCTCAAAGGCAAGATCAAGAACATCAAACGAGGCCCCATCAGCAGCCTCATTATATTAGAAATCGCGCCCAAGATCGAAATCGTTTCGACAATCACTGCAGAAAGCGCTGCAACCTTGAAATTAAAAAAAGGCCAGACGGCTTATGCGGTCATCAAAGCTTCCAGCGTGATAGTCGGCGTGGATGAATAGAGGCGAGGGTCGGTTTTCATCCATCGCCCGTTGAAGGAAAGAGGATGATTTTGGAGAAGAGTGTCAGGCGCAAACTCCTTACCATAAATGATTTGGAGGCGGAGGTCGGAATCG
>Ga0265338_10006024_pt1 | contig 15574 bp, 11 predicted proteins | sample 42126metaG_FD_193579 | JGI IMG/M metagenome (GOLD analysis project Ga0265338, IMG submission 193579) | Rhizosphere microbial communities from Carex aquatilis grown in University of Washington, Seatle, WA, United States - 4-21-26 metaG | ecosystem: Host-associated > Plants > Roots > Rhizosphere... | reverse complement strand
GGAGGCCGAATTGTGCGGATTTGTTCTACAGCCCAAGCGTGAAATCTCTCTCGCCGGTCGAGGAGCGCCACAAGGGCGCCGGTGTCGGCCAATACTACATTCATCTTAGTCCAAATCCCTTTAGATGAGTAGGGCTGTGGCCAAGATCCCGAATCCCGCTATCGACGGAACCAACGGACGCCTTCATCAGGTCATACACGGTAGGTTCGTTGGCGGCCGCGCGAAGCTTCTCCTCTAAGGCCTCACGCATGACGGCGGACTTGGTCGTGCGGCGGCGCGTAGCCATACGCTCCAGCCGGGCTGCCGTGTCTGTGGAGAGCTTGAGTGTCAGTGTTTGCACGATCAGGTAGGTATTACCCAAAGCTGCTTTTGTCAATACCGTCGCGATTCACTCTCGATCGTTCAGCTGGTCGCCGGTCAGTTTGGCCCAACAAAGCCATTGGCGCAGCACCGTCCCCAAAGGGGTACTTTTTCGAACGCCTGATGCCCTAGTCATTGTTAATGAGGGTCTAGGATTCCCGTCAGTTCGACTGCATTCGTGGTCGCGTTTTGTTTTCGTTGCTCGTCGAGCGCAACCAAACCAAGCAACTGCCCAATCGATCGCCATGGTGCCATTAACGAAGGACGGGGATTTCAAATCTAACTTCAAAAAATAGGAAATGATTATCTGAGTTGAATTTGCTCTCTTTCGGTCACAAACAGTCGTAACAAATTGTCGACCAATGTGATACGTATTCACAATGTGAAATTAATTGTTTGAACTTTAATTATACCGACTAGTCGGTATGGTTCTTGCCGAAATGAAACCACCAGAGATTTCAACCGAGGCACCGCACCGATCAAAGATCAAGCTCCTGAACTCGGCTCTGGATGTCATTCGAGCCAAGGGCTACGCGGGCACGACAGTTGATGACATCTGCCATAAGGCAGGAATAACCAAGGGCAGTTTCTTTCACCATTTCAAGAGCAAGGACGAGCTCGCACTCGCCGCAGCCGCATATTGGTCATCGTTAACCGAAGGTTTTTTTGCCGCAGCGCCCTACCGCAAAGAGAAGAATCCATTGGACCGCCTTTTCGGGTATCTGGATTTTCGTGGAGCAATCCTTAGCGCCGAGATCCCCGAATACACATGTCTACTTGGAACGCTGATTCAGGAAACCTACGCGACACATCCGGAAATCCGATCGGCATGCGATCGCGGCATGTCGTCGCACATCGCCGTGCTGACAGGCGACATCGAATCCGCCAAGCAACTCTACGCCCCGACGGCACCGTGGAGTGCGGAAAGCGTGGGATATTTCATCCAAGCCGTGCTTCAGGGATCCTTCATCTTCGCGAAGGCCAAGCAAAGTCCTGACGTCGTACGCGAGAACCTTTCGCACCTACGGCGTTATTTGGGCCTCCTCTTCGGACAAACACCAAACAACCCTTAGGAACACAAACATGGACACATCCAAAGTCACCACCTCAGCTGAAGGCCGCGATCTCGTTCTGACGCGCATTATTGATGCGCCGCGCGCGAAAATATTCAAGGCATGGACTGATCCCGAATTGCTCAAGAAGTGGTTTGCGCCGGCCCCTTGGACGACACCTGTCGTCGAGACTGATGTTCGACATGGAGGCTCAAGTTTGATCGTTATGCGCGGCCCCGACGGCAGCGAGTTTCCGAATCGCGGCGTCTACCTTGAGGTCGTCGAGAACGAGCGGCTTGTCTTCACGAATGCCTACACTAGGGCTTGGGAGCCCGCGGAAAAGCCGTTCATGACAGTGATTCTCACCTTCGAGGAGAAAGGCGGCAGTACCAAATATACGGCGCTGGTGCGACACTGGACAGTTGATGATCGCGAGGCACACGAGAATATGGGCTTCCACAAGGGATGGGCGATTTGCACCGAGCAATTGGCGGCTTTGGTCACGAGCGGTTGATCTCAGGAGTACGCCATGAACGCGGATGCAAACATTCAAGGGCGCGAAGCAAGTGCGCGAACTGCGGGGTGGTTTGCTCGGAATGGGCCAATCGCCGCGCGAGTCCTAATGGGGCTCATCTTCTTCGTCTTCGGGCTCAACATGCTTTTGAACTTTCTCCCCCAACCTTCAAAGCCGCTGCCCGACGATGCCGCCGCTTTCGCGGGCGCGCTGATCAAGAGTGGCTACCTTTTCCAATTGACCGCGTGGACGGAGGTCATCTGCGGAGCGCTCCTGTTGACGAATCAATTCGTTCCGCTAGCCTTGGCGTTCATTGCGCCGGTCGTAGTCAACATCGTCGCCTTCCATGTCTTTCTAGCGCCATCGGGTCTTGTGATGGCCGTCATCGTCTTGGCCCTTAATCTCTATTTGGCCTGGGCTTACCGCCGCGTCTTCCGCCCGATGCTCGCGGCCCGGATCAAACCGTGATCACACCACTGGTCATACTCGCAGTACTAGTAGCCTTCGCCGATTGGGATAGCAGCGACCGCGCAGGGTCGTGAGGCAGCAATTCCAGATTCCAGCGGATTGGTTGCCTCCCAATGTTCAGGCGAACCAGCATCAGCTGTTCTAAAAGAGGTCCTATTAGAAACACGACAATTCGGTGAAAACAGAGAACAACGGGTTCTGATCTAATTTTCTCGCCGTGCAAATATGGTAGTTCATGGAGCCTATTTAGACGGTCTAAATAACTTGCTCGACAAAAGCCCTAGACTGTCTATGGTTGAAGCACGATGACACAGAAATCTGGTCTCGTCCAAGGCACCCTCGATATGCTGGTCCTCCGCGTTCTTTCTCGCGGAGAATTCCATGGATGGGGCATCACACAAAAGCTCGAACAGCTCTCCAAGAACGCCCTTCGCGTAGAAGAGGGCTCGCTCTATCCCGCACTCTACCGCATGGAGGAGAAGGGCTGGCTCAAATCGGAGTGGAAGCTCACCGATAAGGGACAACGCGCGAAATTTTATGCTCTCACTCGCACCGGACGCAAACAGCTCGAGGCCGAAAAAGAGAGCTGGGGGCGTTTGACTGGCATAATCGCGCAGGTGATGGAGTCGCCCTGACAGCGTGGCGCTGGCCCAGTCGTTATTGCGCTTCTCCACCATGAGGCTCATCCAATTCGTCCGTCGCTTCCTCGCGCTCTTCCGCAAAGAAACAATCGACCGCGACATGGCCGAGGAAATGCGCTTCCACCTCAACCAGCGCACCGCAGACAACGTAGCCGACGGCGTGCCGGCGGATGAGGCCCGATATGCGGCGTTGCGACAATTCGGCAACGTCGCGAGCATTCAGGAACGGGCGAGGGAACAGCGTGGTTGGGTGTGGCTGGAGTATTTTGTGCAAGACATCGGCTATGGCGTGCGCATGCTGCGCAAGAATCCCGGCTTCACGACAGTAGCTGTGCTGACGCTCGGGCTCGGCATCGGTGCCAATACCGCAATTTTCAGCTACGTTAATGGCGTGATGTTGAAGCCGCTGCCTTATGCTAACGCAGATCGAATTGTTCGACTGACGGAAATCCTTCCAGAAGGAAAGGGCTATGACCCTCCCTCGCCGCTGAACTACCTCGACTGGGAAAAACAGAATACGGTCTTCGATCGCCTGGCGTGCTACGACGGCCTCCGCAGAGGAATCCTCGCGGGAGTTGGAGCACCATTGTCTGTACTGGTTTCGAGAGTTTCACCCCAGTATTTTGACATTTTTAATGACGGTGTTGCGCTTGGACGAACTTTTGCTCCGGGTGACGATCAGCCAGGGAATGATCAGGTCATCATTCTCACCCATTCGCTCTGGCAATCCCAGTTTGGAGCCGATCCGCAGGTGATCGGGCGCTCAATTTCAATCGATAGCAAACCTCACACCGTAATTGGAGTGCTTCCTCAAGGGGCATGGGATGGATGGCGGCTGCCCAACAACTCGCCAAATTTCCACGTCTTTCTACCGCTGGCGTTTACACAAGAGGAAAAAACACGCGATGCCCATTTTTTCGAAGTTGACGCTCGGTTGAAACCGGGTGTCTCGATCGAGCAAGCACAGGCTCAAATGGACACGATCAGTGCGCGACTGGCGCATGCTTATCCAGAATCCGACAAGGGCCGGGGAATCAAGGTCGAGTTCTTTGCCGATACTATTGTAGCAGCCAAGTTGCGCCAGTCCCTCTACCTGCTAATGGCGGCAGCCGGAATGGTTTTGTTGATCGCCTGTGCCAACATTGCGAATTTGACGCTGGCGCGTGGCGTGGTTCGGGAGCGGGAAGTGGCAATTCGCGCCTCGCTCGGTGCGGGACGCTGGAGATTGGTGCGTCAATTTTTGACCGAGAGTCTGCTGCTATCGACTGGTGGAAGCGTCTTCGGCATGGGAGTGGGTTGGATAAGCTTGAGCGGATTGAAGATGATAATTTACCCGGGAATGCTTCCGGCCGTGGCCACCATCACCATGGATGGCCAGGTGCTATTGTTCACCTTGATACTCTCAGTACTCACGGGTGTGATTTGCGGCTTGGCGCCCGCTCTACAGGCAACGCGACCAGAGGCGATGGCCTCCATGAAGGAGGCCGGCTCTGGCTTGAGCGCCGGCAGGAGACGACAGCGTATGCGCAGCATCTTGGCGAGCATCGAGGTGATGCTGGCTTTTGTGCTGCTCACGGGTGCGGGATTGCTCCTCCGCAGCTTTTTCAATCTACAAAAAGTGGACATGAGAGTTGATGATCCTGCCAAAGTTATTGTCGCGTGGATGCCAGTCCCGGATAAAAGATTTTCTACCCCCGAGCTGTTTCTTGGCTACTATCACCAGATTGCAGATCGTCTCCGTGCTCTGCCTGGCGTGAGTGACGTGTCCCTGAGAGATGGTTCATCGAGGTTCTTTCAGATCGCTGACAAGCCTCCCGTCGATCAAGCGAATCGACAAGCCTGTGATTTCACGATGGTGACGCCACTCTATTTCCGGACACTGGGTGTGAGATTGATCAAGGGCCGCCTACTGAATGATCGCGATGTAAAGGGAGCGCCGCCGGTTACGGTGATCAATGAGACCATGGCACGGAAATATTTCCCGGATCAGGACCCGATAGGGAAACGTATCTTGATTCCAGATATGCCGTTTGGAGAAAAGCACTTGGGTCGGGAAATCCCGTGGGAAGTGGTGGGCGTGATAGTGGACGCTAGAGCCAGCTCGCCACGTAAAACCGATGATCACCTTGGTGTCTATGTGACCATAGAGCAAAGCCCTCGATCCACTAATGTATTACAACTGTATATACGCAGCGCTATAGACCCTGCGCTTTTGCAACAGGCGATGCGAAACGCTGTGTACGAAAGCGAGCCAGAGCAAATAGTCATGAATATAACGACAATGGAGCAGATGAAGGGAGCATTCACGGTAGGCGAGCGGTTTCACCTGGTGATGCTCGGCATTTTCGCGAGCGTAGCGCTGGTGTTGGCAATGATTGGGATCTATGGCGTCGTCTCGTATTCCGTCACACAGCGTACCCATGAGATCGGCATTCGCGCGGCTCTCGGGGCGAATTCCGGTAACATCATGGGACTTGTTTTGCGCAGTGGCATGGCACCCGTGGTGCTCGGTCTGCTTATTGGTCTGGCGGGAGTGTTCGGCCTGACGCGCTTCGTGTCGTCCTTGCTCTTTGGGGTCGGGGAGCACGACCCGATAACAATTGCTGCGGTCGCACTGATCCTTGCTGCCGTCGCGTTGATCGCCTGCTTCATTCCCGCGCGGCGAGCAGCGAAGGTTGATCCCAGCGTGGCGCTGCGGTGTGAGTGATGCATCGCCAGCGGTTCTCGGCTGTAACGATTGATATGGTGTACCTATAAGGGTGAGTTTTTGGACAGACAATTCTCTGGCAGACACTGACTCCGAACCGCCGTCGCGCTGCTTAAGCGGTGGCTAGTATCTGGCTAAGGTATTTCGTAAATCTCAACGAGAGCGATCCCAGTTCCGCCATCGGCGCCGGATACCTCTGCTGTATACGCTCCGGGTGGCAGCGTAAGGACCATCGCAGAGTCGGCACTCCCAACCGCCAGGGAGAAGGCTCCGGCCAAGCCCATATCGGAGGCGGTCGCAGGCTCGATCCTTGCCGTAACCGCGGACGCGCCTTGCATAGCGGACCCGCCCCAGCCTTGGACCTTAGCGATGACTTGGGGTCCCAGGGAGCTGTTGGTCGGATTGCCGTCGTAGACCGTCAAAAGCGGCTGGGCCAGGGTGCCCGAAAGATTGAACAAGCCAAGGCCCGGACCCACGCCGCGTATCAGCACAGTCTCCGACGACGAGCCACCTATAACAAAGCCGCCAATCAAGATGTTTGCGCCCGTTCCAACATACGCCCGGGCCGAGAGGTTGATCAGCCGGTTGGTTGGCGCCCCTTGGTCCGCATCGTAAATCTCAACCATTGCGATCCCGCTGTTTGCTGGCTGCGAAGCGGAATTCACGATCGCCGTGTAAGCACCCGGGCTTAATAATTGGAGCATTGCAGCATCCTTCGAGCCCTCGGCCAATTGAAAGGCTCCCAAGGATGTGAACATACTGGCGAGGCTCGAATCCCAGGTCGTCAGCGTCGGACCCGGAGTTGAGCCCGTGTTAATCGTAAGCGAGGGGTTTGTCAGGAAGCCCGTCACGCCAAACTGTTGCAGCCCGGGGCCGACACCCCGCACGAGTACGGATTTCTGACCTGGACCCGTCGTCACGAACCCCGCGATCAGCGGGTACGACCAATTGACAACTGGTTCGAGATAAGCGCGCGCCGAGAGGTTTGTGAGCCATCCCCCAGCTTTCACCGTGATCGTCGCTGTGCTCGAAACAGCGCTAATCCCTCCAGAAGTCACCACCACGGAATATGAGCCAGCTTGCGTTGTCCCGACGTTGGAAAGGGAGAGAGTCGAACCCGTCGCCCCCGGAATCGGCACTCCGTCAAAATGCCACTGGTAGGTCGGTTTCGGGTCTCCCGTGGCGCCCGCGTTCAATGTCAACGTGCCCCCCGTGGTTACGTTCTGAGACAAAGGCTGGGCCGTGATCAACGGAGGATCCACAACCGTGGGTTTCCCAACCAAGACCTCATTGCTGGCGGCGTTCGTCACCACTGACGAAGGTGCGCCACTGCCGTCCCCCCCGACAGTGCTGGTGTCCTCAGTAATATAGAGTTTGCCACTGCCGTCCAAAGCTACCCCGAGTCCCATTGTGGGTTGCGCGGCGATGCCAACCTCGGCGCTGCTAAAGTATTGAGACAAGGTAGCGGAAAGGGTGGTCACCACCCCTGCCGGCGTCACCTTGCGGATCGCGTTGTTGCCAAAGTCAGCCACGTATACGTTTCCTGCGCCGTCAACCGCCACGCCTTCGGCATCGCCGAACGTTGCGGCGGCGCCGGTGCCGTCGGCGTTCCCACCCCCATTTGAATGCGCGTTGCCCGCCAGGGTGGTCACTATGCCTGCCGGTGTTACTTTTTGGATCGCGAAGACGGCAGCCACATAGACGTTGCCTGAACTGTCTACCGCAACGCCTCTAACCGCATCGAACTGCGGTAGGGTATTTGATCCGCCGGAAATAGGTGGACTGCCGGCAAGGGTCGTCACCACTCCTGCCGGAGTGATTTTGCGGATCTCGGTGTTGTAGTAATCCCCAACATAGACATTTCCGGAGCCGTCCACTGCGACGCCGAAAGGATAAAAGAACTGCGCTGCGCTTCCCGTCCCGTCCGCGCTACCAGCATTGCCTGGGCTCCCTGCCAGGGTTGTCACCACGCCTGCCGGTGTGACCTTGCGGATTGTATCGTTGTGGGTGTCGGCGACATACACGTTGCCGGTGCCGTCCACAGCAACACCCTCTGGGTAGTTGAATAACGCGGTGCTACCCTCTCCATCCGCGCTGCCGGCCTTACCCGGGCTTCCGGCTAGGGTCGTCACCGCGCCTGTCGGAGCGATCTTGCGGATCGTGTGGTTGCAGGCATCCGCGATATACACGTTGCCCGCATAGTCCACCGCCGCGCCAATGGGATAGTAAAATTGCGCGGCGCCCCCTGCCCCGTCATTGGCGCCTTGGATTGCGATGCCCGCAAGGGTGGCCACCGAGCCCGCGGATGTGATGGTGCGGATCGTGTCGTTGTCGGTATCCGCTACATAAACCTTGCCCGCGCTGTCCACTGCTAGTCCGAGGGGTGCGGCGAAACGGGCGGCCCCTCCCGTTCCGTCCGTGCTGCCGTAGCTGCTACCGGGGCTAAACAGGAAAACGCTACTGCCTTTCGCCGTGGTCGGCGGGCTTGGCGGACTGCCGGCGAGCGTCGTTACCACGCCAGCTGGGGTGATCTTGCGAATCGTATTATTGCCGGAATCGGCCACATAAACGTTGCCAGAGGCGTCCACGGCCACGCCGTGGGGTCCATTGAATCGTGAGTCGGTTCCCGTCCCGTCCGTACTGCCATAGTAATACTGAATACCCGACATGCCTTCACCGGGGTTCTGAATGAAGGTGGGAGGCTTGCCTGCAAGTGTCGTCACCACAGCTGACGCGCTGATCCTGCGAATCGTATCGTTGCCGGTGTCGGCCACATACAGGTTGCCCGCGCTGTCCACGGCCACGCCCCCTGGCCCGTTGAACTGCGCATGAACTCCCACCCCATCCGCCCAACCGGAGCCATCTCCTGCCAGGGTCCCCACCACGCCTGCCGGCGTGATCTTGCGGACCACATCATTGCCCCAATCAGCCACATACACGTTGCCCGCGCCGTCGACCGCGACTCCTTGGGGCCCCTTGAGACCCGCAGCCTTGCCCACAAGCGTCGTCACCGAGCCTGCCGGCGTGATCTTGCGGATCGTGTTGTTGCCGGTGTCGGCGACATAGACGTTACCCGCACCATCCACCGCGACTCCCTGAGGCCCGTTGAATCGCGCAGAGCTTCCCGTTCCATCTGCGCTGCCGGTGCTGCCCAGGATGCCGGCGAATGTCGTGACCACACCTTCAGGCGTGATTCTGCGGATTGTGCTGTTACCGGAATCGGCAACGTAAAGATTGCCCGCGCCGTCAACCGCCGCGGAACCGGGATTCAGAAACCGCGCAGTGCTGCCTGTTCCATCGGCGCTGCCAGGCGCCACTCCTGCCAACGTGCTGAAATCATACGCGACCACATTGCCCGGCGGAAGTGGCGTGACAGTCAGGGTGACCGGAGTGCTTGTGCTCGAGCCGGAGCCATCAGCGGTCACAGCCCGAAACTGACCCCCGGACATCTGGTCTGTGACTGCATCAATTGTTATCGTCGGGCTGCTTGTGCCATTCACGCCGTTCCCGTCGGCCAGGCTTGTCCAGGATTTCCCGCCATCTGTTGACTGCTGCCATTGGTAGCTTGGGACTGAACCGCCAATGACACCCACGGAGAAGCTGGCACACTGGCCGGCGATAACGGTTTCATTCGGCGACTGCATGGTGATTGTCGGCGCCTGCCCCAACGCGGCCAATGGCAGGAGCGCAAGAACCAGGAGCGAGAAGCCCGAGCACATGAACCGCAGGGGCGGGACCAGCAAGGGTGGCCGGATAGACAGAACGTCCACAGTACGAAACCGTGTGTGCATTAAGGGATGTGTTTGATGCTACCTGACCCCTACCTGTGACAATCGTGGGAGTCAGAACCGCTATTCAACGAGGGATATTCGTCCAAATTCGACCCGGCACCTTCACGCGAGTCACTCACATCCAGGATTGCCAATCTTTCGTTGCCCTTCAACAGAGGTATCGGGTTCTTTTTGAGAAAGGGTGGGTTTCGAAACGCAGCTTGCCCGCATATGCGTCAACTGCAGACTGGGAGTCACCAGCCGAAAGTGGAGCTTCTGTCGGGCCCGAATGCGATCAACCCCTCACCAAAAGCGGTCGACCAAGCCACCTGCCGTTCTTGTTCTTGCGGCGCTGCTTTTTGCGGGCGGCGCCAGGATCGGGGCGCAATCCGCGGACGACGGGCCGCCGGTAATTCCCGTCGGGCTTGATTGCTACCGGATGTGGGACCGCTGGCCAAGCCAGCGGATTGGGGCGCGTGCTTACATGCGCAGCACCTACGACCGCACCGGGGGTAATGAGGGGGCCGATGCCAGTCATTTTCTCTTCCAATTGGCGGATGACTTTAATGTGACGCTTGATGTCGAGGGGGCCGGCGTTCTCTATTTCGCCCGCTATAACCACTGGCATGGCAGCCCGTGGCACTACGTGGTCGACGGCACCGACCATATCCTGGGCGAATCCTCAACCCAGAATCCGGGCAAACCGGTCAATTACTCGGTTTTTATGCCAACCTCAGCTCTTTCCTTCCCCCTTGCGCTTACCTGGTCAGCCACCATGGGCGCTGACTTGATGTGGGTACCGGTCCCCTTCGTGAAGTCCTTCCGGATGGCCTACAGCCGGACGCACTATGGGACCGGATACTATATCTACGACCAGTACGTCGGCGGCGCGCAGCTTTCCCGGCCCATCACGGCGTGGGATGCGGCGACCCCGCCCGAACGGGATGTCTTAGCCCTGGTGGGCCGCGCGGGAACGGACATCGCGCCGCAGCCAGGGACACCGGACGGCGAGCGCGTCGGGATCACAAGAAGGGAGGGTCTCGTGATGGAGCTTGGACCGAACGACAACGCGGTGATTCTGGACACGCGAGTCGAGCATGGGGCGACGATTCGGGCCCTGGAATTCTCCGTTCCCCGCGCCAAGGCTGTGGATTTTGGACGCATGCGCCTGCTCGTGACCTGGGACGGCCTGCCTAGCCAGTCCGTCAACGCCCCTGTCGCCCTCTTCTTCGGCTCCGGCACCCTGTACAACCGCGACAACCGCGAATACCTCGTCAAGGCCTTCCCGATGGGCATCCGCTACGATGCTGAGCGCGTGCACCTCGCGTGCTATTTCCCGATGCCGTTTTTCCGTTCGGCCAGGATCGAACTCGGCGGCAACGGCAGCACAAGCGTCAAGGACATACGCTGGAGCCTTCGCCTCCAACCCATCCGGGAGGCGCCAAGACGCCTGGGATATTTCCACGCGAGCTACCGCGATCATGGGCTGCCGGAAAGGGGCAAGGATCTCGTTCTCCTCGACACCCGCCAGGCCGAGGGAGGCGGGGATTGGTCGGGCAGCTTCGTGGGTACCTCGTTCATCTTTTCCGACCGCGCGAACCTGACCACCCTCGAGGGCGACCCGCGGTTCTTTTTCGACGACAGCCGCAGCCCGCAGGGCCAGGGAACTGGAACCGAGGAGTGGGGCGGCGGCGGGGACTACTGGGGCGGACGGAACATGACGCTGGCATTCGCAGGCCACCCAGTCGGTGCGCGCGACCCGGCCTCCGCCAAAAACGCCGAGGACAAGATCGAATCGGCATACCGGTTCCTTCTGGCCGACATGATGCCCTTCGGAAAGAACGCCGTGATCTGCCTTGAGCACGGGGGCATTGATGAGTCCGACGAGCATTACCAATCGGTCACCTATTGGTACGGCATCCCGCGCCCCTCCCTGATCAGGACCGACAGCTTCAAGGTGGGCGATCCGAAGGACGAGATCGCGCACCGATACCTGTCGCCTGACTCCTCGGCACCCTACTCCATCACCTCCCGCTATGAGCTGGGGGTCGACCACGTGGCCGGACCGGGCTCTCGGGAGGTCCTCCCGGCCGAGACTGACTACGGACGAAAGACCACGGGAGCCTCGGAATTCACGCTGAAGCTGGATCGAGAAAACCTGGGTGTCCTGCTTCGGCGGAAGCTCGACTACGGGTTTCCCAATCAGCGGGCCGAGGTCTATGTCGCCGCGGATGACGGCGGGCCGCCAAACTGGATGTCGGCGGGGCTCTGGTACCTGGCGGGAAGCAACATGTGCGTGTATTCCAACCCGGAGGGGGAACTGGGGGCGACGCAGCACGTCGTGCAAACATCCAACAGGAGGTTTCGCGACGACGAATTCCTGTTGCCCCGCAACTTGACCGCCGGCCGAACGTCGATCCGGGTGAAGGTGACGTTCACGCCCATCTGGATCCCGTTATTCCCGGGATACCCACTGCCGGACATGGCGTGGAGCGAGATCCGGTACGACGCCTACTGCTTTATGATGCCAGATTGGCATCCGGCGCCTTAGCTGCAATCGATACGCGGCTCCGGCACCAGGGGCATCTTCGGTCGTACCAGAACCGGTCCTTTAGTGGACACGGCGGACTTGGCACTATCTCGCCAACAAAAGAAGCAATACCGTAAATACCATTACTGTAATCACAATAATCCCGCCAGGTCTCTAGCCTCGTCAACGAAAGATGTTTCTCGGCGGCGAGGTCTAATTGTCGCTGGGGGTTAGGAGCGTATGATGGGTACTATTCGGTCCACGCGGCATCCCGTTCTATTGCCGGAACCACCTTTAGAAACACGTCTTCCTTGAATGTCTTAATAGAGCGATGATTCTCGCCCATTCTGACCTCAACAATCACCCAGTCCGCTAGGGACGATGACTGGTCCTCTGCTTGCGACAGAACGAATTGTAATTTGGCATGCACGAGAAATATGCCGTATGCGTAGACGGAAATGCCTGTCGAGGTCCGCGCTGGTGTCAGGACGGTCCGTGTCTTTGTGTTCACAAGGGCGCCTTCAAGATGAGAGCGCGGCGCACCGAGAGCGACAATGCTGTCAAACCAACCCGGGTCATGGGTGGGCGCTGCAAATTCGCTTTCCACGTCCACCTGAATGATTGATTTGTCAAAAAACACGTCCTTAATTCTTGCTTCTCCGAAGTCGGACCGGATCGAGGCGCCTTTTGCCAATCCCATCTGTCCATCGATCACGGCCCGTTGGACATTTAGATCGATCTGCCCCTGATAGGGTGCCGATTTACCACCTAAGAGCTCGGCGTCTTCTCCGGGGATTGTCGATTCGGCACCAAAGATGAGACTATTCGTCTTAGTCGAGGATGGAAATCCGAACGCTTGCTCAACCGCGCGTTTAAGGGACCTGTCCCTAACTCGGTAGATTTTAGCGGAAACCGGAAGCGGAGCTGTCCCCGACTGAGTCCATTGGCCGACGTAGTTATTGGGACTAACAATAAGGCCCTGGTTGGCATCTTGGACCGAGACACGAAGCATTTCCGTCGCATCGGAACCAGGCTTCTGTTTGACAAGTTCAGCCCTGACAACGTCAGCGCTCAACAACGCGATCTTCTCATCCAATTCGTGCTGCGCAGGCTGTAGAACTGAAAGGAAGTCTACGGAAAAGCGGGTGCGTTCAGTCTCCGCCACATAGAAGGCTAGAAGCATTCCTGCAATGAGGAGCACGATTGAGCGGCTCCTCAATTGGGTGAGGTATTGATTCAGTATTATCGCTAGGCACCCGATAACCCATAGAAAGTTTAGAAGAAGAATGTGTGTAAAATGAGTTCCGGGAGATACCAGCGACCGAAGATTAAGCAGGGGCTCGATTGTGAGGTGCGAAATGAAGAAGGCGAGGACCACGCCAATAATCCAGAAAACGACGTGTGCCACATTTTTTGTAAGGCCGCCAAACGCGAAGGCCGCTAGGCAAGAAGCAAATTGTGCCTCTGAAATAACTGCTAGAGGCCATCCAATGCGATTTGCGGGTAGGCCAAATGCCAGCCATCCCACCGCCAGAGCCAATACTGCCGGCAACCCGCAGATTAAGGTCACGCTCAGCAATTTGGCGCCTAGAAGCTGGCGGCGAGTTATGGGAAGGTTTTGCCAGAAAGCACCAGGCTCCGAAACCGGATCCTCCTGGACTATAGCGACGGTGACGAAAAACGAGAAGATCAACACAGCGTCCATAAGCAGGATTTGGTATCTCCACATCGAGCCTTCCATATCCCTGGATATTTCAAGGTGGAAGACCCCGTCCAAGAGACAGAGCTTTACGCCGATGAGCCCCACAAGAAGAGGGATGGCGATCCAAAACCGCCGCATGTCCTTTCCGACGATATGCCAGGTTAGTCTCATAATGTGATTCCCTTGGGGGTCTTGCGGCCGGAGCGGAAAATAGTGAGAGAGATCTCGCGGAGCGTCATTGGAAGCGAAGTCACCACAGCGTCGGGGAAATGCCTCTGAAATAGCGCTTCGGCGGTTCCCTCGGAATAGCGGCTGTCGACAAACATCACCCGCGTTCCCACGCGGTCGATGGCCAGCCACTCCGCGGGCATTTTCTCCAGCAGTGGGGTGCGGCCTTGGAGATTTACCTCGATGCGACGGAAACGCATGAGGAGCGATTCTGCGGATTCATTGAGTTTGGTCCGGCCGCCGTCGATAACACCGACATGATCCGCCAGGCGCTCAACCTCCTCGATGTCATGCGAAGAAATGAACACCGTCCAATTGCCGAACTCGGAAGCCTCCAAAATTCCTTGGACGAACTCGTCGCGGACAAGCGGATCGAGCCCGCTGAAGGGTTCGTCAAGAACAAGGAGCTTCGGCCGATAGGAGAGGGCGGACATCAGGGCGACCTTCATAAGCATTCCGCGCGAGAGGTTCTTCAATTTGCGATCTTCAGGGAGGTCGAACTGCACCAATAACGCCCTCTCGAGATCGCGATCCCAAGACGGATAGAAGGGTCGGCAATAATCGAGCAGTTGGCGGACGGACATCCAAAGGGGGAGGTCTTGGTTTTCGGCGACGTAACCAATTTGGGCTCGTTCCTTGGGCCCGATCCTCGTCGAGTCGACCCCCAGCACCGACGCCCTGCCCGAGGTCGGCGAGATGAGATTCATCAGAATCTTGATCGTGGTCGTCTTGCCGGCTCCGTTCGGGCCAAGAAGCGCGAATATTCCTCCCGTGGGTACGGAAAGACTGAGGTCAACTACGGCGTCAGTGCGGCCAAATCGGCGCGTGAGGTTGTGAATTTCGATGGCGTTCATTTGTGGGAAGATTGACGGCCAGGCGCTTCGAGTTTCTCCCAATGCGCCGCGACTGCTGCCTGCATGTCTTCTCGTTCAATCCCGAGATTCTTAGCCTCCACCACAAGGCGCTCGACCTCAGGGCCAAGCAGGTGCGCGCAGTCCTTACGATCACCGGCCTCGTGCGGGGCAACGACGGTTCCAATGGCCGGCGTCGCAACGAGGACCCCTTCATCGACAAGCGAGGCTATAGCTTTGTGCGCTGTGTTCGGACTAATCCGCAACTCCTGACTGAGCACGCGTACCGAGGGAAACTTTTCTCCAGGCTTAAGCTGGCCCACGACGACCGCCTTCTTCACCGCAAATATGATCTGCTCGGTGACCGGCAAACCCAGCTTTAGGCCGATGGGGAAAGGCAACATAGAAATACAGCTGTACCAATACAGGTGGTACAGCAAGTCTATTTTGAAAGCGACCTCTAGTTCGCGAGACTAGTCACCGCCGGTTGCGCTTCCCCGGATATTTCGGACACGCGTCGAGCGTGATGATTGAGTCCTTTCTTAAGGCCCAACGTGTGTCCGTCAAATCGGGGAAACTTCACACGTCTTTTCAACGTGCAAAAGCTAGGAGGCAAACTCGTGCTCGTAGAGTAGAAGGCACACAGTCGCCCCCCCTCATCGAACCGGACGGGCGGATTTCCCGCATCCGGCTCTCCGAGGTCGTTCACCGCAATGGCTATCGGTTCCAAGCAACAGTGGTGGGCATCTTC
>Ga0265338_10006023_pt1 | contig 15575 bp, 17 predicted proteins | sample 42126metaG_FD_193579 | JGI IMG/M metagenome (GOLD analysis project Ga0265338, IMG submission 193579) | Rhizosphere microbial communities from Carex aquatilis grown in University of Washington, Seatle, WA, United States - 4-21-26 metaG | ecosystem: Host-associated > Plants > Roots > Rhizosphere... | reverse complement strand
GAAGAGCTTCACGAAAAGCGACGCGCCGCTTTCCGGGGCGTATAGGGGCGGTTCGGATCCGCTACCATTGGGTTGACCTGAAACTTGATCTGCCATTTCCACTCCTCTTTGCCGCGAGTTGGTAATCAGTAATTAGGAGTTAGGAATTGACTACTCACTCCTAACTTCGCCCTACTGACTTTTTTATCATTCCTTCTTTTTGTTGAAAGCGTATTGGTCGTGGATCTTCAAGTCAAACCCCTCCACCTTGGGGTTAAAGGGCAGTCCCCGGTAGATGGCCCGGCAGGAGTAGCAAATAATGATATCCCCCAAGAAAAAATAAAGCAGGGTATCCATGACGGCGCCCGCCACCAGGATGGGGATAAGCCAACGGTTAAATACCAGCGCAAGGCCCACGATGAGGGCCAGGACCCAAAGGCCCAACTTCGTGTTGAAATCCTTTTGCCGGTAAAACTCCCGGGAACCGCAAATGCCGCACCGGGCGATGGCGCCTAGGGAGTCTAATTCACCGCCTCCCACCGCCTCCCTTCCCTTGCCGCACCTTTTACAGGGAATCCGGCCGGCCCGAGGCAAATCATAAAGGAAGATGCCGTTTTCGCATTCGGGACAAAAAGTATTAATTTCCAAGGACAAAACCCCTCACCACGAAGTTCACGAAGAACACGAAGTTGAAATGTTGACTGGCACCTTCCGCCTTACATCCGATCCTAAAACGGGATACCCGTCCTCAGGGTCAAATAAACCCCCATGGCCTCGCCCATCATGGTGCAAACCATGGCCGCATAAAGGATTCCCGTGGCCGATTGGGTGGACTTCATCTTCACTGTCGCCCAAATCCAGTAGGATAAACCCAAGGGCACAAGGATACCCCAAGCGACCCGGAACAGGATGAAGATAAATTCCCGTTGAAAAACATCAGGCAGGCCGCTGGTTTCCGCGGCGCTTTTAGCGCCATAAAGGTTATAAGCCACCAAGAGAGCCATCCAGACCGTGAGAAGGATATAGGCGGCGGAATAGCGCTTCAAGGGGTCAATCGACAGTTTGGGGGTCACCAGATACCAATGGCCCAGCATCATGGCAAGCGTGACCGAACCCAGCAACAAGGAGGAAGAAACCGCGTGAAGCGCCAAAGAGCCTTGGCCACCTTGTCCTTCCCAAGGAAAAAAGGAGATTTCAACGAGGCCGCTGAAAACGGCGAGCCCAAAACAACTCCAAAGAAACCAGCGAATCCTTATTTTCAAAGCGATGGTAAAGCAGAGGGTGAAAAACAAGGAGGCGGCCAAGGCCCAGGCGGCCTGATGGAGGGCCGGGCTGAAGGCCGGACCCATAAAAAGCGCGAGGCCCAAGGCCACGGTTTGAAGCGAGACGACGGCAAAGCCGAAAAAACGGTAGAAGCCCTGCCCTACCTCCTGGAGGGAAACCACCGGCAGAAGAACCAGGCAGCCCCAGGCAAAGTAGCTTATATAGAGAAAAGCGATCCGAGAAACCATAAGCCCCCAAAATTAAAAAGGGACGCGGTTTCCCGTGTCCCCGGTTGTCTTTCATTTTCTGTTTTATTTTCGCTGTTTCTTCGCTGACGACTGTCGACCGGAACCTGCCGGCTTCTTTTAGTGTTGGTACCCGTCGAATCTCGGCATCATGACGAATTTGCGCCAGTCGCCCCCATGGGCGTAAACGGCGTACATTTCCTTCGGGTTGAACTTATCCTTCGGCATCAAGTACACCAGGGCCTTGACCTTTTCCCCTGTGGCGGAGATGGTGACTTCCCTTGTCTCCCGGACCAAGCGGCTTTGCTGGGGGGCGTCCGGACGGTAACCTTCCTGCCGGTCAATGAGGCCCATAACCTCGTCCATTTCTTCGAAGGTCATCACTTCCCCGAACACTTTTCCGCCTTCCTCTTCCACGACGATCGGCAGGCCTGTTGGCAGTTGGTATAGCTTGCCCGGCATCTCGGCCCTGGCCCAGGTTTTAACGTAAGGGAAGACTTGGACATGTTTCACCGCGTCCTTCATGAAAACGTCATAGACGAACACGTAAGGGGTGGGGTAAGTTTCGGACATAAGGCCTCCCGGGTGATGGGCTAAGAGGTGCCATATTACTAGGGATTATTGGGGACTGTAAAGGGATTCGGCCGAGAATTCACCTGTTCTTTTTCTGATTTTCCCAAGGTTCTTCGGCCGCGCCGACCCGGCTCCATGGATCCCGCCGGGCCCAAAAAGTTTATCCTCCCCCTTCGTCAAAACAGGGGCTGTTGAAATAAAAAAAGGCCAGGGGTTTCCCCATGGCCCTTTCCCAACAAGTTTTAAAGCGCGGTTATTCGAATCCGTAAAAGGAATAAGGGATCGACTTCGAGTCCTTGACCGTGCTGTTGACGTAGACGTTTCCAAAGCTGCTGTCGTACATCCAGCCCGTCGCGCCGGTGTTGGGCACGCCGCTGCCGGCCGTCATGGTAACCCTGGCTCCAGCGGGGCTCTGGGCGCCCGCCACGAAGGCCGCCGTCACCTTCACGGGCGAAATGTTATCCAGGTACCTGCTGAAAGAGTAGGTTGAAACGGACGAAAGAGTGGTCGGCCAGATGCCTTGGGTGTCCCCATAATAAATGGAGGCCGCCGACTTGATGCTGCCCAAGTTGCCCTTGGTCGATCCTTCCCTGGATTTTTCCAGCATTTGGGCGAACCGCGGAATCGCGATCGCCGCCAAGATCCCGATGATCGCGACAACGATCATCAGCTCAATCAACGTAAACCCCTTTTCTTTTAAACGAATCATATGGATACACCCCTTTAAAAAATTTTACGCGGCAAGGCCCGACCCTGCTCCCGCCGCGTCGCAATTCTAAGCGAAGGCCCCGACAAAACAACGAAGAAAGGATCCAAGCGGGATTTTTAGCTTCTTTTCATGACCGCGGGAACCTTAAGGCTGTGACAAAAATGCGGCCTCATCTTTTCCGCTCACATTTTTGGGCTTTTTACGGCTTCGTCCGTCAGGGAAATAAAAGGCTGCTTGTCCGCGAGTCATCTTCCACGACATATCGATCGTTTATTTGATAAGTCATTTCCGGCGGTTCACGAAGCCCTCACCACCGGCAATTCATCCCATCTCGTCGTAAAACATTTCGACTTGTATTCAAACCGCGTTCGCCAGGCCTTATCTAGTCCTTCCGCAAGATAACGGAGCCTTCCAGCCCCAAAATGAATATTGACCTTGTCCAAGGCCGACATCAGTTTCACTTTTTTTTCGCGGTCATGGTTGTAAAAAAGATTCTGTTGGATGTCCGTGTTAGACCTGAGCTTTCCAAAATCCACGTGAACACGTTTATAAATGAACCCGGGCTTGTAAATAGATTCAACGGCTTTTTCACCCAAACTGATTAGTTCCCCGGTGTCATCGGTGGCGGTTGGCAATTCCGCGATAACCCCGTTGGTGTACTGCGGCGCGTCGCTGAAGGGGTTTGTTTGAAGATAAACAATGATTTCCCCGGCCACCTGTCCATCTTGTCTCAGTCTTGCGGCCGCTTGGGCAATGTGGGACGCCAACCCCTCCTTGATCTCCCGGAGGGATTCAACTTTTATCCCAAAGGATTTACCGCAACCAATATGTTTCTTCTGGGGTTTGGTGAATTCCAGCGGGTAACATGGTTCCCCGGCCAACTCCTTAGCCGCCCTTACACCTTCAACGCCCATCCTTTTATCAATCCAATGGAGGTCCGCATTTCGCAGTTCCCAAGCCGTGTTTATTCCGTTGGATTTTAAGAGCGCCGCCCTCGCGGGGCCTATCTTCCAAATATCCCCAACATCAAAGCCCTTTAGAGCTACTTCCTGCTGGTTCGGATTCATTAAATCAAGAACGCCTTCAGCGCTCTTGGATTTTTTGGCGATCTTGTTGGCGACCTTCGCCATTGTTTTGGTTGGAGCAATACCAACGGTTACGGGAATACCGAGCCACCGATAAACAACGTCCCTCATATCCCGCCCATAGTCCGTAAGATTCCGGTTTTCAAAACCCCGCAAACCGACAAAAGCCTCGTCAATCGAATATTCCTCGACGTCCGGGCTGAACTGTTTCAATGTTTTCATTACGCGGCGGGACATATCACCGTAAAGGGTATAGTTGGACGAGCATAAGATAACGCCGTTCTTTTCGAGAAGGTCTTTCATTTGAAATACCGGCCTGGCCATGTCGACTCCAAGGGCCTTGGCTTCGTTCGACCTGGAAACGGCCATCCCGTCGTTATTGGAAAGAACGATGACGGGCCTTCCCCGAAGTTTGGGGTTAAATACACGTTCCACGCTCACATAAAAATTATTACAGTCAACCAAGGCGATGGGTCTCAAGATTTACCCACCTTGTGTATGACATTCGTTACCACACCCCATATTTCAAAGTCGGCATCCGAGTTTATTTCAATCGTCTTGAAGTCCGGATTTTCGGGGCAAAGGTAGGTTTTATTTTTCGCCAACTTTAACCGTTTACAGTTGGTTTCCCCGTTAAGATTCACAACCACGATCGAGCCACTAACGGCCTTAATCGACCGATCAACAATGGCCAGATCCCCCGAAAAAATGCCGGCGCCTTTCATGCTGTCGCCGCTAATGCGGCAAAAAAAAGTCGCGGCCTCGTGTTTAATTAAATGCTCATTGAGATCCAATGCCTTTTCGATGTAGTCGTCGGCCGGGCTAAAAGTACCGGCCGGAACCCTCGACAAATACAAGGGCCTTTTAATTTTGGCGACCATGACGGGTTTGTAGCGATTTTTAACGTTGGCGGCCATTGAATTTCCTCCGATAAATAGTATACTTATGTATACCTATAGGATAAACCTTGGGCAAATTTAGGTCAAGGAGGATGGGTCATGAGTTACCGAGTCAGGATGGAACCGTCATCGTATTTGGAACAATTCGTCAATTTAGGTTGGCTTTCTTATCCGATGCCTGATTTGTTTGAAAGCCATCAACCGCTTGCGGCTTCCGGAATAGCCTCCACCCGTGAAACCGTAATGCTCCTAACGCAAAAGGGGCGCAGCCATTTTTCAGAGATGGAACCCTTGATGAACAAAAATGATTACAAACGGTTACTGAATGACCTGATGAATGGTTCTAAAAACGGCTTGAATTCATTCAGCGGAACAGGAAGGCAAGGGACCCTACGGGAGGGTGCGACCTTATAGGAGGGTTCTAAACTCTCATTTACTCTCGTCAATGAGAGTTTAGGATTTCTTCGTTAACTTTTTTGGTTTGGCCGCGGCAAAACGGCCGCACATCGCTTCTCTTGTGAAAAAATTACGAAATGGCCTTTTCGCCGGACTCCTTGGTGCGGACACGATAGGCTTCCTCGACGTTGGTGACGAAAATTTTGCCGTCCCCTTCTTTGCCGGTGCCGGCCGCGACCATGATGACCTCGACGATTTTATGGACTTCCCCGTCCTTGACCACCGCCTCGATTTTCATCTTCGGAAGCAGGGCGTACTTGAAGGACATGCCCCGGAACTGCTGGGTAATCCCTTTTTGAATACCGTGGCCCTGGACCTCGGTGACGGTCATTCCCGAATAGCCGACTTCATCCAAAGCGGCCTTGACGTCCAAATATTTCTCCGGCCGGATGATCAGTTCGATTTTCTTCATGTCCCATTCCTTTCAGTGCCTTAAACAGGCCGTTATCCTAGAATAAAGCACCCCTCAAAACAACAAGGCAAAAACAAATTAACAACCAGCTCAACCAAAAAATACGAATGTCACCAAAATAAAGGTCGGGATCAATATCGCCCCGGACCAAAGCATGTAAGCGCCGAAGGAGGGCATCTCCACCCCGCTGTATTCAGCGATGGCTTTCACCATGAAATTGGGGCCGTTGCCGATATAACTATTGGCGCCCATAAAAACCGAGCCGCAGGAAACAGCCGCCAAAAGGGCGGGTGATTGGGCGGCCAACTCGTTTAAATGCATGGGCGAAATGCCGTTTTGGCCCGCGGCCAAGGTGGCAAAGCTCAGATAAGTGGGGGCGTTATCCAGGAAACTGCTGAGCGCTCCCGACATCCAGAAATATTCCCAGGGATGGTTGAGCGCCAAATCCTTGCCCTTGGCCGCGAGCAGGGCCAGGGTGGGGATCATGGATCCAAAAATCCCAAAAAAGAGGATGCCGACTTCCACGATGGGGCCGAAGGTAAATTGGTTGTCAAAATGGATTTTGCGGTTGGTCGTCTTATAGGACAAAAAAGCCAGAATGGTCATGGCCACAATCTGGAACAATTTCGAGAATATTTGGGCCTTCTCCTCGCCCCAGCTTCCCCGTAAAGCCGGTTCCAGCCAATAGCCGGAAATCAGAACGGTCAGCAATATCCCGGACAAATAAAACACGTTCCACCAGCCCTCCACATGCACGGCCTTCTGCGACAACCCAATTTCCTGGATCAAGGAAGTCCTCATGTTCATCTCTTCTTTATCAAAAATCAGGTCGTCAATAATGTGGAAAATGAAAAGAAGGATTAAAAGGGTGAGCGCCCATTCCGGGATGAGCCGCAAGGTCCAGAAAAAATGGACTCCCCTGAGAAATCCCAGGTAAAGGGGCGGATCCCCCAAGGGGCTCAAGACCCCCCCGCAATTGGAAACGATGAAGATGAAGAAAATGACGATATGGGCCTTGTACTTGCGAAGCCGGTTGGCGCGCAAGAGCGGCCTGATCAGGATCATGCTGGCCCCGGTGGTCCCCAAAATACTGGCCAGGAATCCGCCCAAGCCCAAAAACAAGGTGTTGATGTAGGGCAATCCGGCGAAGGCACCGGAAATGTGGATGCCCCCGGAGACCACGAAAAGGGCCCCGAGTAAAGCGAGGAAGGCCGCGTACTCCAGGAAAGTTTCCCCGATTTTCGCGACGTCCCCCGTCGGCCCCACATAGAGCCAAATCCCGGCGCCGGCGAGCGCCGCCGTCAAATAGAATTTATTGGTGAATTTTTCCCACCACTGGGAGATGGCGGGAACGAAGGGCAAAACCGCGATGAAGAACAAAAGGAGGATAAATGGAAGGCAATTCACGAGTGAAAATCCAAAACTCATCTGTCGCCAATAGGCAGTCGAATCCATTGAATTGAACCTTTAACTTTTTTTAAATAAAAAATCCGGACCACCCGAAAACGCGCGGATGCCGGACTCTTGAAAGTCAAGGTTTTGCCGGTCCCGCTAACGAGGACTCAACGGACGGACTATTTTTTTACGGCTTTTTCCTGCATGGATATGGCCTTCACCCCGCGCTCCCCAGTGCGGATGCGAATGGCGTCTTTGATCTCCGATATGAAAATTTTTCCATCCCCCACCGCGCCAGTCCTGGCCCCGGCGATGATGGCCTTGATGACGTCCTTCTGGTGCTTGTTTTCGACGACGATTTCCATCTTGAGTTTGGGCAGGAAATCCACCCTCATGCCTTCCGGCCAGTCCGAATGAAGGCCCTTTTGGCGTCCATGGCCTTCCATTTCTGTCACCATCATGCCAGGGTAGCCGATCTTCTTAAGTTTCATCCGGATGATTTCCAGCCGGTCCGGCCGGATCACCGCTTCGATCTTGATCATAAGTCACCTTAATGCCCTGTTAATAAAGCAAGACCCTCATGGAGGAAGCGCTCTTTTTTTCGTCCATGTCCCCGCGAAGCAAAAAGGCTCCGATGAGAACCATGGTTCCGCCGATCGCCGCACCCCAAAGATGCTTTGAGGTTGGCTGCAAATAGAGATTCGTCCACCCCATATATCCCAAGGACCAGCCGGCACTCATTAAAAACCAAAGGGCCCGGTCCACCGCCGATTTCCGCCAACCCAACCCATATATCAACGCAGCCAAACCAATCCCGGCCAAATTAATAAGTGAAAGGGGAAACGCCATCATGGACGACCATATGGAAACCCAAAGGCAAAGCCAGGTGAGGGACACAACTGCTATACCGTTACAAAGATGAAGAATACGTTTGTCGCCGCTTTGAAGATTGTCCTTGGAAAGCGCTAAAAAGCTGAAACCCGCCAGAACGGGTAACCCGTAAAGCAAAAGAAAACTCAAAAGCGTGGATTGATTTTGGGAAAGTTGACTGTGGAGGGGTTCCTCAAAAAAGACGCCGCCCGCGAACAAAAGGCTCATGGCCCCCAACCGATAGACCGTTATTGATGTTTTCATATTATCCAACCTTTTTTCCAACGATTTTACTTTTTAATCCCAAAAATGAAAGGAGGGACCGGCCTTGGCCGCCGATCCCTCCTAACCCTGATAAGAAGAGAGAGATGAAAATTTCGTTGACCGAAACTCTCTTGCCTTCTTTTACTTCGAAATAATGTTCTCGGAAGCGGGATCCATCTTCACTCCGATGTAACCCAAAACTCCCATTTCCGGAATGTCCAAACCTTCCACTTCAACCTTGGAAGAGACCCGGTTGCCGATGGTTTTCTCCACGATCATGAACACGATGTAGGAGATGACCGCCAACGTGATGAAGCAGGTAACCACGCCGATGATCTGGACGATGAACTGTGAAGAGTCACCGTAGAACAACCCGGTCACGCCTTTTCCAGCCGCGCCCAAGTAATTCGTCGCGCCCACTCCGTTCCAGCCGGCTCCGTAGGAACCGTCCGCGAACAAGCCGAGGGATAAGCAGCCCCAAGCTCCGTTGGCGCCATGGACCGAGATGGCTCCGACCGGATCGTCGATCTTCAAGACTTTTTCCACGAAGAAGCAGGATTCCACCACTAAGATTCCAGAGATCAAACCAATGATGGAAGCGCCGCCGGCGTTGACGAAAGCGCAGGGAGCGGTAATCGCCACTAGGCCAGCCAACATCCCGTTACACATCATGCCGGGATCGGGTTTGTTGCTGCGAACCCACCACATCCAGAACATGGCGGCCACGGCTCCGGTAGCGGAGGCCAACATCGTGTTGACCGCGACCACCGCGATACGCAAATCCGCGCCGGCCAAGGTGGAGCCGGGGTTGAACCCGAACCAGCCGAAAGCCAGGATGAAGGTTCCGATCATCGCCATCGGAATGTTATGGGCCGGGATCGTATTGGCCGAGCCGTCTTTGTTGTACTTGCCGATGCGGGGCCCGATGATCCAGGCTCCGATCAAGGCGATCACGCCGCCCTGCATGTGAACCACCGAGGAACCGGCGAAGTCGCAATAGCCGTGGCCCAGGCCGAAATTGGCTCCCAATTGGGATAACCAGCCGGCGCCCCAGACCCAGTTACCGAACACGGGATACATGACCGTGCCGAGGAAGCAACCATAGAGAACGAAAGCCGAGAACTTCCAGCGTTCGGCCATGGCGCCCGTCGGGATGGTCGCGGTCGTGTCCATGAACACCATTTGGAACAAGAACAAGGCGAAAACCCCAGCGTCATAAGCCACACCGTTTAACAAAAAGCCCGTGTGACCCAAAAGGCCGAAAGGCTTGCCGAATAAGGTAATCGTCCATTCGTTGGACAAACCCGCGTAACCACCCAAGGTGGCCAGCGATCCCAAGCCGCCGAACATGAAGGCAAAACCGCAGAGGTAAAAGCCCAACATGCCCAAGGGATAGATCATGAAGTTCATGGCGAAGGTATGCGAGGCGTTTTTCGCGCGGCACATTCCGCCTTCCACCATGGCAAAACCGGCTTGCATGAACATGACCAGGTAACCCGTGACTAAGGTCCAGACGAAGTTGATCGCCACCCGATTGTGGCCGACCGCGTTCAGGATCTCCAGATTCGTCGGGTTGTTCGGATCCTTAAAGCTATTGAACCCCGTCAAATCCGTAACGTTTCCGTAGCTCGCTCCCGTTGAGTCTGGAGCTTGCGGCGGAGCCGGCGTCGGCGCCGGTGCGGCGGCCGCCGGAGCGGTCGTGGTGGTGGCGGCGGCCTGCGCGTTGACGATCGCTGGCACCGTTAGCACCATAAAGTAGTAAAGCAAGAGACCGATGCTTCCTACCTTTCGTATTTTGGCTAACATAACTACCTCCTTGAGATTTTTGGAATCGGGCGGCTCCCCAGCCGCCCTTTTCCTTTTTGCTTCAACTACCCCCAAGGATCCTTTCGGACACTTAGGGGATCCCCCCACATCCAACTAAAGACTTTTAGAAGCTAAACACGGCGCTGGCAGTAGCAGTCGTCTGAGTTCCCGACAATCCGGCATAAGGGCCGAAAGGAGCGGTCGTTGAGCTGGTCTGGGTTCCGCCATAGACTGACATGTCCATGCGGCCTTCCAAACGGGCCAACAGGTTCGGCGTGAAGTTGTGCTCGACCGTCAAGGTCACGTCACGAACTTCTCCCGAAGCGATTCCGGTTGCAGGAGGAATCGCGGGACCGCCGCCGATTCCAACGTAACCGTTGTCGTCATACAGTTCTTCCAAGCGAAGCGCCATGGCCCAGTCGCTTGCAATCTGATAGCGGCCATAGAGATCCACGCCCCAACCCGTCAACTTGCCACCAGTGGTAGCAGGCGGAACAGGAACATCGGTGTCTTGGCCAAAATACTCGGCGTCCAACGCGAAGGAGAGCTTGTCCGTCGCGGCCAAGGAGACAATCAACTCACCCACATAACGGGCATCAGCCGGATCTTGGGCCGACAAAGCACCACCGGGACCGACAATCCCGTTCAAGATGAAGGACAACGAGGAATCAGGCTTTAAAGTAAGCTGAAGTCCATAAGTCTTTCCGACCTCTTGAGCAGTTGAGCCCCAGACTACTCCGGTGTTATTCCAACCATCGACGATGTAAATAGTTCCACCAATTTTCGCGTCAGGGTTGAAGGAGATGCTCAAACCTTGATGCCATAGAGGAATGGTCGCCCAGAACAGTTCCGAACGGCTGTAGTTCCAGTTGCCATTGCTCTCGATGACTTCATTTCCCATCCAGGTCGCGAAGCGGCCCAAATTGAAACCCCATTGACCGGCAGCCAAGGAAACATAAGCTTGCAACACATCAATTCCTTGGGCAGAACCGAGTCCCAAGTTGGTTTCCTGGCCATAATTCAACACCAAATGAGCGCTGGCATCCCCTTGCGTCGCCGTCGCTTTTAACTCGGCCATACCCAAGGCGAAAGTCTCGTCCTGAGTATTGAAATAGCTACCCAAAACTCCGAGGGGACCCCAGGTATTCAAGGCACCATTCCTGACGGAAGAATTGGTAAAATTGTACGTATAGTAGGTGTCAATCAACCCACCCACGGCAATCGTCGGCGCAGCTGGTGTCGCCGCCGGTTTGGCATCTTCGGCCCAAACCGACTTACTCACCATCACCAGGGCGATGGCGGCCATTAGGCTGAACAACTTGCTCATCTTTCTCATCTCATCCTCCTGAAATTTTTCAATGTTGGCAGGCTTCTTATCAGGGATAAGCGGCCACACCCCATCCAATGGGGGATAGACAAAGCAAACCTTATGCCACAAGGACCTTGTGATTAAAATGTAAAAAGGGCTTTAAAATGAGCTATTTTGGAGGAAACGGAATGTACAATATTGTACGAAGATACATATCGAGTATATTTTGTAAACATTTACATTTTATCGCTTAAAAGCATTCTTTCAAAAAATTTCTCAGAAACCAATTTAAAATTCTTTTGGATTAATAACTTGTAGTTAAGGCGACACTATTAAAAGTTGAGTTCGTGACAACAGAACCCGAGCTTTTGCCTCCAGGACTGGTGACAGTCACATAAATATGAGTAGTTGTATGTTGATCACCTCCAACCTGAAAAGAACCTGAAGCAGATCCACCATTTAACAATAAAAGATTATTACTAAAAATTGTTGTAGGAGTATTAAAATTTCCCAATGCAACAGCCCAAACATTTATTGGATAGGAATAATTACAATCATTACTTGTGGACAAGTTCAATGAAAAGCTAACGTTCGTTTTTTGACCTGGGGGAACTGTTGTAGTAGCAGTTCCGTTAATGCTGACCGAAAGTGGGATTTGAAACCCTCTAGTTACACTGAAGCTTGTTGAGTTCCATATTTTCGACCCAAAAAAATCAAAAGCTGAAAACGTAACCGGAACATTCGACGTGTTGCATGCTGTTTTAGAAATTGTTACGTTCGACTGATCTAAAATAGTCCCATTAAGCCCTAATACAAACGTTGCTGGTGAACTTGAAAAACCCGTCGGTAAAACATTTGACAGTTCTACTGAAACCGGAATACTCAAATTTCCTGGTTGAGTATAAGTCACCCCATAACCAAAATTACCATTACCGGTTTGATATTGTTGATTTAGCAGACCCGAGGTAATAACTGGAGAAGTCGTTCCAACCACGCCGGCCGTAAAAGTAACTGAGGTTTGCCCGCCAGAAACCACAAACGATTGAGTCGCGTCCAAGTAATGCCCTTGAGTATAAACCTCAGCTTGCCAAATTCCGGTGGTCACCGGAAAAGGTGAAAATGGCGCATAGGCTCCCGCGCCAGAACCGGTCACAATATTTCCTAAATAATTTCCATTGGGATCTTTCAAGTTGACGGTAACCCCAGAAACCGCGACGTTGTTTTCAACCACAAACACATTGATCGCGCCCGCTAACGGCGTCGCGGTGGCCGTCGGAACATCCAGGCCATTGGGTGAATAGATTCCAAAGGGATGATCGGTCTTGTTGCACCCTAAATAACAAAACGAAGAAAAGATGAAAAAAAGCGCAGCTAAAAACGCACGGTTAGTTTTCATAATACCACCTCATTAAATAATCTTCCCCTCGTCCCTTATGTAACGATCTCCTTTTCGTTTGTAAAGAAAACTTTTAAAAAAAATTAAACTACAATGCCAACTATTGTGCAAAAAATAACAATCGTTTTACTTCGACGGCAAGAAAATCGTTTTACGTTTTTAAAATCTTTGGGCCCGGCCATCAAGTTTTGATAAAATCCAAAAATTTCAAGGAGGGCCGCGATGAAACTGTATTGGGTTTTATTTTGTGCATTGATTTCGCCCGTTGCCATTCAGGCATACGCCGATGAAAAACTTTCCGAAACTATTAATAATTCCAGCGGCGAAAACCTGTGGGTTCCACCTGCTCCCATTGATGAAAGCGGGAGGGTTCTCAAGTTCCTGATTCAAGCCGATTACCAGCAAGACAATGACTTACCAAGCCGCGCCTTTTCCATGATCGACCTTTCGGCTAAACGACAATTGGATGAAAACTCGGTTCTTGGCGAAGGCCTTATTCGGTTTCGAAAAGACTTATCCTCCTCAGACGCCAATGGCTCGCTGGATCTCCGTCTGGCACGTGTTTCCTACCTAGAACCCTGGCTGCAAGTAACCGTCGGCCGCTTCGACTTGTTTCAAACACTCACGCCGAATCTCTTCTTTGGAGCTTATCCCATCATGGGCCTTCATCGCGTAGATGGCGCCATGGCCACGATCCCCTTCTCTTTTTTCTTCAACTTTGGGCCCTCCAAGGAAGGAAAATCCGAGGCCTCCTCGCCCCTGGCCCTCAGTTTTTTCTATACCCCCAGCCTCTTTTCCGCCCAACAGGTTCAATACGATCTCACCCAGTCTTTCTGGCTCTCACAACTCCGATTCCGTATTGAAACGAAAGACTTTTCATCAACCTTTCGGGGCAATTTCGCAGGATCCGCCAGTGATTATTTTGATTATTCCTCCTTCAACGGCCGATACTCCTATTCCCTTTCCGCGGACTTGGCTTATCAACAAAATTACAATTTGACGGCGGAATACGGCGTCCAAAACATCAACCGTTCCATGGACACCGGCGCCCTGACTTTAGGTTTTCAAGCCGCCAAACTCGGAACCTGGGGAATATTTTCCGTGGATCAAATCGCCTTGGAGGCCCAAATACCACTGTCCCATTCCCTGGATAATCCCTTTACCGGTGGAAACGCACTCATCCCAGCCCTTGCCCAACCTTCTCAAAATAGCTGGTATGTAAAGTTAAGGACCAGGCTCAAAGTTCTTTTTATTGAAGTCCATTTGACAAACAACCAAAACGATTTCACATTAGGCAGACCTTCGCCCGGTTCCATTGGAGTTCCCTTCAATGGCGCTTTTGGACCAGGCAATGAAACCGACGGACCAGGTACATCCCTTCGTTCCGTCTCCTATAACCAAGTAGCCTGCCTCATTCGGACGGGGGTTGAATTTTAATGAGGCCCTTTCCCTTTATCATTGTCATTTTTTTCGCTATCCCAACCTGGAACCAGGCAAAGGTACTAATAAAGGACGGCGAAACAACACCCAGCATGAACCCGACACCAGCAGCTGAAAATTCACAACTCGCTCCGGAAGAAACCCTTTATCGTTTTCAATCCCAAACGGTCTGGGGCCAAGTCATTGTTTTAATCAGGGATCTTTCCGATCAATTTAAAGTGGAGGTAAAAAGCGAGGCTTTAGCGTCGGGTTGGATTTTTAAAAACGGAAAAACCAGCCAAACCCTATCCAAGGGTGGATTAAATTCACTCCACCAATTCCAATTCCTAATCCCCCAACCCTTTGCTGGACCGTTCCGGTTGACGATTTTTTTAAATTCCGACCGCGAACAGGTTCCTGTCGTCATCCCACTGGAGCCCGGATCCCAAAATAAGCCCGAATCCTCGCCGGCAGAGTCGCTGGAGGATTACGAGGAAAATCCTGATCACCCCTATAACAACACCGTTAAAAATCTTTACGATAAAGCGGTCGAGGATTTCGCGAAGGGCGATACAGGCTCCGCGTTAGAGCGGCTTCGAAAAGCCGAAAAACTCGACCCAAGACAGCCCCAGGTCCAATCCTTGATTTTGAAAATCACCTCGTCCGGTCAAAACGAACCAAAGGATCTAATGGCCAAAGCTCAAACCGATTTGAAAAGCGGAAACAAGGAGGCGGCTTTGGCGGAAATAACGGATTATTTAGACCAATATCCGAAAGATGAAAAAGGATTAAAACTCAAGGATCAAATCGAGGGAAAAGACGAAAGCCTTAATCCCGTGAAGAAAAAAATTAAAAAAAATATCAGCAAAGAACAACCATCTCCTATTTCCAAACCAGGCAAAATAAGGCCGCCAAATTCAACAACCGAGGATATCCAGGCTCAAGCGGATCAAACCTACAATTTGGGGTTGGATAGTTATCGAAAAGGCGATTACGCTGCCGCGAAAAAATTCTGGGAACAAACTCTCCAAATCCAACCTAACCACCCCCAGGCCCAACGCAACATCGACCGTTTAAAGGAAGAACACCCGGACTTGCCTTAAAAATAAAAAGCCGGGGGAATTCCCCGGCCTTCGCGAATAAATCAACTTGAAAATATTTTTTTACCTTGTGACCAATATCTTTCCCTTCCCTAAGACGGTTTCATCCCTTTGGATGACGTAAAAATAAACCCCCGGCGCGACCGGGACGCCGTTCTTGTTGGTTCCAAACCATTCGGCGAACCCCTTGTCCTCTTCCTTAACCTCCGCCGTTAATTCACCCGCGATGGTATAGATGGAAACTTTGGCGTTGGGAGGCAGGCAATCCATCTTCAGGGAGTGGTTCATCGAGTAAAAAGGATTGAACGGATTGGGCCAGACGTGGTTCACGCAGGTCGGCGTGGGCGTCAAAGTGGGCGTGAAGGTGGGGGTGATCGTGGGGGTAAGGGTCGCGG
>Ga0265338_10006021_pt1 | contig 15578 bp, 6 predicted proteins | sample 42126metaG_FD_193579 | JGI IMG/M metagenome (GOLD analysis project Ga0265338, IMG submission 193579) | Rhizosphere microbial communities from Carex aquatilis grown in University of Washington, Seatle, WA, United States - 4-21-26 metaG | ecosystem: Host-associated > Plants > Roots > Rhizosphere >... | reverse complement strand
TCACAAACGTTGGCAGGATGTAAAGGAGTTGCTGGACGCGGGAATTGATGTCTTCACAACGTGCAATGTCCAGCATATCGAAAGCCGTGCTGACACGGTCCGTCAAATCACGGGTGCCGAAATTCGGGAGACGGTTCCGGACAGCATTCTTGATACTGCGGACATCGAACTCGTCGATTTGCCGCCCGCCGAATTGATCCAGCGGCTCCAGGAAGGAAAAGTTTACGTTCCCGAACGCGCCAAAGCCGCGGCCACCAGTTTTTTCAGAGAATCCAACCTGACCGCTCTTCGCGAACTGGCATTGCGTCTGGTCGCGGACCACGTCGGTGGTGAAACTCAGGAATTTCGACGCACACAAACCGTTACTGGCCCGTGGAAAACCGCGCACCGCCTGCTGGTCGCAGTCAGTCCCAGCCCGTTTTCCGAACCGCTGATTCGGTGGACGCGACGGATGGCGGACAGTCTTAAATGCACCTGGGTTTCCGTTCATGTCGAGAGTTCCAAGCCCCTCAGCGAGGCGGCTCAAGTCCAGCTCGAAAAAAATCTAACCATGGCGCGGGATTTGGGCGGTGAGGTCATTGCAACCGCCGATGAGGATCTCGTGAGTGGGCTGCTGCGAACTGCCCAGGAGCAAAACGTTACGCTCATTATCGTGGGCAAACCCGTGACGAATGGCCTGATAGAGTGGTACAGAGTGGGTCGGTTTTTGCGGCGCCTGGTGCGCTTGAGCGGCAACATAGATGTCCAAGTCGTTCGAGCCGAAAAAACGGAAGGTATGCCGGCCAAACCCGGTTGGCGGCTCGCAATAGAGTCAGGTTGGCGGCAATATGCAGTCGCGGCTGTGGCCATTGTCGGGGTCGCTCTCGCGAATGTTGGGCTCGAATATTTTACCGGTCCGCGAATTCCCGGATTCGTCTTCCTTCTGTCGGTAGTGGTGCTCGCCTTGTTTCTCGGACGTGGGCCGGTGTTCTTCGCAGGCGCCAGCAGCGCACTCATCTGGGATTACTTTTTTCTGCCTCCTCGTTTCACCTTCATCATTTCGAGTGCCGAAGATGCGGTTTTATTTGGAGCCTATTTTGTTGTCGCATTGGTCCTGGGACAATTGGTTGCGCGCATTCGGACCCAGGAAAAAGCCGAACGCCGGCGCGAACAACGGGCGATTGCGCTCTATCAATTAACTCGCGAACTCGCACATGCCGGCACCCGCGACGAAGTCGTCTGGCAACTCATCAGTGAAGTGACGCGTGTGCTTCACGCTCAGGCCGCAATCGTCCTGCCCGGCAAGGATCGGCTCGCGCCGCATCCCGACAGCTCGCTTGAGCTGACCGACAAAGAACTGACCGTTGCGGAGTGGGCCTTTCACCATCGCCAGGCGGCTGGCCGTTTCACTGATAATTTGCCCGGCTCGGAGGCACTGCATCTTCCCCTGACAACCGAACGAGCTGTGTTAGGAGTCCTGTCGGTAAACCTTTCGGACAAAACTCTACCTCTTGCGCAAAGAGATTTGCTGGAGGCTTACACTCGCCAGGCGGCCTTGGTGTTGGACCGTGTGGCGCTTCGCACGGCAGCGGAGCAGACCAAGCTGATAGCAGAATCCGAGCGCCTCAGTAACGCTTTATTGAATTCCATTTCACACGAATTGCGCACTCCCTTGGCCGCCATTACGAGCGCCACCGCAAACCTCGTTGAAGCCAAACAACGGCGCACTGAACTGCGCGATTCCATGATCGATGAAATACAGGAGGCAAGCTCACGACTGAATCGCCTCGTGGGAAACCTCCTGGATGTTACCCGCCTCGAATCCGGCCATGTCCGCGCCAAACTCGACTGGTGCGATGTCGGTGATCTCATCAATACAACGGTGCGGGCTTTGGGACGCGAGTTGGTGGGACGAGAGGTCAAAATACATTCCGACAACAAACTACCGCTCACACGTCTGGATTTTACTCTCACACAGCAGGCGCTCTCGAATCTTCTCTTGAATGTTGCTGTTCATACTCCACCGGGAACTCCTATCGCGATCAGTGCGTTACACCGGGATAACTACCTTGAATTGGCTGTCGCTGACATCGGACCCGGCATTTCACCGGATCTGTTGCCCAAAGTTTTCGAAAAATTCTTTCGCGCTCCGGCCGCGCCTGCCGGAGGGTCCGGACTCGGACTGGCCATAGTAAAAGGGTTCATTGAGGCCCAAGGCGGCCAAATTGCCGCCGCGAACCGCCCGGATGGAGGCGCGGTCTTTACAATCCGTTTGCCGCAAACCGAGCAACCACCCCAAATAGAACACGCCCTGTGAACACCCACACTGAAAAAAACCAATCCACGGCCCTCATCATAGATGACGAGCCACAAATTCGCCGACTCCTCCGCGTCACGCTCGAAGATCGGGGCTTTCGCGTTTTCGACGCCGCGAATGGACAGGATGGCATCGTCCAAGCCGCCCAGTGTCGCCCCGATATTGTCCTGCTCGATCTTGGGTTGCCCGACATGGACGGTGTCGCTGTTCTAAAGCGACTCCGTGAATGGAGTCGTGTGCCGGTGCTAATTCTCAGCGTGCGAGACCGTGAAGATGACAAAGTCGCGGCGTTGGATGCCGGTGCCGACGACTATGTCACGAAACCATTTGGGACAGCCGAATTGGTGGCGCGATTGCGGGTAGCTCTGCGACATAATCAGCCCTCGGCGGAACTTGCGGTATTTCAGACGGGGGATCTGGAGGTGGATTTGAGTTCGCGCATTGTGAAGCTTCGTGGCCAGGAAGTCCGGTTAACCGCCACGGAATATGCGCTCCTTCGTCTTCTCGTGCGCCACGCCGGAAAAGTGCTCACGCATCGGCAAATTCTCCAGGAGATTTGGGGGCCGAACCAAGTCGAACAAACGCATTACCTGCGGGTTTATATTGCCCATTTGCGGGAGAAACTCGAAAGCGACCCCGCGCAACCCGAGCTAATCATCACCGAACCGGCAATCGGTTATAGACTCGTTGAGAAGATAATGTCAGCAGAACAGTAGATGGATCATTCCCAAAAGCTAAAACTCGATTTCCCACAATTCAGCAGCTCGTTCAAGTTCGATTAGAGCTTTGACTGAATCTGCGGCCAAAAATACTGACAATGTTGGAATCAAGCCAAGAAAGAAAATCGTTCGGTGATCCGTCCGGTCTCGCGCCGCTGCCCTTGGTGGCCCTACGTCTGGAGCGTGCGCACATGGATCAAGATCGGCACGCGATGGACGCGTCCCTGTCGGCACACAACGGCTGCCCGTCGAAAAACCGCCTGGAAGCAAAGTCATGCTCTGTCTCCATCCCACCGGCCATCACTCCGTGCTGGCCGCAGCCCCCGTTGCCACAGAAAAACCCACATTCCTTTTCACCGATCGCCCCAAATAAGATGTCCTAGTTTGCTAACTACAAAAAAGTCCTGGTTTGAAAACTACGCGACAGCCCTGGGAAAAGGGCTTGCAAGTTTGTGGAACAGGAAGAAAATCACGAAAAACTCCCACGCCGGTCGTGGGAAAGAAACCAAATGGGAAGTCCCAGTTCGTATGCTTTGGCCTCTCCATGAAAAGAATTCGCATCACCACGCTGTTTGCCAGCCTGCTGGTTTATGGAACCGTTCCGGCTGCGCTACCGCCGCTGCCGCCCATGCCGGAAATTTCCCGGCCATTACCCGCCGACAGCGTGCCGGTGGGCGATTCCAAATCGGCACCGGAGTTGAAGCTGGATTTGCCCATCGCGCACGGGCCGTTTGCGCCGACGTGGGCGTCCATTGAGAAAAATTATCCCGGCACACCGGACTGGTTGCGCGAGGCGAAGTTCGGCATCTGGGTTCACTTTGGTCCGCAGGCTTCCGGTCAGAGCGGTGACTGGTATGCGCGCAAAATGTATGTGCCGGGCACAACCGCCTATGAGAACCATCTTAAGAATTTCGGGCATCCGTCCGCGACCGGCTACAAGGAAGTCTTGCGCGATTGGAATCCTACGAAGCTAGATCCGGCGGCGCTCACAAAAATTTATCACGACGCCGGGGCGCGCTTCCTGATGATTCAAGGCGTGCATCACGACAACTTCGATTTGTGGAACTCGCATTATCAACCGTGGAATTCCACCCGCCTCGGGCCGAAGCGCGACCTCATCGGCGAATGGGCCAAGGCCTGCCGTGCGGATGGCATGCGTTTCGGTGTGACGTTCCATCACGAATATTCCTGGTGGTGGTGGCAAACGGCGTTCGGCAGCGACCCGACCGGCGACAAGGCCGGTGTGCCTTACGATGGCAACCTCACGCTGGCCGACGGCAAGGGTAAATGGTGGGACGGCCTCGACCCGCGCCGGCTTTACGGCATTGATCTGCGCGAATACCAAGGTGTGACCAAGGCGGCGTATTCGCCGTGGAGCCCGCCGCCAGGCGGGATTTTCACCAACCATATGGCTTACGCCAAATGGTATGGCACGCAATGGGCGCTGCGCATGATGGACGTGGTGGATCAATACGATCCGGATTTCATTTACACCGATGGCACGGGTCAACAACCGTTCGAAGGCAGCCACACCGGCACGGGACTCAAGGCCGATGCCATGCAAACCGTCATCGCCGATTTCTACAATCGCGCGCTCGAACGGCGTGGCCAGGTGGACACATTCAGCATCGTGAAGTTTCGCAAGAAAACCAACGGTACGGTCAATACGGAGGAATTCGGCATTCCGAACGACATCAAGACCGATCAGGCGTGGATCGCCGAAGCGCCGGTGGGCGACTGGTTTTATGCGCCCGGCTTCACTTACGACGCGCGCGCGATGATCCGTTATCTCGTCGAGGCCTGTGCGCGCGACGGCAACGCGTGCATCTGCATCTCGCTGCTGCCGGATGGTTCGCTCGATGATGGCAGCAAACAAATGCTCGCGGGCGTGGGCGATTGGATGCGGCTCAACGGTTCGGCCATCTACGGCAGCCGCGCGTGGAAAATTCCCGGTGAAGGCCAGAAGGACAAAGGCGAACTCCGCAAGATTCCCGGCGGCAAGCTGGGCCGGGGCCAGGCTGAATTTCAATACGGCCCGCAGGACTTTCGTTTCACCGTAGGCAAAGACGGCTCGCTCTACGCCTTTGGCATGACGGTGCCTGCACCCAGAGCGGAATTAAAAATCACTTCGCTCGGGACGGATTTAAAATATTTCCCGGCACCAATTAAATCCGTGAAATTGCTCGGATACGACGGTTCGTTGAAATGGAAGCAGGAAGCCGACGGGTTGATGATCACTTGCCCGGACACGATACCGTTCAAGACGGCGGTGACTTTCAAGATCGAGTAATGGCCGCCCACAATGACGCGTCTCACGCCTTCTTCACGAAGCAGGCTTTCAAGGCCGACGGCAATGCCGTTTTAGATGAGTTATAACGATTGCAGTTCGCGTCTCAACTCCTCAAGCTCTTGCGTATTGCCTCTTAATAGTCCGGATTATTTGGGGTAAAACGTCTTAAAGCCGTCCGGCTGCGCCTCGAAGAAGGATTCAGCGTGCAGGATGTCTGTAATGAGATTGGTTTGCCGGTATTGCTCACCGGCGAGAGCGAACCGGCACCCCATATACGTTCCGTAAAACTGTCCCAAATAAGTCTCGATAGTGGGTAGTGTTTTAAAACCTGTCATGGCTCGCGAATCAATCTCACGTGCGCAACCACGAACGATTGTCTCATTGTTCATGAATGCAATTAAAACATATCCTTCAACTCCTTTCCCTTGGTCCGGTTCGTGTTTCTCGACCTTATCGTCGCCCCCCACCCCACTGGAAATCAAACCAGCTGGTGGCGGCACATCCACAGACTCTCGGCGAAAAAATCAAAAAGCGTCGTATAGAACTTTGTATGTTCCAGCGAGAGGCTGCTGCAAAGATTGGAATTTCTTCTACCTCACTGAGCAATTGGGAATGTGGCATTACCGATCCATCGTGCCGAATGGCCAAAAGCATTCAAAAATTTCTCACCGACGCGACAGCTCCAGTTCTAAAAAGAGGGCCCTTTTGCTGTGAAATTTGCGGAATCAGTGGAGATTCAATGCAGCATTGCCTTTTTGAGGGGGCTTGCAAACAGCTCCAAGAAAATAAGATGGGGTGTTAAGTTCATACAACTGACCCTGTCTGACCGAGTGCGCGATGTTGCCATTTTGCGACCGCAGTGTAACCGTCTCGCGGAAGGACATTTTACCTGTTTGGACTCGCAGTTTCCCAATTTCAAAGCAACCCGAAACTTTGGGCCAGCATTTGCGCAAGAAACGGTTTGATTCAGGGCTGCGGCAATCGGAAGCCGCACAACGGCTGAACATTAGCGATCGGACGCTTAGCTGTTGGGAATGCGACCGGATTGTTCCGGCTTGGGCCTACCAGCCGCGCTTAATCGCCTACTTGGGCTATGACCCGTTCACCGGTCTAACGCCTGGAAAGACCAAAGGCAACGAAACACCACGCGTTGCCTTTTTATCACCGGATGCCCCGCTATCCATTGGACAGAAGATTCGGCATTTCCGGCTTAAATCCCACAAAACGTTGAAGCAATTCGCGTCCGAATTGGGCGTCAGCATCAAAACACTCTGGGGCTGGGAGACGGATCGCCGCCAGCCAAGCGCTTTGTGCCGGAAGCGCATAGCTGAGTGAGGCTCTCGATCACTCCCCATCCTGAATTTGGTAACCGACGGCTTCATAGTCGCGCACACGCTTGGCATACATGGCAGACAGAACCGGCACGCAACCGGGCAGGTGCTGACCTTCGGCCGCGGCGTTGCGGGCGAACGGGTGGCGGTCAACCCGGCGGAACTGGTGAGGGAAACCGCCCTGATCGTCAGCCAGACCTTCCCCAAGAACATCACCCTCGTCCAGGACGAGGCGGCGGCGGACATCTGGCCGGTCATCGGCGACAAGACGCAAATCCACCAGGTGTTGTTGAATTTGTGCATCAACGCCCGCGACGCCATGTCCCAGGGCGGGCAGCTGACCCTTTCCGCCCGCAACGTGATGGTGGATGAACATTACCACGTGCTGCACGCGCCCGGCCGGCCGGGCCCTTATGTCGCGTTCGAGGTTCGCACGTTAGGCTGTCTGCACGGCAACGGTAAACACTGAGCCAGTTCTGCTCTTATCTCTCCTGCGGCTTGAATCTTTCTGTCCCTGATCGGCGGATCAACCTTCCCGGCCAGGGCTTTGCACATCTGGAAAGACTCTGTGGGCTGGCTTGATCATGAGACGGGTTTTTTGCGGCGGACCTTAGAAACTTTGGTCGGGTAACACCCCCATGGCTGATATTCGCCTAGCAGATTAATCTTGCAGAGAAAAGTGATGATGGCGGGTTGCTCCACCACTAAACCAACCAGTCGAAGATGATCGCGTCCAGCAGCTAAGCATCACACAAAGTTATGAAAAATCATTTTATAAATGAAACGATTCCCAAGGCCGGACAATCGGGAACCATTCAGACACCAAACGGGCTGCCGAACGGCAATGGGAGAAAATTGCGGGGTAACAATCCATCGTTAGCGGGATTTACCTGGCCGCCACAATCGGGCCGGAGTCCCGCGCGCGGCAGTGATGAATCTGCGTTAATGATGTCTCAGCTAGGATGATGCGACTGGATGAGATCACTCAAAAGCTTCTTGAATAATTTTATTATGGCAGTCCTAACTCCCAAACAAATCAAGGCCAGCTTTAAATCCATAACGAACTGGTCGCAACGGTCAAAAACCATTGGCCGCACCTATCGGTTTGATGGGTTTTTGAACAGTCTCGCTTTCGTCAATCGCATCGCGAGGTATGCGCAGAAAATCAATCATCATCCGGAGATTGATATCAAGTTTGACCAGGTGACGTTGACGCTCACAACCCATGGCGAAGGGGGAATCACCGAAAAAGATTTCGCTCTGGCCCGGCAGTGCGATGAAGTCTTTTTAAAGTCATTTTCATCATAATGAACGTTGAATAGTCATTCCCCAAGAACATGCAATCACTGCCACTGCGCTTTCACAATTGGATGGCCGCGTTGGCACGTCCGCGCGCTGGCGCGAACGAGCCGCCGTTGCGGGCAGATTTGCTCAGCGTTCAACAACTCGCGCGCCATGCCAAGTCGCTCGCGGCCAGTCAGACGGTCGTCACACAGCGAGGTTCCAACTGGCTGCTGAGCCGTCTGGGGCAAAACGAGGACATCCTCAGAACCTTCAACCGGGCGACCCTCGCCGTAGATCCGTCCCGCCGCATCACCCCTGCCGCCGAATGGCTGCTCGATAACTTTTACCTGATCGAGGAGCAGATCCAAATGGCCAAACGGCATTTGCCGCGTGGCTATAGCGAGGAGTTGCCCCGCCTTTTAAAGGGTCCTTCCGCCGGACTGCCACGCATTTATGACATCGTGCTCGAATTGATCTCGCATGTGGATGCCCAGATTGATGCGGAACCGTTGAGCGCCTTCATCGCCGCTTACCAAACGGTGCATTCCTTGAAACTGGGAGAGCTGTGGGCCGTTCCGATCATGTTGCGCCTGGGATTGATTGAAAATCTCCAGCGCGTCACCACTCGGCTGAACCTCGCCCGGGCGGATCGCGACTTGGCGGATTTGTGGGTGAATCGTTTGCAGGAAATGGCGGAGAAAGATCCGTCCCACCTCGTCATCGTGGTGGCGGACATGGCCAAGTCTGATCTACCGTTCTCCAGTTCGTTCGTGGCCGAATTTTGCCAGCGCTTGTCGCGGCAAAGTCCGGTGCTGCATCTGGCCCGCGGATGGTTGGAACAGCGGCTAGGTCAACAAGGTTTGTCCACCGAACAACTCGTTCAGTTGGAAGGTCAGAATCAGGCGGCTGACCAGGTTTCCGTCAGCCACAGCATTACCAGTCTTCGGTTCTTAAGCGCCATGGACTGGAAAGAGTTCGTGGAAAGCCTGAGTCTGGTCGAGACAACGTTGCTGGCCGATCCGGCCGACGTTTATAGTTTGATGGATTTTGCCACGCGTGATCGCTACCGGCATTCCGTCGAGTTTCTGGCCCGGCACAGTCAATTTTCGGAAGCGGAAGTCGCGCAACGCGCCATCCAACTGGCCGCCGACAGTGCCCGGCAAAATGGCACCCGCGACCGCACGGCGCATGTTGGTTTCCATCTCATAGACAAAGGCCAAGCCCGGTTCGCGCGTCAGTTAAAAGTCCGTTGGCCGTGGCCGACCACGATGGAACGGAGCATCCACCGGTTTCCACTGGCTTTTTACACCGGCGGGATCGGCCTGCTCACGCTGCTGGCTACGTTCTGGTTTGTGCGGCAGTCGCTGGCGCTGGAACTGCAAGGTTGGAAACTCATTTTCTTCACGCTGGTTTTCCTGTTGTGCGCAAGCCAACTGGCGGTGGGGTTGATGAACTGGCTGTCCACGCTGCTGGTAAAGCCCAGCCTGCTCCCGCGCATGGACTATTCCGCCGGCATCCCGGAGGATTGCCGCACCATGGTCGTCGTGCCCACGCTGCTGTCGAGTGTAGCCGGCGTGGATCGCCTGATCGAGACTTTGGAGATTCATCATCTGGCGAACCGGGACGAGCATCTTCGCTTCGCCTTGCTGACGGATTTCCGTGATGCGCCGACGGAGATTTTCTCGGACGATGATATTTTGCGTCAGCGGGCACGAGTTGGCATCGAGTTGTTGAATCGAAAGTATGCTGCCCATGGCCAAGATCTCTTTTTCCTGTTTCATCGCCCGCGCCGCTGGAACGCCGGCGAAAACTTGTGGATGGGCTATGAGCGCAAGCGGGGAAAGCTCATGGAATTCAATGCGCTCCTGCGCGGCGGTGCGCGCGATTGCTTTTCTGAAATCATCGGCGATACGGCCATCCTGCCAGATATCAAATATGTCATTACGCTCGACACCGACACGCAGTTGCCCCGCGAAGCCGCGCGGCAACTCGTCGGCACGATGGCGCATCCGTTGAACCGTCCGGTATTCGACGACGCGCGCGGAATCGTTCGCGAGGGCTACAGCATTCTCCAGCCGCGCATCGGCGTATGCCTGCCGAGCGCGCGGCGCTCATGGTTTGTCCGGCTGTTTGCCGCCGACGCGGGGATTGATCCTTATACGCGGGAAGTGTCCGATGTCTATCAGGATGTGTTCCGCGAAGGCTCATTTATTGGCAAAGGTATTTACGATGTGGACGCCTTCCAACGCACCATGGCGGGACGTTTTCCCGAGAACAAAATTCTCAGTCATGACTTGCTGGAAGCGTGTCATGCCCGTTCCGCACTCGTCTCCGACGTGGAATTTTATGAGGAATTTCCCTCGCGTTACAACGTGGATATGGATCGGCGCTACCGCTGGATTCGCGGCGACTGGCAGATCACCCAATGGCTTTTACCGCGCGTGCCGGGTTCGGGCGCCCGGCGCCTTGTCAATCCGCTCTCGGTGCTCTCGCAATGGAAAATTTTCGACAACCTGCGGCGCAGTCTCGTTCCGTTGGCCTTGCTGGTGTTGTTGCTCGGCAGCTGGCTGCTGGTGCCGGAACTCGGCGGACTCGGCTTGCTGTTGGTCGTGGTGATCATCGCGCTGCCCGTCTTGCTGGCGGCATCCGTCAGTGCCCTGCGCAAGCCGCAAGATCTGCCGTGGGCGCTGCATCTGCACGGATTGGCCAGTTTAGTCGCACGGCAGCTTGGTCAGATTTTTCTCTCTCTGGCTTTTCTAGCTTACGACGCGTTCATCAGCGTGGCTGCCATTGGCAAAACGCTGGTGCGTCTGCTCGTGACCCACAAACGACTGCTCGAATGGCAAACGTCGAGCGACTCCGAACGCACCACGCGCGCCGACCTCGCCGACTTTTATGCGACCATGTGGGTTGCGCCCGGCATCGCGCTGGCCGCCGGACTCTTCCTCGTCCTGCATCATCCGGGGCAACTCTTTTTTGCGCTGCCGCTGCTGTTGGTCTGGCTGGCGGCACCGTGGATTGCCTGGTGGATCAGCCAGCCGATTGCATCCGCCACGCCGGACTTATCACCGACGCAACAGACCTTTCTGCGTCGCACCGCACGTTTGACGTGGCATTTCTTCGACACGTTTGTCTGCCCGCTGGAAAACTGGCTGCCGCCCGACAATTTTCAGGAGATTCCCGCCCCGACGATTGCCACGCGCACCTCGCCCACGAATATCGGCCTGGCGCTGCTCGCCAATCTGGGCGCGCGTGATTTGGGCTATCTTTCAGTGGGCGGCTTGATTGAACGCACCCACGCCACGCTCGCCACGATGCAGCGGCTCGAACGGCATCGCGGTCATTTCTATAATTGGTATGAAACCCGGACGCTCAAACCGCTCCAACCGTGCTACATTTCCAGCGTGGACAGCGGCAACCTCGCCGGCCATTTGCTGACGCTCGCCGCCGGTTTGCGGGACCAAGTGGATGAGAAGATTTTCACGCCCCAAATGTTTGCCGGTCTGCGCGACACGGTAAAAGTTCTGCAAAACTTGCTTCCGAAAAATGAATTGCTCGCCGAACTCGATACCGCGCTGGCCACAGCCCCGGCCAGCCTGCGCGCCGGGTTAGTCTTATTGCAAAGCGCCACGACCCAGGCCACACGTATCGCAGCGGCACTGGCGAATGAAGCGCCAGCCATCAGCGAGTGGGCAAAAATCTTGCAGCGCGATTTTGAAGCGCATTTGGCCGAATTGCGATTCCTCGCGCCGTGGCTAACGTTGCCCTCCTCAATTCATAGCCGCCGACATGAGGAGTCGCCCATATCAAAACCCGAAAGCGCAGAGCGGAAAGCGGAAATTAATCAGAGCCTCCTTACGTCGGCGCCTACCAAGCTTGCCCAACTCGACCACGAACTTACCCTGCGCGAAGTCTCGAGGTTGGATCAATCACTTGGCCCGCTTATGGAAGCTGGTGATGGCGAGGCCGAACTCGCACGCTGCCTGGGTGAAGCCGGCGAACATTCCCGTCAGCGGATGCTCGCGCTTGAAGCTTTGGCCCGGCAATGCGACGAGCTGGCAGCGATGGATTTTGCTTTTTTATTCAACCCCGCGCGGAATTTGTTCTCCACCGGCTACAACGTCACCGAGCACCGGTTCGACACCGGCTTTTATGATCTGCTGGCCTCGGAGGCGCGCTTGTGCAGTTACGTCGCCATTGCCTTGGGGCAGGTGCCGCAGGATCATTGGTTCTCGATGAGTCGGCTGCTCGTCGCCTCGCATGGCGAGCCGATTCTCGTTTCGTGGAGTGGTTCGATGTTTGAATATCTGATGCCGCTGCTGGTCATGCCCAATTATGAGAATACCTTGCTTGACCACACCTGCCGCGCGGCGGTGCAGCAGCAAATCGAGTATGGAAAATTGCGCGGCGTGCCGTGGGGTATTTCCGAATCGGGTTACCATCGCACCGATGTTCAACTCAATTATCAATATCGCGCCTTCGGCGTGCCCGGCCTCGGCTTGAAACGCGGACTGGCCGACGACTTGGTCATCGCCCCTTACGCCACTGCGATGGCCCTGATGGTGTCGCCGGTCGAGGCGTGCGACAATTTGCAACGGCTCGCCGCCGAGGGACGCGCCGGCGCTTACGGTTTCCACGAAGCGGTGGATTACACGCCGGTCCGTCTGCCGCCGGACGAGACCAGCGCGACGATCAAATCCTTCATGGCGCATCATCAAGGCATGAGCCTGCTCGCGCTGGTGAACTTGTTGCATGACCGGCCGATGCAACGGCGTTTCATGGCCTGCCCGCTGCTCAAGGCGGCGGACCTGCTCCTGCAGGAGCGCGTGCCCAATTCCGCAGCGAGCGTGCTCATTGACGATTTAAAAATGGAGGAAGCACGCCTGCCTGCAGGCGAAAGCGAAAGCGTGATGCGCGTGTTCACGAATCCCACCACGCCGGCATCGGAGGTGCATCTCCTGTCCAATGGTCGTTATCATGTCGTCATCAGCAGCGCGGGCGGCGGTTACAGTCGCTGGCGCGAACTCGCCGTCAACCGCTGGCGCGAAGATGCCACGCGCGACTGCTGGGGGATGTTTGTCTATCTGCGCGACGTCGGCACCGGAGAATTTTGGTCCACCGCTTACCAGCCGACCCTGAAAATGACGAAAGGCTACGAAGCCATCTTCACACAGGCGCGCGCGGAGTTTCGTCATCGCCAGGCGGGGCTTGAAGTTCACACCGAGATCAGCGTGTCGCCGGAAGATGATGTGGAGTTGCGACGCATCACGATCACCAACCGCTCGTCGGTGACGCGACAGGTTGAATTGACGAGTTACTCCGAAGTGGTGCTCGCCAGGCAGGACGCGGACGCGGCGCATCCGGCGTTCAGCAATCTTTTCGTGCAGACCGAATTCGCGCAAAAATCTTCCGCCCTGCTTTGCACGCGCCGCGCCCGTTCCCAGGAGGAAAAACCGCCGTGGTTGCTGCACCTGATGCACGTCCAGGGCGAGGGTCAGGGCGAAATTTCCTGCGAGACGGACCGCTCCCAATTTGTCGGTCGTGGCGGCAGCCTCGCCAATCCGGCGGCGATGCAAACGATTGCGCCGCTGTCCAACACGGTCGGTTCGGTGCTCGATCCGATCATTGCCCTGCGCCGCACGGTCACTTTAACGCCCAATGGAACCGTAATCATTGACTTGGTTGTCGGTGTGACCGAAAGCCGGGAAACCGCGCTCGCGCAGGTGGAAAAATATCAAAGTTCCCGCATGACCGACCGCGTCCTGGATCTCGCGTGGACGCACAGCCAGGTGACCTTGCACCAGCTCGACATCACAGAGGCGGAAGCCCAGCTTTACGGTCGTCTGGCGAGTGCCTTGATTTATGCCGATCCCGCGCGCCGCGCCCACGCAGGCGTGTTGCTCAAAAATCGGCGCGGACAAAATGGCCTCTGGAGCTATGGCATTTCCGGCGACTCGCCCATCGTCCTGCTGCGCATCAGCGACACAGCGAAGATTGAAATCGTCCGGCAACTCATCCAGGCGCACTCCTACTGGCGCATGAAGGGATTAACCGTTGATCTCGTCATCGTGAATGAGGACGTTTCGGTTTATCGCCAGACCTTGCAGGATCAGATCACCACGCTGATTTCTTCCGGCATCGAAGCGAAAATGCTCGACCAGCCGGGTGGCATTTTCGTCCGGCGGCTTGAGCAAATTCCCAACGACGACCGCGTGCTGTTGCAGGCGGTGGCGCGCATCGTCCTCGATGATGAAAAAGGCACGCTCGCGGAACAGCTCGAACATCGCAGCATTTTGGAGCCGTCGGTTCCAGCGCTGCGAACCAGTCGCTTCCGGCCCGCTGATGCGCCCGCACCAGTGCCGGCCCGCGAATTGATTTTTGACAACGGCACGGGTGGTTTTACGCGCGATGGACACGAATATATCATCACGCTTCAGCCCGGCCAAATGACACCCGCGCCGTGGGTCAATGTGCTGGCGAATCCATTTTTTGGCACGGTCATTTCCGAAAGCGGCGCGGCTTATACTTGGGTGGAGAACTCCCATGAATTTCGCCTGACACCCTGGAGCGACGATCCGGTGCAGGACACCACGGGTGAGGCGATTTATATCCGCGATGACCAGACGGGGCAGTTTTGGTCGCCTACCCCAATGCCGGCGCGCGGAGTGACGCCTTATGTCATCCGCCACGGCTTCGGTTATACCGTGTTTGAACATACCGAATGCGGCATCGCATCCGAGCTGTGGGTCTATGTGGCGATAGATGCGCCGGTGAAGTTTTCCGTTTTGAAACTGCGCAATGTGTCCGGCCGGCCACGTCGCCTTTCTGTCACCGGCTACCTGGAATGGGTGCTGGGCGACTTGCGCCACAAGAGCCTGCTGCATGTGCAAACCGAAGTGGACCTCAAGACCGGGGCGTTGCTCGCGCGCAATTATTACAACACCGAATTCCCCGACCGTATCGTGTTTCTCGACGTGAACGACGCCACGCGCACACTGACCGGGGATCGGAAAGAATTCATTGGCCGGAACGGCAGTCTGTCGCAGCCGGCGGCCATGAAACACGCGCGGTTGTCCGGCAAAGTTGGCGCGGGGCTGGATCCCTGCGGCGCGATGCAAGTGGCATTTAATTTGGCGGATGGCGCGGAACGCGAGACCAGTTTTCGCCTCGGCGTGGGTCGTAGCGCGGCGGATGTACAGAATTTAATCGGTCGTTTTCGTCGAGCGGACGCCAGTCGCGCCGCCCTCGAAGGGGTCTGGGCCTATTGGAATCGGACGCTTGGCGCAGTGAATGTGGATACACCTGATCCTGCCGTGAATGTGCTGGCCAACGGTTGGCTGCTGTATCAAACCTTGAGTTGTCGCCTCTGGGGCCGCACCGGCTTTTATCAGTCCGGCGGTGCTTACGGTTTCCGCGACCAGTTGCAGGACGTCATGGCGCTGGTCCATGCCGAGCCGGCGCTGACCCGCGAGCATCTGCTCCGCGCCGCCGCGCGCCAGTTCCGGGAAGGCGATGTGCAACATTGGTGGCATCCGCCATCGGGGCGTGGCGTGCGCACACATTTTTCCGACGACTTTCTGTGGCTGCCGTATGTGACCTGCCGCTATGTGGCATGCGTCGCGGACACCGGCGTGCTTGACGAGAAAATTAGTTTCCTC
>Ga0265338_10006019_pt1 | contig 15583 bp, 16 predicted proteins | sample 42126metaG_FD_193579 | JGI IMG/M metagenome (GOLD analysis project Ga0265338, IMG submission 193579) | Rhizosphere microbial communities from Carex aquatilis grown in University of Washington, Seatle, WA, United States - 4-21-26 metaG | ecosystem: Host-associated > Plants > Roots > Rhizosphere... | reverse complement strand
GTTGTTTGTAGAGCAACTGCCAGACAGTTGATACTACGACAGCGAGCACGACAATGACCAGCCAGATTTGCCAGCGCTTGAAACGCCGTGCGATCTGTTTATGCTGTTGCCCCGGAGCAGATACATCCGGGGAAGCCGGGGATAATGGTAACGGCATAACGCTGCAAACCCTTTTTCCAGATAATTGCGCAGGTATCCTGGGCAGAGCCAACCGCTGTCCCGTTCCTGCCGCACAAATACGTTGATATTCTCAATTTTTCATGTATCCTGCAATCCAGTTGGGACTGCCCACTAGAGATCAGCCTGCCAATCCGTGTGAGGATACTGAAAGTAAGTATAGGCTGTCGTGTGTCCACTGACTAGTAGGAAGAATCCCTAGCTTCTAACCTTAAGGTACTCAGACTGTACAAAGGAGCCTGTTTGATGGCGTAAAGGATGCCGCGCAGTGTATCTGATCCCGAAGTAGCTCCCATGGCCAGCAGGTTAGAGGCAGCTTGTTCTAACTGCTGCTGTTCTGGCCTGGTCAGCGCGGCCAGCAGCGCCCTGACAGGCTGAGCGACATGGCCATGCGCGGCGCAGGCCAGCCAGTAACGACTGAGTGCGTGGGTTCGTTGCTCTGCGATCTCGACGATAGATCGGCCCAGCGCCAGGAAATCGGGTTGAGGTCCATAGAGTAACCAGCCAGCAGCCAGCCAGCCAAGCAGAAAATCATCCCCGCCTGGAGTCAGGCCAACCCCACGTCCACAGATTGAGCGGGCCAGCGTCAGGATTGGCTGATCTTCCGGGATCTCAAGCGCGGCTATTCCTACCGGGGGGGGCTGGTCGCCAAGGTGTTGGAGCCAGTGTACATGTTCTTTGAACAACGCCGTTCGTAGTCCATCCGCCTGCTCGATCCGGGAGTCCCACCGGGAACAGGTAGAGAGATCCAGCGAACAGGCCAGCGGTTCCAGCCAGAGCCTGCCAGCTCCTAGCATTACAGCCATGCCTGCTTTGAGTGCGCCAAAAGGAAACATGTTCTCGGAGACCGAGAGCAAAACGCCATTGGGCAGAAGTGGTAGCGCGGTCCGTGGTTCGGGAGATATGCTTCGGTGAAGGAGATCAGAACAGGCCAGCAACGTTCCTGGCTCGGCGTTGAGCGAAAGAAAAAAATCTGCAGCAAAGACCAGATTTGCCGCGCTGGCGAATGAACTATGCACAAGGCCGCGTTGCGGCGGCCCCAGAACGTACGCAGCGATATAGCGACTGTAGCCCAGAACCTTGACCATAAAAGCCTTCCACATCCCTGGCGCAGGTCACCCGGTTATTCCTCTTCGGGACTGGAGATCAGAATACGCAGGAAACGCTTCAAGGCATAGAAAATCAGAAAGTAGATGAGTGCAGCGATCAAGGTTGAAATCTCGAAAGCCTGGTTCGCGTGTAGAGACGGCGACTGGACAATTGTCGCGAAAGGGACAAGTAAAATCTCTGTTAGCGAGAAGATAAAGCTGGCAAAAAGATTGGTGGGATCAGCTCCAAACAACTTGAGCAGAAAACGGATGGCCAGGATTGACTCCAGCACCATCAGAAACCACTGCAGGTAATCGTTCAGTTTGCCAATGGCGAATTTGATGGTCAGAGCATCTTCTCTGGTATTTATCTCTCCACTGGCTTTTGACACCGGTTGCAGTTCTGCTTCTGGTGTTACGTGGTTGGCAGGGTGAGGTGCCGGAGTTTGCGGTACGGGGACAGGTCTGGCCCTCGGTTGTAGCTCTTCGATTGTAGCTTCACTCTTTTCATCAGGAAAAGGGTTATTGGACATGGTGCTCTCTCCTCCATCATACCATAAAAATGCAGTCAGGAACGCTGCTCACCCGCAGCTTATGAAAGCGCCTGCTCAAGTTTCTCCCACTCTTCAGGCATGACCCCCTTCTCAATTGCTTGCTGGTCAGGTCAGGCGTGTCAAGCGCTTTCACTTCTCCGGCTCTGAATGGCATCCGTTATACGCCAGGCGTGATCTGTTCCGCCTGAGTCGATTATAACATGAATCCCCTTTTAAGTGCTACGTCGGACGAAGAGTTCAACGCCACCTCGGTTGGCTATCATACGAAATTGTTTGGCATAGCCGTTTAAAACACTGATGGCATCTGCTCGATTGCCCAGCGTTGGACTGTCCAGATCAACAACAATATAATCGACTATCTGGTCGCAGGTCGCGTCCAGGCAGATGGAGGGAAAAACATTGACCAGTTGGCGCTCGGTGAGATGGGGATTCAAGTCGTCGCTGGCCGAGACAGAAGCATCGGGCGGGATCATATCGAGTACCTGCTGGATTTGCGCTTCACGGGCCCCAGGTAGATGATCAGCCCAGAAGGAATTAAGTTCAGGCGTGGCAATAAAATAGTTCAGTCCGAACGCAAAGATGAGCCAGATACAGACTACCCATTGCAGGCGGAGTGGAGAGACTTTTTTGGTAAATGGATACATCCGCTCGCTTACACGTTGCCAGCGTGTGAACCACCATGCGGGTTGCACAATGCGCAGAAGCCGGGGCTTGAAGCGTATAGCAGAACGTTGCAAGGATAGCCAGAGACGCAAGGTGAAGGCTCTGACGCGCGCGGGTATCCATTGGACAGGATATGCCCGACGTTCCGTATCTGGAGCGGGCCTGCCTGTCAACAATTCAATCTCGTCCTGGTGGATAGCCTGCCTGCTCCAGCCTTGCCAGATAAAGATCAGGCGACGCGTGCCATGAATAGCGCCCAACATTACAAAGGGAACAATGGCGGCATTATAGTGATAAACGCCACTATAGTTGGGTGCGTTATCGGAAAGAATGTTGCTGGCAAGTTTGGGTAGCGCAGGTAGTAACCATTCCGGTGCCAGCAGGGCCAGAAAACCTGTGCTCCGTAAGAGGCTGAAGACATAGTAGATGCGCTGAAGCGTCAGCAGGGTTGTAAACAGGAGCCAGGGGTGAATTACCAGGTTGACTATCGCCACTGCCGGAGTACTGCCCAGCGTTTCATAGCGATACCAGAAATTGTTTGCCAGCACACCTGTATAAAAGTGTGGAATGACGACCTTAAACGCAATATATGTCCAGATTGCTCCGCCAACAAGCAATACCAGACCCAGGCGCGGCAGACGATATTTCCAGATCAGTAAAATCCCTAGCATCGCGACTGCCAGCGGCATATCTTCCTTGCATGCACAGGCAAAGAAGCAGAGCGCGAGGAACCAGACATAGCGGCGATAGGTTAATGCCAGCATGGCGAAGAGCAGGAGCGGTGTGGCCAGACTGTCAGGGTGGAAATCAAAGATATTGATACCCAGAATAGCGGGTGAGAGCAGGTAGGCCACGGACATCACCAGCGCCAGTACTGGCCAGGAGGGTAGATAGCGCCGACTGAGTAAAAAAACTGCCGGAGCACCAGCGGCCAGTACCAGCGTCTGAAAAATGAGGAGGATGCGCGGGTCGGCATGAAAAACATAGAGTAGCGAAATGAGCAAGAGAATCGGTTCAACGTGCACAGCCAGGCGATTGGGAGGGCCATACCAGTCAATCGCCTGGTTGGTAAATTGAAATGGCCGTCCGTGAATAGTGTTCCAGATCACCTGATCCATGTTGCCCAGGTCAAAAGCCGTAGCTTTAAATGTCGTATAGCGCAGGATGGCTTCAATGCTCATCACTACGATATAGACAATGATCGCGATGAGCAAGCCGCTCCAGGCGAGCCGTTGTTGGGAACGTAAATCAAGCCGCTTAAGAACTTTCATGATTTCCTGCTATATTTTGATGACTGAGAAATAAATGCCCACAGCTACGAGGAGCATAAAAGCATAGACAATCACATGCTCTGGCCAGGTGCCGGTGCGAAAACGCCAGTGACGATTGGGTGGGAAGCCATAATAGACTCGTTTGGGCCAGAGGAGCGGTACGCCCTCCTCCGTCAATCCATCGGCGACAATATGCATGATGCAACCAAAAAGCACAGCGATAAAGACCAGGTGTGAACTGGTAATAATGCGAACTGGCACGACATATCCACGCGAGGAAAGCAGATATTTGATACATTGCTCAATGCAAATGGCTATGGCGGAGCCGCAGATCAGACCCATCAGGCTATGGAAAAGGGTTCGATGCCCGAATTTATGTTGAATGCCCCGGCTGATCCAACCCAGCCTTTTACCCAGTGTACTGCGCGCATTGTCGATATCCGGGAGGAGCGCGCCAAAGGCGACCATCACATAAAAGAGGGTTTTATCGATGACCAGTGAGAGCGGGACATTGCCCGATCCGACCAGCGAGGGACCGCTGACATGCGCGAAACCATCAAAGACAATACCTGCTGTGAGACCAACCAGAAGATGCGATTTGCCAACCATTGAGCCAGATCCTCTTCCTTCATGCGTGATTATTTCTGCCTGCCTATTTTAGAGGCTTGAAACAAAAATAGCAAGAAGTTCGGTGTTCGTTCGGGAGCAGGGGATTCTCACAGGCTATTCTTCATCCGGGAGCGCAATCAGGATTGCCTGGTCCTCGATTTTGACCGGGTAGGTGAGAATATCCTGGCGCGCCGGGCCACGCACAACTTTGCCATCGCGTACGTCAAATTGCGCGCCATGCCAGGGACAGGTCAGCACATGTCCTTCCAGTTCGCCTTCATTCAGGGGACCACTGATATGGGTGCAATTATCAGTAAAGGCGTAAATACAACCCTCAACACGCGCCAGGCAGACAAGCTCGCCATCAGCTTCTAAGGCCAGTGTGCTACCCTCGGCTATTTCATCGAGGGTAGCAACTTTGATAAAATCCGTCATTTCTCTTCCTTACAAACAATTGAGAGGATTATTCGTCTTCTTCCACATGCTGACCGGGTTTTTCCAGGCCGGCGACTGCCAGACCACGATGCAGGACACGCAGGGAGAGAAATGCACACTTGGTACGTGCAGGGCTGATGCTGATGCCCAGGGCATCCAGCACATCGCTTTTGCCCAACTGAATGACCTCTTCGACGGTGTGACCTTCGATCATTTCTGAAAGCATCGAAGCTGACGCCTGGCTGATGGCACAGCCACGCCCCTGAAAACGTACCTCTTTGACAAGGTCGTTTTCGATCATCAGATCTATTGCTAGCTGGTCACCGCAAAGCGGGTTCGTATCTTCCGCGTGAACATCGGGTTTTTCCAACACTCCATAGTTGCGTGGATTGCGATAATGATCCAGGATATACTCCCGGTAATAGTCCATAGCCATACTTGTTATCCTGCCCTGGAAAAACTTTGCGAGACGAATGCCACGATTCAGCCGCGCTGATTTTCTTGCCTAAAATTGAAAAATCTGTTGTGCTTTCTGCAAACCCTGCACCAGCATATCGACATCTTCTTGCACAGTATACACATAGAAGCTGGCGCGAGCCGTCGCGGTCAGGCTATAGCGTTCCATCAGAGGTTGCGCGCAATGGTGGCCCGCGCGAATCGCGACTCCGACTTCCTGGTCGAGAATCGAAGCCAGGTCATGCGGGTGAATGTCACCCAGGGTAAATGAGATGACGCCGCCGCGTTGTTCCGCCACCGGACCATAGATGGTCAATCCGGGCAATGCCTGGAGCTGTTCTAAGGCGTAGGCTGTAAGCTCTTGCTCATGTTTCAAAACATGTTCCATGCCCAGTTCGTTGAGGTAATCTACAGCCGCGCCTAGACCAATGGCCTCGGCAATCGCGGGGGTGCCAGCCTCAAATTTCGCGGGCAGGTCGGCCCAGGTGGATTCACGCAGATGAACCGTGCGAATCATACTGCCACCGCCCATAAAAGGTGGCATGGCTTCCAGCAAATCACGCTTGCCATAGAGGATGCCAATGCCGGTCGGTCCCAGCATTTTATGTCCGCTGAAGCAGAGAAAATCGGCGTCTAATTCCTGTACATCGACCGGCAAATGCGGCACGCTTTGCGCGGCGTCCACCAGTGTGATTGCCCCGGCGGCATGGGCCTGCGCGATGATCTCGCGCGCCGGGGTGATGGTTCCCAGAACATTGGACATCTGGGTGAAAGCGACCAGTTTTGGATGTTGCTCCAGCAGTTGCGCATAGACATCCAGGCGTAACAGGCCATCGTCGGTGAGAGGAATAAATTCCAGGCGTGCTCCCGTGCGTTCGGCGATCAATTGCCAGGGCACAAGATTGCTATGATGCTCCATCTCGGTTGCGATAATTACATCGCCGGGTTTGAGATTGCTCCAGCCCCAGCTATACGCCACCAGGTTGATACTCTCGCTTGTGTTGCGAGTGAAGATAACCTGTCTGCTATGAGGTGCGTTGATAAAGCGAGCGACTTTAACGCGCGCTTTTTCCATCGCCGCTGTGGCCTCTTCACTGATCTCATAAACACCACGGTGGACATTGGCGTGATACGTTTTATAATAATGGTCCATCGTCTCTATGACCGAGAGCGGTTTCTGCGAACTGGCACCACTGTCAAGATATACCAGTGGCTTGCCGTGTACCTGGCGCTCCAGAATCGGAAAATCCTGGCGAATTTCGGCGGCACTGCGTACCATGGTCGCCGGTCTATTCTCGGACGTTAGCATAATTACACCTGATCTCTCAATGGACAAAAGCGTGAGGTTGCCTGTTTTCTCGGCTCTGTTGTTCTGTGCGGCATTACGTCCGACGTAATGCCGCACAGAACAACAGATTGCCAATCTCAGTCTTCAACCTGCGCATCTTAATATTCAGTCAGTTTAATCTCTTCATCCCCGGTCGTAGAGCTATCCAGCGAGATAGCATACTCATCTACTCCCTCGATCTCCCACCTTTCCTGAGCATCTACCCAGGTTTCAGCCTCATTCTCGTAAGAGCCGCGCATCCGCTGAATAATACTCCGGCGCAGGCGCGCGCGCAGCGTTTCCAGCGGGATACGCTGCAGGACCGGCTCGAAAAAGCCCTGGACAATGATGCGCTCGGCCTCTTCTTTACGAATGCCACGCACCATCAGGTAGAAGAGCTGCTCTTCGTCGATCTTACCGGTCGTGGCGCCATGACTGGCGCTGACCTCGTTCGCACCGATCTCCAGGCCAGGGATCGATTCGGCCCGGCACTCTTCACTCAGCAGCAGGGTATGATCTGAGAGGAAGGAGGCCGTATACTGTGCTCCGGGTTCAATGCGAATCATACCATCGAACTCGACGCGTGAAGCATCCGTTAATACACCTTTCACCAGCGTTTCCGCATTGGTGTTCAGTGCATTGTGATGCGAAAGCGTTTTGATAGAGTAGCGCTGGTCGTGGTCTGTGAAGAAGACACCCACCAGTTCGCCGGCAGTGCCATTGCCTTGCAGATCCACACCAATAGAGGAAAGCATGACCTTGCTGCCCAGATCGGCCAGTACCCAGGTTGTGCTACCATCCTGGATATTGATCGCGTTCTTATGGGTAATATGCCAGATATTTGGCCCCAGATCCTGGAGGTTGCTGAATTCCACATGGGCCGCGTTTTTGGTATAGACCTCAACCACGTTCTGGAAAAGCGAAGCCTCTGCATCTGCATGCACCGAGTCCAGTTCCTGCACAAAACGCACATTACTCTGCTCATCCGCGATAATCAGCGTATGAGTAAAGTTCGCCGCACCGGCCTGGTCCAACCAGACCTGCGCGAGAATTGGCTCTTCGATCTCAACGCCCTTTGGTACGTAGAGAAAGACGCCGCCGCTCCAGAAGGCCGCGTGAAGTGCGGTGTATTTATTGGTGCTTGCTGGTACACAGTCCGTCATAAAGTGCTGTTGCACCAGTTCGGGATATTCCCGCACGGCTGACTCCAGGTCAGTCAGGATCACGCCCTGCTGTTTTAGTTCGTCCGTCAGTTCAGTACGTACCACCGAGGCATTATATTGAACGATCAGGCCAGCGCGCTTATCCACCAGTGCTTGCTCCAGAGATGCTTGCATGGAGGTGGGAAGTGAGCCATGGTCATCTACAGGCACATAAGAATGCAGCGCCTGGAGTTTAAAGTTTGAGAACATACGGAATGTACCCAGATCGCCGCGACGGCCCAGGGGCAGTTCCGCATGCTCATAGATTTCCCAGGCTTGCAAGCGCTTCTCAAGCATCCAGGCAGGTTCGCCTTTGCGCCGCGAAAGCTCTTCCACCGCGCTACGGGAAAACCCGCTGAGCAGTGTTTCAGGCATTGGCGGCCTCCCCATGTTCTGCCTCAACTGGTTTCAGCCACTCGTAGCCTTTTTCTTCCAGCTCCAGAGCCAGCTCTTTGCCACCGGACTTGATGATGCGTCCGTTAAACATGACATGTACAAAGTCAGGAGTGATATAGTTCAACATGCGCTGGTAGTGGGTGATCAATAAAATACCCAGATTCGGACCGGTCAGGGCATTGACGCTTTCCGAGACGATTCTGAGCGCATCGATATCCAATCCTGAATCAGTCTCGTCCATCAGTGCGATTTCCGGTTCCAGGAGAGCCATTTGCAAGATTTCAGCGCGCTTTTTCTCACCGCCGGAGAAACCGTCGTTGATTGAGCGGTTAATAAAGCTATTATCGACTTTCAGCAGGCGCATTTTCTCCTGCAGGAGTTTGCGAAATTCGCCAGGGGGCATGCCACGTTTCTTGGAAGCTTTGCCGGTAGGGTTCTCACCCTCTTCCAGAGGTTTATTACCTTCACGCACGGCTTCGAGCGAACGGCGCAGGAAATTTGCCACGCTGACACCGGGGATCGACATGGGATACTGGAAGGCCAGGAAGAGGCGCATGCGTGCGCGCCGATCGGGAGAATATTCCAGAATATTTTCCCCTTTAAACCAGATCTCGCCTTCAGTCACTTCATATTTGGGGTTACCCATGACCACGTTGGCCAGGGTACTCTTGCCTGAGCCATTCGGACCCATCAACGCGTGGATCTCGCCCTGGTTGACTACGAGGTCTACGCCACGTAGAATCGGCTTGCCTTCAATGTTCGCGTGAAGGTTTTTAATAATTAATTCTGCTGCCATTCCTAAAAAACCATCCTCCTTATACTTGTTCATCTCGTCTTGCTCATTGAAGCTCCAGCCAGGGCTATTATCTCCTGGTGGCAAACGTTGTAGAAGGTCTCTGCTTCTTGAGGCGACGAGATGGAACGATCTTCTTTAATTCACGGCTGTATGAGTCACGTGAATATCTGTGAGAGCAATGAATTGGGTTGGGATATCCGCCTCCGTTTCAGTTGCCCCTACCAGATCAGCCAGGGTCATCGTGTCGAGCGTTTGTGCGACCGCATCGCGTACTTTAGCCCAGAGATACCTGGTCTTGCAGGCGTCCAGGTAGCCACAGATCTGCGTCATTTCACCCTCAGTGGCGCAAATCATCGGCGCGATCGGGCCCTCCAGGACCCGCACAATCTCGCCCATGGTAATGTTTTCCGGGGCGCGACTCAGGCGATACCCGCCGTGCGCGCCTCGCGTGCTGGTTACCAGTGCTGGTTCCGATTCGCGTAGCAACTTCACCAGTTGCTCCAGATAGGCTAACGGTAGCGATTCAGCCTGGGCAATATCTGTGAGCGAGCGCGGACGGCCCCCGTAATTTCGCGCCAGATCAACCATGATCCGAACTCCATATTCACCTTTTGTAGATACGCGTAACATCATGGCTCCTCCTTGCGTCCCTGGTCTTCTCGCTGGACTTGCATGCATGCAATGCAGAGCTAAATTAATCCGACTTATTCACTAGGATATATTCTAACACCTTCAATTAAGGGGCGTCAACCAGATCTCAAGAATTTTTTACCCTGTTGTTTATTTCTATCCCGGTTTTTCCCGTTTCTAGCGGCAATAGTTCTCCAGAAAGCCTTCTAAAGGGCAATCTTTCACCCTGTTATATGTTGTACTGCAAGTAAAAAGAGCCAGACGGGTTTCTCAGGCAAAAACCTCTCTTTGAGAAACCTATCTGACTCTTTCTCCTTGCAGTGTTATCCAGAGATACCAGAGCATGATCGGTTGGAGTTAGCGATCGTTTCCGCCGCGTGTATCGTTTTTGCTACGTGCGCGGAAATGCAAACGAATGCCTGTGCCATTAAAGCTAAAGGCGGCGCGTAGCTGGTTCTCCAGATAACGTTCGTACGAGAAGTGCAGGGCTTGCGGATCGTTGACAAAGAAGACAAAGGTTGGTGGATTGACCTGCGTCTGGGTTGCGTAATAGATCTTCAGGATTTTGCTTTTAAACACTGTTGGGTTGTGGCGCCGAACCGCGCCCTGGATAACTTCGTTCAAACGAGCTGTGGGAATGCGCAAAAAACGCATATCCGAGATACTCAGTACTGCCTCCAGTAGTGACTGTACATGGTAGCCAGTTTTCGCAGAAGCAAAAATGACCGGGGCGTAAGGAATAAATTTCAGGCCCTCCATGATAATCCGACGGTAGCGATCAGCCGACTCGATTTCATCCTTGGGATCAGGATATTCATCATTGCGCTCAGCGCGTTGTTGTTCCTGGGCCAGATCCCATTTATTGATCACCACCACCACACCCTTTGTGCCCTCCTGGATCTCGCCAGCGATATGGGTATCCTGCGCAGCCAGGCCCTCGCTGGCATCAATTACCAGGACGGCTACATCTGAACGTTCGATGGCGCGACTTGAGCGGAGCACGCTATATTTCTCGACGCCCGGACCTACCCGCCCGCGCCGCCGAATGCCTGCGGTATCGATCAGTACCAGCTTGCGGCCCTCAAAATCAACTTCGGTATCGATAGCGTCGCGGGTTGTACCCGGCACATCGCTGACAATTGCGCGTTCAAAGCCCAGAATCGCGTTCAACAGGGAAGATTTTCCCACGTTTGGACGCCCGACAATCGCGATGCGTGGGCGCTCGTCATCTTCCGCATCGACAAGTTCCTCTTCAGGCGGAAGTTCCTCCACAATTCGGTCGAGAACATCGCCGGTGCCCACGCCTTGCAGAGAGGAGAGCACAATCGGTTCGCCAAGACCCAGCGTATAAAATTCTACAGCATCCATCCGGCGCTCGGCGTTATCAGCCTTGTTCGCGCTCAGGATAACCGGCTTTTTTGTGCGCCGCAACAGTTCCGCAACTTCATCATCGGCGGCAGTGATGCCCGCGCGAGCATCGACCATAAAAACAATTACATCGGCTTCTTCAATCGCGAGTTGAGCCTGAGCCATGACATGCTTCATGATATCTCCCGGCTGCCCCGTCAGGCCGACCTGGCCAACTGGAATATCCGTCCCCAGTTCCAGGCCACCGGTATCAATCAGAGTAAATTCACGCCCGTTCCAATCGGTGTCGCCATAGAGGCGGTCGCGAGTCGTACCGGGCATATCTTCAACGATGGCGACCCGCTCGCCAATCATACGGTTAAAAAACGTGGATTTGCCGACATTCGGTCGGCCCACAACGGCGACAAGTGGCTTCATAGTCTAGGCCCATCTACCCTTTTCCAAAAACGAAACAAAAAGACGAAGGCATTATTAGAAATGCCCGTCCTTACAAGATTGGAGGTTATTATAACACAAAAGAGCACTTCTATATAGTGCCCTCCGGGTGCTGGTTCAGGCTGACTTCTCTCTACCGAAGCCGGCCACTGTTCTCTTTTGGGATAATTTTTTAGTGAAGTCAGGCGATTAGTGTGTACAAGGCAGATGTGAGATGCTATGATAGGTACTCGGATATCATTGGAGGCTGCGAGAACAAAACCATGCAATTACACACTATAAGGTACTCTACACATCCTGTACCTATTTTGTTGCCGAATATTCAAAGAGAAGAGGATGTTGTTAAATTATTTTCAACAGTAGTTACTGGCAATGCTCTAGATGTATTGAGAAGTATACCGGATGGTTACGTGCATAGCGTTATTACTTCCCCACCTTATTGGTCACTTCGTAATTATGGCGTGCCGGGACAGATTGGTTTAGAAGATAATGTCAACGATTATATCGCAGCACTTGTAGGTGTTTTTGAGGAAGTCCGTCGTGTTCTTTCTGATCGGGGAACATTGTGGTTAAATATAGGCGATTCGTATACCTCGGGGGGGCGGACATGGCGGGCACCGGATAAAAAGAACCCCGTTCGTGCTATGAATACTCGTCCTCCGACTCCTGAAGGATTGAAATCCAAGGAACTGGTTGGTATACCCTGGAAATTGGCATTTGCTTTACAGCAAGCCGGTTGGTATCTTCGCTCGGATATTATTTGGCACAAACCCAATGCTATGCCAGAGTCTGTTAAAGATCGCCCAACGCGTTCCCATGAATATGTATTTCTTTTTACAAAGGCTGAACAGTATTTTTATGATAATTCTGCGGTAAGAGAAGCAGGAAGAAGTAATTTGCGCTCTGTGTGGAACATTAATACTCGTCCTTTTTCTGATGCCCATTTTGCTACATTCCCCCCTGAGCTTGTAGAGAAATGTTTGTTGCTGGGTTCCAGAGTAGGTGATATTATATGTGATCCATTTATGGGTTCTGGGACGGTTGGAGTCGTTACTACGCACTATGAGCGAGCATTTTTAGGTATAGAACTCAACCCGGAGTATGTTGAGGTTACACGTCGCCGTTTTGGGAAAATTAACAATGAACTAGAGTTTAGGATTGAGTATGTTGGATAAGAATCTGCTTTCTGCTGATTTAGCCATAGAACTTTATGAGGCTCTTATAGAAGCTCGAAGACTTTATTTGCATCCTGCTTTGAGTGAGACTATCAAGAGTATCGGCGTGGTAAGAATTGATAGCGAACTTCATCGTCTTGTTTCGCCAGATGCATTAAATCTTCTGGCTCAATTGGGCCTGAGAGGTGAGCTAGCTTTTCCCATTCCATCTATACTTAGATATACTCCTTATAAATGCTATGGGAAAGTTTGAGGGTCGAGATTTAAGTGATCTTGCTTTGCTTACTTTGGGACCGACGCTACAAGGAGGGCGTAATAATATTATTGGCTCAACCGCAGAAAGACAGATGTTTCAAACTCTTCAGCAACTAATTGAACCGTATATTACACATATACAATGGCCTATAATAAGATTTGAGCTTCCTGGTGGACGAATATTTGAAATCATAAATAAAAGTGATCCAGATTTAGCTTTAAGAATTGGTTCTGGAACAGAAAGTGTTCCTCTTTTAGCAATAGAGGTAAAAGGTGGAGGAGACGCTTCTAATGCTCATAACCGGGCGGGTGAAGCTGAAAAATCTCATTTAAAAGCAACCAGTTATATGCATAGATGGACAATTATTCAAATACCTCCAGGTCAGCGAAGCCGCATTTTACAAGAAACACCAAGTTCGACTGATGTATTTGATTTTAATGAAATCTTAGAGCAGCAGGGTACCAATTGGGAACGATTGCAGCAAAAATTTCTAGACTTATTACATTGAAAGTTGCGATCTTCTACGAGTGCAGGTCTCTTTTGTATTGTGCCGGGTGCTATTGGTTTGCTATATCCCTCTGTGGTCGAGGCACATAGTGGAAAAACTCTTCTAATCCTCCTGGAAAATGCCGGAGAAGAGATTTGTTGATGGCTGAGGTACATCAATGAAGGAGAGAGAAAGTTACTAGAAGAAAGCAGTTATTAAAATGGATTGGCAACAAACAGCGTTTTGCCGCTGAAATAATTGCTGTTTTTCCTACAAACTATGGCACCTATTTTGAACCATTTTTAGGCAGTGGAGCCATTTGGGGTGCTCTGGCACCAACCAAAGCTTTTGTATCTGATACCTTTGCCCCTCTGGTAGAAATCTGGCAGATGCTCCAATCGGATCCTGAACAACTGAAGCAGTGGTATAGTGATCGTTACGAAATACTACTTCGGCAGGAAAAAGTAGCTGGTTATGAGCAGATCAAAGCTTCTTATAATGCCTGTCCCAACGGTGCCGATCTATTGTTCCTTTGTCGCTCCTGTTATGGAGGTGTTGTGCGCTTTCGACAAAGTGATGGGTATATGTCTACACCTTGTGGCGTTCATAAGCCTATAACTCCAGAAAATTTTGCGCTCAGGGTTGATGAGTGGAAGCTACTTACGCCCGGTGCAGAAATTGCTTGTATAGGTTATGCCGAGGCAATGAGCATGGCTCAGCCAGGGGACCTGGTCTATTGTGATCCACCTTATAGTTTTAGCCAGAGCATTTTGTATGGTGCTCAGTCATTCAGTTTAAGTGATTTGTTTGAAGCTATTCAGCAGTGCAAAATGCGCGGAGTACGTGTCGCGCTCAGTATCGATGGAACGAAAAAATCGGGAAATACAGTATGTAAGATTCCTATTCCCGAGGGACTTTTTGAGCAGGATGTGCTGGTCAACTGTGGACGTTCCATGTTAAAACGTTTTCAAATGACTGGCCAGACTCTTGAGCAAGAAGTGGTTGCTGACCGACTCTTGTTGACTTACTAAGTTGGCATGTCCATAAAAGGCATCTAATAATCTCATCCACCAGCGAAGGAGGAGTTTGAAAATCGCCGAGATCTTTAGACATTGAGATCTTCCACCCCTTCTAATGAGATTATATCTTGTGGCGTTGGTCTGAGGAGAGATGAGCCTCTGCTGCATATGCGGCAGCAATCTCGCCGCTTTCAGACAGAATATCATGAAACAGTTGGACGGCATCAGCCTTCGTCGTTTCTCCCAGATCATCTCGGAGAAACACCTCCTCGCCGCAGGCGATCAGATCTTGTATGACCCGTTCATAGCGGTAGTATGCAAGCGCAATCCAATCAATCTCTGTTGATCCATACGCTTGAAAAAATGAGGAGCTATCCTGGAGCGCCTGATCATTCGCTGGCGTTTCTCTGAGAAAGATAAAATCGCGCTCTTTCGGAGCCAGCATAACCTCATCCCAATCAATGACAAATACCTGGCCAGTTGGCTCACGTAACAGGTTGGCGGGATGCAGATCTGCGTGACAGATGACGTATGGCCCTGAGTACTTTTGGAGCACATCTGCCAGTTTTTCCAGGGAGGCCACAACTGCGTGAATTACGGGCTGGTTTGCTAGCCAGGCGGCTCGCAGAGCACGCTGGGAACTTTCTCCATCTTCGGAATGTGTGTATTGGGACTCAAAGGTATGTACCCAACGAACGTATTCCGTTGGATCGAAGGTCTCTTTTCTCAATGACTCAAAGCCGTTCGCTGGTAGGGGAAACTGGTGAATGCGTTTAAAGGTAGTTCCTACTTCCTCCCAATGCTTCTCTGTCATCCCTGTCCAGTTCGTATCACCGTTGAGAAAGGGATAGACAACCACGATCCAATCTCCGATTCGGGTCCACAGGGTCTTGCTCCTGGTAAGAAGAGGCGCCACTACTGTCGCAATTCCCTGATCGAAGAGATAACGAGGAACCAGGTAGGCAGGTTCGTAAAGCGGCCCGGACTTAACTTTGAGCAGGTAGTGCAAACCCTGTGTGCTTACAACATGGTAGACACCAGCTCTATTATCAAGCCCCAGAGGAAGAAAATCGAAGGTGTCAGGAATCAGATCGTATTGTTCTTGCAAACAAGCCTGAAGCTGTTCCCTTGAAATACCCGGCTCATCGTGCATCGCTCCGCCCATCCAATTCTGTTTGCTAGCGTCCGGTTGTTTCTTTGCCGGTTCTCGCGGTTGTACTTCCCCCGTTTTCTATCTGG
>Ga0265338_10006018_pt1 | contig 15584 bp, 15 predicted proteins | sample 42126metaG_FD_193579 | JGI IMG/M metagenome (GOLD analysis project Ga0265338, IMG submission 193579) | Rhizosphere microbial communities from Carex aquatilis grown in University of Washington, Seatle, WA, United States - 4-21-26 metaG | ecosystem: Host-associated > Plants > Roots > Rhizosphere... | reverse complement strand
CAGCTACACCGAGTTCAGCTACATGCTGCTGCAGGCGTTCGACTTCATGGTTTTGTGCCGCGAGCAGAATTGCGAACTCCAGATCGGCGGCAGCGACCAGTGGGGCAACATCACCGCCGGCATCGAGCTGGCGCGCAAGAAACTTGGCAAGACGGTTTACGGCCTGACCCTGCCGCTCATCACCAATGCCGACGGCACAAAATTCGGCAAGACCGAGGCCGGCGCCATCTGGCTCGACCCCAAACGCACCAGCGTCTATCGCTTTTACCAGTTCTGGATCAACACGGATGACCGCGATGTCATCCGCTATCTCAAATTCTTCACCTTTTTGTCGCAGGCGGAAATCGAGGCGCTGGAAAAGAAACACGCTGAAAATCCCGGCGCGCGCGTCGCGCACAAGGCTTTGGCCCGGGCCGCAACCGATTTGATTCACGGCGAACAGGCGACCCAGGAAGCCATCCGTGCCAGCGAAATCCTTTTCGGCGGCGATCTCGATACAATTTCAGAAGGCACATTTAATGAGATTTTTGGCATTCCAACGGGCAAATTCGATGCGGTAATCAAACAGGCATACGAGTCTCTTAAAAGTGACTCCGCTGGCGTTCCTCAAAAATTTATTGAAAAAAACAAACTGGAAGGTTCGGGTCTTCCCTTTGTGGAATTGTTGGTTCATGCAGGTTTGTGTTCGTCTAAAGGCCAAGCACGAAAGGACATTGAAAGCGGGGGTATTTATGTGAACAACATGCGCGAAACGAATTTTCAGGGCTTGTTTAGGGCTGACGATTTGCTCTTCGGCAAGCACCTTCTACTCCGCAAAGGCAAAAAGAATTATGTCGTCGTGACGGCGAAGTGAATGCAACTTTTCTTCGGCAGCACGAAACATGGGCTAAAATTTTGCGCGCGGAATAAAGCCAGGCACTTTTATGAAAATCCGGTATTTAAGTGGGCAGGCTCATTATTTTAGCGAACGCAACGACAGGGAAAACTCTCATGTCGCTCTGATTGGCAATGAACTTTATTTACGGGATCTTTCTACACCACCAGACGTAGGTCATTTTATCCGGGCGTTAAACCGATTGATTTGTGAACGGCACAAAAAAGAAATCACAGTATTTCTTGAAGGGGATTTTTCAATTTATGCGAATATAATTGTGCCGGTCGCAAGCATCCTCAATAAACTGAGAAGACGAGGCTATGTCGTAAGCATCATTGATAGAACTAAAAACATTGCCCAAATACAATTTACCAATCCGGTTAGCGTGTCGGATGTAAACATTGAGATTTTTCCAAATCTGTTCCAGCGGATTTGGAGGTTCTCTAGCGGTAAAGAAATTCAAAGATTTATTGATTCTACCATTCATGCAATCGGCCAAAGTGTTTTATGTGAACATGGGTTTTTAACCGCGTTGGATTTGTCCATGTGTGAAATCATGGATAACGTGCTTCAGCATTCCGATGAATCGGAAGGGTTCGTTATGATTCAACTTCACCGCGAGGCGCGAAAAATCGCCTTTGCTGTTGCCGATAGCGGTATCGGCATTTACAAGTCGCTGGCATCGTCTAACCATCGCCCCAAAACTCATTTGGACGCCTTAAAGCTGGCCATCAAAAAAGGTGTTACTCGTGACGAACGAATTGGGCGCGGAAATGGCCTGTGGATTTTGACTGAAACTGTAAAACATAACGGTGGTCAATATACCATCCAAAGCGGAGAAGCAGGTCTTCACTTATCTCCAAACAATCTTACAACCGAACGCGTTCTCCAAGTGCCTGCTTTTGAAATGAAGGGCGGTTGCACCTTCATTGATTTTCAACTGTCAGCGGCGCAGCGCATTTTATTGAAGGATATTTTGAAGGATCAAATACTCGTAGATTTACGGCTAGAATCTTTCGAAGATGAATTTGGCAACCATGTTTTAAAAGTTAGAGAGCTTGAGTTTGGAACATCAACACGTGAATCCGGCGAAGCAGCACGAATCCTCGCACAGAATTTGCTCAACGATGGAGCTCCCCATGTTACTTTCGATTTCGGCGGGATTCGTATTATTTCTGCCAGCTTTGCCGACGAATTATTTGGCGAGTTTTATCGCGCATTGGGTTCGGCTGGAATAAAGAACAAAATTCGTGTTTTGCACGCTAACACCGATGTGAGTTACATGATTGAACGAGCAATGTTGGCAAAAACAGTAACAAATTAAAATTTCGCAAAAATCTGGTTGGCTTCCTCCAGCGTTTCCTTCGAGCCGATGTCGAACCAGAGTCCGGGCACGCGCCAGGTGTAAACCGCCGTGCGCGGGTAGAGCCATTGCACCAGGCGGCCGGGCTGGTCAGGATTGTTGCCCTCGGCGATGTATTGCTTGATGAGCGGAATCGTGGCCTTCGGATAAAAATAAAGCGCGATGCCGGTGAGCGTGCTGGTCGGATTTTTTGGTTTCTCCTCGAAAAAGGTGATGCGGCCGGCGGCGTCCGTGGAGATGGAGTTGTATTTTTTGATCTCCTCCAGATTGCCCACGTCGTACACCGCGAGCACGGGCGCGTTTTTCTCGCGGCAGAATTTTCCGAAATCACCCAGTTTGTCGCTGAACAAATTGTCGCCCGCCACCACGATCAAATCGTCGTCCACGTTTTGCGTTTTTAGGACGTAGTGGATGTCGCCGATGGCGCCGAGCTTGTTGGTGTCGTCGGTGGAGTGGTCGTTGACGACGGTGAATTCAAACTTGGATTTCGTGGCGCGATAATGGTCCGACCACTTCTGAAAATGACCGGCAAACTTGGCATTGGTGACGACATAGACGCGGTCAATGCCGCTGATGGGCGCGAGGTTGTCGAGCACATGTTCGACCATCGGCTTGCCCGCGACAGGCAGGAGCGGCTTGGGTTGCGTGAGAGTAAGGGGATACAAGCGCGTGGCGTATCCGGCGGCGAGGATGATGACTTTCATATTTTTTAACCACTAATGGACACGAATAAACACGAATCAAAGCACCAGACGTTCCCATTCAAGTTTGGGATTCTTGAAATTCAATATGACTCCGACGCGAAGTTTAGTAATGCGCAAATAATTCAGCATCTGGCCCCGCTCCAAATCGGTTATGCGGTCAATGGTCTTGGCGTCCACAATCACAGTATCAAACGCGATTAAATCTGGGATGAATTCTCCGATTTTGCAACCTTTGTAAGACAGATCGAATGACTTTTGCTGCTGGCAAGGGATTTTGCGGAGACCAAATTCGAACGCCAGGGCGTTTTCATATGGCTTTTCGTGAAAGCCGTGTCCTATCTGATTCAGGACTTCGATGGCTGCGCCAACGACCTGGAACACTTCCTCTTTGAGCAACAACTTGGTGTTTTCCCGAAAGTCCATTCGTGTTTATTTGTGTCCATTCGTGGTTCACGTCTTGTTTTCGAAAAGGCTGGGCGCGGCTGCGCGCGCGAGCGCCTGGCAACGGGCGTAAATTTCCGACGGGGAATCGCATTGCAGCGCAAATTCGGCCAGTTCGCCCGCTTCCGTCAGCTTGAGCCGGCGAATCATGTATTTGACCTGGGCAACCACTGTCGGGGCGGTGCTCAATTCGTCCACACCCAGGCCGATCAACAGCGGGGCCAGCACCGGGTCGCCCGCGATTTCGCCGCAGACATTGGCCTGGATGCCGCGCCGGTGTGCGGCGTCAACGGTCATCTTGATCAGCCGGATGATGGCCGGATGTGTGGGCTCGTAAAGGTGCGAAACCTTTTCGTTCGTGCGGTCGGCGGCCAGCGTGTATTGGATGAGGTCGTTGCTGCCGATGCTGAAAAATTTTGACTGCGTGGCCAGTGCGTCTGCAACAAGCGCCGCAGACGGAATTTCAATCATCACGCCTATGTCCATGTTGTCATTGAAAGGAATGCCTTCCGAACGCAGTTCGGTTTTGCATTTTTCAACGAATGCATTGGCCTGCTTCAATTCATCCAGGCCGGAAATCATCGGGTACATCATCTTCACGTTGCCCTCGGTGCTGGCGCGCAGGATGGCGCGAAGCTGGGCACGGAACAATTCCGGCTGTGCCAGGCAGAACCGGATGGCCCGCCACCCGAGAAACGGGTTGACCTCCTGTGCCAGTTCCAGATGCGAGGCAAATTTGTCGCCGCCCAGGTCGAGCGTGCGGATGATGACCGTTTGCGGCTTCAACGCCGTCGCGACCTGATGATACGCCTGATACTGTTCCTCCTCCGTCGGCAGGCGGTCGCGGTTGATGTACAAATATTCGGTGCGAAACAAACCGACGCCCTCGGCGCCGTGTGCCAGGACCGATTCAATATCAGACGCTTCCTCGATGTTGGCGGACAGATGGATGGATTTGCCGTCGAGCGTCACCGCCGGCTGCCCCCGGATTTCGCGGAGCTTTTCATCAAGGGACGCCTTGATTTTCGCCAGCTGGCCGTATTGAAACAGCGTCTGGTCGGTTGGATTGATGATGACGGTGCCGTTGTAGCCGTCGAGCAGCGCATAGTCGCCGCTGTCCAGTTCCTGGCTGGCCGTCTGCAATCCCACAATGGCTGGAATGCCCAGCGACCGCGCCATGATGGCGGTGTGCGAGGTTTTGCCGCCAATGTCCGTGGCAAAGCCCAACACAAACTTTTTATTCAACTGCGCGGTGGTGGACGGGCTGAGGTCGTGACTGACCAGAATGCAAGGCTCGGCGATGTGCTGCAGATCCAGGGCGTCTTTCACCTCCAGCAGATTGTCCAGCACCCGCGACGCCAGGTCACGCATGTCGGCGGCACGTTCGCGGAGATATTCGTCATTGGCCGTCAGCAGCGCTCCGGTGTAGCGTTCGGCGACGCTGTGAAAGGCGTGTTCGGCGTTTACCTTTTCCTCCTTGATCAAACGGATGGCCTCCCCGACCAGGGCATGGTCCTCGAGCATCAGCAGATGGGCTTCGAAAATGTCCGCTTCCTTTGCTCCCAGATTTTCCACGACCTTGCGCTGCACCTCCAAAATCTGCTGGCGGGTTTGGACGAGTGATTTTTCGAAGCGGCTGGTTTCTGCGGTTACCTCGTCCGCCGGAATGTCGCGCCGGGCGATGATGTGGCGGGCGCGATGCAGCACGAGAATTTTCCCGCGGCAAATACCGTCGGAGACGGCGATGCCCCGCAGAATCTTTTCTCCCTTTTGGAACCGCTCGGCCATGCGTGAGAAATAGCCGAAACCGAACGGCTTGAAAAGCAATTCCCGCGGTAAAATAAAAAAACCCGCGCGGGGCGGGCTTTTCAAACCTGAAATTCTAATTACCCGTTGAGATCAGGCGCGTTCCATGTATTTGCCCGTGCGGGTGTCCACCTTGATTTTCTCGCCGGTTTTGATGAACAAGGGCACTTGCACGGTAATCCCGGTTTCCAGGGTCACAGGTTTTTGCACGTTGTTCGAGGAATCACCACGGATGCCTTCCGGCGCGTCCGACACGGCCAGGACCACACTCGACGGCAATTCAACCGTCACGGCCTTTTCCTCGACAAACGTCACGGTCACGGTGGCATTTTCCACGAGATAGTTCTTCGTGTCACCGATCAGTTCCGCCGTCAGGGTGACGGTTTCGTAAGTTTCCGGGTCGGTGAAAACGTAATCCGCGCCATCCTTGTAGCTGTACTCCATCTTTTTGGTGATCATCGGCACCGGCTCGATTTTTTCGGTCGAACTGAACCGGACGTCGGAGGACTTGCCGGTGCGGATGCTGCGGAGGGTGGCCTGCACAAACGCGCGCAGGTTGCCCGGCGTGCGATGCTGCATATCCAGCACCACGGAAATGTCGCCGTTGTAGTTGATTGCCATGCCCCGGCGTAAATCGTTTGCGGTTGCCATAAATTCAATAGTTCATCTCTTCCCAAGAACGGGAGCCGCAAAAAATAGCCTAAAATCAAGTGAACGCAAGCGTGCTTTTCGGCAAATACGCCGGACACAGTTGATTAAGAGTTGTTAACCAACGCCATCCGGCCAACAACTCCCCCTTGACACCACAAAATTTAGTGTGTTACAAACTTGTGACCACAATTAGGAGTGGCCTTATGCGTTGTCCCAAGTGCGGCTGTCAGGAAGACAAAGTCATTGACTCGCGCGCCTCGCGCGAGGGGGCTACCATCCGCCGCCGCCGGGAGTGCTCCCAGTGCAGCCACCGCTTCACCACTTACGAGGAGGTCGAACGTGAAGGATTGATGGTGCTCAAGCGCGACAAGCGGCATGAGGAATTTTCCCGCGAGAAACTTCTGTCCGGCATCAAGAAGGCCTGCCAGAAGCGTCCCGTCACGCCGCAGGCCATGGAAGACTTGGTGGACCACATCGTGGCCACGGTGACCGGCAAATTCGAGGGCGAGGTGCCGGCCGAGTTCGTCGGCAAAATGGTGATGGACGGCCTGCGCAACATTGACGAAGTGGCCTATGTGCGGTTCGCCAGCGTTTACCGCCAGTTTCAGGAAGCCACGGATTTTGTTCACGAGGTCAAAAAATTGGAGGCCCGGCAATGATTGCGCTCCAATCCGACTGCCTGATCTTCCAGCTTTCCAGCGGTGAAAGCGTCCCGTGCTCGGTGGAAATGATCTCCGTGGAACTCACCGGCAACGCCGAGGGATTGGTCGATCCGGAAGTCCTTAGCCACGCCGCCGCATCCGTCTTCCACTATTTCAAGAACGAACTGGAACGCGAAAGCGTTACCATCGGGGAATTTGCCATCGCCCTGGAGAAGGTCCTGCGCAACCTCGGCTTCATCATCCGCGCCGGCGCGCTGGAAAGCCGGTCGCGGGAAATGGTCGAAACCGACCTGTGTCGGTTCGCGCATGAGTCCGCCGGCAGCCTCGAGCTTTTCTTCTTTCCGCGCCTGCGCAACGAACTTCGCGTCCTGCTCCGCCAGTCGCCGCGCGTGCTGCGTTTTCGCGGGTTGCGGGGCTGCGTCAAGCAGCTCGCCGGCGCACGCCGCTGGAGCGGCCGCTGTGAACAATTGCAGGACCACATCGTCGAATACCTCCGCCGCTGCCTCACCGCCGAACCGGAGCAGGGTGATTGCGCGCTGGTGGTGGAATGAATCGGATTTGGAGTCCCGCTTCCAGGCGGTCTGGTGCCGCGAAAACGCCGAACCCGGACCGGCCATCAGGATTTATGAGCAAGACGCTTTTTGAAAAAATCATCGCCCGTGAAATTCCGGCGACCATTGTTTACGAGGACGACCTGGTGTTCGCGCTGCGCGACCTCAATCCGCAGGCGCCGAAGCATGTTTTGATCATTCCCAAGAAACCCATTCCGCGCATTGCCGAGGCCAAGGCGGAAGACCAGCCGTTGCTCGGCCATCTGCTGCTCAAGGCGGCCGAAGTGGCCGGCAAACTGGGATTAAACGAGGACGGCTACCGGCTCGTCATCAACAACGGCGAAAACGGAGGCGAAAGCGTGCCGCACCTGCACATCCACATCCTTGGCGGACGCCACATGGCCTGGCCGCCGGGGTGATGATCGCCGCGGCGCCCTGTTCACGGTCTTTGATTCAAGACCACGACAGTCATAAACCGCCGTTCCAGGGTGCGCTGAACGTTTCCGGAGACGTGCGAACCGTTTATGGCGATGCGACAGAGGCTTGCCTGCTCAAGTTCGGAAATGATCGCTTTCAGTGGATTTATTTTTATGCGGTTGTTTTAGGCTACACACAATTGCACTCCAAGAACGGATAATTCAAACTGGCGGAACAAATTGAATCCTGGTCCCGCCTTGCGGGACCGTTCATTCTGTCTAAAAATGCCAACCATGTTAAATGATTTGCTCAAGGCGACGTCGCGCTCGTTTTATCTGACGTTGCGCGTGCTGCCGGCGGCGATACGCCCGCAAATCGGGCTGGCGTATCTGCTCGCACGCACGACGGACACCATCGCCGACACCGAGCTTGTCCCACTGGAGCAACGGCTTGATGCCCTTCACAAATTGCGGGACCGGATCCTGAGTTTGTCCACCACTCCGTTGAATCTCGGCGAACTCGCCCAGCATCAGGGACTGGCCGCCGAGCAGGCGTTGCTGGAAAAAGTCGAGGACAGCCTGGCACTGCTCCAAACCCTTTCCCCGGACGATTTGAAACTGGTCCGCCAGGTTCTCTCGACCATCACGGGCGGGCAGGAACTGGACCTGCGCCGGTTCGGCGGGACGTCCGCCGAAAAAATCACCGCGTTGGAAACCGCGGCGGAACTGGATGATTACACATATCGCGTGGCCGGGTGCGTCGGCGAATTCTGGACGAAAATCTGCCGGGCTCATTTGTTTCCAAAGGTGAGACTGGACGACGCACAGCTGCTGGCCAACGGCGTCCGCTTCGGCAAGGGGCTGCAACTGGTGAACATTTTACGCGACCTGCCGGCAGATTTGAAAAAAGGCCGCTGTTATCTGCCGGTGGAAAGGCTGGACCAGTCGGGGTTGATTCCCGAGGTGTTGCTGTCGCCGGCCAACGGGGCGAAATTCCTGCCGTTGTTCCATGATTACCTCGACCGCGCCGAATCGCATCTGGCGGCGGGCTGGGCTTACACGAACACACTGCCGTTCAGGCAGATGCGCGTACGGTTGGCGTGCGCCTGGCCACTTTTGATTGGCGTTAGGACAATTGAAAGGCTGCGCGCGGCGAATGTAATTGAATTGCAGCAGCACATCAAAATCTCACACGGCGAAAGAAACCGCATCATCTGGCGTTCGGTCCTGACCTATCCGGTGCCGTGGGCCTGGCAAAGGCTGTTTTTTACGTCAGGGAAACGTGTTGCATCGGAAGGCGAATTGGCGTAGAAAAACCCTATGCAGATTTCCAAATTGGTGCTTGCGGGTTGCGCGGTGGCCATTTCTGCGGGTTTGGTTTCCGCGCGCGCCGATGATACTCCGGTTCAAGCCGCCGCGCGCGCGGCGCTGGAACAGAAAATGAATGAACTGGACGCGACGCAAAGCCAGTCGCCAACCCAGTCGCCGCCCGCCGCCGTCACACCGCCCAGCGCCGTCGAGGTACAACCAACCCAGCCGGCCAACCCCGCTCCCGCCGAGACAACCACACCGGCTGCAGCCACACCCGCGCCGCCCGAAGCGACGGCCCCGGCCGCTGCACCAACGGTTCCGGCCGAAACGGCTCCCGCCGCCGTTGCCGTTCCCGCTGCTGCCGCTCCCGAAACGAACGTGGTCGTCCCGGCTCCGGCCGAACCGTCAAATGCACCGGCGACCACACCAGCAGAAGCTGCACCGGCCGCGCCTCCGGCAGCCGAAGCGGCACCGACAATGCCAGCGCCTGCCGAAACACCAGCTCCCGCCGCCGCTCCCGAAACGAATGCAGTCGCCCCAACGCCGGCCGAGCCTGTTGCGAATGAATCACAGAGCACACCGGCGGCGACGCCGGCAGAAGCTGCACCGGTTACTCCTCCGCCAGCGGAAGCGGCCCCCACGATGCCGGCACCAACCGAGGCACAACCCGCAGCCACAGCGACGACGCCTGAAGCGCCGGCCGCGGCCGCGGCTCCCGAAGCAAACCCGGCCACACCGGCAGCCGCCGCACCCGCCACTCCGCAACCAGCCGAGACCGCTCCGGCTGCGCCCGCACCCTCGGCAGTTTTCGTTCCGCCAAGTTCTGCAACACCACCGGCCGCGTCGGCCGCCGCACCCGGCGTGCCCAGTTCACCGGACCAGATCAATTCGGCGGTGCCCGGAAATCAACTGGGTTTGAAACCCATTGAATCACCGTTGTTGCCGATCACTGCTAGCCAGCAGGCGCAACTGCAGGCCCTGTTGGAAAAATACAAGGCCAACGAGATCACGCCGGAGGAATATCACAAACAGCGCGCGGCAATCCTGGCCCAGCCCCAGCCATAAGGCTCCGTTTTCAACCGCCCGCTGGATATGAACGTCCGGCGGGTTTTTTGTTATGAAACCCGGCCCCGAAGACCTTCGGGGTTGAACTTTGAACTCTGAACCCTAAACTTTGACTGTCATGCACGATTTTCGTTATGTCGGCAACCGGTTGTTTTGCGAAGGCGTCTCCGTCGAGTCGCTCGCGCGCAAATTCGGCACGCCGCTTTACATATATTCGCAGCGCACGCTGACGGATCATTTCCAGAAGCTCGACGTCGCCATGGCGCCGGTGGAGCACCTGATCTGCTTCGCGCTCAAATCCAATTCCAACCTGTCCGTGCTGCGCTCGCTCGCCAACCTGGGGAGCGGCTTTGACATCGTCAGCGGCGGCGAGCTGCAACGCGTCATGGCGGCAGGCGGCGACCCGCGCCGGTGCGTTTTTGCCGGGGTGGGCAAATCGGAGTCGGAAATTGAATTTGCCCTCCGCCAGGGCGTTTATTCCATTAATGCGGAAAGCGAGCCGGAGCTGCAGCGCATCAACCGCGTGGCCGGGCGGCTGGGAAAAATCGCGCCGGTGGCCGTGCGCGTGAACCCGAACATCGAAGCCCATACCCATGCGAAAATCACGACCGGTACCTACGAAAACAAATTCGGGATCGCCTTCGAACAGATCGAGGCCGTTTACCAGCGGGCGGCTGGTTTGAAAAACCTGCGGCTGCGCGGACTGCAGATGCACATCGGATCGCAAATCACCGCCGCATCGCCGTTTGAAAAGGCCGTGCGCAAGATGCTGCCGCTGGTGAGGCGGCTGCAGGAACGGCACGCGCTGGAATTTTTCAGCATCGGCGGCGGGCTGGGCATCGTTTACGAGCCTGCGCTCGCCAGCGGCGCGCCGGGCTGGTGGCAAACGGCGGCGGCCAGGAACATCCTCACGCCGCAGACTTACGCCGACCGGCTGGTGCCGCTGCTCCAGCCGCTGGGGCTGCGGATTCTCATGGAGCCGGGCCGGTTCATTTCCGGCAACGCGGGCATCCTCGTTACACGCGTGGAATACCTGAAACGCACGGGCAAAAAGAATTTTGTCATCGTGGATGCCGCGATGAATGACTTGATCCGCCCCGCGTTTTACGATTCGTATCACGAAATTGTGCCGCTGGTAAAAAAAGGTGGAGCGACGATTTCATCGGACGTGGTCGGCGGCATCTGTGAATCCGGCGACTATTTCTGCAAGGACCGTCCGCTGCCCAAGGTTGGCGAGGGCGATTATCTGGCGCTTATGAGCGCCGGCGCCTATGGTTTTGTCATGGCGTCCAATTACAACACCCGTCCGCTGGCCGCCGAAGTCATGGTGAACGGCCGGCGTGCCGCCGTCGTGCGCGAGCGCCAGCCGGTCAAAGAAATTTGGTCGGGAGAGAAAGTTGTGCCATGGTTGAAGTAACGTTGTGAACAACGAATTTTCCATCGCGGCCCACTGGACGGGCGGCTTCGACGAAAACGGCTTGCGCGACTGGGCGAAGCATTTGCGCTCGCAACTGCTCGCGCCGCAGGTTTCGCTCGGGCTGGTTTTCATGGCGCCGAGGTTTTTTCCGCACGCGCAGCAGGTGCTGGAAATCCTGCGCGTTCACGCCCGCATCCCCCTGCTCGCGGGCTGTTCGAGCACCGGGCTGATTACCGGCACGCAGGAAATCGAGGATTCGGCCGGGCTGGTGCTGGCGCTCTACTCGTTGCCGGGTGCGGAGCTGAAAGAGTTTCGTTTCACGCCGGAGCAGGTCGAGGAGGCCAACGGCCCCGGTTACTGGCACCTGGAGACCGGCGTCGAACCGGCTCAAACCAACGGTTGGCTGGTTTTCATGGACCCGCATCTGGACTCGGAAAACTGGATCCGGTCGTGGAACGAGGCGTATGCGCCGCTGCCGGCGCTCGGCGGCCTCGCGAGCGGCATTCCCAGCCGGCAATCAACGCAACTCTATCTGAATGGCGATGTGTTCGAGGACGGCGGCGTGGCGGTTTCCGTCGGCGGCGATGTGCAATTGACCGGTGTCATTTCGCAGGGTTGCACCCCCATCGGCGAGACGTGGACGCTCACGCGCGTGGAAAAGAATTTGATCCATCACATCGGCAACCGGCCCGCGTACTCGGTGCTGGAGGAAACCTTCAAGAAACTTTCCACCGATGAGCAGCGGAAGGCGGCGGGCAATCTGTTCATCGGCCTGGTCGTGAACGAGTACCTTGAAGATTTTCATCGCGGCGATTTTCTCGTGCGGAATCTTCTCGGCGGCGACCCCCACTCCGGCGTGCTGGCCGTTGGCACGCTGCCGCGCACGGGCCAAACCATGCAGTTCCAGCGGCGCGACGCCGACGCGGCGACCGAGGACATGAACGAACTGCTCGCGCGCGCGAAGAAACAGATCGGCGGGGCGAAAATCTACGGCGGCTGCCTGTGTTGCTGCAACGGCCGGGGGAAACACCTGTTTGGACGCGCGAACCATGACGCGGAACTGGTGCAGGAGCGGCTCGGCCCATTCGGGCTTTCGGGATTTTTTTGCAACGGCGAAATCGGGCCCGTCGGCGAAAAGAATTTTCTGCACGGCTACACCGCGTCCCTCGCGCTGTTTGTGAAAAAGTCGCCGCCACCCGCCTGAACGCGGCGGTTGGGAATAATTCGCCATTGCTTTTGGCCGACGGCACGTCATGCTCCAGCCCGAATGTCCCAAGAGGAACAGTCATCCGAAACGAATCGTCCCGCGCCACCGCGGGAACCCGGCGTCCCTCGCCGGCGCGGACATCGCGGCGGACGCGGACGTCGTCGCCCGGCGCCAGCCATCCCGGCGTCCGAGCAACCGGCCCGCGCCGAATCACCGACACCGCAAGCCGCACTTCCGGCGGGCGCACCCGAACTCCCGGCCCAAGCCGTGCCACCGAAACAAAGAGTCCAGCCGTCAATTCCCGCCCCGCGTGAGTCCAGGACGGACGGTTCAGCCATCAGCGAAGCCGTGAACGAAGTGATGGGTATTGTTGATTCATTGAAGCAGGCGTTGATTCAAATGGAGGATGTTTTGGAGCTGGTTGAACATGCCGAACGCCAAAAACTAGCCGATGAGCATGAGATTGACTCGCTCCGGCGGTTGTTGCGCCAGTTGCAACAACCCCGCGGCGGCAGAGGCGAGCGGCGCGAACCTGAAGCCTGAACGGCTGGGATCCGTGCTGGAATAAATCCCCAGGAACGCCCGCCGGCGGCAAGCATACAGCCAGGTTGATTTGATTTTCAAAATTTAGTCATTGGTTGCCAAATTCCGGTTAGCATCGGCCCTTGCTTCGCCTGCATTGTGGGAGCATGAACCTTGGCCTCCAACCACCTGCTGGCGCCATCTTTCTGGTCAAATGCGCCGATTACAAATGCCTGGCTGTCCGGAGCGCAAATGGCCAATGGCGAAGCTACTATGACGACAGGGAATTGTCCGAGGTCACTGCAGTTGTCGGCTCCATTCCGTACGAGTTGATTCTGCCATTCCTGCCCGCTTCCAAGCGGAAACGGTTATGTACAATTCCATTGAACGTGGCAAGGTAACCCCATCCCTTATGAATTTCCCCCGCCATTCAGCCAAATTGTTTCTCTTCCTTACGGTCTTCAGCATTTTAATTGGATTGAGCACGACGCCGTTGGACGCCGCCGAGAACGGCCTGACACTGGAGCAGCGCGTGGCCCGGATCGAAGCGCTTCAGCAGCCCGCATCGCTGCCCATCAACGCCGGCGACAACGCCTGGGTGCTGGTCAGTGCCGCGCTGGTGCTGATGATGACGGCACCGGGGCTGATCCTGTTTTATGGCGGGCTGGTGCGCAGCAAAAACGTGCTGGCCACCATGATGCACAGCCTGATTCTCATGGCGCTGGTGTCAACGCTCTGGATGGTCTTCGGTTACAGCATGGCCTTCGCGCCAGGCAATGGCTGGAGCGCCGCCTTCGTCGGCGATCCACGCACTTATTTCATGCTGCACGGCGTGGGCGGTGCCCCGAATCCGGATTACGCGGGCACGGTGCCGCAACAGTCGTTCATGCTGTTCCAGATGATGTTTGCCATCATCACGCCCGCGCTCATCAGCGGCGCGGTGGCGGAACGGATCAAGTTCAAGGCCTACGTGCTGTTCGTGCTGCTCTGGATCACGGTCGTGTATTTCCCGCTGTGCCACATGGTCTGGGGCAAGGGCGGCTGCTTCAACTGGGCGCTGGGCGGCCGGGTGCCGGTGCTGGATTTCGCCGGCGGCACAGTGGTGCATATCAGTTCCGGCGTGTCGGCGCTCGTGTGCGCGCTCGTGCTGGGCAAACGCACGGGTTATCCCCAGGAACCGATGATGCCGCATAACGTCGTGCTGAGTCTGATCGGAACCGGATTGCTGTGGGTGGGCTGGTTCGGCTTCAACGCCGGCAGCGCGCTCAACGCCGGCTCGCTCGCCACCAGCGCGTTTGCCGCAACCCATTTCTCGGCGGCGGCGGCGGCATTGAGCTGGGCGGCGGTGGAATGGTTTCACAAGGGCCGGCCGAGCGTCCTGGGCGCGGCCTCGGGCATGGTCGCCGGTCTGGCCACCATCACGCCGGCCTCGGGCTTCGTCACGGTGCCCGCGGCTTTTGGCATCGGCCTGACGGCCGGCGTGGTGTGTTATCTGGCCGTGACCAAATTGAAGGCGAAGTTCAATTATGACGATTCGCTGGATGTTTTTGGCGTTCACGGCGTGGGCAGCACCATCGGCATGTTGATGCTGGGTTTCCTGGCCAGCGCAACGGTGAACCCGGCAATTGTTTCGACATTCCAAGCCAACGGAGTTCCCGTGTCATTGGTGGGTGGTGGCAGCCAGTTCACCAACCAACTCCTGGCCGTGCTGTTCACGGTGGCTTATGCGGGCATCGCATCGTTCCTCCTGCTTAAAATTGTCAACTGGCTGGTCGGCCTGCGCGTGCATGCCGAAGACGAAGATGCCGGCCTGGACCTTACGCAGCACGGCGAACGCGCCTATTCCGAATAACCGGTGGAAATTTCTTATGAAAAAAATTGAAGCCGTCATCAAGCCGTTCAAGTTGAACGAAGTCAAAACCGCCCTGAACGAAATCGGCATCCAAGGGATGACCGTCACTGAGGTGAAAGGCTTTGGCCGGCAGAAAGGACACACGGAGATTTATCGCGGCAGCGAATATACCGTGGATTTCCTGCCCAAGATCAAAATCGAAACCGTGCTCCCGGACTCGCTGGTGCAATCAGCCGTTCAAGCCATCATCAAGGCGGCCAAGACCGGCAAGATCGGCGACGGCAAGGTGTTTATCTCGCCCATTGACGATACCTTCCGCATCCGCACCGAGGAACGGGGAGACACCGCAGTGTAGCTCGGTCAAACGGTTTTATTTCAACATCGCTCCCAGCTTCACCGTGTCTTGCGTCGGCGGCTGACAGGCTTGGCCGGTGCAAACATAAGCCACCGGCCCATTCTTGGTGGGCAAGGTCCGGGCGAAGACCTCCACCGCACCCGCGTTGCCCAGCACAACCTTGTTTGGCTGATAAACCGAGTGCGCGGCGTGTAACAATTCACGCGCTTTCAGGGAGGTTGGGTCGCCGGCGAGGACCACTCGCCGTGGTTCTTCCAAAGCGAAATCAAGCGCCTGCATCATGAACGGCAGGGCTTGCGGGAAATTCCGGAGGCGAGGCGCAAATAACCGCAGCGTGGCCTCGGCCGGCCGCTTGAAATCCTCGCGACCGGTGATCGCCTCCAGTTT
>Ga0265338_10006017_pt1 | contig 15588 bp, 11 predicted proteins | sample 42126metaG_FD_193579 | JGI IMG/M metagenome (GOLD analysis project Ga0265338, IMG submission 193579) | Rhizosphere microbial communities from Carex aquatilis grown in University of Washington, Seatle, WA, United States - 4-21-26 metaG | ecosystem: Host-associated > Plants > Roots > Rhizosphere... | reverse complement strand
TCCCACAACGTCGACGCCTCGATTCATCTGCCGGGCATTTCCCCGCGCACGATGCCGCTGGCGACCATTTATCCGCGCCATGAGATTTTTAAAGTGGTCGCAACGGTGGAAGCTGTAAACTATATTGCGCCCGACGATCAATGGATCCGCAATCCCGCTTTTCTCTTTCACCGCGCGGTCAACCTCAACGGCCCCACGCTCTCGCTGTTTTGGGAATATCAGAGCCTCATGGATTACGTCCCCGTCGCCGCCATTCCCCAATATGTGCAGCAACTCCAGCAGGCTTCGGACTTGCTCGATTTCCCAGTTCAGTCCTATCCTGCGCCACAATGAAATTGACCGTCACTTGGGTTGTCCTCGCCGCGGGGCTGGCGACGTTTGCCGCGCAAGCCGATGATTCGCAACTCGTTCCCCTCAAGATCAAACTGCCCGCCCCCGCCTTTATCGGCACGCCGTCCGACCTGCCTGTCGGCACCACCGTCGAGAAACCCACCGGCAAGCCGCGCCCGCCGTTGATGGTCCCGCCCGACGTCACGAACCTCGCGATGGGAAAGCCCGTCTCCTGCAGCAGCACCAACGTGCCAGGCTCTGAGTTGTCCAAAGTCACCGATGGCGACAAGGAATCCCGCGAATCCAGCCTGCTCCTGTTGCGCAAAGGCATCCAATGGGTGCAAATCGATCTGGGCGCGCCCAAGGAAATTTTCGCGATTGTCCTGTGGCACAATCATGACGCTCCAAAAGTTTATCATGGCGTCGTCGTCGAAGTGTCCGACGATCCCGATTTCAAGAACGACGTTCACGTCGTCTTCAACAACGACCACTCGAACATGGACGGCCTCGGCGTCGGCGCCGACCGCGAATATTTCGAGACCAATGAAGGCAAATTGATTGACACCAAAGGCGTCAAAGGCCGATACGTCCGCTGCTACACCGACGGCAGCACCGAGACCAAGCTCAACGAATACCTGGAAGTCGAAGTCTACGGGCGGCCTTCGTAGACTTGGACCGCGACACGCGGAAGCGCCGGACGTTTCCCGTGTCGCTCAACCCCTGAAATGAAATCTCTCCTTGTCCTGGCCACTGCGGCGCTGGTCGCGGCAGCCGCACCCACGCCGGCGCCCTGCGCTCCGGCCATCGCCGCCCCGTTCGCGCGCAAGACCGTCAGTCTGAACGGCGACTGGCGCTATATCGTTGACCCTTACGACACCGGCTACCGCGATTACCGCCAAAAGCCCTACGACGCATCGCCAAACCCCACAGGCGGATATTTCCTGGACGCGCGCCCCCGCGACGCCACTGAATTAGTCGAGTACAATTTCGACGCCAGCCCCATCCTCAATGTCCCAGGCGACTGGAATTCCCAGGCCGACAACCTCTTCTACTACGAGGGGACAATCTGGTATCGCCGCAAATTTGACGCGCCCAAATCCACTCCAGACGACAGGCTCTTTCTCTATTTCGCCGCCGCCAATTACGAGTCCGACGTCTACCTCAACGGCAGGAAACTCGGCAAACATATCGGCGGCTTTACGCCCTTTGACTACGAAGTCACCGATCTCGTCCGCCCAACGAACAACTCGCTCGTCGTGCGCGTCAATAACCAGCGAAAGCTCGAGGGCATTCCAACCAGCAATTGCGATTGGTGGAATTACGGCGGCCTCACGCGCGATGTCCTGCTCATCGAGACTCCGCCGACATTCATCTCCCAGTTCAGCGTTCGCCTGAAACGCGGCAGCGCGAACGTCATCCAGGCGCGCATCCAGCTTGAAGGCCCCCAAAAAGAGCAAGACGTCAAAGTCGAAATTCCCGAGCTCAAGCTCTCCGCCGGCGCCCGCGCCAACGCGGACGGCGTTGCCCAATTGGAAATGCCGGCGTCCGATATTCCGCTTTGGTCACCAGAACATCCGCGCCTGAACACCGTCCGCATCGCCGCCGGCGCCGATGAGATTTCAGATCGGGTTGGGTTCCGAACCATCGAAACCCGCGGCACGAATATACTGTTGAATGGCAGCCCGGTCTTCCTGCGCGGCGTATCCATTCATGAGGAGAATCCGTTGCGCGGCGGGCGCGCCTGGTCCGAGGCGGATGCGCGGCTGCTGCTGGGTTGGGCACGCGACCTTGGCTGCAATTTCGTCCGGCTCGCTCATTATCCCCACAACGAGCACGTCGCGCGCGTCGCCGACGAAATGGGAATCATGGTGTGGGAGGAAATTCCCGTTTATTGGACAATCCAATGGACAAACGCCGAAACGCTGAACCTGGCGGAAACGCAACTCACCGACATGATCGCGCGCGATCAAAATCGCGCCAGCGTCGTGGTGTGGTCGGTCGCCAACGAGACGCCCATCAGCCCGGAGCGCACCCGGTTCCTGCGCTCGCTCGTCGAAACCGCGCGCGCCGCGGACAATTCCCGCCTCGTTTCAGCCGCCATGGAAGTCCGATCCGAGCCCAACGATCCCGACCACAAAATTGTTGACGATCCATTCGGCGAATTCACAGACCTGCTCAGCTTCAACGAATACGTCGGCTGGTATGACGGCTCGCCCGACAAGATCGACCGTCTGACCTGGACCCTCAAATACGCCAAGCCCGTCTTCATCAGCGAATTTGGCGCCGACGCCAAGCAAGGGCTCCACGGCGACAAACGCGATCGTTTCACCGAGGAATACCAGGCCGACGTCTATCGCCGCACCCTGCCGATGCTCCAGCGCATCCCCGGCTTCAGCGGCACGACCCCATGGATACTGTGCGACTTCCGTTCGCCGCGCCGCCCCCTGCCCGGCATCCAGGACGGCTGGAACCGCAAAGGCCTCATCGGCCAAAACGGCCTCAAAAAAGAAGCCTTCACCGTCCTAAAGGACTTTTACCAATCAATCGCCGCCACCGCTCAACCTAAGCCCTAGCCATGCGCGTGTGAAGCAGCCGCCTGCGGGAACGTCTTTTGTTTAGCTCCGACCACAATGTCCGAGGGCACAAACGAAAACGGATTATGGAAGGTAATCACATTTTAAAACTGATCACGTTAACAGCGACATTTGCTGTCGCTTGTTTCCTAACCCAGTTTCTAATCGTGCTGGCGCTGTTTGTAAGCGGATTAGCTATGGTGATTCCTTATGGATATATATATTGGATTACACTGATCGGCCCGCCAGTAGACTACATGGAAGTTGGGAGGTTTTCCTTTATAGTTCGAGCGCTTGCGTTCAACACGCTGATTTGTACGACCCTGTTCGTTCTGATCTATTGGTCTTTAAACCGGCGAAAGAAACTATGAGAATGTGGTACGGGACCAATTGGGGTGTTCGAAATAGGGCCAATTGCGCAATTGTCACGGCGCAAATGTCTTTCGTCGAAGCCCAGTCTCGACCCTTGGTTTGGCGTGGGCAAATATCTTCGATGAATGATCGAGTTTACGGACTGAGCAGCGCCCGATAGAATTGAGATGGAGAAACGTTCGTGGAAACGCGAATGCATCCGATGCCGTTGGTCAGCCTGTTTGTGCAAATCGATGTCCATCGCATCAGTTCCGCGCTCGCCTGGATGATCGCGTTGGAGCCGGCTGAGCCATAAACGTTGAATCTGAATTCTCCGTTTGCGACCCCGAATGTGGAGCCCCCGGCGACGATAGACAGAGGGGGCGCATATCTCAACGTCACAAGATCTGAATAACCGTCTGACCCGATTCCATGACCCATAACATAGACGCCACCCTGTAGGTCCACGGCGATGCTGGGCGGACCGACGTTGCCATTGGCCGCAAAATACAAATTCGTCCAAAGCGGCGCTCCATCCTCGGAATATGCAATGGTGGCGAAACCAGAATTAACATTATCGGTATACGACACGCCGGTGATATAAACGGTGTCGCCGCTGTCAACTGCTATCGCGGTTGCATAGTCGCTCTGGGTGGGCACGTGTTGAAATCGATTTGTCCATAACGGCGCGCCGTCGGTTAAATACTTGACTGTTGTATAGCCAGTGAACACTGCGTAAATGCCGCCTCCAAGGGCCTCGCGATGCGCTGCATCATACCCAGTCACGATGACACTCCCCTTCCTGTCTGTGGCTACCTCCGGGAAGAAAGTGCTACCGCCGCCAGTGGAATAAATGTTAGTCCAAATTGGAACGCCACCATGCGAGTACTTGATCGTGACATAAGCGGAATCGTAGCCTTGCAAGGTGACTGGCGCCGTAATGCACGCGTTGCCGTCACTGTCCACCGCGATGGCGCTATGCGGCTCCGCGCCAAACAGGAACGCCCAAGCATAGTGGTTCGTCCAAAGAGCAGCGCCGCCGCTAGAATACGCGACGGTTGCGTAATCCGAAGACTCAGAAATCGTCGAGACTCCTGTCACATAGATCGTATCATTATGATCAACAGCGATTCCCGTGGCGCGCACTGAGGAAAAGGCCTGCGATCCGCAAAAAAGGTTCGTCCAAAGCGGCGTCCCATTGCTGGCGTAAGCAATGGTCGCATATGCATTAACGTTGGAGCCGCTTGTAGAAAACGCAACGTAAACTTTTCCATTATCATCGGCGGCGATGACCGCTGCCTGCGCGCTCTGCCCTGGCAGATTCACCCTGTTCGTCCACAGCGGCGTTCCGTCGCCAGAGTAAGCGATTGTCACGTTTGTGCTCAATGGATGGGCCCTGCTCGAGCCCGTCACATACACGCGGCTGTTGCCGTCCACCGCGATGGCGGTCAAGTTCCCCAGTTCAAAAGGTCCATTGACGGCGCGATTGGTCCAAAGCGGCGTCCCGGTGGGTGAGAACTGAATCGTAACGTAACCGTCACCATCGTTACTATCCAGGGAGTAGCCGGCTACGTCGACGCGACCGAGCCTATCCACGGCGACTGCCGTCCCATGGAAGACGCCAGAGCCTGGACGCCTATATAAATTCGTCCATGACTGGCCTCTTGCCGGTGCCGCTGAAAGGACGCACGCGATCAACGGAAGGATGATTTGGAACAAGTTTGTTTTCATAAGGTTGCATTGCGGTTGGGGAACGAGGCGGGCAATGGCGGTTCCACGCGGCCCGAGCGCCGTGGGGCTGTCCTAAACAAGTATCCCCTCCTCATAAGAGACCAAATTCTAATATATTTGCCGAATGAGTCAAGCTTATAACTTTGAACCGGCTAATCCGATCGTTTGGACTTTGAATCTTCATTGAAATCCCGCGAATTGCGGAGCTTTGCGGAACGAAAAAGTGAAGTGAGGCAAGCTTCCAAGCCCGGCATTGTAAGCGCCCATTTATTCGTTCTGTACCATTTGGGGTCAGTGATCGACATTCGACATTTATAACCCACACTCAACCCTTTATAGGGTTTAGTTAAAGCGTTATGGTCCCTCCTGCGCGGGCCTTGTTGCCCGCCCCTTCCGGCAAGCCGGATGGGTTTGTTCTTTGACATCCGGACGGCCTTGAACTTTAAGCCTTAAATTTCTTCCCCGTCACCTGCTCCAAATGTGCAGATCGGTGCGCCAAGTGAGGTTTTCTGAGCTTTTATGTGCGTCTATGTGAGCGTAAGTGAGCGTATGTGAGGCTAAGTGCGGCTTCCGGGCCTTTTCTTATCCGCTGCTTTATTCGTGTCTATTCGTGTCCATTCGTGGTTGAACTTTGGGCGCTCTCCACTTGACGGATTGCCGCTTCGAGGATCGCCAGGGCCTGGTCCATTTCGGAGTCCGTGATGGTCAGCGCCGGCGTCAACGTGAGGATGTTGCCCATCGTGACTTTGAAATTCAGGCCCGCGGAAAGCGCCGCGTACATGACGCGTTCGGCTTCGTCCGTCGCACGCGTTTTCTTCTCGCGATCTTTTAGCAACTCGACGCCCAGCGCAAGGCCAAGGCCGCGCACTTCGCCGATGAGCGGATGACGCGCGGCCATGTCCGTCAACGCCTCCTTGGCGCGCCGGCCCAGAACTTTGGCGCGCTCCACCAACCGTTCGTCCTCGATGACCTGCAAAGTGGCGAGCCCGGCGGCGCACGCGACGGGATTTTTTTCGTGCGTGTAATGGCCGAGCGACGTGTGCGCCGCGCAGTTCAATTCCTCGCGGCAAAGCATCGCGGCCAGCGGAAAAATCCCGCCGCCGAGGCCCTTCCCAAGCACGAGAATGTCCGGCGTCACGCCGTAATGTTCGCAGGCGAACATGCGCCCCGTCCGGCCGAGGCCCAGCGGAATTTCGTCAAGTATAAGCAACGCCCCATGGCGGTCGCATACGGCGCGAACGCGTTTCCAGTATTCCTGCGGCGGCACAAACGGCGTGGACCGCACCGTCTCCCCGATGACCGCCGCGACGTCGCCTTCCTTTTCGAGCACGTAATCGACGTAATCCGCGCACGCCAGCGAGCACGACTCTCCGCAATGAAACGGACAATGGCGGTTGTCCGGCGGCGGCACGTGTTCGCAGCCGGGCAGCAGCGGGCCGATGCCGCGGCGAAAGGCGGCCTCGCCGCCGACGGAAATCGTGTCAAGCGAAGCGCCATGAAACGAATCCCACATCGACACAAACTTAAACCGCCCCGTCGCGACGCGGGCGAGCTTGAGCGCCATACCGACGGCCAGGGCGCCGCTTGGCGCGAACAGCGCTCGCTCCAGCCCGTCGGGCGCGATGCGGATCAGTTTTTCGGCGAACCGGACGGCCGGCTCGCACGTGTAACGGCGCGTGCAGAACGCAAGCTCATCGAGTTGCTCCTTGATCGCCGCGATCACGCGCGGATGGCCGAAGCCGATTTGGTGGACGTTGTTGCCGTGGAAATCAAGGTAGCGCCGGCCTTGCGTGTCCTGAAAACTTGCGCCGGAAGCAGACGAAATCGCGTTGAGGCAAGGCGTGGAAAGGGATTGATGCAGGAAATAACGCGCGTCCAGCTCCAAAAGATGGCGCGTTTCGGCGTCGATGTTCTGGTCCGTCCAGGAGCGCCGATTGGCCGATGAATTGATATCTCCTTCAGAAAGATCGCTCGGCATAAATCACCACGGCAGGCTGAAAGTTTTGACGTAGGTGAAGGACTTCATCGCTTCGATGACGCCTTCCTTGACGCCCAGGCCGCTGTCTTTGACGCCGCCAAAAGGGCTGTTCTCCGTGCGGAAGCCCGGCAGTTCATTTATATTGACAGTCCCGCACCGGAGCGTCTTGACCGCTTTGACGGCGGCGGAAATGTTCGACGTGACAACGCCGGAGCTGAGTCCGTAGGCGGTGGCGTTGGCCAGTTCCAGGGCGTCGTCCAAAGCGCGCACCTTGAGGATCGGCGCGAACGGCCCAAAGCTCTCGCACACGACCATGCGGCTCTCGCGCGGCGCGTCCACAACGACCGTCGGCTCAAAGAGCGCGCCGACGCGCTTCCCGCCAATGAGGACTTTCGCCCCGGCGGCGATTGCCTCATTGAGGACGGTTTCGAGGTAAATGGCGGCGTTCTCATCAATGACCGTTCCCACGCGTGTGGCTTCATTCATGGGATCGCCGCAAACGTAATCGCGGGTCCTCTCAACGAGGCGACGGGTGAACTCGGCGGCGGCGGAATCCTCGACGAGAATGCGCTTGACAGCCGTGCAGCGCTGGCCGGAATTGCGATAGCATCCCTCGGCGGCGAGCGTGACGGCGAGGTCGAGGTCGGCGTCGCCAAGGACGATGAGCGGATCGTTGCCGCCCAATTCAACGACGGTGCGCTTGTAACCGGCCATCCCCGCGATTCTTTTGCCGACAGCAACGCTGCCGGTGAAGGCGACGACTTCCACATCGGGGTGGCGCACGAGCGGCTCGGCGACCTGGTCGGTTGGGCCCAGGAGCACGCTGAGCATCGGGCCAGGAAGGCCGGCGGCGTAAAGCGCTTCGGCGAATTTCAGGGCTGTGAGCGGCGTTTTCTCGGAGGGCTTCAGGATGATTGGCGTTCCGGCCGCGATGGCGGGAGCGACTTTGTGCGCAACCTGGTTCAGGGGATGATTGAAGGGCGTGATGGCGGCGGCGCAACGCAGCGGCTCGCGAAGCGTGAAGATTTTGCGCGCCTTGCCCTGGGGCGAAATATCGGCGGAAAAGACCTGCCCATCGTCGCGCAACGCCTCGATGGCGGCAAACCGCAACACATCCAGCGCGCGACCCACTTCATAGCGCGCCTCGCGCAACGCAAGCCCGCTTTCGGCCGTGATCAGGCGGGCGAAAAGTTCGCGTTGCGATTCAATGGCGGCGCGCGCCTTGTCAAGCATTTCGGACCGCTGGAATCGGTTCGGCGTGTCGCGAAATCCGATGCATGCCGCCACCGCCGCCTCGACATCGCTGCGCGACGCAAGCGCCACGGAACCGGCCTCCGCGCCGTTGTAGGGGCTGCGGACGGTCAACTCCCCTGCCCCCTCAACAGGTTTGCCGGCGACAAAACAGCGCAGCTTCAGAGTGGCGTCCCATTGCATAGAAAATCGAACAGGTCGAAGTTGCGCAAATCGCTGGTGGCGCGCGAGACAAATTCAGGCTGCAGAGGAGCGCTCAGAATGAATGGAACCATCTCCTCATACCGGCCGCCGTGGGACCGCAACGGCCCGGCCAGAGCGTCCAAGTCGTGCCATTTGCGCGCGCGCCCAACCGTCATGTCCCGACCGGACACAACAATGACTTCGCCGATGCGATCCGGCGGAAGCTGCATCAACCGCGCGGCGGCGACGCTGTCAAGAACCTCCGTGATGCCTGGCGATTCCCGCAGAAAATCAATGACCGCCGCAAGAGGCGGCCGATTTTCGACCGGCAAATACACTTGCGCGAAGGATCCCAGCGCCCCGTGGTGCGCCACGTAAGGATCGGTGATCGGCAGGATCACGCGGAAGCCGGGACCGAATCTCTCATTCAGCGCGGTCTCCAAATAAAGCACATTGGGCGAGCCGTCGGGCTTTTGTTTGGCGTTCATGCCGTGGTCGGCGGTCAAACCAACGAGCGCCCCGGAGTCAATCAAGTTGCCAAGCTCGCGGTCGACGGCGGCGTAAAAGTCCAGCGCATCGGGTTCGCTCGGGCCGTGCTTGTGCTGGATAAAATCCGTCGTGCTCAAATAAAGAAAATCGGCGGCGCCGGATTGCGCCAACCCGACGCCGGCGCGAAGCACAAAGAGCGAAGCTTCCGCGCTGTAAATGGGCGGGCCGCCTTTGGCCTTCTCGGCCGAAAAGGCGGTCCCGCCTGCGGCCGCGAGCGCCGCGCCAAGAATGTCGCGCAATTTGTCCTTGGCGGTGACGACCGCGGCTTTGCGCCCGGCCCGCTGGGCGGCGGCGAAAATCGTGTCGGCGCGGAGGAATTGCGAGGAATTCATCATCACTTCCTCGCCGGAACGAGTGTCAAAGAAATAATTGCCGCAGATGCCGTGGACCGAGGGCGGCGCGCCCGTGGCGATGGAAGCGTTGTTGACGTTCGTGAAGGTCGGCATCGCCGCGCGGGCCAGCCCGCGAAAACCCCCGAGCGCCATGCGTTTGAGATTCGGCATGAGATCGCGGTCAAGCGCGGCGTCCAGATATTCGTCCGCGCAACCGTCGAAGCAAATGCCCACGATGGGGCAAGGCGGCGGCCTGTAAACGCGGCCATTGACGGAGAATTGCGTCATGAGATTTCGCGCAAGGTCAGCTCCATCGCGGCGACGAGCAATTCGAAGTCCGCCGGAAAAAGATGGCCGATGGTGGCGATGCGAAACGTGTCCACTTTGGTCAGCTTTCCGGGATAAATGACGAAGCCGCGGTCGCTGAGGCGGGCGTGGAATTGATCGAAATTGAAATCCGCAGACGGGTAAAGATAGGTCGTGATAATCGGGCTGAGGGCTTCCGGCTTGAGATAGCTCTGGAAACCGAGGCGTCGCATGCCGGCGTGAAGAACCTGGTGATTGCGGCAATATCGCCGGTGCCGCTGGCAAACGCCGCCCTCCTCGTCGAGTTCCTTCAGGGCCTGCACGAACGCCAGAATGACCTGCGTTGGCGGCGTGTAACGGAATTTGCCGTTTCGCTCGAACCCGCGCAATTGGGCGGCTAGATCCAGGCTGAGGCTTCGGGCGTGTCCCTCGTTGGCGAACAGCGCGGCCCGTTTCGCAATGACAAACGAAAAACCCGGCGTTCCCTCAATGCATTTGTTCGACGAGGAAATTAGAAAATCAATGCCGCACGCTTCCAGATCGATGGGCAATCCGGCAAAGCTGCTCATTGCGTCCACGATAAATATCTTGCCGCGATCGCGCGCCATCAGGCCCACAGCCTCAATGGGATTAAGGATGCCCGTCGTCGTTTCGCAGTGGACCATGGCGACATGCGTGATCGCCGAATCTGCGGCAAGCGCGGCTTCCAACGCCCGCGGATCGTTTGGCTCGTCCTCGGCCCCCCGCACCGCGACGTGGTCGATGCGCGCGCAACGGAGCATCTCCACAATTCGCTCACCGTACGCGCCGTTGACAAGGACAGCGACCTTGCCGGAAGCGGGAACGCACGTCTGGAACACGGCTTCGACGCCAAAGGTCCCGGAGCCTTGCATGAGAACGGCTTCCCAGCCTTTCGACCGCGACACGCCCGCCAGACGCAAAAGATCTTCGCGCGCGGCGGCGACGATGGCGTTGAAGTCGGCCTCCCATGATCCGGCGTCGCGCAGCATCGCCTGCTTGACAGACGGGCTGGTCATCAGCGGTCCGGGCGTAAATAATAATTTGTCGCGGAGAATCATGTTTGCACGCGTGGACGGGCCTTCAAAAAGATGCATAGAACGGCCGCAGCGAGGGTGACCATGGCGAGCGCGTGAAAGCCCAGCCGATACCCGCCCAGGTCGAGCAGCCTTCCAAATTGCCGTCCCGCCAATACAGTCCCGGCGTAGCCCGCCGAATCCACCATGCCGGCCACCGTTCCCACCCCTTCTTTTCCGCCAATTTCGATTGCGAACACTCCCGCGAGCAAACTGTAGGGGCCGTAGGACAGAAACCCGATCAGCGCGATGGCCGTCTCGACCTGCCACAGGCCGAGATGAAACAACGCCGGCAGATAATTGATCAACACCGCCAGCGCCGCCAGCGATCCCACCAGGACAACCGTGCGACCCCTTCGCGACAGCCCGTCAAACGCCCAGCCCAGCAGCACAATTCCCAGCGCCCCCGCTGCGTCAAACGGCGTGGACAACAGCGCCGCCGCCTTGACGCTCATCTGCGCGCCGCCTTCGGTCTTGAAGAAATCCACCGTCCAATCGTTGAAAGTCTCGCGCATGATGTAGAGGGAAAAGGCGATGCCAAGGACGACCCACAATTGCGGCGTTTTGAGCAACCGCCCGACAAACCGAAAATTGAATCCCGCCGCCGCAGTGCGATCCCGCGCCGGCCCGCGATCATCGGGCAGAATTTTCCAGCAAACGGCCAGAATCGCCAGCAGTATGATAGACGGAAGGCCCATCACGGCGCGCCAGTTGTTCCCAGTCCAACCTGCGATGTGCCCGGCGAGAACCAGCGCGAAAACGCCGCCAAACACAAAGCTCAACGACAACAGCGCCACCGCCAGGGATATGTGGCGCGCTGGAAACCAATGCGGCGTCAGTTTGATAATCGAGCCCCAACCCGCCGATCCACAGAAGCGGTTTGCCGTGTAAAAGCACACCAGCATTGGAAGCGAAATTGCGAACGCGCCCAGGCCGCCAAACACCGCCACTCCCGCCAAAACCAGCAGCAAACAACGCCGTCCGCCCAACCTGTCAATCACAGGGCCAAACGCGAACTTTCCGATCGCGTACGCGGCCGCGCTATAGCTGATAACGGCGCCCGTCTGGGCTTTGTTGACGCCAAAGGCGGTCTGGACGAGCGGGATCGCCACCGAGATGTTTTTCCGGCAGAGGTAGACTCCGATGTAGGCGCCAACGACGCACGCCAGCAGCCCATACGAGCGCGCCGGCGGCAACGGCCAAGCCTCCTCCAGCGGCGCCTGCCCGGATGGCTCTCGAGCAGGCGCCTCAGTGGAAGGGTTGATCATTGAATTTGCACAAGCCTGTAGAAGGCGTTGCCCGGCGCGACGGTGATGCTCGCCGAGCTGGCGCCTTGCGTGCCGCTGACGACCGTCCAATCGCGCGCGGTCAGGCTGGTTGCCTTTTCGAGCGCCACACTCGGGCTTCCAAGCCACATGAGCGTGAGTTTCCCGTTCGACATCGAGGCGTTAAGGTTCGCCGACGCCGCCATCGTCAGGTCCTTGCCAACCACGCCGGCGACAAAGATTCCGCGAGCTTCGTTGGCCGTGAGGGCGCGGCGCCAGATGCCCAGGTCGTCAATCGCCGCATCGATGTCAAAGGCGCTGCCGTTGTCGGCGTAGGTTCCGGTTCCGTCCTGGCCGATGTTGACAGCCCATGCAGTTTGGACGGGCGCAACATTCGTGTAGAAATACTGAGAACTCTTAAACGTCATACCCACAGTGTCAATCGTGCCAACGACGCCCATAGAATGCTTGTTGACGAGCGTTCCGTCAATATAGCCGTAAACGAACGCCGACTGGCCGAATGGCGCCCTCTGGAAGCTGACCACCACATTGTGCCACTTGCCGTCCTTGAGAATCGTCGGCGTGTCCGATTGGCTGTACTTATCATTGCCGAGATTCGGTCCGGTGACGTTGATGCGGAAGTTGCCGCCGGTCTGGGAGAAAATGCCCCAACCGGGGTTGCTGCTGCTATCCCAGTCCTTGTTCGAGATAAACGGCAGGTCGTCGCTCTGATTGGTCCACTGGGCCCAGAACGACACGGAAAAGTCCTGGCTGTCGCCAAAGCGCACGTCGGAAGGATACCCCAACGACGCGTACTCCTGTGTCAAATAATCTTTAGTCGTCGTGTATTCAAATGCCTGGCTGCCAATGAATCCCTGAACATATCGGGGCGTTGGGCTTGCATTGACGCCGTTGTGGAGATAGGTGGCATTGTTGCCGCGCCCGGACGTGTCGTTCAGGCTGCCATCGAAAGGCAGATGAACGACCAGGCTATTGTTGATCGGGCCCGCCCACACCTTGAGCAGCGCCACGACACTCGTGGCCGCCGGGAAACTATTGCTGACAACGACTTGGTAGCTTCCCTGGTCCGCGTATTGCGCGTTGTTGATCGTCAGCGCCGGGCTGGTCGACTGTTGCACCAACGCGCCATTGTGGTACCACGAGTAAGTCAACGGCTCCGCGCCCGTAGCCACGGTCGTAAAGGTCACGCGGCCATCGAAGTCCACGATTTCGCCGCTAGGCTGGGTCGTAATCGTTGGCACGATATTGACGGTCAATTGAGCCGGGCTGCTCCCCACCGGGCCGGAGGAATTCCGAACGACCACCGAGTAAAGACCGGCGTTGGTCGGATCGACGGAAGCTATCGAGTAAGACGAATTGGTGGCATTCGGAATGACCGCGCCGTTGAACTTCCATTGGTAGGCAAGCGTCCCGCCGCTGGCCGAAACCGAGAACGTAACACGCGTATTGGCATCACCGTCTCCGACGCCGGCTGGGCGCTGATGACCGGCAGCGTAATGCTATAAAGCCCGAAATCATCCAATCCGAAGAACCAGCTCGACGTGCCGCCCTGGCCAAAGCGGACACGCACGTGCGGTTGGTTGTCCGCCTGCGCGAGGCGAATCACCTCGATCCGCTTGCTTGAGATTGGATCGTCGTTGCGCCTCGGACTGACAAATGGCGCCAGGGCCGGAGACACCACCGCGCCAATGAAGTTGCTATAGGCGAGATTGAAGGCCTGATCGCTGCGCGCCGTCCCGAAGGTCGCCATGACGTCAAGAACGCCGTTATTGGTGACGGCGTCCGAACCGTCGCCGTCCGTCGTGCCGTCGTCCAGCATGTAGAGCGCAGGCAGCCAGGTTTGTCCCTGGTCGATGGAATACTCCACGGATCCGATGTTATCCTGGTTCTGTTCGTAGCAATTATTAAAAGCCAGGTAGACATTGGTATATCCAGTTAGATTGTAGTCGCGAGTAAACAAGACATTGACCTGGCCGCCGCCGTTCTGGCGGTAGTCGGAATCGCAGTAAATCATGTGGCCGTGGAACAACGTGTCCTGAAGAACGCCATTCAAGACGATGGGCGGCGTTTCCAACCGGCCATTGGTCACAGTTATTAATCCCAGCCCGGGCGAATAGAAACCGCCTTGGTCGCTAAAGTCCGAGGCCAGAGTATTCGTGTCGACGACCGCCCAGTTTAAGTAGTAATCGGACTTCGGATCGGTCAAATCGTAGAAGTCATGCTGCACCGCCGTGAAGTTGCTCACTGCCCAACCGGTCGGCAATGGCGTGGAAGGCGCGTTGGGCTCGATGTTCAAGCCGTCGAACACGATCGGCGTCACCGGCGATCGACGTGTCGTTCACCACGGGCACCTTTTCGAAATCCTCGAAGTAGATCGGCGGCGGCAGGTTGACGATCTGGTAGTTCGCCACGCGGAACTGCCAGCTCTTGACGCGACTGCCGGAAATGCTGTCGTGATAACTCAATGTCAGCGTGTGCGTGGAGAGCTGGTCCAGCACATTAGTCACAGGGTAGTCAATCACGAAGTCATTGTTGGTCCCGGGCGCGACCGAAGCGAGGAGCGTCACCCCGTCGAGAGCGAGCTGAATGGACCCGCTGTCAATCGTTGAGTTGCCTTGGCTAAGGTCGACATGCACCCTCGGCGAGGGGGTCACGTCAATCTGGCCGAACGCTGGCGTGCGATTGGCGATATAGGAATGCGCAGCAGGCAGCGTCACGGGAATCCCGGAGGCCGTCGGCCCGCCCAAGGCTTCCATTTGGCCGGGGTTGAGGACCTGGTCGCGCAACTGGACGCTGTTTGCAAACCCGTCTGCGTTAGTGACGTTGCTGCAAAACACAGGCAGGTCGCCCGAATACAGCGCGTATGGGCCGTCCCATTGTCCCTGGCCAATCACCAGAGAGCCCACAGGCTGGCCGTTGGTGTAGACATCTATCTCGCCCGCGTCCATGCTGACGGCGAATCCGATGCGATACCAGACGCCTGCCGCAATCTGGCCAAAGGCGCCCGAAGGCAGCGACGCGCCTTGAGTATTCGTTACAGCCACCTGGTCATTGGCGTTAATAGCCAACATAGCCAGGATATGGTCCAACTGGCCGTCATCCATCTGCAACAAAGGCCGAAAGACGCCGCTATTGGTGTAAAGAACATCGTAGATAATCGTGTAGTCGTTCACCAGCGAAACTCCCTCCGGGTTGTCGCCGTTCGCCGGCGGCGTCGGCATGATAAAACCCATCGGCCCTAATCTGGATTCGCCGGGAAATCTCATGATGTTGGCGGCCGACCCGTTGATGCCGGGCACATTCAGCGCCGTTGTGGTTCCAAACACCGTCAGATTGGAGGTCGAGCCGTTGGGGCCGTCGGCATAGACAAGCGGCCCTAAATTCGCGCCGGACGATTGAGAAAGGTCGCCTAAGTCAAAGTCCCATTGGCCTACATTAGGTTGGGCCGACAAGGTGGAGACGCCCAAATGCGCCGCCAGAATGACGCCTGCGAGTATTGAGAGCGTGTTTTAAAAATGGGCAATTCATATTGACGCAAGCCGTCTAACCATAAGGCGAATCATGCAAATTCGTATTATCGCCTCGCTATGATCCAAGCGCACTTCATAATCCCGGCAAAGCCGC
>Ga0265338_10006015_pt1 | contig 15591 bp, 9 predicted proteins | sample 42126metaG_FD_193579 | JGI IMG/M metagenome (GOLD analysis project Ga0265338, IMG submission 193579) | Rhizosphere microbial communities from Carex aquatilis grown in University of Washington, Seatle, WA, United States - 4-21-26 metaG | ecosystem: Host-associated > Plants > Roots > Rhizosphere >... | reverse complement strand
GGCTCCGCCGAGCATGGCGGCCTTCTCCGCGAGGGTCATGCGCGGCAGGAGATCGGCCACGCGCTCCTCCACGGGACGGGTCGGATCCTGATAGGGCTCGCTCGAAGCCGCCGACGGCAGCGCCGCGATCGTCAGAACCATGATCAAACTGGCGGACCAGCGGCTGGGTTTCATGAGTAGGCAGGATTGGCTTCCGCGACAGATCGGCTTCCGGATCCCGGGAGCGCGCTCGCCGCGCCCCAACCGGTCGTCGCGACGGCGGTTAGTTACAGGGGCGGGACTTCCCGGGGCAAACAAAACATCGGCCCGCGCCGGCCGTAGCCGCGCCGAGGCGTCAGCGGCGCGATGGGGACCGGCGCCGATGGGCGGCGATCACGCGCTCGTGCTGGGCCAGGTACCGCGCGGCCTCGCCCTGGGTCTTGACCGCGGCATGTTCGGTCACCAGGCCGTCGCGAAACGCCGGAGCCGCCATGTCCAGATTGCACTTCAGCGCCAGGTCGACCAGGCTCTTCTGGTTGGCCGACAGCGGCGCTTCGGGCGGTACGTTCGGGGACGCCGTCGGCGTCAGCCGGGCGCGCGCGCCGGTGTCGGTCAGCGGGTCCGGCAGCCGGCTGGGCGCATCCAGCCTCGGCTGGTCAAGATCGAGCGCCACCTCCAGCGAATTGGCCGCCGCGTCGCGCCGCGTGAGCGGCGTCAGGCCGAACCGTTGCTCGACCGTCCGGAGGATCGACGTGTGATCGAATACCACCGGGCTGGCGGCGCCCAGCGGGGCGATCACGCTGCCCGGCCGGGTGTAGGCCGAGGCCACCAGCGCCGGCACCCGCACGCCGAGGCGGGTAAAGTCAAAGGCCCGGCCGGCGGTCCCATACCGGCCGTCGTCGCCGGTCGCCACCGCGGCCGGCGGGGGGACGTGGTCGTAGAAGCCGCCGTGCTCGTCGAACGTGACGATCAGCATGGTCGCCGGCCAGAGGGTCGAATTGCGCAGCGCCTCGTACACCGCCTTGAGCAGGGCCTCGCCCTGGCGGATGTCGTTCATCGGATGCATCGAATTGCCGTTCTGGTAGCTGTTGCCCGTGTCATACCGCGGCTCGATGAAGGTGTACGCGGGCAGATCGCCGCCGGCGACATCGGCCGCAAAGTCGCCCATGGCGCGGAAACGGGAGGCAAATGGGTTGATGTAATGCGGCCGCAGCCAGTCCACGCCCGCCGCCTGCGGCAGCCCGTCATGATAGATGCGCCAGTCCCGGCCGGCACCCTGGAGCCGCTCGTAGATCGTGCCATTCGGGAACTGGAAGCCGCGGAGAATCTCGGCCGTGCCGGGGCTGTCGGTGAGTCCGCCGGACGTCGCCGCGTGCACAAAGAAGCGATTCGGCCAGGTCGGCCCGGGCAGGGACGAGAACCAGGTGTTGCACACCGCGAAGGCCCGGGCCAGCGCGGAGAGCACGGGGATCTGGTCGTCTTGGAAGCCCTCCATCACACGCGCGCCGTCCGCGAAGCTGCCCGCCACCTGCATGGCCGAGGCGAGGAAGCCGCCCATCGTGACAGGATCCGCGGCGGTGCCGGGCGCATAGAGCTGCTCGGCGACGTCCGCGAACTCGTGGTTCGGGTCGAACGGCATCGCGTAGGCCGCGGCGCGGGAAGTGGCCACCACGAGCGAGTTGGGATTGCTCGGGTCTTGCTGGTTGCTGCGGCTGGTCGCGAGACCGTCAATCGACGCGTTGTCCAGGGCCGCGTAGCCGAGGAGGTGATCGAAGGAGCGGTTCTCGAACATGAGAACCACCACGTGCTGGATTTGACCGAGGGCGCTGGACATCGGAGGGTCGAGGGGCGGGGCGGTGAAGGGTGCCGGGGTGCAGCTTATGCGAATCCGCCGCGAATCAAGGCGATCGCCGGTTTTTTGCCCGGATTTGCCGCCGGCGCCGGGACCCACGGACACCCTTTCGTCATGGGCCAGCCAGTCCGGGGCGAGAAGAACTGCCCGGGCGGGGGGACGGGATCCGTCCCGGTCAGCGGGTCCCGGCGGAAGGGCAGTCGAGAACGACCTTGGACAACACCGCGGTATCAGACGTGGCCGGCAGATGGGAACAGAAGCCGATGCCCACGTAGAAGGGCTCGTCGAAATGCAGTGTGACGGGACCGCCCACCGGGTGCATGGGCTCGCCGTCCAGGCTGATCAGGAGCGTGAAGACATCGCCCTGTTTCCTGATGCCGATGCGCGTGGGCACGCTGCCACGGCCGCCGCCTTCCAGGCGATGCGCCTCCTTGATGTCGGTGTTCTTCTCCGGGCGCACCGCCAGGTGGATCAATCCGGCGCCATGCAGCGCGACCATGGCCTCCTTGGAATCGTCGTCCAGCTCCTGGCGGACGATGAGGACCACCTTGCGGTCGCCGTAGCCGCCCGGAATCGGAAACCGGATGTCGGCGGCGAGCGAGACATCGCCCGCCAGCTTCTTCCAGAGAAAACGGAACTCGTCCCGCGTGTACCAGATGTTGTAGCCGGCGGAGTTGATCGTGTAGCGGCCGGCGGTGGCGTCGAAACTCGCGCTGCCCGGCACCACCGCGGTGCCCACGTCAGCCTGGCCATCGAAGATGCCGATCGGCGCCACGGCATTCGTGGTCGGCCGGTGAAAGTCCTGGGGCGGCGGCACCTGCTGGTGCGTGGCCGAGCCTGGCAGGGCCCAGTCCGGCACCTCGGGGGTGGATGCGGAGAACAAGAGCGGCACGTTGCAGAGGAACGCGGCGGACAGCAAGAGATGGCGGACGGAATGCATGGAGCCGCAAGAGGTAGATCGCGAACCCGTGAAAGTCCAGATGGAGCTACCTCTCCCAATCTCGGTTGCGATCACCGTGCATTCATCTCGGTTTTCGATCGGACAAGCCTTGCTTGACGAACATCGACGGCCGATTTGCCGTCGATTGCTACGAACCGCATTAGTTCAAATCCACACGTCGGCATTTCTTACATAAGAAATAATCAGGTTTGCCGGAGCCCGCTATCACATGAAATTACCTAGGTTGTTACGTTGTAATTATATATGTCAGTAAGCATCCAATCGGAGGACATTCTCATGCGCCTCCGCTATTCCCATCGGCCCCGTGCTTGTAGGCTTTGCTTACGCTCTTCCGAGGTTTCGAGCAGGACGAGTCTAGCCATCAACAAACCTATCATATTGGACAACAGATTGTAGCGACGGATTTCACTTAAGTGGCATTTCACCTGCTTCCCGAGAAGGTCGCCGCCTGATGGTGACCCCACCGCGTTTCGGGCCGGCTACCCCATACCTCAAGATCATGAAGAAGACCCTGCTCCTCGCGTCCCTGCTGGCGACCTCTGCCAGCGCAAGTGTCATTCACTACGCCTTCACGGGTGAGTTCACGAGTACGGAGGTTCCCGCTTCGATTGCGCAGGGCGACCACTTCAAGCTGACGTTCGATCTCAACACCTCGTCGGTTGACACAAATCCCGAACTCAGATTCGGCTTTTTCCCCGACGCTCTCAGCCACCTCGTATTCTCTTTGGACCCGGGTTCCATCGGAAACTACGCCGGAGGGACAATCACCACGACAACGTCCGTTAACCTCGTCGATGTCGACGGATTCGGATGGTTTGCCTCACTGAGCTCTCCGTTGTGGATGCCGACCGGAATCAATTTCGCCCCGGCGGGAAGCGATCCGTTCCGTGAGATCTCGTTCGATTTGTATTCGCTGTCAGGAGACACCATTGGCCTCACATCGCCGGTGGGGCAGACGCTGGATTCCGCTCTGCCGGTTCTCAACCTGTCGTCGTTTCATGGTGGGGGAGTCAATCTGATGTTTGGCCCGGTGGACGATGACCTCCAGACCTCCGCGCGCATCACGTCCATTGTTGCGGCTCCGACTCCCGATTCGCCCTCCTATCTGACGACGTCTTCGGCGGCGGCCTTTGTGATTCTGATGCTGGCATACGTGAAGCGGATCCGCCGATTCCGTGTACGACTGGAGCGTTGACTCGCAGAGCGAGTTTCAGCCGGTTCGGTCGATTCAGTCTTCTGCCTTCGCGCGGACACCTAGTCCATCTCGCCCGACCGCACGCCAGTTCAGGAGGCAGCGCAAACCTTCGTCTACTCGATGCGCAGGGCCACGATCGGATCGACCCTCGCCGCGCGCCGGGCCGGCAGCCAGCAGGCCAGAAACGCGACCGCGCCCAGCAGCACCACCGACGCGAGCAACGCGCCCGGGTCGCCGGGGGTCACCCCATAGAGCTGGGACGCGATCAGCCGCGCGAGACCCAGCGCGGCGGCGATGCCCAGCGCGCATCCGCTGACCAGGATGGCGACACCCTCGCGGAAAACGAGCCGCTGCATCTCCCGGCCGGACGCACCCAAGGCCAGGCGGATGCCCATCTCGCGCGTACGCTGGGTCACGCCGTAGGCAATCACCGAGTAGATCCCCGCGGCCGTGAGCAGCACCGCGGTGAAGGCAAAGAATCCGATCACGATCAGCGTGAACCGCCGGGCGGAGCGGGCCTGTTCGACCACGTCCCCCATCGTGTGCACGTCGGCGACCGCCACGCCGGAATCCACCGCGCGGATCCGCTGCCGGAGGATGTTTGCCACCGATGCCGGCGGCGCCGCGGTGCGCACCACCCAGGTTGTCCGGTAGCGCAGCCAGGGAACCGCCGCCGGGTCCATCTGCCGGTAGGCCAGGTAGATTTCGAACGTCCGCCGATCCTCGAGGGCGCCCTCCTTGACGTCGCCCACGATGCCGACGATCTGCACGGTGCGGTGTCCGACGGCGGTATCGTCGATCTGCAGGCGCTGCCCGACCGCGGGCTGGTCCGAGAAAAAGCGGGCCGCCAGCCCCGCGTTGACCAGCACCGCGAGGGGATGGTCGCGATCATCCTGCTCGTTGAGCAGCCGCCCCTGAACCAGCGGTATCCCCATCGCTCGAAAGTAGCCCGGCGTGACCACCCGGTAGTCGGCCGAGGGGCGGCTGCCCACGGGTGCCAGCGGCCGGCCCACAATGGCAAATTCGACCGTGGCCAGTCCGCTGGTCAGCGGCAGGAGCGAGGTCGCGCCGGCGGCCTCGACGCCGGGGATCGAACCGAGGCTCGCCTGGAGACGTTCATCGTAGCGGATCAACGCATCGGGATTCTGATATCCGGCCTCGGGCAGCGAAGTCCGCGCGGACAGCACATTGACCGTATCGAAGCCGACGCGCACGGCCTCGACCGCCCAGAAGCTCCGGAGGAAGAGCGCGGTACCGGCCAGAAGCGCGAGCGCCACCGCGATCTGCGCCGAAACCAGCAGGTAACGCAGGCGGGCCTGGCCCGGGCCGCCGGTCGAGGAGCGCCCGCCCGGTCCCATGGCGCCCCGCAGGTCGGTGCGCGCAAACAGCCCCGCGGGAACCAGGGCGGGGGCGAATCCGGCGAAAACCGAGACGGCCGCGGTGAAGAGGAAGAGCGCGCCGTTGAACTGGACATCATGCGCCCGCGGCAGGCCGACCGGCATCACGGACATCAGCGCCTGCAGCGCAAGGCTGCCGATCAGGATTCCCGCCACGCCCCCGGCCGCCGCCAGCAGGAGGCATTCCGCCAGCAGGGGCCGCATCAGCCCGAACCGGGAGGAGCCCAGGGCCGTCCGGATGGCGAGTTCCCGCCGGCGGCCGATCGCGCGCACGGAATGCAGGCCCGCTAGGTTGGCACACGCCAGCAGGAGCAGCCCACCCACAGCACCGAGGAGCGTGAGCAGCTGCGGCCGCGCAGCGCCGACGATCTCATCGGCCAGCGGTGTTATCTGGTCCCGGCCGTCGCCGGCGTATTCCTCCGGATAGCGGGCGCGAAGTCCGCGCCGCAGCGCATCCAGCTTCGCCAGCGCCTGGCCTGCCCCGATGCCCGGCGCCAGCCGGCCGATGACCCGCAAATAATGCAGAGAATAGCGATTGACCCGCGCCGGGTCCGAGTCCGGCTTCAGGGGCACGCACACGTCGCGGTTGAATCCATTCAGCGGCAGGATGAACCCCGGCGGGAGGACCCCGACAATCGTGTAGGACTGGCCGCTGAGCGTAACTTTCCGGCCGATCGCGTCCCGGCGGGCGCCGTATTGGCTCTGCCAGACGCCAAAACTGATCACCGCTACCGGCGCGGCGGCTGCCAGATCGTCGTCGGAAATCAACAGGCGGCCGGCGGCCGGGACGGTGCCGAGAAGTTCGAACGCGTTGGCGGAAACCCGGACCCCCTGCACGATCCGCGCATCCCCCTGATCGACCAGCGTCGTGCTGAAGGTGCCGAGCGCCGCCAGGCCCTGGAAGCCGGAGTCTCCGTCGCGATAGTCGCAGAACTCGGGCATTGCAAAGAGTCCGAACTGGTCGGCGGCGCCCGAGTGGAGACTGAAAAGCTCGGCCTGATGGGCGACTGGCAACGGCCGGAGCAGGACCGCCTCGACCACGGAGAAGACCGCCGTGTTGGCGCCAATGGCCAGAGCCAGAATCAGGATGGACACCAGGGTGAACCCGGGCGCACCGGCGAGCGCGCGCAGGGCATATTTGAAGTCGGATAGCATCGTTGTGGGAAATCCCGATGTAGTTGCCCGGTAAAACAGCAATGACCGTGCCAATGAAAACGAAATTCACAACCCACTTGACCACAATGCAGTGCGACCGAATCGTCCCGCGCAGACTGTCGGCGGTCGCACCAAATCCGGGATCCCACCGTCCCAAAATCGGGAAGCTTATCTAATGTCACACGATGCATAACTTATGGCCGATCATGCATCGGAAGGAACCTCCGGCCGCGTTCGACCAGCCGCGGGTTCAGCGGTCCCTGCCGTCCGGACGCCGTTGGTTTTGGAGAACGCATCCGATCCGGGAGCCCGCCCTTGCCCCGCGTTCGATCGGTGCCCTGCGGCCGCGGCCTGCTTCCGTTTCATGTCCGCCCTCGCCGGCCGGCTTGCCATTGACCCGCAAGCCGGAACGGCAGATTTCTTTCTCCGCCGCCGACGGCAACGTTCCGCCGTCCTCGGTTGACCTCCCGCCCATGCAACCAGACCTGGTCCCTCCGTCATCATCCACTCCGGGTCCTGCCTTCGGCGCGCTCGAAACGGCCGCGACGCTGACCCCGGCGCAGATTGACGCGCGGGCGCGCGGGCTGCTCGCGCAGCTCACGCTCGCCGAGAAGCTGGGGTTGATGAGCGGCGACACGCCGTTCTGGCCGGGCCTCGCCGAAATGATGTCGCCGGGCGGTTACGGTGGCCGGCCGTGGGTGGCCGGAGCGGTGCCGCGCCTCGGGATTCCCGGCGTGAGGTTTGTCGATGGGCCGCGCGGCATCATCATGAAGGGTGCCACTACCTTCCCGGTTTCCATGGCGCGCGGGGCGTCGTGGGATCCGGCGCTCGAAGAGCGCGTCGGGGACGCGATCGGCCGGGAGTTGCGCTCGCTCGGCGGCAATTTTTTCGGCGGCGTCTGCATCAACCTGCTGCGCCACCCCGCGTGGGGCCGCGCCCAGGAGACGTACGGCGAGGACCCGCATCACCTCGGCACCCTCGGCGCGGCGCTCGCCCGCGGCGTCCAGCGCCATGTCATGGCCTGCGTGAAGCACTATGCGCTCAATTCGATGGAGAACGCGCGGTTCAAGGTCGACGTGACGATCGACGCGCGCGCCCTGCACGAGGTCTATCTCCCCCACTTCAAGATGGTCGTGGACGCCGGGGTCGCCTCGGTGATGAGCGCCTACAACAGCGTGAACGGCGCCTGGTGCGGCCAGAACCGCCCGCTACTGACCGAGATTTTGAAGCAGCAATGGGGATTCCAGGGCTTCGTGATGACGGACTTCATCTTCGGCCTGCGCGAGACGCAGCGGGCCGCCCTCGCCGGCCAGGATGTCGAAATGCCCTTCCGCATGCGGTTCCACCGGGAGCTGCCGGACCTGGTGCAGCGGGGCGTCGTGCCGCTGGCGCGCATCGACGACGCCGCGTTGCGCGTCCTGCGCCAGCAGGTGCGCTTCGCCCAGGGGCGGGACCCCGCCCACTACGCGCCCGCCGCCGTGGGCTGCGCCGCGCACCGCCAGCTGGCGCGCGAGGCCGCGCAAAAAGGCATCGTGCTGCTCAAGAACGACGGCCCCGTGCTGCCGCTGTCCGGCGTCCGCCGGCTCGCGGTCGTGGGGCGCCTGGCGGCCATTCCCAACACGGGTGACGGCGGCTCCAGCAACACCCAGCCCGCCGCCGTGGTCACGCCGCTCGACGGACTCCGCGCCGCCCTCGGCGCCGACGCGGTTGAATTCGCCGATGGCGGCGACCCGGATCGCGCCGCGCAGGTCGCGCGGGGCGCGGACGCGGCGGTGGTCGTCGTGGGCTATACGCACGAGGACGAGGGCGAATACATTCCGCCGGACATGATTCCCATGTTCGCGCCGACCTTCCCGCCGCCCACGCCCGAGGAGGTGCCGATCGCCCGGAAGATTCTCCCCGGACACGGCCGCCAGGAAGGCGGCTTCTCAGCCGGCGGCGATCGCGAGCAGCTGACGCTGCACCCGCGCGACGAGCGCCTGATCCAGGCGGTCGCCGCCGCCAATCCGCGGACGGTCGTCGTGCTGATGATCGGGAGCGCCGTGATCACCGAGGCGTGGCGCGACCGGGTAAAGGCGATTCTGGTCCTGTGGTATCCGGGAATGGAGGGCGGTCACGCCCTGGCCGACGTGCTGCTCGGCCGCGTAAATCCCGGCGGTCGCCTGCCCTGCACGTTCCCAAGGCGTCCCGAGGACCTGCCGTTCTTCGACCGGAACGCCGCGACGATCACGTACGACCGGTGGCATGGCTATCGCAAGCTGGCGCGCGACGGCGCGGCGGCGGCGTTCCCCTTCGGCTTCGGACTCAGCTACACCACGTGGAAACACGCCAGCCTGCGCCTCGCGGCCGGAAAGCTGGCGCCGTCGGCCACGCTGCACGCGTCCCTCGACGTGACCAACACCGGCGCCGCGGCCGGCGACGAAGTCGTGCAGCTCTACGTCGCGGCGCCCGCTGCCCGCGTCGAGCGCGCCGCGCGGGACCTGAAGGCGTTCGCCCGCGTGTCGCTCGCGCCGGGGGCGACGCGGAACGTGACCCTGAGCGTCCCGGTGGCCGATCTCGCGTTCTATGACGGCGATCGCGGCTGGGTGGTCGAGCCGGGCGAATACGAGGTCATCATCGCCCGGCACGCGCAGGACGACGCCGGCCTGCGCGCGCGTTTCCAGGTGGCGTGACCGCCCTAGTCGTCGTCGATCTCGCCCAGCACGATCCTCAGCGCGAGGTTGCCCGCATTGAGCGATCCCAGGCCGGTGGCGGGATTGTAGCCGCGAACCGACTTGTAGAAGAGATTATCGCCGCTGGTGATTTGATGAAACGGCGCCAGCAGGGAATTGGGGTTCACATGCCGCGCCATGCGATAGAGGGTCGGGTTGAGGAAACCGACGCGCCCCTGGACAATCTCGTCGAGCAGCACGGTGATGCCGTTGAGCTGGGGAGCCACGAAGCTCGTGCCGCCAAAGTCGGCGTACATGGCGCCGCCGAAATACAGGAGGTAGCCGGTGTAGGGATCGGCGTTCAGGGCGACATCGGGCAGATTGCGCCCCGCGAAGCCCGCCGGCAGATCGATGAGGTCCTCCGCCCCCGCCGTGCTCGGATAGTTGGGGAAGTAGATCAGGCTCTGATGGGCGGCGCTCCGCCGGACGCCCGCCACGTGCCGCTGGTAGGCCGGGACGCCTTCGTTGACACTCACGCCGCCGCCGCCGCCCACGGGGAAGGCCAGGGCAAAGTAGCCGCCTTGCTGCGCGTAGTTCGTGTCAAAATAGTCCTGGAGATAATCCCAGCCCCAGGCCCGGTCATGCGGAACCGTCACCGAACCGAACCGATGCTGCTGGACGCCGGCCAGGGTGATGCCTCCGCCGGCGGTGATGAAGGGTGAGGCGGCCGGGGAGTCCACGGTCAGGGTTTGGGTGAACAGCGGAAAGATGAACGGAAGGTTGCTGTCGTTGATATCGTAAGCACCGGCGTCGCCGGAGGAAGCAAACAGGCTGATGCCCTGGGCGGCGGCCTCCATGAAGATCTGGTCCTGCGCGAGCACGAGATTGGGATCGGTGGCGATCTCGGGCGCACCCCAGCTGACGGACAGGGCGTCGACCTTGTTGTCGACCACGGCGTTGACAAACAGGTCGAGGAAGCCCTGGTCGGTATTCGGCGCCTCATAGACGATAATGTCAGCCCGGGGGGCGAGGCCGCCGGATTGCTCCACGTCGAGGGTGGTCTCGTCCGCCCCGGCCGAACCGGCGCCGCCGTCAACCGCCACCTCGGTGATCCGGTTGGCTTTGACGTTGAGTCCGATCGCCGACCAGTAGGCGTAGGCGTCGGCCGGGTTGAAGGTCGCGAGGGTCGCGATCCCGATGGTCCGGCCCCGGCCGCTGAAGCCGAACCGGTAGAGGGCGTCCACCTGGTAAAGGCGGGCCACGTCGCCGACCGTGAAGCTGCCGGGCACGCCGGTGGCCGTGCCGTTGGCGGGCAGCGAGACCGCGGCGGCCACCCCGGCCTCGTTGAGGGCGCGCGCGGCGACCCGGGAGTGATAGACCACGTCGGTGCTCAGGCCCGCGACGGCGACAACCGACCCGGCGATCGCCGCCGGCACCTGCGGCAGCGTCACCGGCGCACGGAAGCGCTGCCCGGGCCGGGCGAAATTGTGGATCGAGACCCGGAAATAGCGGTTGAAGGCGTCGACCGTGCCCGCGGCCTTCAGCAGCAGCCGGTTGGCAGAGATATCCGTCACCTGGATACCCGCCGCCTGCAGGTCCCGGACCACCGCCTGGACCTCCTGCGCGCTGGGCGCATAGCGGGCCGTGAACTGGTCCACCGTCAGGAACCGGCGGAACTGCGGGCTGTTCGCCGAAACCGTGCCGTTGATGAAGGCGGTCAGTCCGGCGGCATCGTGAATCTTGAGCACCAGCGACACGTGCTCGACCTCCGCCACCGCGGTGGGGCCGAGATCGGTCTGGGCGCGGGCCGGCGTCGCCCCGGAGGCGGCCGCCAGCAATAGGGCAAGGGCGAGGTTCATGCCTCCGCCCGTCAGCGTGGGTGTGGTTTTCATGGGGAAATCACCGGGGCGGCCGGGCGCGCCGCCAAGTCTCGCTTCGCCGTCTCGCTCTTCGCCGCAAGGAATGGGTCCAGGGTCCCTCCAAGCCTTGGCTCCGACCCGGAGGGACGGACGTTGTCCTGCCAATCGCAGTACGTCCCGCGGCCGGCCGCGCGGACAACGACAAGGCTGCTGGAAGCGCACATGATCCGGAAAGCTGGGGCCGGCATCACTCCGTTGAAACTGCCGGCGAAGGCCTCTCAATCTACCCCAAGCCCGGGAAAACTTCAAAGGACCGGATCGCTTCTGACCGCTTCGGCCATCCGCCCGGGAGCCGCGGGGGGAGGCGCGGGCGTCGCTGCGCCGCCATCTCGACTGGTGCGATGCAAGAAATCACTCGCCCGATCGGGCCTCTGGCCCAGCTGGCGGCGATCCGGCCGAACCCGTTGACAGGCCGCTCGCCACCTTGCCAAACGGAGACGGTCGGACATGGTCTCGTCCCCTTGACGCCAAATCCTTCGCGCGTGGAGCCGGCCCAGCCAATCAGGTCGGCGAGCGGCTTTTCCGTCCCGGTGCTTTCCGCCGTTGCCATCACCGTGCTGGCCTGGGCCAGTGCGTTTGTCGTGATTCGCGGGGCCGGCCCCCATTTTACCGGCGGCGCGCTGGCCCTGGCCCGGCTGCTGGTCGGAGCCGCGCTGCTGGGGCTGCCGCTGGTCCGACGCCGATGGATCCGGCCGACGGCACGGGAGTGGTTGCTCGTGGTGGTCTATGGCGTCGCCTGGTTCGGCGCCTACAACGTGTTCCTGAACATCGCCGAGCACACCCTCGACGCCGGCACGGCCGCCATGATCGTCAATGTCATTCCGATCCTGATCGCCCTGGGCGCCGGCATCTTTCTCGGCGAGAAGATATCCGGGCGGCTTGCCGTCGGATCGGGCATTGCCTTTGCCGGGGTGGTGCTGATCAGCCTGGGCGCGGGCGCGGTCAGCCTGGGCAACGGGACCGGGGCCATCATGGCGCTGCTGGCCGCCCTGACCTGTGCCATCGGCGTGCTGTGCCAGAAGGTGGTGCTCCGGCGGCTGCCGCCCGCGCAGGTCACCTGGCTGGGCTGCGTGGGCGGCGCGGTCGTCTGCCTCCCCTTCTTCGGTGAACTGCTCGCCGGCCTGCGCGCCGCCCCGGCGGGCGCGGTCCTGGGTGCCGTCTACCTGGGCGTCATTCCGACAGCGGTGGCTTTCAGTGCCTGGTCGTTCGCGCTGGCGCGCCTGCCCGCCGCCCAGCTTGGCGTCACGACCTACGTGATCCCGGCGATCGTGGTGCTCCTGGGATTCCTCGTCTTCCAGGAGATCCCCCCCGCCCTCGCCATCGTGGGCGGCATCATTAGTCTCGTCGGCGTGGCTCTCAGCCGAAAACGCGCGGCTTAGCGCGCCGAAGCGGGCGTTTCGTCGGGCAGCGTTCCCGGGGTCCAGGTTCGGGCCACCTCGACGTCCTTCGCCGCGTCGGCCGTCAGCGCGGTGACGTCGATCCACCCGATGCGGCCGTAGAAATTGGGGACGTACTGCGCGTCCCGGACCGCCGCATACTGCTTCCACGCCGCGAGGGCGCGCTCCAGGGCGGCGATCGCGCCGGCCCGGTGCGCCGCCCGCCCGGTGGCGTCGTACAGCGCGAGGGCGCAGGCGCCGCGGATCTTTTCCGCATAGTAGCGGCCGAGGTGCGCCATCGCCTCGAAGTCGCCCAGGGTCAGGCGGAGTTCGCGGTCGGGGTCGGGGGCGGAGCCGGTCCGGAGTTTCGCCACGAGCCGGAGCGTCGTGCCGGCGGCGGCCTCCAGCGCCGCGGCCGCCGCGAGCGGCGATGGCGCGTCGAGCGGCTGCCCCGCCAGCGTCCGGCGCCGCCACTCCCGGATGGTGAGCAGGCCGCAGCCCGGCATCGTCTCGCCCCGCATGAAGTCGGCGACCGTGTAGAACTGCGTCCGCCCGACCTTGTGCACGCAGGCCTCGGGAAACCAGCGGAAGTCGAGGTCGCCCCAGAAAAACCGCGTCGCCTGCGGGATGATCGTCGAGGCGGCCTGGCAGGCCGCGAAGAGCGACGCCGCGTCGACCCCGGGAAAGCGCGCGGCGAGCACCTGCTGGAAGTACGCATCCGGCAGGGTCGGGTCGAAGGCGAGCCGGCCCCACAGCTCGAATGCAAACCAATGCTTCTGGAAGAAGAGCGGCCGCGCCGCGCCGAGCGCCTTCCCGGCGAGGGCGCGGTCGAGGAAATCCCGGCCCCAGGTGAAATTGTCGGCGCCGAGGTAGAACCCGGCGAGCTGGTCCGCGGGCGGCAGCTGGCGGAGGTACTCCCGCGCATAGTCGGGATCGCCCCAGCGGAACGAGAAGATGTCGTCGTTGCGGAGCGTGAGCCAGGTCTTCAGCCCGTCCTTCAGCAGCGGCCGGACCTCCGCGAGGAACGGCGGCCGGGTGGAGGAATACATGTGGGCGACGGAATACTTGTAACTGAACGCGAAGGTCGCGGGAAAACCGGGATAGTCGCGCCAGGCGCGCGTGATTTCGCCGGGCGCGGCCTGGTGGAACCGGTGGATCAGGCGGACCGCGCGCCCCGGCGTCTCCTGCAGCGCGTCGCGCACCCCCTCGCCGTAGGTCGCCCAGAGCCACTGCTCCTTGGTGAAATCGGGATTGTCCGCCGCCATCGCCTCCCCCGCGGTGATCCCGATCCCCGCGAGCAATGGATAGGTCTGCACCAGGGCCCGCACGCTCGCGCGGAAGTACGCCACCGTGGTCCGGTTGGACATGTCGGCCGTGATCCCGTGCTTCCCGTCCGCGCCGTAGGTGAAGACGTTCCAGGTGAACAGGTAGACGGCGATGCCGCGGTCCGCCGCCCGCTGCATCACGTCGCGCCAGAACGCGATCTTCTCGTCGATGGTGATGCGTGCCACCACCTCGTGGTCGGCCAGGTCCGCCGGCGTCACGTAGCCGCGGCCCGTTTCGTCAAACGGCCGCGGCCCGAGCGGGACCCGGCTGCGCCAGACGTCGTCGAGGGCCACGTCGGGGAACTCCGGCACCCGCACCAGCGACGGGAACGGGTGCAGGTTCCAGAGCGAAAGCACGTTGAAGCGCCGGCGGGCCATCTCGTCGAGCAACGCCGCCCAGAACGCGCGGGACCACATCTCCGGCAGGTTGGCGCGCGCGCTGTCGCTGCCGTCCGAATACGTGGGCGTGCGCAGGTCCAGCGGCACGTTGAACTTGATCCCGCGCTGCGCGATGTACGGCGCGCGCACCCGCCGGTCGGCCAGCAGCGCCTCCAGCGCCGCCGGGCCGATGGCGATCGCCTCGGCCACATCGAGTCCGCCGTACATCTCCCCGGTCGCATCTCCGCCGGCGACCGCGACGCTGCCGCCGCGGCGCGCCAGCGTGTAGCTTTGCGCCCCCAGGTCGGACTGCCGCGCGAACGTGACCTCCGGCGCCGCGACGCCGGCGCGGCCGGCGGCCGCGGCGATCTCGGCTCGCGCGAAGGCCACCGGCCCCGGTTCCGCCCACAGGGGGGGCGCCGTCCCGGCGGCCCAGACCACGGCCGCCGACACCAGGCGACGCCCGGCCCCGATCGCACCGCGAAGAAGGGCCCACCGGTGAAGCTCCTGGCATGGCACGACGCTCATTCCCTCCGTCCATGCTGTCCAGCCGGCCGCCGGCCGCGAGCCTTCATGTTGGTTTCGCCCGCCCGAGGCGCCGCGGTGCGCCGCAGCCGGAAACCGCGATCGTCCGCGACCATTTGCGAAAAACGCCCGGCCGGCCACCGTTACGGGTCCGTCGTCACGTCGATCGAATCCCTGCTTTCATGAAGACCAAGACCGCGCTTTTTGTCCGTCTCGAGGCCAAACCCGGCAAGGAGGCCGAAGTGGCCCAGTTCCTCGCGGGCGCCGTCCCGCTCGTGCAGGCTGAAACGGGCACCACGGCGTGGTTCGCCCTGCGTTTCGGTCCGGCCGATTTCGCCATCTGCGATGCGTTTCCCGACGAAGCGGGCCGGAACGCGCACCTGGGCGGAAAGGTCGCCGCGGCTCTGATCGCCAAGGCGCCGGACCTGCTGGCGGGGACTCCGAAGATTGAAAAGGCCGAGGTGCTGGCCGACAAGCTGCCTGGTTGACGCAGGCGGACTTTCCCCGGCGCGGGCGGCGGGTGTCAGGTCCGATCGTCCCGGCCCGCCGGCAGCGCGCGGATGCGCAGGTGGCGGTAGCGGATCCTGAGTTCGTCGCGCATGTGCAGCTGCAGCGCGATCTGGCCGCGCAGACCGACGCCGAGCCGGCGATGCGCTTCGTTGTCGAGGACGCCCGTGCCGTTACAGGTGGCGATCACAATGCCGTTGAGCTCCGTCGTGAGGGTGGTGCCGCGGGCCACGATGCGCAGGCGGTTCCAGCGGTCGCCGTCCTCGGCGTAGGCAAACGTGAATCCCGTCGGCGTCGGGCGCGGTTCGATGTCCCACGACGGCAGGCTGGGACAGATCCAGCGGTTCTCGGTGCGGGTCTCGTCGTAGATC
>Ga0265338_10006014_pt1 | contig 15591 bp, 13 predicted proteins | sample 42126metaG_FD_193579 | JGI IMG/M metagenome (GOLD analysis project Ga0265338, IMG submission 193579) | Rhizosphere microbial communities from Carex aquatilis grown in University of Washington, Seatle, WA, United States - 4-21-26 metaG | ecosystem: Host-associated > Plants > Roots > Rhizosphere... | reverse complement strand
CGGCGTAAAAGTGCCATAGGGCGGAATTGGCGAAGCGATTGAAACTCATTTCCAAAAAAACCTCGCGTCCCGGCACTGATAAAATGGCCAAAATAGAAAGAGCTGCCCTCCTTTTTGCACAAGACAACTCCGACCATGCCGAATTTGAGAAACAGACAGATGAAATTTTAAATCATATCAGGGAATATGAATCCGAAAAAGACAGGCAGTTTTTGTCTTTTCTCCAAGTTGCAGAAATGCGTCGTTCAGAAATTGAACCGAACTTCCGGCTCTTGATTGCCGATGAAGAAATTTGCGCACATCATTTGGACAAGGCGCTCGAGTTGACGAAAGAGTTGGAAGGGAAATTTCCAAATTGGGATACTCAAAGTGTCAAAGGCCAGATTGAGATGATTGAATTATTCAAACGCGGATGGTCGCCGAATTCATCTCATCGCCTGGCCGAAAATTAAAGAATGAAACGGTGCGCCGTCAACTCGTTCGTCCTGCTCACGCTGGCGGTTTTGTCACTCGTGTTCACGGGCTGCCAGTCACCGCGCGCCGCCGGCCGTTCCGCCGCCGAACTCCTCGCCGCGCGGAGCAATTACCCCGCGCAGTGGTGGGCGCCCGTTCCCACCAACGGCGCGCCTACGTGGGAAATTTTACCGCAGGAAGCCGGACCGGGCGAAGTGATTCTGTCCAAGCGCAACGAGCTGGGTTTGCTTTCCAACTTCGCCGCCACGCCGTTCACGTTTCGCGGCCGGCGCTATGCCAGCCTCGAAGGCTTCTGGCAGATGATGAAATATCCCGAATCCGACGACGACCCGCGCGCGACATTTCCCGGATTGACCTGGCCTTACACGCGTGAACAGGTCGCGCAACTGACCGCGTTCGAGGCAAAACACGCTGGCGACGTGGCGGAGCAAAACATGAAGCGCATGGGCATCACGTGGGTCACTTTCGAGGGCAAACGGATGGAATACAAACCCGTCCATCCGGGCGAACATTATCGCCTCATCGTGGCGGCGACGCGCGAAAAAGTCCGCCAAAATCCCGAAGTAATACAAATCCTGCTCGCGACCGGCGATCTGGTCCTCAAACCGGATCATCATCAGGAACCCAACGCACCCGCCGCGTGGCGCTATTTCGAAATCCTCACACAAATCCGCCACGAACTCCAAACTTCAAAATGAGCCGCCGCGCGATTTTTTGTAGTGTTTCCGCCCAAAGATTGGTTTAGTAGAAGCATCCATTTGTTCGCCGGGCAATGCACCGGCTGAAATCCAAAGAACATTTATTATGAATACACATTTAAAATCCTTCGCATCGGTCGCGTTCGTCGCGACATTGCTCGCCGCGGGCTCGCTGTTCGCCGCGGACAACATCGGCCAATTGCAACGCAGTTTTGACCAGCCGCCCGATGACGCGCGAATCATGGTGCGCTGGTGGTGGTTCGGCACGGCGGTCACCCAGCCGGAGATTGCGCGCGAGCTGGAAGTCATGAAGGCCGGCGGCATCGGCGGCGTCGAGGTCCAGCAGACTTATCCGCTCCAGTTGGATGGCGAACTGCCAGGGGTCAAAAATAACAAGCTGCTCTCGCCGGAACATCTGGAAGCTCTGCGGTTCACGGCTGAGAAAGCAAAGGAGCTGGGTTTGCGGATGGACCTGACGCTCGGCAGCGGCTGGCCTTACGGCGGACCCCAAATTTCCCGCAGCAATGCCGTTGACGCCATTCATGCTTCCGAGCCGGTCAGCGTGTCGCCGGGGCAAACGAGCGTCGCTGCGCCGGCGGGACGCCGCGGAGAAAATGACGAAATTGTCGCGGCGCTTCTTGGCCCGGTGACGGATGCACCCGCCGGCGGAAGTCCTTACCTGCCGCTGGAGATTCGCGGCAACACGGCGCTGCTGCCGTCGAATTTGCAAGGAGCGACGCAGGTGACTTTCAACACGCTTGGTTTCCCGAACTTGGTCCAGGTGAAACGGCCGGCGGTGGGCGGCGAGGGTTACATCGTTGACCATTACAGCCCAACCGCCATCGGGACGTTCATCAAGGAAATCGCTGACCCGGCGATCAAGGCGTGCGGGCCGAATCCGCCCTACGCGATTTTCTGCGACAGCCTGGAAGTCGCAGGCGAGAACTGGACGCCGAATATGCTCGCCGAATTCCAAAAGCGCCGGGGCTATGATTTGAAACCGTTGCTGCCCGCTTTGTTTGGAGACATGGGCCCGAAGACGCTGGACATCCGACAGGATTGGGGGCAGACGGTCACGGAAATTTTCAACGATTACTTCGAGGGCGCGTTCAAAAAACTGGCGGCCGAGAACAAAACCCGGTTCCGCATTCAGGCCTACGGCACACCGCCGGCGGGGCTTTTCAGCTATGCCTACTGTGACTTGCCGGAGGGCGAATTGGGCGGAAGAAATACAGAGAAAGAATTCTCGACTACGCGCTGGGCATCGTCGGCCAGCCATCTGCTCGGCAGGCTGGTGACTTCCTCGGAAACGTTCACCTGGCTGCACTCGGTCGTGTTCCGCGCCACCCCGCTGGATATGAAGGCGGAGGCCGACCTGCACTTCCTGTGCGGCATCAACCAGATCATCTGCCATGGCTGGCCTTACACGGCGCCGGGCGCGGCGCGTCCCGGCTGGGGCTTCTATGCAGCGGCGGTTTTCGACGAACAGAATCCATGGTGGATCGTGATGCCCGATGTGACGAAATATCTCCAGCGCGTCAGCTACATCCTGCGCCAGGGAACGCCCGCCAACGATGTCGCGCTGTTCCTGCCCAACAGCGATGCGTGGACGGATTTGGGAAGGGATTTCAGCTTGAGCAAAACGCTTGCGGTAAAAGTGAGCGGCTCGGTGAAGGCAATCACCGATTCGGGTTACAACCTCGATTTCTTTGACGACCAGTTGCTCGCTATGCGCGGCGAAGTTTCCGGCAATACGCTCGCATTCGGCGACGTGCATTATCGCGCGGTCGTGCTGCCGGGCGTTGAGCGCATTCCGCTCGCCACGATGGAGACGCTTGAAAAGTTCGCTCGCGCGGGCGGCATCGTCATCGCCACGGGACGCCTGCCGGACTTGGCGCCAGGCTACAAAACGCCCGACAAAGACACCAAGGCCGTGCGCGACATCGTCCAGCGCCTTTTCAAGGATGCGAATGCCCCGGGCATTTTCATCGAAAACGAAAGCCAGCTTGGCACGGCGCTGGCCAAACGGCTGCCGCCGGACGTGGCGATCTCACCGGCTGCGCCGGAGATTGGTGCGGTGCATCGCCACACCGATGACGGCGAGATTTATTTCATTGCCAACACGAGCAACGAGCCGAAAAGCGTGGATGCGGCGTTTCGCGTGGAAGGAATGCAACCAGAAATCTGGAATCCCATGAATGGCGATGTCAGCCCCGCGACCGTCACGGGTCAATCCACCGGTTCGACCACCGTTCAGTTGAACCTTGAGCCTTACGGTTCCACGATTGTCGCGTTCACGAAACGCAAGCTGCCCGCACCGATAGCGCCTCCGATGGCCGCGGCTGTGCCGCAGCCGACGGATTTGAGCACCGGCTGGACTGTTCGTTTCGGCAAGAACGCCGCGCCGGTGGCGATGGACACGCTCGCATCTTGGACGGCGCTCACAAATGAAATTAATTTTTCGGGTGTTGCGACTTACGAGAAGACAATTACCGTCGCGCCGGAAATATTGCAGGCCGGCTTGTCCGTGAAGTTTGATTTTGGCCAGGGGACACCTTCGCAAGACCAGGGCCGGGCGCAGGGTGTTCACGCCAATCTGGACGCTCCCGTCCGCGAAGCCGCCGTCCTCTACCTCAACGACCAGCGAGCCGGTTCGGTGTGGTGTCCGCCATATTCGATTGACGTGACCGGCAAACTTAAGGCGGGCGAAAATCAAATCCGCATCGAAGTCGCCAACCTCGCCGTCAATTACATGGCGAGCATCAAGCTTCCGAACTACGACTATGACGGAGTGACCCGGCAGTTCGGCAACCGCTTCCAGCCGCAAAACCTAAACCTGATCCAGCCTCTGCCCTCCGGTTTGCTCGGCCCAGTGCGGCTCGTGGCGGCTGCTGCAACGGCCCGCTGATTTGAAATGAACCAGACGGGTTTGAAAAAATTGATCCGCCCGCTCGTGCGCGAGTTGCACCCTTACGTTTATGGCGAGCAGCCGAAGATTTCGGGGTTGATCAAGCTCAACACGAACGAGAATCCGTATCCGCCGTCGCCGAAGGTTTTGGCGGCGGTCAAGGCGGCGGTGGACGGGCGGCTGCGGCTGTATCCGAGTCCGACGGCGCAGGTGTTGCGTGAAAAGCTGGCGAAAATGCACGGCTGCCACGCGGACAACATCATCGTCGGCAACGGCTCGGATGAATTGCTGGCGCTGGCGACACGGGCGTTTGTGGAGCCGGTAGGGACGGGGCGCCGCGCCGTCCAGTCATCGCAGAGCAATGACCCTACCACGGTCATCCAATACTTCACGCCGAGTTATTCGCTTTATCCGGTGCTGGCGGACATTCACGGCGCACGAAAAAATCCCGTGCTGCTCAAACCGGATTTTGGTCTGCCCAGTGTGGCGGAATTGAAGCGCGCCGGCGTCTGGAGATTCGACGCGGCGCTGACTTTTGTGACCACGCCAAATGCGCCGAGCGGGCGCGGTTACCCGACTCGTGAACTCGCCGCGCTTTGCAAGGCGCAACACGGCGTGGTGGTGCTGGACGAGGCTTACGTGGATTTTGCCGATGAAAACGCCCTGAAGCTGGCATTGAAATTTCCGCACGTCATCGTGGCGCGGACGTTTTCGAAGGCGTATTCACTGTGCTTCCAGCGTGTCGGTTACTTTGTCGGGCATCGCGACCTCATCGCCGCGCTGCACAAAATCCGCGACAGCTACAATGTCAACGGCCTCGGCCAGGTCACCGCCGTGGCGACGTTGGATGATTTAAAATACTACCGCGCCAATTTCAAGAAGGTCATCGCCACGCGCGAATGGCTGTCGCGTGAACTGACGAAGCTCGGATTCCGTGTTTTTCCGAGCCAGGCAAATTTCATTCTGGTCCAGCCGCCATCCCGCCCTGGCGGGACCGCGCAAGAGTGGCAGCGCCGGCTGCGCGGGCGGAAAATCCTCGTCCGCTGGTTCAATTTCCCGGAAGTGAAGAATTACCTGCGCATCACGATTGGCACGGCGGCGGAAGCGTCGGCGATGGTGAAGTCGGCGCGGGCGATTTTGTAAAAACCTTTGCTTTGCGCGGCGCGGGTTTTTTGCTAAAGGAGCGGCGTGTATTTGGAGTTTTATGGATTGAAGCAGGCGCCGTTCGACCTCACGCCGAACCCGCGCTTTCTTTTCCACAGCGGCAAGCACCGCGAGGCGCTGAATCATCTGCTTTACGGCATCCGCGAGCGGAAGGGCTTCGTGCAGCTCACCGGCGAGGTGGGTTCGGGCAAAACGACACTGTGCCGCGCGATGCTGGAGCAGTTGGACGGGCATTTTTCCACCGCGGTCATTTTGAACCCGGTGTTGAACGCGGAAGAATTGATGAAGGCTATCGCGACGGAATTCGGCCTCGAAGCCCCCGGCCGCGACCGTCTGGAGGCCGTCGCGGCCATCAGCGGATTTCTGTTGAAACAGGCCGGGCAGGGCCGGGAATCCGTGCTCATCATCGACGAGGCGCAAAATCTGACCGAGGAACTGCTCGAACAAGTCCGCCTGCTCTCCAACATTGAGACCGACGACCGCAAGCTGCTGCAAATCGTCCTGCTCGGCCAGCCGGAGTTGCGCGACCGCCTGAACAGCCACCGCCTGCGCCAGCTTCGCCAGCGCATCACGGTGCGTTATCATCTCAAGCCGCTCACGCGCTTCGAGATGACCCAATACGTCCAGCACCGGCTGGAACTGGCCGGCGCGAAGGGCGTGCCATATTTCACCCGGCCCGCGTTGTGGCGGGTTTATTTTTACAGCTGGGGCGTTCCGCGGCTCGTCAACGCCGTCTGCGACAAGGCGCTGCTCGCCGGTTATGTCGAACACAGCGACCGCATCACCCATCGCATGGTGGGCCGCGCCATCCGCGAATTGGAAGGAGACATCCACGCATGAGCCTGATCAACGATGCGCTCAAGCGCGCCCGGGAAACGCAGCCGAAAACTCCGACGTCCGGCGCGCCGCCGTTGCCGCCCGTTGAATCTCCCGCGCGCGACGGCACCGGCTGGATTCTGGTGGCGGCGGTGGTTTTGTTTCTCGCCGCCACGTGTCTTTTCATCGGCCCGGCCCTGTTTGGACACAGGACTGCGCCGGTCGCCAAAGTGGCGGAGATTAACACACCGCCTCGTGCTGAAACCTCGCTCGTGCCCGTGCCGCAGCCGGCTGACACCGCGCCTGAGGTCCCGTCCGCGACCAACACCTTGCCCCCGCCGGCCATAAATACGAATCTGCCACCCGCCGTCCCGGCGGAACAACCGCTGAAGGTTCAAGGCATCATCTTCAACCCCGCCCATCCGCTGGCGATCGTGAACCGCAGAACCTACAACGTCGGCGACCTCGTGGGCGATTATCAGGTGAAACAAATTTTGAAGACCGGCGTCGTCTTCCAGCGCCCGGACGGCTCGCAGAAGACGCTGGGAATCGGCGAATAAATCCCTGCCACCATATCGCGTGCGCCTTCTGGAAAAATTCTTCGTCAAGCCCGCGACCGCCCGCGTGGCGCCGTTCCTCGTTTTTCTCGCGCTGACGTTTTGCCAGGGGGAGTTCGGCGCGGCGTCGGCCTACTGGTTTTATCTGGCCAAAACCCTGGCCGGCGTGTGGTTGATTTGGGAAATGCGCCCGATGGTTTCTGAAATGCGCTGGGCGTTCAGTTGGGAGGCGGCCGTCGTCGGCGTCGGAGTTTTTGCGGTGTGGGTCGGCATCAGCGGCGAATGGACGACGCAAAATTCCCTCTGGATGAAACTCGGCATTTCGCATCCGCCGGCAATACCCGTGTTGCCGTGGAACCCCAACGAACAATTTGGTTCCGGCTCCACGCTCGCGTGGATGTTCGTGATCGTGAGGATTTTGGGTTCGACCTTTGTCGTTCCACCGCTTGAAGAGGTTTTTTACCGCTCGTTTTTGCATCGCTACATCGCAAAGCAAAATTTTCTGTCCGTGCCGCTGAACCTGTTTTTGCCGCTGCCGTTTTTCGCAACTGCCGCCGTCTTCGGTTTCTCACACAACGAATGGCTTGCCGGCATTTTATGCGGCGCGGCCTACCAGTGGCTTGTCATCCGCAAAAACCGGCTGGGCGACGCGATGACGGCGCACGCCATCACCAATCTTCTGCTCGGCGTCTGGATTGTCTGGAAGAACGCGTGGCATTTCTGGTGATTTTACCAGTAGTCCACAGCAAAAGCCGCGAGCCACCTTCAGCTACTGACCACTGACCGCGGACTACAAACTATTTCGCCTCGATGTTGATGTTGTAGCGTTCAAGCGTGGCGCCTTCCTGCGCGGCGAGATTGGCGAGTGATTCGTTGTAATTGGCAAGCGCCCGAATTTCCTGCGACCGCGCGGCAGTCAGGTTGTTTTGATAGGTCAGCACTTCAAAAGTGGTGGCCTTGCCGACGGCGTAGGTTTTTGTTTCGGCGTCCAGCGCGGCCTCGGCGTAAATGCGCGCCTGTTTCGTGGCCTCCGCGCTTTGATAGGCGGACTCGGCCTGCTTCACCGCGTTGTCAATCTGCACCATGACGTTTTGTTCGAGCTGTTTCAGTTGCAAGAGAACTTGTTGCAGCGTCGCCTTGGCTGTCTTGTATTGATTGCGCGGACCAAGGTTGCCAAGCGGGACCGTCAATTGTGCGCCATAGGTATAAAACGGCCGGCTGCCCTCGCCGGTTTGATCCAACGCAGCATCGAATTCCCTCCCGGCGCCGGTATAACCAAAGGAGCCGATCAAATCGAGTTCGGGAAACAGCTGGTTTTGGTCATATTTCAACTGGATGCCCTGCTGCTCCACGTTCAGCTTGGCCTGCAGCAAATCCGGCCGTCCGGCCATGCCTTTGGCCCAACTGTCCTGTAGATCGAACGTTTTCAACGGCGCCATGAGGGCTTCCGACGGCTGGATGTCCGTGTCGTGCCATTGGGAATAATTGTCGGTGAGCAGGTTCTTCAGCGCGTTTTGGTCCGTGTCGAGTGTGCTTTGCGCGGCGATCAGATTGGCCTTGCTTTGCGCGACCTGCGATTTGTCCTGCTGCACGCTCAAAATGGCGAGCGTGCCGATTTGCACGCGCTGATTGTCCTGATCCAGTTGCGTTTGGGCCAGGTCCAGCGCCTCCTGTTGCACCTGCACATTTTGCTGGGCATAAATGAGTTCATAATAGGCAGTGGCTACTGCGGTCACACTGGTGATGAGTTGCTGGCGCAGGCCCTGCTCGGAGTATTTCAGCCGGTTCTTGGCCACTCGGATGTTCAGGCGCGTGCTATCAATCCAGAAATTTTTCAGCAGCGGCTGCGTGAGGCTGGCTGAGACCGAACTGCCGGAGTTTTCAAAAAAATTGGTGCCTGACGCGCCATAGGTGTCGGAGGCGCTGCCGCTCAAATTGTATTGCAATCCCAAGGGCAGCGAGCCGCCGAGGCCGGTCCTGAAGGAATTCGCGTCGGACGTCGAAGTGGGGATGGGCTGGTGGTTCTGGTTAAGGCCGCCGCCGGAAACGTTATAGTCGTGCTCGCCGGAGGCGGTGAAGGAAGGATCGTAGCCGCTGTAGGCCGCATTCAGATTGTAGAGCGAGATTTGCGGGGTGTAGCGTTCGATTTGCACGTCGAAGTTGTGCGCCAGCGCCGCCTGGATGCAATCCGCCAGCGACATCTCGCGCCCCGCCAGCGTGTTGGTGCTGGTTTGCGCGACGGTCGCGGAAACAACCGCAAAAAAGGCCGAAAGGATACCAATGCGTTTCATGTTGTGATTTTGCGGCAACCGCCGCGATTCGTCAAACTTAAGACGCTGGGCGCCGCCGCGAGGTAACCATTTAGTTATTTGCCGCGGATGACCGCAATGCTCGCGGAATAAAAACCCGATTCGCTGCTTCTTTGCGGCTGTTCCGTTTACGCCGCCGCCGGAACATCCTCGATTTTCGCGTTCTGTTCCAGAAACGCGAGGACCTTTTCGTGCGCGATCTGGTCGTAAAGTTCGTTCACGCCGTTGCGTTTCTGCAAATCCTTGAGGAATTGCTCGAACGGCATCTGATACATTGCCGCCAGCGACTGCGCATGTTTCACGACCTCCTCCTGCGACACGGAGATTTTTTCCTGCTCGGCAATGCGCTGGACCAAAAACGCCAGCTTTACGCGCTCCTTGGCGTTATGCGTCGCGGCGGCGTAGATTTCGTCCTTCTGCTTTTCAATCATCTCGCGCTTCACGCCGCGCTGCGAATTTTCCCGCACCAGGTCGTAAACCACGTTGCGCGTCTCGTGCGCAACCGCCGATTCCGGTAGTTCAAAAATCACGCGGTCGAGCAGGCCGCGCACAATCTGCCCGCGAATCGCCCTCGCCTGCGAATACTTCAACTCGTTCTCCAGATCGCGCCGGACGCCCGCGCGCAACTTCTCCAGATTCTCCGCGTCGTATTTTTTGGCGAACGCGTCGTCAATCGCCGGCGGAACCTTTTCCTTCACCTCGACCACCTCGACCTCGAAAACGCCCTTTTTGCCCGCCAGCTCCTTGGTCACAAAGTCGGCAGGAAAATCCACGTTGACCGTCCGCTTGTCGCCCGCCTTCGCGCCAATCAATTGGTCGGCAAAACCGGGGATGAACGTGTTCGGCGCGGTGTCCACCCAGAAATTTTTCTGCTCCTTCAAACCCTTCGCCGTCGGCGCGGTGTCGGTGATAGGCTTGCCGTCGCAAGCGCCGGCGTAATTCACCACCGCGATGTCGCCCGTCTTCAACTCGCGCGCGACGGTCTCAAATTTCATGTGCTGCTGCGCGAGCAGCCCCAGCGCGCGCTCCACGTCCGCGTCCGTGACGGATTTGATTTCGCGTTTGGCGGCGAGCCCCTTGTATTCCGGCAATTGAAATTCCGGTGCGGTCTCGATGGTCGCGGCGAATTGCAGGTTTTGCCCGCGCCCAAACTGGATTTCCTCGATGTCCGGATAGCCGATCACGGCGATTTTCTTTTCTTCGAGCGCCTTGCGATACGCGTCGCCGATGAGTTTGCGTTTGACCTCGTCCTTGATGTCCACCTCGTATTTTTTGAGCACGAGGGCGCGCGGCGCCTTGCCCGGACGGAAGCCGGGCAGCGCGGCCTGCTTCTGGAAATCCTTCGTGACGGCGTCGAAGGACTCATCCACGGCCTTCGCGTCCAATTCCACCCGCAGCAATTTTTTGCACGGGGCCAGATTTTCAACGGTGACGTTCACAATAATTCTCGTTCAGCGAGCCGCGCAGGATAGCTGAACTGCGCCGGTTCCGTCAAACGGTTTTGATGGCGCAACGAGGCCATTTTCATTTTCACGAGGGGGTTAGTCCCGATATTGACACAAACGGGCTGCGGGAGTAAACCGTCGGGCAAACCCCGACGCAGCAAGCTGGCTTTACAACACGATCAATGAAAAACGAACCTGACGAATGACAAGAATATGAAACTTAAAAATTATACTGTCGGTTTGGCCTTGTTTTCCATCATTGGCATGACCGCCCATGCCGAGCGATTGATATTTCCGTTTTTGCGGCCTGAATGCCAAAGCAACATAGTTGTGACCGCTGATTTGGGACACCCAATACCTTGCCCGCCCGAATACACAAACCTTCTTTCAAATACAAATCTGTTCTCAACTGCCGAAGTCGAGCGGCTCAAGGCGATCCAGTTGAAATATAAGAACATCACAACCAATTCTGGTCCGGCGGACACGATCTTCAAAGGAATGGTGGAGCGACAATGGAGGATTGGGAAGCGGGTCACAACGTTTCAAGTGTCGTGTTTTGCCTACACCAATTCCGCCGCCTGGGAGGAGATTGCTGTTGCAAGCATCGAGGGAACCATGGTCAATTTCCGAACGGAATCGGGCGATGGATATAACGTTCAACTGATTAATGGCAGAGTTACCCGGTATGAAGAATATAAAAATGGCGTTTTAGATGGACTTTATGTGAGCGTGGGATTTGATCATTGCGGTGTGTGGGCGCGGTTTGTGAAAGGAAAGATTGTTGGCAAATTTATAGCATGGAATCACTATGGCCCAATTGATGCTGAAGCGGAATTCAAAGAACCATTTGATTTCTTAAAATACGCTGTCGGTAAAGCGGATATGTCATGGGACAAAATGCCAACAACCCAAACCAATTCTATTCCGTAAATGAATTCGTCACGCCAACCATGGCACGCGTGAGGCTAAAGCGTAGTTAATGGTTGAGAGTCGGAAGAAAAGCGCGACCGCATCCAGCTCTGCAAATTTTAGGCTTGGAAAACCTGATTCTCTGTCAATCCCATTGCGCGGCGGAGGTGTTTCCGTTTTCATGTCCGCGAATTGAAGCAAACTTTTTTCATCACCGGCACGGACACCGGCGTCGGCAAAACGCTTTTGACGGAGCTGCTGACGCGGTTTCTGCGCGAACGCGGCGTCAACGCCGCGGCGCTGAAGCCCGTTTGCTCCGGCGGTCGCGCCGACGCCCGCGTGTTGCGCGCCGCGATGGACGGCGTGCTGTCGCTCGATGAAATCAATCCGTGGCATTTCCGCGCGCCGGTTGCGCCCCTCCTGGCCGCGCGCCGCGAACGAAAGCGCGTCCGCCTCGCCGGGGTGCTGGCGCACATTCGCGCGATGCAAAAGCGTTTCGACGTGCTGCTGGTTGAGGGCGCAGGCGGCTTATTCAGCCCGCTGGGTGAGAATTTTGATTCGGGCGATTTGATTGCGGTCTTGCGCGCGTCGCCGATGATTGTTGTTCCGAACCGGCTCGGTGCGGTCAACCACATTTTGCTCACACTCGCAGCGCTGCCGCGAGGCGCGGCAGTCACCGCGCACATTGTTTTGATGTCACCACCGAAGCCGGACGCAGCGAGCGCGACAAACGCAAAACTGCTGGCGCAATTTTTCGACCCCAGACGAATCTTCTCGCTGCCGTGGCTGGGGAAAACTGTTCCAGCCGGGAAGGTCTTGAAAAATCCGCAGATGCGGCGGACGCTCCGCGCCCTCGCACAGCCGTGATTCAATTTTTCGGCGGTTCGCTAACCGGTGCGTTCGTAAAGAGGAAGGATTGCCGGAATGGCTGGTTATTCTGGTAAAGCTGCAATCGTTGCTGGATGAGGGGCACGTCGTTGGTCATGCCATAAGCGGTGGCGAGTTTGAGTGCGTCGGCCGCGACCTGCCGGGCTTCATTGAATTGGCCGATTTCGGCGTAGGCCATTGCCACGGCATCAATCATGGCCGGTTGATTGCCGCCGGTGAGGTCGTTCGCCTTCGCCGCCATCGCGAGCGCGGCGTTGCCGTTGCGAACCTGCGAATTTTCGTCCGAGGCCAGCACCTGCGCGAGATAGGTCAGCACACGGGGATTGTTCGGGTCAATGCCCACCGCGCGTTGGAAATAGGGAATGGCCTCCGCATCCCGGCCCGCTTTGAGCAGCGCCTTGCCCGTCAAATAAGGCGGGTGCCAGTCGTCCGGATCCAATCGCGCGGCGGCGGCGTATTGTTTCATGGCTTCGTCGAACCGGCCGAGTTCAACGAGCAACGTGCCGTAATTGTTGTGGGACGCGACGTGGTTGGGATTTATCCGCAACGCCTCCTGATATTCGGCCATCGCTTCGTCTGGATGACCGGTATCGTCAAGCAGGTTGGCGACGTTGTTGTGCGTTTCGGCGCGGTCAGGGTCCAGCTTCACGGCCGCGCGATACTCGGCCAGCGCCTCGGTTTTCAAGCCGGCCTTTTCGAGCGCAAACCCCAGATTGAGATGCGCTGTGTCGTTATTTTTTGTGACGGCGATGGCGTGACGGAAGAGCGTGATATCGTCCTGCCAGAAGTTCAATTGATTGTGCGTGAGCACCAGACAGGCCGCCAATACCAGGCCGCCGATGGTTCCAACAATTGGTTTTGAAACCCGAAACCTTTCCGCGCCATCGCGGATAAACAGCGCCGCCGCCAGAAAAATTCCAATGCTCGGAAAATAAGTGTAACGGTCGGACATTGCCGCGCCGCCGACCTGCACCAGACCAATCACCGGCACCAGCGCGCCCAGAAACCACAGCCAGCCCACGAGCCAATACGGGCACGGGCGGCGCACCCGCCAGATCAGCCAGGAAATCACAACCACCGCCACTACCGCTGCCGCGAATTCCACCCGGGACAGGGGATTGAGCGGATAAAAGATGGCGAGATGCACCGGCCAAATCATTTTGACCAGATAACCCGCATAGGCCACCGGCATGTTGCAAAGGCGATAATCCAGCGGCACGTTCTTCAGCGAGACGACCGCCCCGCCGTGGTGCTGGGCCAGAAATGTGATGACGCACGAAGCCGCCGAGAGCAGGAAGAACGGCCATTTTTCAAGAATCAAATTTACGAAATTCCGGATTCCGAATTCCGAATTCCGAATTCGATTCAGCGGCCAGTAATCCAGCAGCAACATCACAAACGGCAATGTCACCAGCATTGGCTTGGCCATCAAACCCAGCGCGAAGAAAAGCAACGCGGGCAAAAGTGACAAGTGACGGGTGACAGGTGATGTGAGGAGAGCGGACGAGGTTCCTTTTTCTGCCACCTGCTTGCCGCGCCGAAGCGCAGCGAAGGCGGGCCGCTTGTCGCCCGCCACCGCTTTGGTGTAAGCCAGCAGCGCCAGCAGGGCAAAGAACGCGCTCAACACGTCCTTGCGCTCGGCGACCCACGCGACGGATTCGACGTGCAACGGATGCCAGGCGAACAGCGCGGCGACGAAGGCGCTCAGCCAGATCAAGTCGGTCAACCGCAGCAGCAGTATGAATAGCAAAACCGCGTTCGCCGCATGAAACAGGACGTTCTCACAGTGCGGCACGCTTGGGTTGAGGCCGGCCAACTGGCAGTCCGCCATGTGCGACAGCCAGGTGAGCGGATGCCAGTTGCATGCGTGCCACCCGAACGCCCATTTGACGCTGGCCCAAGTGAGGCCGTTTTCAACCATGGGATTGTCGGTGACGTAATCGCTGTCGTCATAAAGCGTGAAGCCGTGTTGCGCCGCCGGCATATAAACAGCCAGCGTGCCCAGCACGAGCAGCAAAGCGATGAAACGGGGTCGTGACACCAGCTTCTTGTATTGGATTATTGCCCGAAGACAAAGCGCGTTTTTTAAGAAAAAAAACCGTTGCGAAATTTTTGCGGAAAGGGTAAGTATTGGCACGGCGGAAAATGACTCGACGGTCCGCCGCTTGGCCGCAAATTCGGTTCCTCACGACCAGGTAAATTGTCGGCATCATGAACGTATTATCGTTTATTGTCGTGGGGGCCGCTTCCAATCAAGCGGACACCCTTTACATTTGGGACAAGGCGACGCTCGAAGCAAAGGCGATCATCGTCTTCCTCCTTATTTTTTCCATCATCGTGTGGTCGGTGATGATCTCCAAAGCCATCCAGATGCGCCGCGCACGGAAGTTGAACCTCTATTTCAACGAGGAATTCCGCTCGCAAAAAAAGGTGCTCGACGTCTTTGACCGCAAATTGCACGTCGAAGGCTGCCCGCTCTACGAGGTGTATCAAACCGGCTGCGTGCAGCTCGACGCGCGACTGCGCGGGCCGACCGGTGAACGCGCCCGGCAGAATGTCAGTCTCAAAAACATGGAGCACGTCAAACGCGCGCTGGAAAACACTGTCGCCCAGGAATCGCTCAAGCTGGAATCCGGCCTCATCCTGCTTTCCATTGCGGCCAGCGGCGCGCCGTTCATGGGCCTGCTCGGCACGGTCTGGGGCGTGATGAGCACGTTCGCCGGCATTGCGCAGCAGGGCGCGGCCACCATGGCGGCAATGGCGCCGGGTGTCTCCGCCGCGTTGAGCACCACTGTCGCGGGCCTGCTGGTGGCCATCCCTTCGATGTTCGCCTACAACTGGCTCGTCCACAATTTGCGGGCGTTCACGGTCGAACTCGACAACTTCGCGCAGGAACTGGTTTCGCGGATGGAAACCGAATTCCTCCCGGACGAATAAATTTTGCCATGAGACGATTCTCGCAGCGAAGCCATCTCGTGACGTTGAGTGAAATCAACATCACGCCGCTGCTCGACCTCGCGTTCGTGCTGCTCATCATTTTCGTCATCACCACGCCGCTGCTGGAGCAAAGCATTGACATGAAATTGCCGCGCGGCGGCCGGACGGAGACGAAGCTGGACAAGTCCAACATCCGCACTGTCGAAATCAGCACCACCGGCGTCTATGCGCTCGACAAGCAGCGTATGAGCCTTGATCAAATGACTGCGCGGCTGACAGCGGAAGCCCGCACGAACCCTAACCTGGTCGTTTACATCCGCGCTGACAAAGACAGCCGATACGAACTTTTTGCCACGGTGCTTGACACCTGCCAGCGTAATGGTATCAGAATTTCAGTCCGCTACGAACCACCCAGATGAACCGGCTCCAAAAAAAATGTGTCATCGCCACGGCGGGATTTCACCTGCTGCTGCTGCTGGTTCTGGT
>Ga0265338_10006013_pt1 | contig 15592 bp, 7 predicted proteins | sample 42126metaG_FD_193579 | JGI IMG/M metagenome (GOLD analysis project Ga0265338, IMG submission 193579) | Rhizosphere microbial communities from Carex aquatilis grown in University of Washington, Seatle, WA, United States - 4-21-26 metaG | ecosystem: Host-associated > Plants > Roots > Rhizosphere >... | reverse complement strand
CACCATCCTGGCCCTGAATTATGGCGCGGTTCCGACCCGGATGCTCACCTTCACCGGAGGCGCGCCCGCGACATTGAACCTCACCCTGAATGCGGTTGCCACCGACGACGCGGGCATCTACGGAGAGGAAGGTTTCTGGTACACGCTCGACTTAGCTATCGCCAATGGGTTCAATAGGGTCCCCTGCCCCCAACCGCGCGACCCGCCGCACCGTCAGTTTCCACTTCCCCACGATTGCCAATGCGCCTTCGACGCCACCAGGGGCCTGGAGCACAACGTGACTCAAATGAGCCACAAAATGAATGTCGCCTATGATGAGGCCTATCTGGCTTACCGGAATGGCTCTGCCGTATCGGGGGGCGATACCGCGGTTTATGCCCTCCAAGCTTCCAAGGCCATTGGCACCATCATCGCCGCGATCTACGGAGGCGAGCTTCGGGCCGCCATGGCAGGTGCTACTCCGGCCTTCCTGGCAACGGCAGCGGGCTGCCAGCTAACCAAGGCCTGCGCTGATCTGTACTCCGCCGGGCGGTCCACGCTGGACGCGTACAATGCCGGCAACACCAACCAACTCGCCGCACTATTCACAGAGGGCATGGCGAAGGCGGGATGGAGCGCCCGCGGTCTTTTGGACCTAGCCGCCACCGTGCGGGGGGCCGCGGGCGGCGTACCGCTCAATCCAGACCTGATGGTCGCTCTCTCTATGCTCGACGCAGCCTCTGCGGCCATGAAGGCCGAGAAGGACTGGGCCGAATCCCTGGGCGATTGCCAGAAGGCGGCGTTCGCTTATGAGTTTGCCATTGACGCCTACTTCGCCGCGTATGTGGACTACGATATCGCGGTGATGCTTGCCAACGCCAACTGCAAGAACTGCGACGGGTTCCAGCCTAAGCCCCCGAAGCAACCTGCCGACCCGCCCGTAGATGTGCCACCGGGCACCACGCACGACCCAAACGACAAATCGAGCGTCGGATTTGGCGCGGCGGGCTGGGTCGGCCCCAATGCCAAGCTCACCTACACCATCGACTTCGAGAACCAACCCACGGTGGCACTCCCGGTGCAGAACCTCCTTGTGACCGATCAACTCGACTGGCGCTTGGACTGGTCCACTCTCCAGTTGAGCACTATCGGCTTCAACAACGTGACCATCCCGATACCTTCTGACGTGCAGTCCTTCTCCACTAACGTCACCGTAGCCACTGATCCCAACCCGGTTTTGGTCAATGCCGACTTCAATCCCGTTACTGGCGCGCTTACTTGGGTGATCACTTCCATTGATCCGGTCACCAGCCTCCTCGTCGAGGATCCGCTCGCCGGGTTCCTGCCACCCAATTCGACCAATGGCATCGGCGAGGGTTACGTCACTTACACGGTCCGGCTCAAGACCGGACTGACGAACGCCACGATCATTACCAATCAGGCCAGCATCGTGTTCGATGTCAATGACCCGATTCTAACGCCGGTGGTCACCAACATCCTGGATGTGGCCCCGCCCTCGAGTTCTGTCAACGCTCTGCGTCCCGTCACTCCGGGACCGAATGTGGTCATCTCGTGGACGGGCACAGATGGCGCAGGCTCCGGCATTGCCAGATACGACATTCTCGTCTCCGCGGACGGCGGTCCCTGGACGGCGTGGCTGGCGAGGACCACCAACACTTCGGGGCTCTTCGCTGGCAGCATCGGCCACCTGTATGCCTTCCGTAGCTCGGCCCAGGACAACGCAGGCAACTTTGAACCTGCGCATCTCACCGCAGATGCGACGACCAGTGTAGTCGCCGGCGCCCCCCAGCTCACCATCGCTCTGGCGAACACAAACCTGCATTTCATTGTTCTGTCCTGGCCGCAGAGTGCGGGTGGGTATCACTTGGCGGAGAGCGAGGACCCTTCGGCTTCGGTCGGTTGGGTGGCGGTGACCAATGCTCCCAGCGCCGTTGGCGGCCAACTGCAGGTCACTATCCCAGCCACCAGTAGGGCGCAGTTTTTCAGGCTCGAAAACCCATAGCAAAAAATATATCCCTCCTCGCTTGTGACGAACTGATAGATCGAATTTAGGCGAGGCTGTTCCACTTCTGTTCAATATCCGTCGCCTAACGATTTGCAAGACCTCAGTCGCGGATGCGGTTTGAAACGGCCGCCTCCCGGAGCGAGCGAACTGCCTTCGGTATTCACATTACACAGTATTACCTCCTTAAAACGGTCTGCGAGAACGCGACTTTAACCTCCACCAGACGATTCGGAAACCCAGGCGCCAAAACCGCCTGCTCTTGAACGCCGCAAACCCATACCTAATAACACTCGCTAAAACATTGCGCCGTACCAAGAAGGTTTAGCGACTTCAAACCGTTCGAGCGGATCGCCAGAATCGATTCGCTTCCGTTCAAGGATGAAACCAGCGTCCTGCCAACGACGCAGTGAGTGAGCTAGATCCGGTTGAGACTCAACACTGAAAGCCAAGTGTGCTCTGCTACTCATGTGAACTTATGCCTTATTCGCTGCGGCCGCCACGACAGGATTAAGAAACGGATACCCCAAGTGAGCAACAACAATTTTCAGAGCAGGCCTGTGATGATTCAAACGGCGCTTTGCTGTGGCAAAGGCCGATTCATTAAAGCTTGGTGGCTCATCCCGAAGCAGTGCGCGCCCGACCCGATTTCGAGTTTACATTCTGGTTCTCGTCGCGATAATAAATCCATACCCATGCCACATCCGAGCCTCGATCCACTCCCCTGCCCCCCTGTTGTTCCGTCGTCGCTAGCAGACGCCGAAGCGGGAACCAATTACCCTGTCGCAGGAAGACCTTCCCCACTGCTGTTGAAATACCTTCTCGATCGCCCTTTGGCGTGGGCCCCTGACCAGCAGATCATCTATCGGGACTTAAAAATCCTCACTTATCGAAGCTTTTTCGAACGCGTGCGGCGGCTGGCGAATGTGCTGACCCGATTGGGCATCGAGCGTGGGGATCGCGTGGGCGTGCTCGACTACGACAGCCACCGCTACCTCGAACTTTATTTTGCGGTCCCGATGATCGGGGCGGTGTTGCACACAGTAAATGTCCGGCTGGCACCCGATCAGGTCTGTTTCACCATCGCCCACGCCGAGGATAAAGTACTATTCATCCACACCGATTTTGTGCCGTTCGTCGAGGAGAGGAACTCGCGTTTGCCGGTGGTCCAACAACGGGTTCTCCTCTGCGACGAAACCGTCCCCGGCGAGCCCAAGCCCGGCTTTGCTGGCGAATACGAATCGCTTCTCGACTCGTCACCGGCAGAATTCTCCTTCCCTGATTTCGAAGAGAGCACTGTGGCGACCTTGTTTTACACGACCGGCACCACGGGCGATCCCAAAGGAGTGTTCTTCACGCACCGGCAGATCGTTTTGCATACCTTCGTCGTGGGTTTCACTCTGGCGACGGGACGGCAGCCGGTGGACCTGAGCACGGACGATGTTTATCTGCCGTTGACGCCTATGTTTCATGCTCATGCCTGGGGCGTGCCTTATATAGCCACAGCTCTCGGGTTGAAGCAGATTTATCCCGGCCGTTTCGAACCCAACACGCTGGCTAACTTAATAACGAAGCACCAACCCACCCTCAGCCATGGGGTACCGACCATTTTGCGCACCCTGCTGCAACACCCAGCCTTCCGTAACGTGAATTTTTCCCAACTCAAGATGCTCATCGGCGGAAGCGCCGTGACCGAGGACCTGGGGCGCGCCGCACGAGCTCGCGGCATCCGACTCGTCTCCGGATATGGCATGTCGGAAACGTGTCCCGTGGTGGCCTTTGGACAGGTCAAGCCGAGTCTTAGCAAACTTGATCCGGAAGCGCAGGCCGACCTCGTATGCCGCGCCACGTTGTTAACCCCCTTGGTGCGCGCGGCAATCGTGGATGGCCAAGGTCGCACGCTGCCTCCGGGCCAGGAACATCCCGGTGAACTCGTGCTCCAAGGGCCTTGGTTGACGCAAGGTTATTATAAAGACCCTGAATTATCTCAGCAACTTTGGCGCGACGGTTGGCTTCACACGGGCGACGTCGCCACTTTTGATCCGGAAGGCTACCTACGGATCACCGACCGAATCAAAGATGTAATCAAGATCGGCGGCGAATGGATCTCGTCGCTCGAACTTGAAAATGCCCTTAACCAACACCCGGCCGTCGGTGAAGCAGCCGTTATCGGCGTCCCTGATCCCAAATGGGGAGAGCGGCCTCATGCCCAGGTGGTACTGCTCGACGGGCCTCGCTCCAAAGTTACATCCCGAGATCTGGTTACTCATCTGCATCAGTGCGTGGATCGCGGGTCCATTCATAAACGGGCTATTCTTACGAGCATTCAAATCGTTGAATCGCTTCCAAGAACTACCGTCGGAAAGCTCGATAAAAAGGCCTTGCGCGCACAGTTACTCAACGCCTCCGCCAAACCCGTGCCGCCCGCTCCTGTTGATTAAACAATCGGCGACGGCGTGGAGAGCGCCACGCTTACCGCCTGGCCTAATCGAACAATTGATTCGTTAAAAGAGGTTACCCTGGCTCGCGTTTGGATTTCGTTCACATTCATGTTTGCCGCTCGCGTGGGAATGGTTCTCCATTAGAATCCCGGCATGGCGCGCTATTCACGCAACGACCAGGCCGGGGTCGAACTCCCAAAGGCCAAGTTGGATCGGGAATCCCTTCGGCAGGCATTGGAGCTGTTCCAATACCTGCGCCCCTACCGCGTCCGTTTCGGCGCGGCACTGGTGTCCATGTTCACCAGCAGTTTGCTCAGCCTGGCGTTCCCTTACCTGGCCGGGACCATCATTGACGAGGCCATGCACCGGACCCAAGGTAACAGCAGCATGGCCGCAGCGGATCGCACTGCTCTGCTGTTGATGAGCATCCTGGCGCTGCAGGCGAGCCTCTCGTATTTCCATTCTCTTTCCTTTGCCACGGTGGGCCAGCGCAGCCTCGTCGATCTGCGTCGTGCGACCTATTCGAGATTGATCTCGCTCCCGATGACGTTTTTCGCCCAGCGCCGCGTGGGCGAGTTGGCGAGCCGTCTTTCCGCCGACCTGATTCAAATCGAGGACACGCTCATCACCGTCCTGCCACAGTTTCTGCGCCAAACCACCTTGCTAGTGGGCGGCATCGCGCTGATCGCCGTCACCTCGCTCCAATTGACCGGCATTATGCTGGCGAGCCTGCCCCTGGTGATCGCGGTGGCCGTGGCATTCGGTCGCAAGACGCGCAAGATTTACCGGGAAGCGCAGGATCGCCTCGCCGATACAGCAACGATCGTCGAGGAGACGCTGCAAGGCATTGTGAATGTGAAGGCCTTTTCCAATGAGGGTTATGAACTGAATCGCTATCACGAGGGATTAGGAAAATTCCTGACCGCCACCCTGCGCGGTGCTCGGCTGCGCGCCGCGTTTATTGCCTTCATTATCTTCGCCCTGTTCGGGTTCATCGTCCTCGTGCTTTGGTCCGGCGCGCGTCTTTTGCAGCAGGGAAAGATCACCTTCGGTGACCTCACGCGCTTCGGCCTCTACACGACCTTTGTCGCGGGAGCCATGGGCCAGTTTGCGGAGCTATACAGCCAACTCCAAAAGGCCATCGGCGCCACCCAGCGAGTTCGGGAACTGCTTCGGGAAACTGGCGAAGTGCACGCGCATCTTGGCCCGACGCCTCCCTCCACTTTGCCTCGGCTTCGTGGAGAGGTGGTTTTTGAGAATGTCCACTTTACCTATCCTTCACGACCCGGTGTTGAAGTACTTCAGGCCATCAATTTGACTGCGACTTCCGGACAAAGAATCGCGCTCGTCGGCCCGAGCGGTGCGGGTAAATCCACTCTTATCTCCCTGCTGCTTCGTCTGTATGACCCGTCCACCGGGCGGCTGCTGATTGATGGCCGGGATGCTCGCGATTACCAACTCCACGAACTGCGCGGTCAAATGTCTATGGTCCCGCAGGAGGTCTTGCTGTTCGGTGGAAGCATCGCGGAGAATATCGCCTACGGAAAACCGGGCGCGAGCACTGCCGAAATAGAAACCGCAGCTCGACAAGCCAACGCGCACGAGTTTATCCAAGCCTTCCCTGAGGGTTACGCCACACTGGTGGGCGACCGCGGGATCAAGCTGTCGGGCGGACAGCGCCAACGCGTTGCCATCGCCCGGGCCATCTTAAAAAATCCAGCCATCCTTATTCTGGATGAGGCGACCAGTTCCCTGGATTCTGAAAGCGAACGCCTGATTCAGGAAGCGCTTGAAACTCTGATGCGCGGGCGCACCTCGTTTATCATTGCGCACCGGCTCGCGACCGTGCGGCACGTGGACCGGATCGTGGTTGTTGCTGGTGGACGGGTCGTGGAATCCGGCACGCACGAGGAACTCCAAGCCATGGGAGACGGCATTTACCGGCGCCTTGGAGCCCTGCAATTCCGCGAGGGAGGGTGAACTTCTGCCCACCAGCCTACGGTGCCTTCGGCCGGGTAATCATATCAAAGTCGTCAGTGCGGAACGGCGTCACTGGGAGTCCGTCGCTGCTGAATAAATTGCACACGGGGTTGTCTGCCCAGGCATAACGAACGGCGATGGGGTTTAATACCTTCTCGGACCAGACCTCCACCTTGTCTTTTCCCTGAACGACGCCTTTAGCCCAATGCCACACTTTGTCCTGGCCACAAACAGCAAACCCAATCGCCTGGTCTACGTCGAAAGGACGCAGACTGCTGCCAAAACAATCAAAGGTAACCAGGGCCTTGTCGCCGCTGATCTCCATGCTCTTGAACTCCGGGCTGCGAAATGGAAACTTCATCCCGTAATCCTTTACCAAAGCCCACCGCACCAGGCGGGCTGCCACGTCGCGCTTGTTCTTTGGGTGAATGTCTTTGCCTTCGCCCAGGTCAATAATAACCGCTTGGCCCGTGTTGGGAAGTTTCAGGGTCTTGGTCTGTGATTCTCGGAGCTCCGCCCAACCGCTCTCCCCAGGCTCGGGCTTCTCCGCCATAAAGTCCGCGAGTTGCACCCAGTAGAACGAAAAATCCCCTTGGTTCCATTCCTTGCGCCACTGCTCGATCATGAAGGGAAAGAGGTCCCCATATTCCCAGGCGCGTCCCGCGTTGGATTCTCCCTGGTACCAAATGACACCCTTGATGCCGTAGCCAAGCGTGGGATGAACGACACCGCAAAAAATGTTGCCGGGCCGCGCGTTGCCCGTGAGCCACTGGAATGGGGAGGAAGGCTGGCGCGGCTCAGGCTTCTGTTCCGCTTTGGCCTTCGCAACGGCCTCTTTCCATGTCGCCACTTGCTTTTCGTAGTCGGCCTTGGCTTTTTCGCTTTGAAGATAGGTTTCCTGTTTGGTTGTGCTTTCCATGAGCGCCGTGAATCGCAGATCTTTTTCCAGCGATTCGCGGCGGATCCAAGCCTCCGCCGCAGAACCGCCCCAGGCGTTATCAATCAATCCAACCGGCACCCCCAGGATCAGGTGGACAGATCGGCCGAAGTAAAAGCCCACCGCACTAAAGTTGCGGGCGGTTTCAGCCGTGCAGGGCCCCCACTGCCCTTTGAAATCGCTCTGCAATTCCTGCGTGCCGACCGGGGGAACCTTGATCAAGCGCAGGTTCGGCAATCTCGAAGCGGCCGATTCAATGTCCCCGTTCCAGTCCCCCGCCAGCGTGAAGCCCATGTTTGACTGGCCGGAGCACATCCAGACCTCGCCCACAAGCACATCCTGAATCTCCTTCTTTTCCGTGCCGATGATGATCAATGTTTCCGGTTTGTCATTCGCCGGCATCGGATCCAGCCTCACCATCCATTTGCCATCCGCTCCGACCTCTATGGACTTGGTCTGGCCGGCGAAAGTCACCACGACCTTAGTCCCAGGTGCATCCCAGCCCCATAATGGGTTGGCGAGATTCTGCTGCAGCACCATGTGGTCGCCAATAATGGCCGGCAGTCTCAGTTCGGCGTGCAAAGTCGCAGCCAGCAGGGCCTGGAGCAGAAGCAGAGCGGATAGCATCTTCCCGCCCGATAAACGGTCCGGCGAAAAGGTTACGAGACGCAACGGCTCTGGGCGGTGGGTATTCATATTGTTGGGCGTTTTATCGCAGCCGGACCAGAGTGGCCAGAAAAAAGATTTGAAGGAGGCGGTGAAGAGCTTCATTTCCGGCCGGAAAGGAAACACCGGCCATTTTCATGAGTATGCTCATCTTTTTGTTGACATTTTCTTCGGGTCATGGAAACATGAGCATACTCATTTACATGAAGAAAACCGCCCAAAAGCAAAACCGCAAACGGCCCGATTCCCGTCCCTACCAGCGTTCTCAAGGCAAGCGTGAAAGGAACAAGGAGCAAACCAAGGAGAAGATTCTCGCCGCCGCATTGCATTTATTCCGTGAAAAAGGCCTGGAGGGTACCACCACCCGGGAAATATCGAAAAGAGCGGGCATTGCCGAGGGCACGCTCTTCAACTATTTCAAGACCAAGGAGGACCTGGCGCTTTATTTCTTCCAAAAAGAGACGGACAATCTCATCAGATGGTTTCGCGCGGAAGCGCGTTTAAAGAAGGCTCCACTTGCTGAAAAGCTTTTTGCAATTATCCACCGCCAACTGGAATACCTCGAACCGTACGAGGATTTCATTGGAGCGGTGTTCTGTCGATCCCTGCAACCAGCCTCGCGTTTGAGCCCGTTGGGTCTTGAATCGCAGGAATTGCGGCTCAAATACCTTCGGTTTATCCGCGAAATTCTGACACAATCCGAGGAAGATGGTGAGATTCCGCTTGTGGGCGATTTGGGAGCATACGCCGTCGGCCTGTTTTACTTGGGTATCGTCACCCATTGGTTGCAAGACACCTCACGCGGAAAGCAAAAGACCCTGGCCCTGCTGGATCGAACCCTGAACCTGGGAACACAGATCCTGAAGAAAGGGAGTTGGGAATGGTAGAACCCAAAAACGGATCACGCGGCCGCGCTGCTCATCTGATGAGATTAGGAGCTGGTCTGGCCGGCAGCTACCTAGCGTACCAGCTCCAACGTCCTTTTCTCGCAGAGGAAGGGGCGAAGGAACGAAAACAGGCACTGCGCCGCAAGCATGCTAGGCAAGTGCGGGACAAGCTGCAGGACCTTCGCGGCCCGATTATGAAGGTCGGACAAGCGTTGAGCATGCAAACTCACTTTCTTAGCCCGGAAATGATCGAGGAATTGTCCACGCTGCAAATGCAAGCCCCTCCCATGCATGCCACTTTAATGCGCGCTCAGTTCAAGAGTGCCCTCGGCAAGTATCCGGAAGAGGTCTTTCGCTCGTTCGAGCCGGAGCCATTTGCCGCAGCTTCGCTCGGACAGGTGCATTGGGCGACCACCAAAGGTGGTGAAGAGGTTGCTGTTAAAATTCAATACCCTGCCATGCGCGAGGCGATTGAAAGCGATTTCCTCGCTTTGCGGACCGCCGGTTTGGCGGCAAGATTAACGGGCCACCTGAAGGAAGCGGTCGTCAAGGAGGCGGAGCGAGGGATTCTCGAGGAAACCGATTACCGCAAAGAGGCCCACAATATCGAACATTTCAGGAAAGCCCTGGCGCCTTTGCCATTTGTCCGAATCCCGAAAGTTTACCATGACCTGAGCTCAGAGCGCGTGCTAACAATGTCCAGGGTCCCCGGTGCTCCAATGGCGCGATTTCTTAAGTCAAATCCCCGCCAGGAACTTCGAGATACCCTCGGCACGGGTCTGACCCGGTTATTTTTCTTTCAACTCTTTTGCGTGAAAGCGCTCCACGCGGATCCGCATCCGGGAAACTACCTTTTCAATGAGGATGGAACGATCAGCCTAGTCGATTTCGGTTGCGTGAAGTACCTCAAGCCCGAGGTCGTCCGTTGTTATGCCCAATTCTGGTCGCGTGAATGGGTCCGCGACCCCAAACTCTTCGCGGCCATCATCCGAGTCATCTTTGGTCCAAAGGTTTCCCCGAATGAACCGCGCGTGAGGCGATGTATGAGGGAAATTCGCAGTTTTTACGACGAATTTCATCCTTTGGGGCCCGCACCGGCTGTGCTCGAACTTGCGGATTCAAAATTCATGGACGGTTTGGCGAAGCTGGCGAAGACTCTGCTCACAAATAAGTTTCTTTCGCCGGAATTCTTGTTCCTGTCGCGCACGGAATCCGGTATGTGCAACTTGCTCCATATTCTCAAAGCCCGCGTGGCCACAACCCAAATCGCGCGAGAATGGATGCCGCCCAATTGAGCCCAAGTCATGAGACGCGCGATTCTGGTTTCGATCGGAACGGACGGTGATGTTTACCCATTTCTGGCCATTGGTATCGAATTGAGGAGGCGGGGCTATCCGGTAACGCTCGCTAGCCACGAGCACTTTGAGCGCCGCACGCGTGAAGCCGGGCTGGAATTCCAACCCCTCGTTTCGAACGAAGAAACAAAACAGCTCTGGCAACAGCGGGACTTTTGGCACCCGATTAAAGGCCCTTTGGTGGCCGCACGCTGGGGTTCACGCCTGCTTCGCAGTCAGTACGAGGTTTTAAAGTCTCTCGCGTCTCAAGATGAAGCTGTTCTGGTCGCTAATCCCGGGGTGGTCGCTGCGCGTATGGTGCAGGAAAAGATCAAAACTCCATTGATCAGCGTCCTTCTGCAGCCCTGGTCGATTCCGAGCATCCACGCGCCCGCAGTGATGATGGGGGGTCTGACACTTCCACGCTGGGCGCCCAGGCCTGTAGGCAAAATCTATTTCCGCCTGTGCAACCGCCTCGGCGCCTGGCTCATGGGCACAGAGTTCAAGCGGCTTCGTGGTTCTCTTGGCCTAAGACCGATGCGGAACTTGTTTCAGTGGTGGCTTTCACCTCAGCTGATTCTTGGATTATTTCCTGACTGGTTCGGGCCACCTCAGCCTGACTGGCCACCGCAGATTCAGCTGGTGGGTTTCCCCAAGAATAGCTCATCGACCGAGAGGCTCTCCGAAGATCTCGTGAGCTTTTGCAAGCAAGACGAGCGGGTATACGCCTTCACGTTCGGAACTGGGATGATGCACGCAACCTCACTTTTCGAACACGCGGTTGAAGCCTGCCGGGTGCTCGGCGCTCGCGCCGTCTTCCTCACCCCTTTTCGTTCGCAACTGCCTGCACAACTTCCCTCTTTCGTGCACGCTTGCGATTTTGCTCCTTTCCAGAACTTATTTCCGCTGTGCGCGGTGATCGTTCATCACGGCGGCATAGGAACCCTCGCCAGCGCTCTGCGGGCAGGCACTCCCCAACTAATTATTCCATTCGCTTTTGACCAAATGGACAATGCGGTCCGAGTCAAACGGCTTGGAGCGGGCACTTGGCTCAAGCCGAGCCGACAAAACCCGCAGGAAATCTCCTTGGCTCTCGATCTTCTGCTAAACTCCGATACTGTCGCAAAAGCTCGGAGCCTGGCCAAGCATTTACAGGACAGCGATGGAATCGAATGTGCCGTTGATCGCATTGAATTGTGCACCCAGGACGCCATGATTCAACCTGGAGGTGCGGTCGTATGAGAAAGAGCTCGAACTGTTGAACGCTCCTCTTGACGGTTCCAAGTAAGTTCTCAAACGTTAATGAGGTGCTTACGGAGTAGTCCGCCGCATGGCTACACCGAAACCTGACGATCGTTCTCCCTCTCCCCTTCCGAAGGGGAGAGGTCGGGGTGAGGGGTCGCCGTATCAGCCAACGTCCCCTGTTTTTTATTTCGGCGAGGTCTAATGATTCCGTTAATCTCTTTTCCAATGCGGCTTACGAAATATTCCACGTTTCTTCTGGCGGTTGGGATGATCTTCCGGACAGCCGGTGAAGAGCTCATGCCGGATCTTTCAAAAGACTCCGCCGCCAATCGCTGGCTCAATAAGAAAGTTATTGCCAGCCGGGTTTTGGACGACATGGACAGCCCGGCTCGTTGGAGCGCTTTCTCCACCGGTGCCCCGGAAGTAGTGGACGCACGGGCCTCCCAAAAAACCAGTGAGCCTGCCCACGCTGTTGCGGAAATAACGTTCACGCGCGAGCGGTCCCGCAATGGCCGAACATCGCTCCATATGCGCATGCCCACCCGGCTCGATGTCCCAGGACCGAGGAACGGTCGCGGCTGGGGCAGCGCCGGTGTTCGGCGACAATTCGACAGGGAAGACTGGCGCCAGTTTAATCGCCTTTCGTTTTGGATCTATCCGGATTGCCCGGGCTTCAATGTCGTCGCGCTGGAGCTGCGGCTTTACAACGAAGGCATTGAGAAACTTCCAGCGGCTTTTGGACAGGAAGGCGAGACCACGGAGGTGTTGCGGAACCATGAGTGGAATCACGTCGTTTGGGAAATCGGCAACGTGGCGCGAGACAAGGTGACCCGCTTCGAAATCTCCAGCTTGATGTCCGGCAATGAGCCAGAGGCTGCGGCTGCGGTGAGCTATGACTTCGACCATCTGGAACTTGAGAAGGTCGACCCGGACTACGTCGAAGGCTGGAACGTATGGCCAGGGCGCATCTCCTACAGCCACGCAGGCTACCAATCCGGCTCAACCAAGACCGCCATCGCGAGCGGTTTGAATGCCAAGGAATTTCACCTGATCAATCAGGCAACTCGAAAAACGGTGCTCTCCAAGCCCATCCGAACGGCAAGAACGAATCTAGGGGAATTTCAGTTGATGGACTTTTCCGAGGTCCGTCAAAGCGGAACGTATGCTCTTGAAGCCGGCGAAGCTATCACGCGCCCGTTCCGTATCGATGCGAATGTGTGGCGAGAAACGGTTTTGAAAGCGATTAATTTTCTGTACGCTGAACGGTGCGGAATGGCGATTCCCGGCGTGCATGGTATTTGCCACCGCGACTGGACCGTCGTCCACGGCGACCAGCGGATTGTTATCAATGGCGGTTGGCACGACGCGGGCGACCTCACCCAAGGCCTCGGCAACACCGGCGAAATCGTTTACGGCCTATTCAGCCTGGCGGAGCGTTTGCATGCCAGGGACGAAGACCCCGACCTCTATGATCGCTTGATCGAAGAAGCGCGCTGGGGCCTCGACTGGATTCTGAAGACCAGTTTTGGCGATGGCTACCGGAACCAGGGGTCCGTTAACAGTCGCTGGACCGATGGCATTCTCGGGAATTCGGACGATATCACTTCAACCGCGCGTAATAGCCCGATGGGGAATTTTACGGCCTCAGCGGCCGAAGCCATTGCCGCTCGCGTTTTGAAGGTATCGGATCCTCGGCTGGCAGGGTATTGCCTTAAAATGGCGGAGGTCGACTGGCGATTCGCCTGCACCGGGACGACCGCGACCAATGCGACGAAGGACCTCTGGCGCGGGACATTCGACTCGGACAATGTTGAACACGAAACTGCTTCTGTCGGCGTTCTGGCTTCGTTGGACTTATGGCAGGTCACCGGCGACCAGCGGTATGCAGACAAAGCAATCGAATTGGCAAAAGTCATTCTGGATTCGCAGCAGCGAAAGCGGCCGAATTGGGACATCCCGCTGCTCGGTTTTTTTTATACGGGCCCGCAGAAGGATCGGATTCTGCACTACTGCCACCGAGGCCGGGAGCAGGCGCCGATTCTCGCATTGACCAGGCTTTGTGAAGCATTCCCGAATCATGGCGATTGGATGAAATGGTATTCGGCGGTGGCGCTACATTCAGAATATTTGAAAACTGTGGCAAAATACACCGAACCCTACGGCGTAACTCCTGCCTCGATCTATCAAGCCGACGAGTATCTGAGCGTGCCTGAGTCCAGGCGCGAATCGTTTCGCAGACAGGTCCTTAACGGCCTATCTCTCGGCGATGGTCGCTACCTGCGTCTTTTTCCGGTTTGGATGGATTACCGCGGGCATTTCGGGACGATCCTGCCCCAGGCCCAGGCGCTGATAAATGCAGCACACCTGCGTGGAGACTTAGCATCGGTTGCGCTTGCACAGCACCAGGCAGAATGGGTTGTTGGGAGAAATCCTTTTTCGCAGAGCGCAATGTATGGCGAAGGCTACGACTTCCCTCCTTTGTACGCGCCATTCCCTGGCAACGTAGTCGGCGCATTACCCGTGGGCCTGCAAACTCGCGACGACAGTGATATGCCCTATTGGCCGGTGCAGAACACTTGGACCTACAAAGAAGTTTGGGTCCACCCGGTGGCGCGGTGGATTTGGCTCATGCGCGATCTTGCCGGGCCCGCCCTCGTCGAAGGTCAGGCTGATTCTTCGGTCGAATTCATTCCAACCGGTGCCGGGCAAAACGCCGTCCTCCACGCCGTCCCGACAAACGGACAGTTCCGAGTCATGCTACCGGAAGGCAAGTATACTGTTCGATGCCAGGGTGCTGAACAGGAGCGCATTTTCCTGCCAACGGGCACGTACCAGCTCGATTTGCGCCGAGGTCATACTTTTGATTTTGAGATTTCCAAACTGTCGCCTCGCGATGGGGAGGTTCGAATCCTCGTGCGCGCACGCGGTGAGGGCCGTCACCGCCTCAGCATTCGAGTTGACAACCTCACCCTGACGAACGTTGAGAAAGAATTGAGCCTGAAACGAGGAAGCGCCGAGGCTTTGGAATGGTCCGGCAAGATCATATCTCTCGACACTCCCTGGGTCGCAGTTGTGATAGCAGATGACAGCCCAACAATGCGAAAAGAGCTGATGGGTGCCGCCTGGGAGCTTTGAGATTCCGCCGGGGTGAACGCCTCGGTCGGGCGTGCTCACGTCTGCGCAACAATTGAACCTTGGAACCGTGCTGGCGTTTGGTTTGCCAGTCTTCCACATTGGTGCCATTGAACGTGACACCAGGCACCCAACCGCCGCGCCTTACCTCCGTTGATGCGTTGCGCGGGTTTGTCATGTTCATGATGATTTTTGTGAACGACCTCGCCGGCGCCGGAAAGGTCGTGCCGGACTGGATGGTGCATTTCAGCGACCGTCATCCCAGGAGCAGCGGAATGACATTTGTCGACTTAGTTTTCCCCGCATTCCTGTTCATCGTAGGCATGTCGATTCCGTTTGCGCTCGGAAGTCGATTGGCGAAAGGCCAACCCGTCCTGAAGATTCTCGGACATGTTGCCATCCGCACCCTCTGTCTCTTATTCATTGGCATTTTGATGGTGCACGAAACGCCGGATACAGCCGCGCTGGGATGGTCGGGCGACTGGTGGTGCGTCCTTATGTATCTCTCCGCTATCTTCGCATTCTGTTCATTTTCGCCACCATCGTCCGCGGCTGAATCCAAGAGCAAGCAATGGAGAATAGCCAACTACTGCGCGAGGTTGGCCGGGTTGGCGGCGCTTGTGTGGCTAGCGTTTGCCTTTCGAGAAGCGAAGGACCAACGCATCATCACGTTCATTCCTTTTTCCGTGCACACAGAGTGGTATGGCATTCTCGGCCTCATTGGTTGGGCGTATCTGGTCACCGCCGTGGTCTTTCTAACTTTTCGGGCAAACCGCACTGCCATTCTCGGCTCCATGGTTCTGCTGATGTGTTTGTTCGGAGCCAGTAGGAAAGGACTTTTTGAGGGATTTTGGCTCAACGGAATCGTAGGTATCGGCGAAACACTCGGTTCGCTGCCGGCAATCGCGGTGTGCGGATTGTTGCTGGGAACGATGCTCGCCGCGCCCGATATGACTACGTTAAAAGCG
>Ga0265338_10006012_pt1 | contig 15593 bp, 14 predicted proteins | sample 42126metaG_FD_193579 | JGI IMG/M metagenome (GOLD analysis project Ga0265338, IMG submission 193579) | Rhizosphere microbial communities from Carex aquatilis grown in University of Washington, Seatle, WA, United States - 4-21-26 metaG | ecosystem: Host-associated > Plants > Roots > Rhizosphere... | reverse complement strand
ACCGCCGTCGCACACTTCGTCGCCACCGTCAGTGACGACAACCACGGTGTCGCAGCACAAGCAACCGAAGCACCACCACCACAAGCCACCGACGACCACGACAACGCGGCCGAAGCCTCAGAACTGCGCCGTAACCGGCAAGCCGCCGGTGCAAGGCGTCTGTGGTAAGCACGCTTCGCAGTCGTCGCTCAACAACCCCAAAGTGCCAGCTGTGGCCAAGGGCTGTGACGACGGTGGAGGTGCCTCAGGCACATGTTCTGGCCTCGGCCCAACCCCGTCTTCGCCGATCTCGATATTTACAAATGTCGGCACAGACGGTTTCCCCACAGCAGGATCCGATCCCAATCCACCGACGACGGTTCCGACCACGACTCTACCGGCCTGCGAATATCGCTCGCCCGATGGTACGTGCTCGAACCGACCCGTCACCACGGACACGACCGGCAATGCTGACACCGGTAGCACCAACACGGTGACACCGACCGCACCTAGCTCGAGCTAACCAAGCCCGCGCCAGGCGCAACCCAAGCAATGAGACCTATTCGCCCCGAGGGAGGGGAGCACAAGCTCCTCTCCCTCCACAACCTTTTCTTACAGATTGCGTTTCAATCACGACAGATCGGATGATCGGATTGAAATCCAGCCTGGAGGGAAAGCATAAAAAGTATTGACAAAAACAAACATTAGTGGTATTATTACGCACTATACGCGGTAATAACACGGTTGTACGTTCACAACTTACTTTTGCAAGCCAGTGGTTTGGCAATAATATCAAATACCTAACAACTAAGCTTTTTAACTTTCTTCGAAAGGAGAGTTTACTTATGTCAACTCGAACCAAAAAGATTCTGTTGGGCAGCCTTGTCGCTCTCGTGGTTGTGCTCGTACCAATCGGTACCCGCGCTGCCTGGGGCCCAAGTCGTCCTACCAAAGTCTACAGTGATGGTGTGGCCGGTTTCGACCATGTCGTCTTCAACTCATTTACCAACACCCCGGTGTATGGTAACGAACCTCAGTTCTTGTCTGTCAAAGATGCTGCCAACACCAGCAATGGTGGTTACAACACTCAAATGACAGTCACCCCAGGCCAAGAAGTCTGGGTACGGGCTTACGTCCACAACAACGCCGACTCAAGCCTGAACGCTTCAGGTGTCGGTATTGCCCACAACACACAACTTAAGATCACCTTGCCAACCGCCACCGCAGTCAACCTGCGCTTGAACGGTTTCATCAGCGCCAGCAATGCCAATCCTGGCACCATCGCGGCTGATTCGACCCTCGTCGGCGCCAACAACCAACCGGTTTCGTTGAGCTACGTCGCGGGCAGTGCAGAGGCTTACACCAATGCAGTACCTGCTGGCTACAAAGTGGCCGACAGCGTTGTGACCACGGGCGCCCCGATCGGTTACACCGGTCCAAACGGCGACATTCCTGGTTGCTTCCAGTACGACATGACCGTCTTGATGAAAGTCAAAGTTGGTTCGCCAGCTCTGTCTATCACCAAGCAAGTGGCCGAAGTCGGTCAACCATGGTCCAAAGACATTGTTGCCAACCAAGGCGACACGTTGAGCTACCTGCTGACTTACACCAACAACGGTACGTCAGACGAAAACAACGTCGTCGTGCATGACATCCTGCCTCTGGGCGTGACCGTCGTGCCTGGCACGGTACAGATCTTCGACAGCGGTAACCCAAATGGCAAAACTGTCTCAGACACTGGCCTGTTCACTACAGGTGGTTTGAATGCCGGTAACTATTCTGCTGGAGTCAGCGGTTACTTCAAATTCAAAGTCACCGTCGACAATACCTACAAACCAGGTACTACCGACGTGACCAACACCGCCTGTGTGAACTCGGATGAAGTCCAAGCCGAGAGCTGTGACACGGCATTGTTCCGCGTCACGGTGGCTCAGCCTCCGACAACTCCGACCACGCCAACCACCCCAACCACTCCAACCACTCCGACTACCCCCGTCTTGCCACAGACCGGTGCGACTGATGTCGCCATCGGCGGCCTGACTGGCTCAGCCGGACTTGGATACGGCGTCACTTTGCTTCGCAAGAGTAAGAAGAACCTGCGCGACGCGCTGCGCAACATCGTCAAGTAATTAGACACTAATTACCGCGGCTTTGAAAACCAAGCGCCCGAAAGCCCTCGAACATTATGTTCCGGGGGCTTTTCGGTTACTTTCCGCTATAATAGCAAGCATGAAACCGATTCTCGCCGAACTTGAACGATACCAGCGCGAAGTGGCCGACGCCACGGCGCGACTTGATATTGCGGCCGATGAGGCGAAACTAGCTTACCTGGAGACTCAGATGCAGAAGCCGGACTTCTGGCAGGATTCGACGACGGCAGAGCAGGTGAGCAGGGAAGCGGCCGATCTGCGGCGATCTATAATGCAGTGGCGCAGTTTGTCGCACGATCTGGATTCGCTGGTAGAACTTGTCGAAACGACCCCTGAGCAGGAGCAATCAGCTCTAGAGAGCGATCTGGCCGATATCCGGCACCGATTTGAGGACCTGATGCAGATCACCAAGCTGTCCGGCCCCTACGACAAACGCCCAGCCATCATGCAGATCTCGGCGGGAGTGGGTGGCACCGATGCCCAAGATTGGGCCCAGATGCTGCTGGCCATGTACACCAAATACTGTGAGCGCGAGGGTTGGCAGGCCGAGCTGGTCGACGTCAGCCACGGCGAGGAGGCCGGCATCAAGAGCGCCACGCTCGAGGTCACCGGGCCGTTTGCCTACGGCAAGCTGCGCGGCGAGAAGGGCGTCCATCGCTTGGTGCGCATCAGCCCGTTTAACGCCCAGAGCCTGCGCCAGACGTCCTTTGCGCTAGTCGACGTCGTGCCTGAGATCGAAGGAGCCGAGGCCGAAATCGACCCCAAGGACCTGCGAATTGATACGTATCGCTCTAGCGGCCACGGCGGCCAGAGCGTCAACACCACCGATTCAGCCGTCCGGATCACCCACATCCCGACCGGCATCGTCGTCGCCATCCAGAACGAACGCTCCCAGCTCAAGAACAAGACCAAGGCCATGAGCATCCTAGCGTCGAGACTAGCCGAATACGCCCGCGAGCAAGACAAAGCCGCCATCTCTGAGCTGCGCGGCCAGCTCAAATCGGCCGATTGGGGTAGCCAGATCCGCAGCTACGTGCTGCACCCGTACACCAAGGTCAAGGATTACCGCACCGGCCACGAGACCAGCGACACGGCCGGCGTGCTGGGTGGCGCGCTTGAGCCTTTCGTGGCGGCTTATCTCAACTACTCGCTGGGGAGATAATAGTGAAAGAGAAGCGGCCCAAAGTTTACGCATTTATAGACAGCCAGAACCTAAATTTGGGGGTGAAAAGTGCCGGCTGGACCTTGGATTTCCGGAAATTTCGTCTTTATCTCAAGAATAAATATGGGGTCGAAAAAACCTATTTGTTTATAGGTCAAATGGCCGGACAAGAATCACTCTACGACAGACTCCAAAATATGGGTTATCATCTCATTTTCAAACCGACTACAGAATATAAGGTGGATGGCAACGTAGTCGTGAAAGGTAACGTTGATGCTGAACTTGTCTTGTATGCTGCGGCAAAGGTAATTGATGATTACGACAAAGCTATTATTGTTACCGGCGATGGAGACTTCTATTGTTTAGTGGAGTATTTAAAAGAGCAAGATAAACTTCTCCACGTCTTGGTACCAAATGACAGATTTTCGAAACTATTACGTAAGTTTACCAAAGACATCGTTAGAATTAATCCACTGAGACAGAAACTAGAATATGTCGAAACGAAAAAGACCAGGAGTAGCGGTCGGTCGAAACCTTAGGCCTGCCTGGTCGTGGTGATGTGTAAATTATATCACCATTAATACTGAAAAGTCAAGCCTAGCTATAACCGTCATTTTTGGCACAACCACCGTATCTTTGTTACAATTGATAGGTGATTTTATTAGACCGTGTGACCGTCATGTATCCGAATAAAACGGTAGCGCTTTCGGGGATCAATTTGCATATTGCCCCGAAGGAGTTTGTGACCGTGGTGGGGGCTTCGGGTGCCGGCAAATCGACCCTCATCCGCCTCCTCATAAAAGAAGAATCGCCGACTTCCGGCAAGATCATCGTCGGTTCGGTCGATTACGACACCATCGATGAGGCCAACATCCCTTATCTGCGCCGCCGGCTCGGCGTCGTATTCCAGGATTACAAACTGCTACCCAATCTGACAGTCTACGAAAACGTCGCATTCGCGCTCGAAGTGGCCGGTGTCCGCTCTGCCGAGATCAAGCGGGCCGTGCCGAAGATCCTCCAACTAGTCGGCCTGTCCGAGAAGGCCCACAATTACCCCGACGAGATCTCCGGTGGCGAGAAGCAACGCACCGCCATCGCTCGTGCCCTGGTCCGCAACCCCAAGATCCTGATCGCCGACGAGCCGACCGGCAACCTCGATCCCAAGAACTCCTGGGACATCATCGAGCTCCTGCTCAAGATCAACAAATTTGGCACCACCGTGCTCCTAACTACCCACAACAAAGACATCGTCAACGCCCTCAAGCGCCGGGTCATCACTATCCAGCGCGGCCGCATCATCAAGGACGAGAAAGTCGGGCGGTACGTCCTATGATTACGCTCTGGCGCATCTTCAAGACCGGCTTCCGCAATCTCTTCCGCCACGCTTGGTTGAGTGCGGCCGCCACGGTCATCATGGTGGTTACCTTGGTAGTGGTGTCGTTTTTCATCTTCGCCGGCGCCTTCCTGCGCCAGCAGCTCGTGATCGTGAAGAACAAAATCGACATCACAATCTTCCTGGCCGACACCGCCACTCAGCCACAGATCCAGACGCTCCAGAACAAAATCTTGGCTCAGAGCAACACCAAGAGTGTCACCTTCGTAAGTAAGGCCGATGCACTCAAGAGCTACCAAGACTCGACCGATCCGGTCAAGCGTGCCATCGCCCAGAGTGCTGCTCAGATCGGCAATCCGCTCAATGCCAGTCTCGACGTCCGCACGGCTGACCTCAACAACATCGACTCGCTAGTCAGCTTGGTGCGCGCCGGTGAAGCTTCCAAAGTCATCCAGAGCTCGACCATCGACGACGGCAATCAGCGCAAGAAGATCATCCAAAACATTGGCAAAATCAGCTCGATCACGGCCAAAGTCGGTACCATCATCGGCATTGCCTTCCTGATCATCTCGATCATGATCATCTTCAACACCATCCGGATGGCGATCTTCACTCGGCGCGAGGAGATCGAAATCATGCAGCTGGTCGGCGCCACCAAATGGTTCATTCGCGGGCCGTTTCTAGTCGAAGGTGCGCTCTACGGCGTGATCGGCGCGACCTTGGCGTTGGTGATCATCTTCCCGCTGGTGTCGGTTATCAAACCAGCCTTCGAGAAGTACTTCGGTGCTGGCGACGTCGTCCAATTCTTCACCGACCGGACATTGCTGGTGGTGGCTTTCGAGTACGGCGTAGGTGTCTTGATAGGTATCTTGTCATCGTGGTTGGCTCTGATGCGGCATTTGAAGTTATGATGCATCAATTCAACTTGCGTTTTATCTGAAAAAGCCCTAGAATGAGAACGACTTAGTAAGAGGGTGAAAACATTCGTCTCAATATGCAAAAAATAAAAATCGCCGCTGCCGCACTTCTCCTGGCAGTCTTTTTCACGCCGATTTTAACGCCGGTGTCGACTCATGCTGATCAATTCTCAGATCAGATTACGGCACTACAAGCCCAAATTTCCCAGAATCAAGCCGCAGCCAATGCCCTTGAGGCTCAAGCCAACACGCTCAAGAACACCTTGGCTGAGATCAATGCCCAGATTGCCACTGCTCGCGCGGCGCTCAACTTGACCCAAGCCCAGATCGCTCAAACCCAAGCCCAGATCGCTCAAGCTGAGGCAGACTTGAGCAAGCAAAAAGACTTGCTGCGTGCCAATATCCAGATCATGTATCAGCAAGGCGACATCACACCGCTCGAGGTGCTGGCATCGTCGAGTAGTCTCAGCGATTTCGTCACTACTCAGGAATACCTCACTGCCATTCGCAACAAGGTCACCGCATCGCTCGAGCAGATCGAAGCGCTTGAGAAACAACTCGAGGACAAGAACAATCAACTTGCCAACCAGCAGACTCAACAGCAAGGCCAGGTCAGTGCCATCGCTGCCCAGCAAGCCGAGCAACAAAACTTACTCAACCAAACCCAAGGCCAAGAGGCAAGCTATCAAGCTCTCGTCTCGCAGAACACATCGGCTCTCAACTCCGTGGTGGCAGCTCGCGCCGCCGCTATCCGCAACGGCAATCTACGCGTCTCTGGCGGTGGTTGCGGACCTTACCCGGACAGCTGGTGCCATGCGTCCCAAGACAGTGTCGGCACCGACGGCGGCTACCCCAACCGCGAATGCACTTCATACGTGGCCTACCGCCGCGAGACCACTGGCCACGCGTTGCCCGATCATTGGGGCAATGCCGAGGACTGGTACTCCAACGTCACCACTCACACGCCGGCACCAGGTGACATTGCGGTCTGGCGCGCTTATGCTAATCCATATATCTTCAACTTCGGTCACGTCGCCTACGTCGAGAGTGTCGATAGTGGTGGGATGACGATTAGTCAGTACAATTTCGACATCGGCAATGGCCCTGGATTCTACTCGACGATGTATGTGCCGTATGGTAGCACGATGTGGGGCGGTGTCGGCTTTGTTCAATAAGCATCGTCAATCGCTGAAACACGTGAGATCCAAGTTCAAGCTTGGCAAGGCTTTGCTGTTTGTGGCCGGTGGGGTTGTCATCTTCGCGCTCGGCTTTGGCAGCAACGCTTACTTCTGGCGCTATGATTTGACCACCAGCGGTCTGATAAGTCGAAGTGGTCGACCGGATTTGACACAATTCTGGAATGTCTATGATGTGCTCCATCAGAAATACGATGGCAAGATTGACAATAATACATTGATCGAAGGTGCCATCAAGGGCGAAGCCGCTGCCCTCAATGATCCCTACACGGTCTATCTCGATGCCAACGACGCCAAGGATTTGGCCAATGAGCTCTCAGGTAGCTTGTCGGGAATCGGTGTCGAAGTCGGCATCAAAAACAACGATCTCGTAGTCATCGCGCCAATCGATGGCACGCCAGCTGCCAAGGCCGGCCTCAAGGCTGGCGACATCATTGCTGCCATCAACGGCGCCGACACCAGCTCATTCACCCTCGATCAGGCGGTCGGCAAGATTCGTGGCACTGCTGGCACAGAGGTCAAATTGACTATTGTCCGTGGCACTGCTACTTTGAACCTGACGCTGACACGAGCCAATATCACGGTCAAAAGCGTTGATTCGAGCATGGTAGCTGGTCAAGATGGCATTGGCTTGATCAGGATACGTGAGTTTGGAGACGATACCACGGCTGGCATCAAGGCGGCTGTAGCCAGCCTCAAGAGTCAGGGGGCACGCGGGGTAATCATCGATCTACGCGACAATCCTGGCGGTTATCTCCAGTCGGCGGTTGATTCAGTCAGTCAATTCATGAATAGCGGTAAAGTTGTCGAAGAGCGCGGCACAGCCGGCGACAACCAGACTTATTACGCCGAAGGTAACGCACCGCTGGCGAATGTCCCGATCGTCATCTTGGTAAATGGCGGCACCGCCTCGGCTGCCGAGATCATGTCAGGCGCTTTGCACGACAGCGGCCGCGCCACTCTCATCGGTCAGAAGACCTTCGGCAAGGGTGTCGTCCAAGAAGTCATCAATCTAGCTGGCGGCACGCAGCTCAAGGTCACTGTCGCTAAGTGGTATACGCCCAATGGCACCAACATCAGCCACGACGGGATTAATCCCGACATCAAAGTTGCCAGTGCCACCGATGCTCAATTCGTAGCCGGCGTCGATCCGCAGATGGATCAAGCTTTGGTCACCTTGAAGTCGAAACTATAGGTTAACGCTGATAAATCTTCCAGAAGTAAACACCGAGATTGACGCTTGGGATATCAGCTGTCATATTTGCACCCTTAAGCGTTAACCCCGTGTAGTAATTATCGGTTGATACAGGGATGACTGCCACATCTTGGCTGAGGATTTGACTAGCTTTTTGGAGGAGTTGAATATGCTTCTGGGCGTCGATAGTTTGATTCGCGCTTGTTAATACTTGATCGAATGTTGGGTCATCGAAGTTGGGGTTCTTACTGAAAGACTGCAACACATCTGAGGCATCCAACACAGCCGTGCCGAAGCCATAATAACTCATCTCGAGTTTGCCATCGGCCACTTGGCTATAGAAGCTATCCAGGTCTGCTATCGGGTTAAGCTTGAGGGTGACCCCGATGGCCGCTAACTCGGTTTGGGCCTCCTTGCCCAAGGCATCTTCGTCTGTGTAACTTAGCGTCAGGGTAGGGTTCTTGATACCAGACTGGGCGATCAGCGCCTTGGCTTGAGTGATGTTCTGCTTGGGCACGCTGATATCGCGGTCATAACCAGGTATACTGACTGGCACTAGTTGGTTGATAGGCGTACCCTGCTTGCCGGAGGCGGTGATCAAGGCATCGCGATTCAGCGCCAGGTTGAGAGCTTGCCGGAAAGCCAGATTTGTCAATGGAGAGCCCGCAAGTTTGGTGTTGAGTTGAAACAAACTCACGGCCGTAGCAGGTAGTTGAATCGTAGAAATGTTGGCTTGCTGTAGGCTTTTGAGGACGGAAGTTTCGCTGAAATCACTATAGATATCGAGCTTATGGTCTTTGAGCAAGGTAGCGCCCTGATTTTCGTCGGTCGGGAAGCTGAATTGCAACTCGCGGCTATAGACGTGGCCGCCCCAATAATTATCATATGCCACCAGATCAATGATGCCACTCTTCGATGGGTCAGTCCCCGGCTTGAGAGTATACGGGCCGGTGCCATTAGTCGGATCAGATTGCTTGGCGTTGTGCGAATCGATGATATCGAGTACTGCCAAACGTCCCAACAGTGTGGGGTCAGGTCCATCGGTCGTGATCTGGATTTTGTCGGGAGCAAGTATAGTGGTTGCCTTGATCGTGGAGCCGTAATCGTTGGAACTGCCGTAAGAAGTATCTTTGAAATTATCAATGCTGTATTTGACATCGGTGGCGGTCATGGTGTGACCACTGTGGAACTTCACATTTGGTCGGAGGGTGAAGATCCAGGTCGATTCATTTGGGTTTGTCCAGCTGGTAGCGAGCAACGGCACAAATTTGTTGCCACCCTGATAGCCGATCAGTCCTTCGAAGATCTGATCTTGGATTTCGATATCACCGACCGACGCAGTGGAGTTGGGATCCGGATAATAGGGGCTCACACTCCCATCGCTGATGCCGACTCGGATGAGCGAAATGTCACGCTTGGCAGATGTCGTCGCGACTGGTTTAGCTTTGTGATAGTAATGTTTGTAATAATAGTAACCACCACCCGCCGCTGCTAACACGACAAGCACTGCCACAATCCATACCCAGATTTTCTGTTTCTTCGGGGGCTTGACATTAGACGGTACTGGCGCAGGTGCTGATGGTGGTACCGTACCAGGAGTAATTGGTGCACTAGGTTGATTGGGATGAATGATATTTGGGGTGTTCGTGTTCGGATTCATGGGTGTATTAATGCCTCAAAGTAATTATGCTTCAATTATGGCACTTAATGATTGCTCTGTCGATCAAAACCCGTTATGATTATTGCAATAGGAGGGTGAGTTGTGGCCAAACCAAGTGCCAAAACGAAGTTTATTTTTATTACCGGCGGAGTAGTTTCTGGCCTCGGTAAGGGTATCACTTCGGCATCAATTGGCAATATCCTCAAGGCTCGTGGTTTCAGGGTTAGTATGCAGAAATGTGACCCTTACCTCAACACCGACTCCGGTACGCTCAATCCAGCCGAGCACGGCGAGGTCTTCGTCACCCACGACGGCGCCGAGACTGACCTCGACCTCGGTCACTATGAGCGCTTCATCGACATCCAGCTTGACCAAAGATCATCGCTGATGAGTGGTCGCGTCCTAGCCTCGGTGATCGAGAACGAACGTGCCGGCAAATACCTCGGCAAGACGGTCCAAATCATCCCGCATGTCACCGCCGAGATTCAAGACCGCCTGATCGAAGCGGGCGAGGGCAGCGATGTCCACCTCGTAGAAATTGGCGGGACGGTCGGTGATTACGAGTCGATGGCCTTCGCTGAAGCCATCCGCCAGATGAAACGTCGCCTTGGTGCTGAGAACATTCTCTACGTCCACCTCGTCTATGTGCCTTATCTCAAGACTAGCAAGGAACTCAAGACCAAGCCAGCTCAGAACTCAGTCCGCGACCTGCGCGAAGTCGGCATCCAGCCCGATGTGCTTTGTGTCCGCAGCGACCACGAGCTATCTGAGAGCGCCATCGAGAAGCTCAGTCTCTATTGTGATGTCGATGCTCGCGCGGTGGTACCGCTCATGACGCTACCGACCGTCTACACCGTGCCGCTAGTGATGGAAGAATACGGTCTCGGTGATTACATCACTGAGCGGTTGTTCTTGCCGAAGAAGACACCAAACTTCACAAACTGGCAGGCACTTGTACGCAAGATCGAAGCACCCAAGCCGACCGTCACCGTTGGTATTGTCGCCAAATACCTGGCCAACGAAGACACTTATACTAGCGTGGTTGAAGCCGTCAAAGCAGCTGGTTGGCACCACGGGGTCGATGCCAAGATCAGTTGGATCGATGCTGAGAAAATAGAGGAGGCGAGTGGCAGCCAGCCAGATACCAAAGGGGCTGAGCAACTGCGCGCCGTCGATGGCTTGATTGTGCCGGGTGGCTTCGGGAGTCGCGGCACCGAGGGCAAAATTAAAGCTGCTCAATACGCTCGTCTCGAGGAGGTACCGTATCTAGGATTGTGCTTGGGCTTGCACATCGCGGTGATCGAGTTTGCCCGCAACGTGGCTGGCCTCAGGGCTGCCAACTCGATCGAGCTGGATCCGAAGACGCCGCATCCGGTGATTGATCTGATGCCCGATCAGCGCGATGTCAAACTGGGCGGCAGCATGCGTCTCGGTGATTATCCGACTCGGCTGGGCCGAAAGACGCACAGTTATACCGCTTATGGCAGCGACAACATCACCGAACGTCACCGTCACCGCTACGAATTCAATAACACCTATCGCGAGCAACTCCGCAAGGCTGGTCTCGTCATCGCCGGTACCTCCCCGAATCGCCGTCTTGTCGAGATCATTGAGCTACCGAACCATCCATTCTTCGTGGCCAGTCAATTTCATCCCGAGTTTCTGTCGCGCCCCAATCGACCGCACCCGCTGTTTCGTGATTTCATCGGTGCGGTGGTGAGATCCAAAGTCGATACACTTTCTGATACCAACCAAAAAGCCGCCATTACGGCGACTTGATTAGGTTCGAGAAATAAGTGTTATCTGACCGAAATCAACATTTGCTTGCGTCGACGGCCGGTGTACTGGATTTTGACGCGCTCTTTGAACTCGACGACACCGTCTTGCGTGGCGAAGACGCTATGATCGCGGGCGATTTTGGTGCCTTCAGCACTGCCGAAGCGAGTGCCTTTTTGGCGCACGATGATCGAGCCGGCCGTGACTGTTTGGCCACCAAAAACCTTGACGCCAAGTCGCTTCGACTCAGAATCTCGCCCTAATCTTGTGCTACCGCCGGCTTTCTTGTGTGCCATGTCCTTGTCTTACCTTCGATTATTTCTTGTTGTTTCTATTGTTTCTGATTAGTGCCAGTATTTGGCGGCCGACCCGTTGCTGCTCTCGTCGATAGATGAGGGGCAGCTCGATTTGACCGCTGAAAACCATACTATTGTACCCGAAATCGCCGATTCGGTCAAGTATTGGCAGGGTTTCAATCTGATTTTGGTTTTGATGCTGCCAAGCCGGCAGACAGAGCACGACGCATTGACCTGTCGACTGCTGGGCGGCGATGTTGGTGAAGAAGTCCTCGTAGAGCTTGGTCAGCTCGGCCTTCTGAGTCGAGGAAGGAAATGAGTCGACCGGCCCAAGATAGCCCTCGCTGACGATGACGCTGGACGGCGAATCAGGCAATTTGATCTGGCGAGCGTCGGCAACCGCGAGCTTACTGACGGGCAGATTCGGCCGTTTACTCGCCAGCCAATCGAGATTCTGCCGGCTATACTCAATCATCTTGGCCTCAATATCACTACCATAGACCGGATGACCCCAGAGCAGCGCCTCGGCCAAGACCACACCGGTACCACAAAATGGATCAACGACGAGATCGTTTTGCTTCGGAGAGGCGAGGTTGAGCATGATTTGGGCTAACTTGGGCGGTAGCATGCCGACCCGGGCATCGCGGCAGGGCCGACCATAATCGCGTCCACTATACCAGTCGATGTCTTGGATCTCGGTGATGCGCGCGAGGATGATCTCGGACTGATTGAGGGCGATGACGAAGTGAAAGCCTTTAGCGAGCAGGTGATTGAACTTCATCTGAGCGGCTGACAGGGAAGTGGTTTTCGGCAGCACGAAGCGGCTACTGAGATCGGCTTGCTTGAGGATCTTCTTGATAGTCAAGCCGGCGCGGGTGAGGGTGTCGGCGTCAACTTTCGGATCCCCGTAGATACTCAGGCCGAAGGTGATTTTGCCAGACGCTGGCGGCCGCTGCCGCAAGTACTCGCTGATCTGTTGCTCGGCCCGGACGAGAATTTGGTCCGGCCGCGCCTGCCGGACCAGCACCTCGCCAAGCGCCACAATGCCGCCGAAGCGGTCGATGCCGCGATCGGTCGTCAGCAGCGAAATCGCGTCGCTGAAATGCTCGAAGTCTGCTCCCGCGCCGCCGGCCTCAGCCCCCGCGTCACGACAAACTGACTCGACCTCTGCTCGCGAGATATCGCGCTCGCGGCCGATGATAGCTAGCTTCATTTTGGTGTCAGACATCCTTCTATTATAGCTTACGCTACCAATTACGATATAATTCGAATTAACATAGCATATAACCTTGCTGTAGCCCAAACCACCCGATAGTTGGTACAATAAGAGCTATGAAACTCAATCTCCGGCGCGCGCTTTTCTTCCTGATCGTGCTGATCCTCGGCTTCGTCTTCATCTCGCATCTTGGGCAGTTCAAGAGCTTCCTACACACCCTGCATCACGCCAATCTCTGGATCCTAGCCACCATCATCATCGCTCGCTACATTTATTATTGGTCAAACGCGCGCTATTTCATGGTGACCTTCGGCTTCTTCGACGGCAAGATCGCCTTCCGGCGCGCCCTCGAGGCTACTTTCGTCTACAATTTCCTCAACAACATTTTGCCGACCGGTGGCGCCAGCGGCATATCCTATATCGCTCACGAGTTCCGTGACGACGTCAAATCCTCGGTCGCCTCGGCCGTCCAAATCGCCTGGTACGCCTTCACCTATGTGGCCTACTTCGCGTTGCTCGCTGTCGGCCTGTTCGCGTTGTCGCTGTCGCATACCCTTGGCCGTATCAGCTTCAAGGCCATCCTCATCACCGCCATCGTGGTGGTAGGTTTCACTGTCACGATCGCTATCTTGGCGATCAATTTCGAGCGTGCCAAGCGAGTCATCTGGTTGCTGCTTCATCCGGTCAATTGGGTGCTACACAAACTTCATCGCAAGACAATTTCTCGGCAGAAGCTCGACCAGTTCTTGCAGGAATTCTACGACAGCTTCGGCTTGTTACTACGTGCCCGGGTGGGTTTGTGGCAACCGTTTTGGTACTGTTTTGTGACCGTCACCATGGAGATCGTGTCGATATACATCATCTTCTTGTCGCTGGGTCACGTCGTCAATCCGGGTATTGTCATTGTGGCTTATGGGCTGGCGATTTTGTCCTCGACCATCGGCATTTTCACTGGCGGTGTCGGTGTCTACGAGGCTATCATGACAGCGACTTTCGTGGCGCTGGGCGAGCCATTTAGCACAGCCTTCGCAGTGGTGATTATCTACCGGGTGATTTCGTTTTGGCTGTTTATCCCGGTCGGCTTGCATTTCTACCGGCGGCGGAGTTTCGATCGCAAGGAAGAAGCGGCCGCCAATGCCTGAAGACTTAAATCACATACCGGAAGTGCCTGCACCAGAGACCATGACCGTCAGCGGCTTCCTGGCGGTGATCAATCAGACGCTCGATTTCGCCTACCCACAGGTAGTGATCGAAGGGGAAGTGGCCAGTTTCAAGATCAACCAAGGCAAATGGGTGTTCTTCGATCTCAAAGATTCGGAGTCGACGGTCGGCTGCTTCCTGTCGGTCTACCAGCTCAAAGTGGCGCTTGAAGACGGCATGCTCATCCGGGTGACGGCGCGGCCAAACATTACCAAGTGGGGCAAATTCAGCCTGACGGTAACTGCTATCGAGCTGGCAGGCGAGGGCGCGGTGCGCAAGGCCTTCGAGCTGCTAAAAGCGCGGTTTGAGGCCGAGGGGCTGTTCGCGCCGGAACGCAAGCGGCCGCTGCCGGACTTCCCGCGCCGAATCACACTGATCACCTCGGCGCAAGCAGCGGCCTACAATGATTTCCTCAAGATCATCGAGGGGAGGTGGCCGTATTTGACCATCAATCATATCCAGGTGCAAGTCCAAGGGGTGAGCGCGCCAGAGCAGATTGTGGCTGCCCTGAACACGGCCAATGTGTCGCCAGCTAAACCTGACATCATCGTGATGATTCGCGGTGGCGGTAGTGCCGAGGATCTGCAGGCCTTCAATCACGAGGACGTCGTCCGGGCTGTCTTTGGCTCGCGGGTGCCTACACTGGTGGCTATCGGGCACGAGGATGATGTCACCTTGGCTGAGCTGGTGGCCGATGTCCGTGGCGCCACACCGACCGACGCGGCTCGCTTGGTGGTGCCGGATCGAGCCGACATCGCTGGCCAAATCCAGCATCAGCAGGCACGCATCAGCACAGCGATTTCGCATCAGATTGCCGCCCAGACGAGCAAAATTAATCATCTCTACTCGGCCTTCGCCAGCCAGTTGCGCGATGTCGAGCAGCTGACTGGCGGCCTGCGAGCACGACTGAGCCTGTCGGCAGAGCAGCTGACGCGCCAGGCTTGGCAGCGGTTGGAGAATTGCCAGCACCTGCTGGCCAGCCTCAACCCAACCGCCATTCTGGCCCGCGGCTACAGCATTGCTACCGTCCGCGGCCGGGTTATCAAAGACGCTGCCCAGGTACAACCCAGCGATCTAATTATGCTACAATTGTCTCACGGAAGCCTCAATTTACAGCAGAAAGTAGACCAAGATGACGACATCAGACAAAAACTCTTCTAGGGACACCAAGGCAGACGCTAAGTCAGGCGATGACTTCGACTTCGGTGCCAGCATGGCCGAGCTCGAGCAGATCGTGACGGCGCTCGAGGGTGGCGAGCTCGAGCTTGACGCCGCCATACGTCAGTTCGAACGCGGCGCCGGTCTGGCCGAATACTTGCAGAAATATCTGGCCAAGACTCAGCTCAAAGTCCAGAGCATCAAGGCTCAGCTCGACAAATCAGAATCCAATTCTGATTCTGAATAAGCTTGACCTAATTGTGCGTTAGTTGCACAATAGCAGCTATGACAAGCATTAATTACTTCGCGATCCTATTGCGGCAGAAGGCCAACCTGCGCAGCCTGACCGAAGCCG
>Ga0265338_10006011_pt1 | contig 15594 bp, 12 predicted proteins | sample 42126metaG_FD_193579 | JGI IMG/M metagenome (GOLD analysis project Ga0265338, IMG submission 193579) | Rhizosphere microbial communities from Carex aquatilis grown in University of Washington, Seatle, WA, United States - 4-21-26 metaG | ecosystem: Host-associated > Plants > Roots > Rhizosphere... | reverse complement strand
TCGGTCGACGCCTTGAGCGCCGCCTCCGCCGCCTTGGACAAGGAAGTCGGTTCGTTGCCGCAAGAGCGGCAACGCCTGGCGGAGCTGCACCAGGCCATCACACAAAAACTGACCGCGATGGCCGATACCGTGGCGGATTTCTCCGCCAAGCGTAGGCCCGAGATATCGGCTCAATTGCGGGGCGGGTCCGGCGAAAGCCGCACCGATGAGATTCGCGCGCGCTTGAACGAGATGGCGGACCATCAGATCGCCGCTTATCGCGACATGGTTAGTGAGCAAGCTCGCGCCGAGGCAAGCGCGCAGAACCGCTCGCGGCTGATTTTCGCCTTTTCGTGCCTGACCAACCTGGGCTTGCTGTTCATCTTCGCGATGCTGGTACGGCGCACCCGGAGCAAACACGCGCGAGCCGAGCAGCAGGCGTTGGAACAGAGCGAAGGCCTGGTTAGCTTGCTCACCGAGGCGGCGCGGCGCAACAAGCAAATTTTCGAACTCACCGAACTGAGTCAATACCTGCAATCGAGCGCCGATCTCGACGAGGCGACGCGACTGCTGAGTATCTATCTGCCGGTGATCCTGGAGGCCGGCGATGGCGCGGTCTATTTAATAACCGATACGCGGACCCAATTGCAGCTTGCGGGATCATGGGGCAACGCGCGATACCGCCGGACCCTGGCGCTGGACGAGTGCTGGGCGCTACGCAAGGGCTATATGCATCGTCAGCCTCGCGAGCGCGGGCCGCAGTCGTGCCGTCATCTGGAGGAGTATGGCGCGACGCCGGGCGCCATTTGCGTCCCGCTCGCCTCCCAGGGCGAACAGCTAGGCTTGTTGTTCATGCACCGCGACAATACGCATCAGGAAATGGAACTCAACGACCGCTATTTGCACGCGGCGGTCGAGCAAATTTCGCTGGCCATCGGCAATTTGAAGCTGCGCGAGAGTTTGCGGCAACAGTCTATCCATGACGCGCTGACAGGGCTTTATAACCGGCGCTTTCTGGAGGAGTCGCTGCAACGCGAGGTTGCGCGTTTCGAGCGCCAACGCATGGACGATCCGAACGCGTCGCTGGCGCTGCTGATGCTCGATGTCGATCACTTCAAGCTGTTCAACGACCGCTTCGGCCATCAAACCGGCGATCTGGTGCTCAAGGAGGTCGCCCGCGTGTTGCGCGAACGCGTCCGCGAGAGCGATTTGGTGGCACGTTTCGGCGGCGAGGAATTTTCGGTGGTGCTGCCCGATATCGATCGCGCGGGCGCCGTGGCGCTTGCGGAGCAATTGCGGCATGCGGTCGAGCATATCAGCCTGAGCACCGGCACTAACGAGGTCGCGTCAGTGTCGATATCGATCGGGGTCACTGTGTTGACCCAGCCGTGCGTATCGTCGCCGGCCGACCTCTTGCGTGCGGCCGACCGGGCGTTGTATGAGGCCAAACGCCGTGGCCGCAACCAGGTCAGCATCGCGGGACGACTTCCCGACGGGCTGGAGCTTCCGTTCGCCGCAACCGCCGCGATAGGCGTGCAATCCGCGTCGGAGCGCGAGACGGTTGCGCGCGATTGGTCGCGAGATTGATCTTGCAAAGCGGCGATCGCCGACCCGTCACTCATCCTCCGCACTCATAGTTTGGCCTCGCTCAGCGGCACCGGCTATCGGTGACGGCCATCAGCGTCATGCGTCGCGGCAGTCGTCGGCGTCACTGAGCAGCTTCGCTCATCAACCCCACGCGTGGATGTCGCTTAATGCGTGTATACGCCGATACTCCCCGGCCGGCCGGCGAGCGACCATGGGGAGCCAAAAATTCTTATCAAAATAAATCAGTACGATTGGGGCCGAGCCATGTTCCTACACCTGTCGATTCGGGCCAAACTCTGGCTCACGATGTTTTTTCTTAGCGGCCTGCTCATTGCCGGCGGCGTGATCGGCATTGTCGGATTGCGCTCTGCCAATCAGTCGCTGGCCGATGCCTACTCGACGGAAATCACGGCGGTGCAGACCATTGGCATGTCGGTAATCCATATGGAGCATGCGCGCGCAATTCTGGACAAGGCGATGATGAGCCCCGATCAGAGCGCTGCGGCCGCGATAATCGCGCGCACGAAGCTATTCCTCAACGAGGCTGACGCAACCTGGAAAACCTATCTTGCGTTGCCGGCCCAGCCGGATGAAAAGGCTCTGGCGGATCTCGTGGTGGCCAGGCATGACCAGTTTGTGCACGCGGGGTTCGAAAAGCTGTTCACCGCCATCGTCGCGGGCGACCATGACACCATCAACGATGTGGCGCTCACCAAGATGGCCGGTCTGATGGACCAGTACGTAACTGCCAGCAACGCATTGCTCGATTTCAAGAAGCACTATATGGCGTCGCAATTCGCCGCCGCGCAAGTTCGCTATCACGAGATCATCGGGATCGCTACGGCGGGAATTATCGCGGGTGTCTTGTGCGCCATGTTGTGCGGGCATTTCTTGCAGCGCTCGATTTCAAGGCCGATCGGCGTTGCGATGACGCATTTCAAGGCGATCGCCAGCGGCGACCTGTCGGGCACGATAGAAATTCGTTCGCGTGATGAAATGGGTCAATTGTTGAGCGGTCTGACTGAAATGCAACAACAGCTATCGGGCACCGTGACCACGGTTCGCTCCAGCAGTGAGTCGATCGCCTCGGCTGCGCGCGAGATCGCTGCGGGCAATCAGGATCTGTCGGCACGCACCGAAGCGCAAGCGTCCTCGCTCGAGCGTACCGCCGCGAATATGGACACTTTGACGATTACCGTCAAACAAAACGCCGGCAATGTGCAGAACGCGCGCAGCTTGACCGACAGTGCGGCATCGATCGCGCAGCGCGGCAGCGAAGTGGTGACGCAGGTTGTCGCGACCATGGACCGGATCAAGGCGAGTTCGACCAAAATCGAAGAAATCACCTCGGTGATCGACGGCATTGCGTTCCAGACGAATATTCTGGCGCTCAATGCGGCCGTGGAGGCTGCGCGGGCGGGTGAGCAGGGACGTGGCTTTGCGGTGGTAGCCAGCGAGGTGCGCAGTCTGGCCCAGCGATCGGCTGCTGCCGCCAAGGAAATCAAAGGTCTGATCGGCAGTTCGGTGGTAGCGGTCAACGACGGTGCCGGACTGGTGGCCAGCGCCGGCAAGACGATGAGCGAGGTCTCGCAAGCCGTGAAGCGGGTGGCCGATGTGATGGAAGAAGTTGCCGTCGCGTCCGCCGAGCAGACGGATGGGATCGAGCAGGTCAACCGCGCGGTGGCGCAGATGGATGACGTGACGCAGCAAAATGCAGCGCTGGTCGAACAGGCCGCCGCCGCGGCTTCCTCGTTGCAGGAGCAGGCGGCGCGCATGGAGGAATTGGCGGCCAGTTTCAAGCTCAAGCCGGATTTGATCGCGAGCGATGCCCGCTATGCCGACGCCGCCGGCAGCGCGGAGGCGCTTCGCCAGCGGTCGTCACAGCGTTTGCACGCGTTCGTTTGAGCGGCTTGTTTGCGTTGCTTGCTTGAAAAGCTTCAATCGCTGGGATCGCTTCGAGCACCGGCCACCCGGCTCGTGCCCCCGGCGACGACCTCCACCCCGCTGCGGCGGGGTTTATTTTGATGTTGCGCCGGCATCGGTAAGATAGCGGACATGCGCTTGCGCTCCGCAGTCATCGCCCGAATGGAAAAATAGCGTTGCTGGAGCGCGCGCCACGCCGATCTGGTCGTGCAGCACTGTAAAATAGAGAAAATCCTTAACCAAACCCTATGTCGCTCAAAAAATCGCCATTCTTCGAAATTCGCAGCGGTTCCGTCGATACCCTTCTGTGCGTTGTCAAAACTACCGACCTTGCCGCGCTGCGAGACGAACTGATCCGGCGCTTTGAAGCGACCCCCGAATTTTTCGCCAACGATGTCGTCGTGATCGATGTGCGCCGGCTCGAAGCCGACGAGCAGATCGCGCTCGACGAGCTTGCGGCCCTGCTCAGTGGCGTACGCCTGCGCCCCATGGGTGTGGTTGCCAACCCTGCGCAACACGGCTGGGTGCAAGCCAGTGGCTTGTCGCTGCTGGACGCGCGCGACAAGCGCAGCGCCGCGCGTGCCAGCGCCGATCATGCTGCCGACAGTGCGGATAGCGTCCAAGCCGCACCCGCGAGTACCGGCGGCGCTCAAAGCATGCCGAGCCAGGGGCCCGCAGTCGAACCCGCCGCCCGGGCCGTGCCGGCCGTCCAGCCGACGATGGTGATCGATCGTCCGCTGCGCTCTGGGCAGCAAATCTACGCGCCTGGGGATCTGGTCGTGCTGGGCTTGGTCAGCAACGGCGCCGAGGTGATCGCAGCAGGCAATATCCATATCTATGCGCCCCTGCGCGGGCGAGCGCTGGCAGGTGTGCATGGCAACCATGAGGCGCGTATTTTCTGCACTTGTCTGGAGCCCGAGCTGATTTCCATCGCCGGGATTTATCGCACCACAGAAAATCCGCTTGCGCCTGAGTTGCTGGGCAAACCCGTGCAGATCAGTCTGGATCAGGAGAAATTGATTTTCGAACCGCTGAAACTGACCTGAACGCAACTACACCGCCGGTAAGCGGTCTAGGGTCTTTTACAGCAGACATTCATAAAAATTCATACGCAAGGTAAAAACGCATGGCAAAAATTATTGTGGTGACCTCGGGCAAGGGTGGCGTCGGCAAGACCACCACCAGCGCGAGTTTCGCATCCGGGCTAGCGTTGCGGGGTCATAAGACGGCGGTGATCGATTTCGACGTGGGTTTGCGTAATCTCGATCTGATCATGGGCTGCGAGCGGCGTGTGGTGTATGACTTAATCAACGTGATCCAAGGCGAAGCCAAGCTGAATCAGGCACTGATCAAAGATAAAAAGTGCGAAAACCTTTACATCGTGCCGGCCTCGCAAACGCGCGATAAAGACGCGCTGACGCAGGATGGCGTCGAGAAGGTCATCAACGACCTGATCGCCATGGACTTCGAATATATCGTCTGCGACTCGCCTGCCGGGATCGAATCCGGCGCATTGCTGGCGATGCATTTCGCCGATGAAGCGCTGATCGTGACCAACCCCGAAGTGTCGTCGGTGCGCGATTCGGACCGCATCCTGGGGATCTTGTCTTCGAAGACCAAGCGCGCCATCGAAGGGCGCGACCCGGTGCGTGAGCATTTGCTGATTACGCGCTACAACCCCAAGCGGGTCAACGATGGAGAAATGCTGTCGATCGACGATATACAGGAAATCCTGCGCATATCGCTGATCGGCGTGGTACCCGAGTCGGAATCGGTCCTGCATGCATCGAACCAGGGCATCCCAGCCATTCATCTTGACGACAGCGATGTCGCGCAGGCCTATCAAGATGTGGTGGCTCGTTTTCTTGGCGAAGACAAACCCCTGCGCTTTACCGACTATCAGAAGCCGGGGCTGCTGCAGCGTTTGTTCGGCAATAAGTGAGAGGCCGGCATGTCTATCCTTTCGTTTTTGCTGGGTGAAAAGAAGAAGTCCGCTTCGGTTGCGAAGGAGCGCTTGCAACTCATCATTGCACATGAGCGCGCCGGTGCGGCACCGGCGGATTATCTTCCGGCACTGCAGCGCGAGCTGGTCGCGGTGATTTCCAAGTACGTGAGGATTTCCGACGACGATATCAAGGTCAGCCTTGAGCGTCAGGATAATCTCGAAGTACTGGAAGTCAAGATCGAGATTCCGCAAGCCTGAGCCAGCGGTAAAAGGGCACGCGATTTCCGCGTGGTTCCTTCTTCGTGTAATTTGGTAAGCAATGCGAAGTTATACTGGATGGCGTTCACAGATGGCTTGCGGCTGGGGCGGGATTAGACGAGCCTGCGCCCTGCAGGGTTAATTTATTTTCGCGGGCGCGTCAATGCCCTCCCCGTGAACGGGTACCCTTTAGCAATTTCGGGCCGTGACGGTTGTCAGTGTGCCTTATTTTACCAACGAGGAATCAGATGATTTCTAGGTAACGCTTCAATTCCCAATCAGTCACCGCCGACTGATACTGTTCCCATTCCCAACGACGTGTTGCTGAAAAGTGCTGCACGAAGCGTTCTCCCAGCCAATCGCATGCCATAGCGGACTCGGCGAAACGTTTGGTTGCCTCGTCGAGAGTCCGCGGGTTACGCTGGCTTTGGCCATGATCCACGTCATTGATCGTCAGCCCCTGTTCAATGCCTGCCATGCCGGCAGCGATGCAGGCCGCTATCGACAAGTATGGATTCGCGTCAGACCCGGGACAGCGTGTTTCGAGCCGTGTTGAGTGTCTGCCTCCGGGGATGACTCTGAGACTGGCGGTTCGATTGTCGACACCCCAGTCTGCATTAAGAGGTGCCCAAAAGCCATCGACGAGTCGCTTGTAGCTGTTGATGTTTGGCCAGAATAGGGGGCCGAACTCACCCGCGTATTTGAGTTGTCCCGCAACGTAGCTCTCCAGTAATCGACTCGTTCCGTGAGGGCGAGATTCGTCGAAAAAGAGGTTGCTATTGCCGTCTGTAAGGCTTTGATGTACGTGGCCGGAGCAGCCCGGCAGCAGAGGATTCCATTTCGCGATGAACGAAGGCATGATCCCGAAGCGATGGCCGATTTCTTTGGTAGCGGCCTTGAACAGGACTGCATGATCTGCCGCACGCAGTGCCGTTGTGTAGGCCAGCGCAACCTCATATACGCCGGGGCCGGTCTCCGTGTGAAGCCCTTCCACGGGGATGCCGTATGTTCGCAAATCGTCCAGCAAAGTACGAACGAATGCCCCGTTTGTATTGGTGCGGAGCAGAGAGTAGCCGAACATTCCGGGAGTAATGGGTTCCGGAGCGACGCCATTCTTACCATTCCAAGATTTCGGAGATTCGGCGAAGTTGTACCACTCAAACTCTACCCCGCAGAGGATCTCATAGCCTCGATCCCGGGCGCGAGATAGCACGCGTTTGAGTACTTGACGCGGGCATAGCGAATGGGGTGTACCGTCCTTCTCAACAAATTCGCCAAGCACGAATGGAATGTTGTTATCCCATGGGACATGTCGAAACGATGACCAATCGAGACGCACGCCGACGTCGGGAAACCCCGTGTGCCAGCCGGTTTGCTCAGTGTTGGTAATTGGTGTATCGCACACATCCCAACCGAGGACGACATTGCAAAAGCCTAAGCTCGCACGCGCGCTACTCAGCGCCTTGGCTTTACTCAAGTATTTGCCGCGCAATACCCCGTCAAGGTCTGTGATCGCAACTTTGACGAAAGGTGAGCTGTCATCGTGAAGCGCTTGCCAAGGTTCCGTTTCGCCTGTCACGTTGCCGACAGCATCGTTGTAAGCCATATCTAGTCCACCTCACAATCGAGTTGTTCGGCGCAGTACTGCTTTGCGAAAATGTCGAGCATCTGCTTGTCGTTGTTTGGCATGACGACGGCGTGTGCTCTCTCGCCCTGACAGGCCAACTGCCATTCCTTTACCAGTGATTCGGAGGGGCGCGGGAAGACCACCGTGTTGGAATAAATATTGTGTGTGGCTGGGACACCGTTTGAGCGCAAGATAGCAGTCAGGCCCTCGGCGTTTTCGATGCAATCTTTGATCGTTTTCGGCCAATATGACGTGTGCTTTGCGATTAGCGCGTCATACAGCGCGATGACGGCCAAGCCACTGCGGGAACCGCTCAACGTGGAATCCACGGAGTTAAGGTATTCAATTTTTTTCGCGAAGCGCGCCATATGCTCTCGCTTCGTGACGACTACTCCGCATGGAATTGGGCTTCCAGGCATTTTGTGGCCGGACGCGGAAACGCTGTCGTAGACTGCTCCGCTGATGGCATATGGTGCAGAGACTTTCTCGATGAAGGGCAGAATCATGCCACCGAGCGCCCCATCGCCGTGTAGGTAGATGCGCTCTCTCGCAATACCGCAGCTTGCGGCTATGTCGAGCATCATGGCTGCCGAATCATAAGCTCCCGTAAAAGTACTAGAAATGTTCGAGACCATAATCAGGGATTTCGCACCACTGCGCTCAAGCGCTTCCAGGAGGGCGTTGTAGTCAACCTCGCCGCTGGGCTGCGTCGCAACTCGGATTGATGGCAAGCTATATGCTATCGCTGCCTTGGGCACCGAGTAGTGGGCCGCTTCGGAATAGACAAGATGCCCCTTTGGTTGCGAGCACTTGCCGTAGAGGATGCCGGCCAGATTGCCTTCTGTCCCGCTTGAGGTCACATAACCCCAGTCGTCGCTGAATTGCCACAACTTTAAAAAGAAGTCGATGACATCCTGTTCGTACTCTCGACTGTCGCTCGCGTAATTCGAGGCGATATACGGATCGCCAAGGTTATTGATGAGCAATCCGAGTGCGTCTACCATTGAGCGCATGTCAAAGCGCAGGTTGTACGGATAGCCTAGATGCTTTGCGTGCAGTTTCTTGAGTTGTTCGAAATAAAGTTGATAGCTCACACAGATCCCCTTGTGAAACTATCTTCTTTGGCGCTGCTTTTCAACATGACGCACGCTGTTTCCTGTATTGCCCGGATATCGGAATCAAGGTGTCGCGGATCGTTGGAGGTCAGGGAGCAAGTCAGCAAGCTATCGGCGCTATAGCGTGTCGGTGCGACCATGTCCCCCTTGACGTAGTGATAGTTGACTCGCCGGAGCGATTTTCGCGCAGTTCCTTCAAGGCCTTTATACCCTGCCACCACGCCCGCCGCCTCCGAAAGCAGGAGAAGAGAGGCACCGTAACGTGGCGCATTCAATGGTTCTCCGACGGCAGTTGGCATGCCGAGCTGAATGCGAACATGCTCTTCCACAAGGTGGACACCGAACGTGTCATAAATGGCGTCGGCTACGCCACCACCCACCGGGCGAATGGCAACTTCTCCGAAAGTGAGGCTGCGATCATCATGAAAGAATTCAAAGTGAAATACGCCGTCGCGTGAGCCGAATGCCTGGAGAACCACCAGTAGCTGCCGCTTTGCTTCGTCGTGAAGCGACGTGTTTGCATTGCTAAATCGGGTTCCCGCCCAGCGACGCCCAATGAAGTCCAGAGGTGGCACTTCGTATTTGCCCAGTGAGGAGAACAAGATTTCGCCGCTGCGCACCACAGCATCGAGATGATAGACGTCTCCCGTAACGAATGCTTCAACCAAGTACCCGGAGCGCTGTTGCGACGATGTCTGCAGGAACGTGTCCACGTCCAAGGAGGATTGGAGTACGGTTGTGTCTTGTGATCCATACCCGTCGCGTGGTTTGGCGACCAACTTCTTGTAGCGCAGGAATAGGTCGCGCACACTCTTATCATCCGCACCTTCGCAGTACGCTGGCAAGCTGATGCCGCTGTTTCGTAATGCGACTTTCATGGCGATTTTGTCGCGAAATAACGTCGTGGTGGCCGTATCGAGACCGGGGAATCCGAGGGTGTTTCTGGCAGACACAACCGGCGTCAGATCTTGCTCGGAAATGGTTAGCACCTGCGTAACATGATGGCGTGTCATCAGAGTGCGGATCAGATCAGTCAGATAATTATTGCATTGCCTAAGCTCGATGAGATGCAGTTCGGCACAGACTCCCTGAGGAGGGAGCGGCGAGGTTCTGACCGAGTTGACGAAGATCAACTGATGGCCGCGCAGAGGCTCGATTATCGAGCCGTCTTTTAGCAGCATGTCAAAACCTACACGCGAAACAACCACGATGGCATCGCGCTCGTCATCTTTCATGTTTTCTTCCCCTCATCTCATATGTTAAGAACAAGGCAGCTACCACTGCGCTGCAAAACCACACAGCCACGAGACCGTCGCGCTTCAATAAGAATGCGTTTAGCCAATTCATCAACGATAGGGACAGGGCTCCAACCAGGGCTACCATCCCGAACGCCGTACCAGCGGAGCGGGGGTTCACGTGCCGGGTGGTGAGGTGGTCCACCCGATTGGTAAGAACAACCTCACCCAGTGTGAAGAAGACCATCGCGACGATGACCAGCAAGACACCTGCATAAGTGTGTTGTCGGAAGAATTCGGATCCCTCGGTGGTCGCTACAGCACATAGTAAAAAGAACGCCAAAAACGAACCGAATCCGAGCCATGAGGGAACCCGGTGAACAGCGGCCGCCAGAAAGACCTGGACCAACAACACGACTCCTGTGTTCACGATGAACGCGAGCGCAACGTACTCGTTTCCTAAGTGTCCTTCGAAAAAGACAGGTATGAGGAACTCGAAATGAGAGTACGCGGCGAAAAATCCGAACTGAAGTACCAGGACGTGGAGGAAAAGAAGTGACCGCAAGTCTGACCATTGGAACGCAGCGTGCTGTTCAGGCTGGCAGGGCGCTTCCTCGCGAAAGAGCGTGAGGAGTGCCGCGTTTGCCACGTAGACAAATACGATTATTTGACAGGCAATGACAAAGTGATGCGCCACCAATATCAGCCCCAACAATGGGCCGAGCGCCGCTCCCAAGTTCAGGAAAGCATTTCTCAGACCAATGACGCGAGCAAGTAGTGTCGGTAGCGCGCGATATCGGGTGTAGAGCAATTTGCGCAACGCGGGATGGTAAATAGCCGCACCAAGTCCATTGAGCAACGCGGACGTCAACAACATGGGGCGCGAAGGTGCCGAGAGGAGTAGCGCAAAAGACGCTGAGCGAATCACTACGCCGGCGATGGCCACCAATTTGGCTCCGTAGGAATCAGCAAGCATGCCGCCGGCCAAGGAAAGCGCACGTTGCCCGATAACCTTGACGGAAATTAAGAGTGCGGAAAATGTCAGCCCGTACCCTAACGTTTTCGCGACATAGATGGCGAAAAACGGGGTAATAATCGAACTGCCCAGACTGAACAGCAAAACGCTGCCCAAATGTGCAATGGCTGACGGCTCCTGGAGTATTGGCGCATCACTGCGCGGGAGCGCGGTATGCGCAGTGCGCGGACGCGCACTCGAGCTCATTGCGGGCTCCCGTCGACATAGACCGGCGCCATATAGCCATCTTCCGAATAGTGCACGACCTTCTGTGCCGATTGCGTCGCTCGAACACTCATACCCGCGCACGCCGAGTTGATTGCGAACAGACCAAATATCAGGTTGACCTCTTTGCTGACGTAACCCTCGCGCATGGACCAACCGGTCACGCGGCATGGCTGTGGGTGGATTCGTTCCTGCAATACATGCGCGACGCTGCTGGTTGCTAGATGGCCAATTCGTTCGGCCCACGCTGTTGCGGAAAAGTCCTGGCCAAAAATGACACCCATGCCGCCTTGTCCATCCACCGGTTTTGCCACCAATGTTTCCTGATTTTCCAAACCAAAGGCAATGTTTTGTTTCGACAGCTGCCGCGTTGGCGGGATGTATTGGTGGATATCGCTTAATTCGTCGGCAGAGTAGTGTGCCGCGTACGCCGGATCCGATAGAAGTGCCAGCACCGCCTTGTTGCCATATAAGCGTGAGTCCAATGGCATACCCATGCCTACCTGTTCCTCGCGAACACTGCGTAGTAGCGGTTCATATAGGTACGGCTGCTTGCGAATATCGCTTACGCCGAATAAGCGATAGACGTAATTCACACGCTGACCTCGAAGAAAGACACCGTTCGACGCGATTTGAAGGTCGGCGATGGTGCAAGCGCTTGCCTGGGCGCGGCCGGTGTCGCGCAGAGCGCGTGCCATCACCATATTCCAGTCTGAAAATTTGTCGAAATGATTCGTGGAGTCGACAATACAAATGTTTGGCTCGCCTACGCCGCTAAAGTGCCGTTGTGCTTCCTCAAGCACCATCTGGGTCCATAGCGTTGCAGTGTCAATCCGCTTCGCGTCATGAGCATTGAGCACATGCTGAATCTGAGCCTGACGCTCCAACTCTCGGAAGGCCCAGTCGAGGTGGTAGCTGCCAATGGAGCTGCCGATATTAAACTCGGTGAACTTCCAACCGGAAGCTGTGAAGTAGGCATCGCTCCGGGCGAAACGAGCGGATGACGAGCTAGGCAGTGATACCATCGTCTCAACGGCACTTGGTTCGAAGCCAAATGTCCTGGCGAATGCGCTCACATCGCCTCCGAACAAACGTTGTGGAAGGGAGTAAATCAAGTCGACAAGCCGGCTTGTGGCGAGCCCCGCCGAAAGAGCGGATTGGCGAGGCACGAACACGGGGCTTGCAATGAGCCGCTCGTCCGCGGCGAGGAGCCTGTCCTTTACGCAACGAGCAGCGGCGTTTGCAAAGCTTTCGAAGAATGGGGTGTTGTCTTTGAAATCGGATAGCAGAACGGTAGGGGTCATCTTGCGACTGCTCCGGGTGGTTTGATCGGCATAGGGATACCGCGTTGAAGTCTGTCAATGGCGTTCAGCGTTAACCAAAACGTGTATTTGTTTGGGGTCCATCTTGGGTACTTGAGATTCCCCGAGAGACTGCAGATCAAATAAGTGATAAACCGGACGCATTCCCCCGCCGCGGCTTCGCGTTACAGGTACGTGCCTAGCAGGCCAAGTGCGGAATTGATCAACTCCTGCCGTTTCTCGGGTTGTTCAAACAGCTCGTCAAAGGTTTCTAAAATGACGTTTGCTATAACTGAATGGGCCAAACACGCGACGTCATACAACGGGTCGAAATAGCCCTCGGAGCGGCTCTTTACTTGGTCCCACGTGACCCGCGGATCGATGAATTTGATAGAGTCGCCTCGGCAAATAATATTTCCCAGATGCGGGTCCCCGTGAATCACAGATTCCGAATTGGGTAGGTTGGCGAGATACGCGTCCACTACCCGGGAGAAAGCGTCTGATAGATGCCTCCCACCGGCCCTAGCCGAAGGCTCATGGCTTGTGCTCAGGTAGAAGCTCTCCATATCGATCGGGGAGACGAGTCGCAAATTCGTGGTTGTTGCATGACAATTTAATATGCCAGCTAGACGCTTCTCGACGATGACCTTGTGGTACGTCGAGTTGTAGGGGCGACTGGACACATTGTGCAATCTTCGCAATATCAGCAGACTGGGGCTGAGCATTTTTTCGGTCGATAGCGCTCCAAATCCACGCACGTGTCTTCGCAGTTTCTGCTCCAGCGTTTCGCCCGGCAAAAACTCGGTGACGTAGAGTCCCATCTCACGTTCTACATGCAGAATGCGGGGGCATGTGCCCGGAAGTACCGCGTTAATTCTTCGAATCTGTGCGACTTCTTCTTCGGCAGCCTGCGGTGCAATGGTCTTCGCAACCATGTTGCAATGTGCGCTAAGCTTGACGATGGACATTGCCTCGGCACCGTTCGGCAGTACCTCTAATGCTAAGGCGCCCAATTCAGGAAGCTTTTGGCAAAGTGTCGCGGCTAGTTTGGACTGCAACAATTCCGAGTCACGCCTCATTGCACCGACCAGAAAACGCTCGAGACCATTGATTGCATAGTTTTGCAAACCTTTTGGCGGATAAAAAAATTTCGAATGCGAAATGGGAACCGCGTCTTGGAGACCGTTATCGTAGTTTTTATTTCAGAGCATTTTTTTGAATCTGAGTGCTGGCAGCGAGTCATGGTCGAGGCGTAACTGCATCACACGTCGCGGATCATGGGTGCCATGTCGTTCAGGAAATTTTCGCTATTTAACTATGTAGAACTAAGTGTATAAAGCCGATCCGTATAAGGAGAATATGGGAACCCTCATCTCGTATCAACTTCGGTCAGTCTGGTTTGTATTTTACGGTGCAGATGAATCCGTCTGGGCTGATTTCCCAAATTTTTCGAGTGAGGCGGCGAGTCAATTTCGATAAGGGCACTGGCCATGCAGTGCGAGCTGGTCGCGGTGCTTTTCCAGTGTAGGCGGATGTCCGACGACGACATCAAGAAGAGCTCTGAACGTGAGGACAATCTCGGGGTAACGGACGTTGAGGTCGAGATTCCGCAAGCGTGAGTCAACAGCAAAAGGTCACGTGATTCCCGCGCAATTCCTTCTTGACAAAAAACATTAGGTGTCGCGAAAATCACTGCCGCTAATGCGGACAGCGGCGTGCGGTCGGAGCAGAGTGCGTCCGCTCAAGGCTTAGGTTAGCTCTCAGGTGTTTCTGCCGCCGCATCAGTGACCACCGCCTCGTCCGGCCCCACCCCCGGAACCTCGGGCGCGGCGGTGGTCGACGCGGCCGGGCTGATATAGCGCTCGGACAGCGCTTCGTAAAGCGGCGGCGCCAGCAGGCGCGAGACGCGGCTCGAAATAAGCGCAGCGGCCATCAATGAAATCACCAGCGCATGGCCGTCGATCATCTCCATCACGATCACGAAGGCGGTGATTGGCGATTGAGTCACCGCCGCGAGATAGCCGACCATAGCGAGCGCAATCAGCAGCGGCAGCGAGATGTGGCCGAAGATCATATGCAACACGTTGCCGAAGCCCGCACCGATGGCCAGCGACGGCGCGAAAATGCCGCCCGGAATGCCGGGCAGATACGAGCCCACCATCGAAGCCATTTTCAGCAGCGGGTACAGTGCACTGAGGTGCTGGCTGCCATCGAGTAGCCCGCGCGCCTCGGCATAACCGCTGCCGAAGGTGCTCCCACCCGCCACGACACCGATCACGGCCACGCCCAGACCGCAACACGCGCTGAATACAACCGGGCGCACGTTGCGCAATTGCTGGATGCCCGCGGGCAGCCAACGCGCCGTATTGAGCAACAACCAGCAAAAGCCGCCTCCGGCCAAGCCGGTTACGACGCCGGTCGCGATCACTGCGACGATCAGCGACCGGTCGAAATCGGACGGCACGATCAGGATGTTGCCGAAATAGGTGTAATTGCCGTTCAGCCCCAGTGCCACGACACCGGCGAAAATGATCGCGGTGATCAGCACGCCGCTCGTACGCTGCTCGAAACTGCGCGTCAATTCCTCGATGGCGAAGACGATGCCGGCCAGCGGCGTGTTGAATGCCGCCGACAAGCCGGCCGCCGCGCCCGCCAGGATCAACTGTCGCTCTATCATCACATGCGAGCGGCGGTAGAAGCGGCGCATCGCGAACATGACGGCCGCGCCGACCTGCACGGTCGGGCCTTCGCGACCGATCGTGAAACCGCCGAGGATGGCCAGAAACGAGATTCCGATCTTGCCGGCTGCGAGCTTGAGCGTGAGCAGACGCCTGCCGAGCTCGGTCGGATTTTCATGCAAGGTCGCGATGACCTGCGGGATCCCGCTACCTTCCGCGCCCTGGAAGTAGCGCCGCGTGAGCCACGCACATAACGCGCTCGCAGCGGGCGTTATGACGAGCGGCGCCCAGAAATGCGCATGCTGTATCGCTTGGAAGCGGGAGAAACCGAAATCGATCAGCCGCGCGTAAAGCACCGCGATCAGTCCGACCAGGATCGCCCCCAGCCAAAATACGCCGTACTCATGCCACATGCGTCGCAGGTGCCGCAGGGTCCGGTCGGGGAGCGTATGCAAGACGTCGATCATGATCTGCTGCTGGAAAATGGCTGGCCTGAATTATAACCAGTCATATCACGGCGTGAGGTATGAGGCCATCGATTACGGCCTTGCCGCGTTTTTTTTCGGATAAAGAATAAAAAAACGCCCACGTCGGGGAGGCGCGGGCGCAGAGGAAATGCCGTAGCGCACACGCGCACACAGCATAGAAATAGACTGGCCGCTGTGGGCTAAGTTCCGAAAAATTTTGCAGGGGTAACAAGACTGTT
>Ga0265338_10006010_pt1 | contig 15597 bp, 6 predicted proteins | sample 42126metaG_FD_193579 | JGI IMG/M metagenome (GOLD analysis project Ga0265338, IMG submission 193579) | Rhizosphere microbial communities from Carex aquatilis grown in University of Washington, Seatle, WA, United States - 4-21-26 metaG | ecosystem: Host-associated > Plants > Roots > Rhizosphere >... | reverse complement strand
CAAGCGAACCTTGGGAGTGGTCAGGCTGATATAATAAAATCCGCAGGCTGGCAATAGTTCCTGTGAATTTTTATTTCCCGCGCTTCCAGCGGCGGCACCAACCTACTGGGGCAATGGGCTTTTTGACCCCCTCGCAGGCCGGTGGCGTGCCGGGGATATAGTGGGCGCAGTTCGCGCAGGAGCGGCCCCTGATCTTCGATTCGGCCACGTAGCCGACTGTCGAATGGTCTCGCTTCTCGCTCTCCGGGATCATGTGGGCGAACGGGCGCTTGGTGTCGCCGTCCTTCAGCCAAGCCTTGAAGCGTTCGACCGTCATTGCGTGAACGCGGCCGATCCGATGCGCGCCCTTACCGTCCGAGAAGCCGCGAATATAGTGCTGCTTTGCTTGGTTCTCATTGCCGAAACCAAGCATCACTTTGTGCTCGTCCCACTTCCCTGTCTGCGCGTCGATCTGATCGATGACGAAGACGAGCGGCGACTTCGGATGCGGCCCGATGTAGACGTCAACGTGATCGCCGTCAGCACCCTCAGTTTTTTTGACGTACCCATAATGATCTGGCAAGACCGATGACCACGACTTGCCGTCACGGTCGACGCCACGGCGAACCGACCCCTTCGCGTTCTCGACGGTGATCGGTAGACCGTGAATGTGGATGTGATCCTTGGCGTAGTTGCCAGCTTCCTTCTGCGCTTCGCTTGGATTGTGGTGGATGTTGCCAGCGACAACGCGACCGCCGCTCGCGCGAGCGAACGGGATGACGACACCACCAATTGCTCTTTCTGGAGCAGCAGCCTTGCGATCAATGGTCGAGCTACTTCCGGTTATTTCCGGCTTGGATTCTGCGGCTCTTTTGGCTCGATCTTCGGCGGCTTGGAGCCCTCGTCTGAAGGCTTCCTCAAGTTCTTGCCCATGAGAACGGAGGTCGGCTGCGGGATTTCGTCCGAGGAGGTCGACCAGCCGTGATGTGTAACCTTGCCCATTTTTCTGCTTCGTCCAGTCGTTGCGCGCCTTGGTGATCTCAGCTTCATGGAGCCGCGTCTCGAAATCACCAGGGAGAGACTTTAGCATATCCCCAATGGGTCCGGACACAGCTTTTTCGAGCGTGTCTTTGGTCTTCTCGCCACCACGGTCGATCAGGACCCGGATTCCTTTCAGGCCGTCACGTGAGACAATTGGTTGATATCCTTGGAACAATGGGGCCTTGGAGGTGCCGGTCGGGTCGGCCTCCATGATCTTGCCCCATAGATTACGGAGCCCCTCATCGGTCCCAATTTTATGATCTCCGCTCGCAAAAATATCGACGGCAAAACCCTTCGGGTTAGCGGTGACCGGCTTAACCTTGTTCGCCCACACCTCGGTCTGCTGCAGGAGGTGGCCGAGCACGTTGGCGGCGACCTCTGCGCCCTGCTTGGAAGAGAACGTCTGCGCCACAGTCGACGGATTCTGGAAATTCTGCCACCCGCCAGTGCCGTGAACGATGTCGCGGACATCGACGCCAGCTATCTTCGATGCTGACTTGATTGCCTGCTGCGTGATGTCGTGCGTCAGAGCGTATTGCTGTTGCGGATGAAGCTCCGAGAAACGCTTACCGTACTTGTTGGCCCACGGCGACCCTTCGCCAGGAGATAACTCCATCGAGAGATGGCGCATCTGAGAAGCGAGCCCGGTCAAGACATCCTCTGCCTTGTCGGCCGTCAACTTTGTCATCGCCATCCAGCCGACCGCCTGCACCTCGCGCGGCTTCCAATCGTTGCGACCCATCCAACCAATCTCATTGAGATGATCGGTAAGCTCATGTCCGAACTTGACGCGGTTCTCGTATTTAACGTCGTTGATGCCAGCGTCGAAATCGTTCTTTAGTCCCTTCAGATCGTTCTTGTTGTAGCCGAGACGGCCGAGATGGCGAGACAGAACGGAGTCGACCAGACCCATATCGCGAGCGGTATGGATATCGACAACGAACGGAGACCGTCCGCGCGGGTCGTTACCCATCCAGGCGCGGACGTCCTTTCCTTCTGCGGAATCGACGAAGTCAGCAATCTTGTGACCAACGCCCTCTTCGATATCGCGACCCTGCATAACTCGACGTGACGCCAACGTCGGGTTCGGCATACCGCCAGCAATCATCTTCTTTTCAGGAACACCGCGAGCAACCTGCTCGGCCTGCAGAAGCATGTTTTGCATCGACGATGAAACGTCGGCGTTTTGCTGAGCGACCAGCCAGCCACGCATGTACCTTCTGGCCTTATCCTCATCGCCATGAGCGTGCTGCAAGAACATATCGAAGACGCGGTCGTACCACTTCGCGGCGCTTTCGATCTCCTCTGGAGACAGCATCTTCTCAGTGCGCGCCACCCAGTCCTCTGGAGTAATCCTACCGGTGACAAAATCCGGCAATCCAGAACCAGCCGGGGCTCGAATGACCCTTCTCTCGTTGACCGGCAGACCAGCTTCCTTGCCGCCGTTGGCGACCCTTTCGTCACGCGCCAAGTTCATACGGAGACGATCAGCAGCCTCTTCCTTCGGGAACGACAGGCCGAGACTGTTCTTGGCTGGATCGGCAGCTACAACTGCGCTGTCGCCAAACCACTTCTTAAATTCCGGCGTCTGAGTCGCAGCGCGAATTGCCTCATTTCTAGCGAGGCTGTCCTTATCCGCAGCGTTAGCGTGCAGTATGTTCGGGTCGTTCGGGTCGAACGTGCCGCGATTCCCGGTTGCTGATTTGACCTGGGTTGGCTCAAATACAGCGTAGTTTATTGCATTGTTTTCTTTAGTGACGATTCCGTCATGGCCGCCTTCACGGAGCCATTCGACAAAATCAGGCGCTTCTAGCGCATCCCACGATCCTGATTTAACTGATTTTACGAAATCATCCTGCGACAACGCCGAAGCGCCCGGGCCAGAAAATACGTCCTGATGTTCAGGGAGTTTTCCGAGACCCATCAAAATCCTGTTGGCCTCGATGTCATCCCGGATGCCGCCAGTCTCTTCGTAAAAATCTTCAGCCATTCTCCAGTCTTTCCGATAATCGAATGGCTTCTCGATCTTCAGATAGACCGGCTTAACGTTAGCTCCGACGCCCTTCCCGGCGTAATCGTTGGCAAATTTCGGAGACGTCGTGAAGAACGATAGAATCCCTCCGCGATACGGCGCATCTTCATTAGAGAACTCTGAGAAATCCTTGCCACGACGATCCATCGTGTGCGGCATACCGGAGCCTTCATATGCTCCGTGGTTAGTGCCGCCGTGGTAGACCACGAGAGGCTCACCCTTTTTGTCAACGACAGTGCTGTCACCGAACCAGTTCTTGAACTCCGGAGTTCGAGTTACAGCGCGCATCGCTTCGTTGCGAGCTACGCTGTCTTTGTCGGCCGCGTTCGAGAACATGCGAACGCCACCGCGCAGTTCCTTTTCGAGCGAGTAATTGATCGGCACGACGTGGACCGGAACGCTCTTGGAGGCGCGAGCCGCATCAAAAATTTCGTCTCGTTTATCCGAGTCAATTTCTCTCCAAAACTTAGTTCGATTCTCTTCGCCTGACGGCACACCAAGACGGTCAGCGTCCTCCTTCGATAGGGCCTTCATGGCTTCGTGACCGCTCATGAAGCCTTCGTTTTTACCTGTATCCAGATTCGACTGCTCGACCTTCACGCCGTGCTTCTTCACCAGCGCGTTGACCTTAGCTGGTAAAATCTTGTCGTAGAATCCCTTCATGCCCTCGCCGCCGACCTTGAGGTCAACGCCAGAGAGGATGTGTATCTGTCCATAAGGACCTTGAGAGGCTTTTTCGGTTGGCTTGTTCAGGACACGCTCAGCGGCCTCCTTGCCGATTTGTTCTGGTAGTTTTTCTGGTGTGACGTGCCCCTTAACGATAGCTGGTGATCCGCCAATATCGTAAGCAGTAAGATCGCCAGTCTTTGGATTGTATTCGATACGGCTAATCTGCCTACTGAGATCGTATCGGTCAGCCTGCGTCGCCCCATGCGTCCACGCTACCTGATCGTAGCCGTTGTCTGCGGCGTATTTCATCACTCGCTTCATTGCGAGATCAGGCCACGACGTCTTGAAAGGTGCGTCAGGGACGCCCCCTTCACCAATTATCTTTTGACGCAACTCACCAATTTGAACTGCGAGAGCAGCATATTCGGAAGTGTCTCTCTTGCTGTGCAACGAATCTAACTGCTGTTCTAAAGCATGAAGCTTGTTGATGGCGGCTGGCCGCTCATCGACTGGCATTGGTTGTTTGTATCCTTGCTTGCGACCAAGCTGGTGCCAATCACTCTGCAGTTCGTCGACCAACAGAGTCTTCTTGCCGTCGATCACTTGATCCTGGAGACGAACATGCACGAGCGGATTTGGCTCGTCCCAGTGCTTTGACTTGAACGGCGCTTGACCTTCCGGAATAGCGTTGACCTGTCGCTCAAGGTCTCCGGTCTTCTTGGCCGCCTCCTTCCAATTTGCGAGCGCCTGTTCTGTCCTTGGATCGTTTTGGCCAAACAGTTCTGTCGTGTCTTTGTACTCCTTGAAGGTATCAGCCTGAATAACTCTAGCTTCTCTGAAGGCGAGCCTGAGATTCACATCCTCCTGCGTCGGACCATTGACCGGCAGCGTCAGCAGCAACTCACGATGGTTGGTGCCGCCCAGTGTATTGTACGCTTCGTGACCTGATTGAGGTCCGTAGCGCAAAATATCACGGTGCATCTCTTGAGCTTTGTCGTGGACGGCATCCTCGAACGTAGCTCCTCCGACGCGATACTCAGGATGGTTTTCCTCGACCCACTGGCGGGCCGCGTCACGCACTTCGTCTTCACCAAGGTTGGTGGTGTGCCACCTCTCCTGCACCGGCTTCATGCTGTCGTTGAACAGCGTGGCGACTTCCTGCTTCGTGACCTTCGGCTTCTCGGCAAACGCCGAGTCCCAGTGCGCGTTGTCGAACTCTTCCTTCTTGACGCCCTGCTTCTCCAGCATCGCTCGGAATTGCTGCGGCGTACCGACTTCCTGCGGAAGAGACTGCGCGGCTTCAGCGCCATGCGAGTAGAACCCAATGTCACTGACCTGACGGGCCGCCTCGTTGCGAGCGGCAGACTTGGCTGTTTCGACGTCCGCTGCGTTCGCCGAGAACGTCGGCTGCGGATGAGTGACGACGCGAGGCAGCGTGCTTTCAGCGATCTCCTTGGCAGGAAGATCAAGCAGTTTGCCGCGATATCCACCAAGCTGTGTGCCAGCTATCGTTCCGATGCCGCCACCAGCGATGTCGGCCGAGGTCGGGGCGTCGGTCGATTGCTCAGTTGTGTGATCTGGGTAAGATTCACCGACGCGGCCAGGGTAGTTTTCCTGGATGAACGCCTCGGTTGATGCAGGCAAATAGGTCGCGGCGCGGCGCGCGTCGTTGACGATATTCTCACCTAGAGCCCCGGCGAGCTTGCCAGGAAAGGTCAGGAGGCGCGGCTCTTCGTGCGGCGTGTGGTAGCCAGCGCGCATGCGCGCGGCTGCTGCCTCGGCGGCAGCTTGCACTTCGGCGCTCTCATCGATTGGTGCTGGATCGTCCGGAAGAGCAGCCCCGCCGTCGTCACGGCTCAGGACCGGGCCGCCATCAGCCTTTTTTTTTACGGCTCCGCCGAATGCGAAGCCCTTCTCGGACCCCAGAATCCAACGCAGCACCGCGTCACGCTCCGGACCCTGCAGGGTGTACAAGGTCGCCATCTCATTGCGGAGCTTCTGAGCGGCAGCCTCTGCGCGAGCTTTCTGTGACTTCGCGAACTTATTCGCAGCAAAAGTACCAGCCTCTCCAAAAGCCCGCTTCGGCTCCATGATGAGCCCAACGCCAGTACCAGCAACGTTTGCTGTCGTCTCAAGCCCTGTCGGCTGTGGCGCGAAGACATCCGTCCCGCCCAAGCGATTGGCGGTCTGCGCTCCGCCATGGACCAAAGTAGGCATGTCATGCATCGAGTGCTCATGCTCGATGGCATCAAACAGACGTTGCGCCTTGGCGTCGTCTTGCAGGACCTCCCTGATCTTCGCCTTGTTGTTCTCGGATAGAACTTGGTTCATCACCCTGCGGTTTTGCGGACCAGGGCGGCCGAGCTTGTTTTCCAGATCGGCGCGGATACCCTCCGCGAGAGCCTGACGGTCAGCGTTGCTGTAGCGCGACAGCATGAACGGGAGTTCGTCCTTGTCGATACTCTCCGTAAGAATACGCTTGCCGAGTTGGTGCGCGCCCTTCAACTGCGCTGGGCCAGCCCACGTATCACGAGCGGCCTTCCACACCGCCCCAATGCGGCTATCGGGATGATTGTCGATGGCGTCGATCATGTCGTTCTTCAACTCAGTCAAATCACGGGTGCGCTTTGTGGCTTCACCGCGAGTATTGAAAGAGTTTTCGATCTGCTGGTCGAGAGCCTCCTTGATAAGCTGATAGCTTGCCGGTGTCGGAACCTGCTTGGTTGCCTTCTTGCCTTCTTCCATGACATCGAAGGCGTTGGTCCACGACTTTCCTTGGATCGCGGCTGCTCTTTTTGCGCCAGCGAGCGCTCCTGCGGCGCGTAGCCGAGGTGTCAAAGCGTCGAGAGCTTCAGACGGAGGAACCTCCATCCTGGTGAATGCGTTCCAGAACGGGCCGGAAATGCGCTTCTGCTCAGCGCTGAGTTCGCGGCGCTTGACCGAAAGATTCTGTGGCTCTCCGAATGCATCGTTGAATGCACCGCGCATTCGATCCTGCGCTTCGAGAGCGCGACCCTTAAGCGAACCAACGATGCTGTTCTTGCTCTCGCCCGTGTACTTGCTGAGCTTCTGCATCTCACCAGTCATGTTCGGGTCGACCTCGAACAGCATGTGATGCGGAGACATCTCTTCGATTCGCTGCTCAAGCGTCCACGGAGTGAGACCTGACTGTTCAAGCTGAGACCTCAGTACATTCAGCGTGTCAGGAGAGGCGTCCTCAACGATACTGCGTACCGCTTCCGCGCCAGCAGACGTGCGGCCGAGGCCACGCGGCACAACAGTCTCTGTGTTCGGCGGGAGTGTGTGTGGGACATCCGGAGGAAGGAGACGCGCTCCAGTGTCCGGTCTCACCACAGACTGCGGAGCCTCTGGATGCAATTCAAAGGGAACGCCAGACGGTCCACCTGGAGGCACCTCTGGTGCGCCGCGACGAAACGCTCCCGGCAGTTTCTTCAGCCCCGGAATGAGCATCGTGCCGATGGTCATGCCTGCTGCTTCCTGCGGGGTCGCAGCAGCATCCATCACACCAACGCCACGCGGGCCGAGCCAGCCACCCTCCGTCGTGGTCGGGATCGCGGTCTTCTGGTTGACACCAAACTCCTTGGTGAGATGCCGGAAATATTCTTCCGCGTCGCCAGCGAGGCCGGTGCCAATCGTCCCTGCGATAAACCCCTTCGGCACACCCTTCGCGACGTCGCCCCACTGCTTGCCGATCTGCGCGCCGGTCAGACGCTCGCCGGAGAGGTCTGGACCAGGAACGACGTCTTCGGCCGGGAGATTCGGATCACCCTGCGTGATCGCCTTGCGGAAGTCGCGCTGATGCTCACGGAAATTCCGTACCGGAGCCGCTGGTGCCGGTGCATCGGGGTCGATCAGGCCGCCGTCATTCTGTGGCTGGTCCGGATCAATGATCCCTTCGCTCATGGGTTACCGTAGGTCTTGATGTAAAATTGCCGAAGCGCTTCATCCGTCGCTTTTGGATTCTTCTGTCTCGCGCGATCCATCCACCCATTGAACTCTGGCTTGTTACCAGCAGGAGCGGATGCTGGTGACGTAGAGCCAGGAGCAGCAGTAGACGACTCACCACCACCGAGTTCTTTGACGGCCTGACCATATGTCAGGGCGCTTTCCTTACCAAGAGCAGCGCTCGGACCATTGGATTTCTTGAAGTTTTCGACGGCGGTCTTCTCGTTCATGATCTGCTTCTGAAGCTGCTTCACAGCGGTTTCATACGCAGACTGACTGGTCGCCGTTTCGAGGAAGTGCAGCGCCTTGTCACGGTCGCTCTCGCGCATGACACCGGTCGGGTTCATGGCGCGAGCCCAGTGCTCTGCAAGCTGCAGGTTCGCCATCGCGAACGGGATCATCTTCTCGTCCGAAGTGGCAACCTGGGCATTCTGAATCAGCTTGTTTAGAGGGACGAACGATCCAGCGTAGCGTGTGACCTCCCTCGACCTTGCGAGCGCCTCCGGAATCGCGACCTCGGTCGCAGCCAGGATGATCTTGAGGTTTGCCTCGCGCGTCGCGGCAGTGCGCGCCTCGGCGTTGAGGCCGATACCCTTAGCGGAGAACTCTTGCATCTGAGCCGACAGATATTCGGCGATCTCCTTATCGGAGAGGCCAGCAGCCTTCAGCTTCTGCGCCGCGAGTTCTCTGACCTTCGTCTGATTGTAGCCCGCAGCAGTACCGATACCCATGCCACTGAGCGCAGACTTCACGTCACCAAGAGCCAACTGCTCGGCACGAACATTGAGGCTCTGTTCTGTCTGCGGGATAGCCTTGGCGTCGATCACCTTGGCATCCGGTGGCAACCTCGTTTTCGTAATCCCGTCATACAGGTTTCCGAACTTGTCCTGCATGATCGGATTGCCAGCGTCGGTTTGCTTGCCAGGGAATGGCTTCATGCCGCTTGTCAGGTGAGCGTCCGCAGCGATTTCCTTGTTCGTAATCGCATCGATGGTCTTGCCGGTGTTCATATCCCGATAGATCGGGTGACCTTCGTCAGTCAGGAGACCTGTGTCCTTGAGACGCTCACGCGCCAACTGCTGGCGCTGCGCTTCAGTGACGAACCCGCGATACGGCATCGTCGAAATTTCGAGACGCGCTCGATTGGTCTCTGCTTCCTGCTGAAGCTTCGCAGCCTCCATGGCGATCTTCTGATCGTTCATGCGAAGCGCCTGATAGCTCTTCGCTCCCTCGCCAACGCCTTCACCGATGGCGACGCCAGCATAAGGCGAACGAGACGCCAACATGGCCGCTCCAGCGGAGATCAAGGATGGCCACAGATTCGACTTGCCTGACCAGTCGACACCGTTCGAGCTATTGACGAGACCGGGATGATCCTTGAGCCCTCCGGTTATACGGTCAACCTCGGCGCGGGCTCTGTCGGTGTCGTCACCGGCCGCATAAGCATCGCGCGGAGAGCCTTCAGGACCGGCAGGCCATTCAGCAGTGTCTAGCGGAGACGGCCGATCACCTTCGACGACATCAACCTTGTCATCCGGATTCACGCTCGATGGAGCGTACCCCAAGGACCGAGAAGCGACGCGGATTGGATGAGACAATCCAGTTGCGATCTCAGGAGGAAGATCGATTGATGGCGCAAGACCGGCCGGTCGAGCCCTTGGCATCGGAAGCTCCGCAACGGGAAGCTCGACGCCATTCGCCTTGCGGAACGCATCAGCGTAAGCCTTCTCTCCGGCCTGCGGACCACCGGGACCAGATAGAATCTGGCGCTCTACGTCAGGATGCGTGATCGGCTGATAGAACTCGTTGTCGAAGTAATCCGAGTCATACGGCGAGCCGCCTTCGGCGTATCCCTTCACCGTGCCGCCACGCGCCCAACCCAACCCACCAAGGTCAGCGCTTGCACCCATACCCGACAGATCAACCGAGTTAGCGAAGCCAGGAACGGTCGCATCGCCAGTGTATCTGCCGCTACCGTTGTCTGGTGTATCCGTCGCAAGGCCATTGCTACCCTGGCCGCGCCAATCGATCCCCTTGCCGGAATTGAGCATGCCCATCATGCCGGACAAGCCAAGGCCGTCATCCTTCTTCTGTGGCGATCCTGGCGGCGGCGGAGCGCCCTTTCCAGAGACGATCTGCATCGTCGGCACCCAGCCCTTGGCACCTTCGTCGGTATATGGGTCGCCGCCGCCCATGGCGTAGCCACGCACTGGACGATTGGAGACGCCGCCGCCAGACCAGAATGGAGATGGATTCTCCAGATCGGCGCTCATCCCAGCGCCTTCCATTTGATCCGTGTTCGACGGTCCTGGCGCTGGGGTGCTTAGGCCACCACCCTGGATAGCCTTCGCCAGAGCGCCGATCTGACTTGCTTGATCGAAGATAGACGGCGCGAGACCTTGCGCGCCACCACGAGGTGCGCCCTGCCCACGAGGGACCTGGACTTGCGGCACCCAGGTACGGGCTCCAGCGTACGGCATGACGCCCATCTGACCCATGCCGTCAGGCTGCTGCGGAGCACCACCATCGGCGAAGCCCTGGATGCGTCCACCGGAGCCGCGCATACGCGCTCCAATCGTCTCGCGAGGGTCTTCAAGTCTGACGCTATTGCCCGGCGACTTCGCGCGATGCATCGCGGCAAGTTGATGCGGGGCGGTCAGATGCGTACCGGCTGCAGCGCGGACCTCAGTCCCGTGTGGCGTCCGCTCAACGACGGCAAGCGGAATTTCTCCGCCGCGCATACGGTGCAGGATTTCGTCCTTGGTGTAAGGACCGAGATCAAGCATCTCATTTTCACGACCGGAGTCTGACATGCCGTGGATGTCAGACTCGTTGATCTTGCCTGGGTCGTAATGGAAGACGTCGCCGTTGCGAACAGTGCGGCGCATCCCCTCCGGGAGATTGAGTTCTTTCGTTCCCTTCGGGAACATATGAACGCGGCGGTGGCCCTTGACCAACTGCTGTTGCTGTTCGTGCAGCGTTTCTTCCGTCTCAGGAAGCGTCATCGGCGCGTTGGCTACGCCATCCCCGTGAGGAACGGTTCCGCCGCTCGCCAATGCAGCGAGCGCTGGCAAGAGCCAGCCAGCGGAGCCGAACGCTCCGGTAGCACCGAGAAGACCAACACCAGTTGTCAGACCGCCGCCGATCTGTCCGGCGATGCTTGGACCGGGAGCGGCAGTCGTCGATGTGCCACCCATCTGCGAACCGACGCCGCTGTCGATGCCAGCAAGCCACTGCGTGGTCTGGAATGGATAAGCCAACTGATTGAGGAATTGCTGATAAGCGGCAGTATCCTGCTGTTGCTGAGTCTGCTGCTGCAGCGTTCCAGCGCCGATCTGCGCCTGCGCGCCAGTGAGGCCAGCGTTCTGTCCAACGACACCGAGATTGCCGAGAAGATTGGCACCACCAAGCGTAGCGTTCTTGGCCGCGAGCGCAGTCTGCTGCGCGTTCTGGTAACCTTGGTTGTATAGGCCAGCGATAACCGGAGCCTGGGCAAGGTTCTGCTGATTTGTAGTCTCAGCTTCAGCAATAGCCTCTCGGTTTCCGCCGAGAGCACCCTGAGATATCGCGTTGCCCTTTACTTGCTGAAGCTGTTGGGCGTTCTGATTTGCGAACTGAGATTGCGTCGCGTTGATGACGCTCTGCGTGTACGGATCGAAATACTGCTGGATATCGGACGCGCTCAAAGGCTGCGCCGCCGTGCCAGCAAGACCGGCAGCCTGCTGGATGTAAGGCATACCGTACCCGGCGTACTGATTGATGCCGGAGATGCCAAGATTTTGCTGAGCGTTGACCGGCGCAGTCAGTTCGCCAGTGTAGGGCGTGTATGGAGTACTCGCGACGATCCCGGCTTGGCCGAGAAGGTCGCTGTAGGCTTGCATGGCCTGGGGATTGGCCGACGATGTCGAAACGGTCGGCTTGCTATTCTTGTTGCCCATCAGTCTGTGCCGTTGGCATGCGCGATTGCGCTAGGTGTCTTCTTCGGGGTTTGCCCCCAAATGTTGTCTTCTCGGCTGATTGCCTCTGCGGCCTCTTTGAGGAGAGGTCCGATCTCTTTTCTCGCAACACTCGTGGAGACCTTGCCGTCAGTACAGCGAACGATTGCCTTCTTCAATTTGGCGTGCAGTTCGCTGTGGTCGACCATCGGCTCGGTCTTCCAGTTCGAATTGTAGACAAAGAAAGCGCCGACCGGATAGCCAAGCAGGCGGCGATACATCCGAACCTTACCGGCCATCTGCTTGTTCGTGATGATCCCAGTGAAGAACGGGATACGCATTTTCTCGGCGCAGGCCATGCCGTAGACAAGCAAAGCCTCCGCGTTGTTCGAGCGGCGATACTCAGGGAGGACGTAATTCCACGTCTCAGCGAGATGCCAATCCTCGGTGTACCAGTTGTCGGATATCACAAGGCAGATCGACGCCTCGATTTGCCCCGGATCGCCGATCACGCCGATGATGACACCTTCGCGCTTGAACACCCTCTGGATGCACTCGCGAACTTTGGCTTCCTTCATCGAGAACATTCCGTTCTCGGAATGAAGCCTATGGCACATGGCCATGACCTCGTCCTCGTCTTCTGGACGAATGATCCGGACTGCTGGTAGACCGTCTCGCACAGTCAGTGACCCTTGTGCTCGGCACCGTTCGTGGCGGCGACGCTCTCTGCCGTGACCGGGTTTTTGATCTTCGACAGCAGGCTGTCTAGCTCATCACGAAGACGCTCGGCACACGCGACGTCCATACGCAGACGCGACGTGATGACGATCTCGGTGGAGACCGTTCCATCGTCTGTCGGGTTAAACGGGAGTGCTCCGAGCGTTACGTTGACGATGCCGTGATAGGCACCACTTCCGATCACGATATTCGCGAACGTAAAGCCGACGTTGTCTGTTGTTTTCATTTTCTTCCTCTCAGTCTTTTGCTGGCGGCGGTAGATTCTTCTGCGTTTCGATTTCCTTCTTTCGGGTATCCATCACCCACCGATCAAGGACGCGGTGACCGTTGTCGAGATTCTCTCCGTACTTCGATGTGATCTGCCACGGCGGGATGACGAACTCACCGCCAGAGAGGTCAACCGGCACAAGCTCGTAGTCCTGACCTTCATGGTGGACACTTCCACCGGTCGCCATGTGGCCAAGACCTGGAGACTTCGGAATGCCCATATGGCCATGACCCATCTTCATGGCCGACGTGTTGTACGGGCCTCCAAACATCTTGCTGGCGAGGTCAAGACCAGCGAGAGAATTGCCGTGCCCCATCGAGGCGACATGCTGGGCTGGCAGGACGTACGATCCTGCCGGAACCATGGCACGATGATTGTCGGTGCGGCCGGGGACCTTCGAGACAATCGGCCCGATGTGGAGCTTGCGAAGCTCCGTACGTTCAGCACCAGAAATATCAGCGTTGACCGGCTTGAGATTTCCTCCGGACGCCATCAATGGGACACCCATCGGTGACGGCGGCCCCGCAGGCGAGTTCTGCATGATGCCGGGCGGCGCAGCATTCTGTGGGACGCCAGAGGCCATGGGCTGGCCGGAAGGAGGCGTCGGAATCGCTCCTGGGTTCGGAGCAACTCCCTGCGGGGCACCTGGGGGTGGCGACATCATCATCGGAGATGCGCCAGCGACTCCTGGAGGAGGAGCCGACATCATCGGAGACTGCTGCGGCTCGACGATGCCGCCAGCATCGAAATGCTGGACGAGGCCACCGTTAGCGCGAGCGCGCCGCTGCGTCTCGTATGCCACAGCGAGGGCCTGAGCCTTTGATTGGATGTGCGGCGACTTGCCGACATCGTCCATCAACGTGCTGACGTTGCGCTTGAAAGCCTGTGGGCTGGATGAGTGTTCGAGCGGCATTTATTTCCCCATGACGCTCCATTGCGCGCCATTCCACCAGACGACGTACGTCGTACTGTGGCCACCCGTCACTGCAGCACCCCAGGCGAGCCCCGATGTCCCGTCTGTAACGACGGCCATATTACCGATAGCCGGGCCGCTCGGCAAAGTAGCCACCGTGTAGCTCTTCAGGTTTACCCCCAAAAGAGCCGATACAATCAGGGCTAGTTGAGTGTTGCCAGCCTGGATTTGCTTGGTGACGCCCTGCAGCGTCGTCACCACATCGGTGATGCTTGTGCTGCCTTGGAACGCAGGCTGATTCGGGTCCATCGGCTGCATCTCTACCTCCGCCCTGCTGGGGCATAGCGATACTTGCAGCTACCCAAACGCCAGAAGCTACCAAGGTCGGAAGACTGGACGGTGATGCTCATCAGTCGACCACGGAAGCGTACAAAGATGTATTCGGTCAGTTGGCTGACCGTGTACGGGCCGTACTGGATTGGAGTGTCGCCTGGATAGTTGACGACGTTGAACGTCAGAGAAATCTGAGCCGAAGTCGATCCTGTGAACGTGCTCCATTTGAAATCAGGGATGATCTGATCGACCACGACGAACTCTTCACCTTCTCCGAGGTAGAAGTAGCCAGTCGTGAAGCTCGAAACGAGAGGATTACCGTCCGCGTCGTTCCCTGTTTCATGCAAGTAAATGGTGCCGTTCGACTGAGCGCCAATCGGCATTCCAAGGATCGACTGATCGATCCAGGCTGAGCGCTGAAGAGGTCCGTAATCCCATGGAGCCCCAGGCTCAGTAATGTTCATCTTGACGTAGCTATCGCACTCTCCGCTGCTGCTCGCAGTGCTCGGGTACAGCCATCCGCACTCGTTGAATGGAGTGTTCGGCATAGCGCGAACGTTCTGCAGATAAGACGTATTGATGTTTTGAAACACGGCGTCCCATACCGGGCACGGGATAACCGCAGCGCCAGCGCCAGTGTAGCTGTAGAAGTTCGTTCGCCCCATCCAGAACACGCTGCCGCGAAGCTTCTGGACAGCATGAGACGACACTGCGCCCATGCCAGCGCCGATCTGGTTAAATCCGAACGTCTCCGGTGGCCCAATGTATGACATTGCCCAGAGATCGAGATCGGTCCACAGGAGGTTCTGGTTGGCGACAGCCATACCGGCAACGATCTGGCTTCCGATTGGAATATAGAAGTTGCCAGCCTGCGTCGCTGCAGTGGCGTTCCACTCCAGAAAATTCTGCACGTCTGACCACTGAACGAGAAGAGGCTGTCTCTGGTATCCAATTTTTTGGTGGATCGACGATCCGTACGCCACAAGTATTTGCTGTGACATCGAGACGAAGATGCCGCTATTCAGCGGCGGCGCTCCAGATGTCGTAATCGGCTGAGCATTGGAGAACCCGCCAGTTGGGTCCCAGTAATAGATCAACCCTCCGTACGGGCAGGCGGCGAGAATCTCGCCCCAGTTATCCTCGGTCCAGTCGGTCGCTGTAATTTCGGTTCCGGTCTGAGATGAAGGAACGACACCGGTACCGAACCCGCCAGAACCAAACCCGCCAAGACCAAATCCAGTACCCGCCGCTGGCGGCCCAAGCGTGATCGAGTAAACGAGTTCGGCGTTGCCGTTGTTCATCGCGAACGAACCGCTGGCCGTAGCTTGGGCGGATACGGTAATTGAAAAATTGTGCGAGTTCGTAACTGACGTGACAATGTAGTTCGCTGCCGCGATAGTAATTCCGTTACCGGTCGTTGCTATACCGAATACAACGGTGTCACCGACACTGACCCCATGATTCTGAAGTTCAACGGTGACGTTTGATGAGCCATTCGTCGTAGAAAATACTGGAACGCTTGAAAATATAATAGCGTCTCCGTTACCGACACCTGCGCCAGCAGCGTTTTTGCTCATCGTCACTGTCGTTCCCGTCGTCGACAGGACAACGGTGGCCGAAGGAATCGCAGATGGTGTTGTCAAATCATAGACGGTCATCCCGGCCACGACCCAAGCCGGGGTAGAAGCAAAGTGGAGTACTGCGTTTCCTGACGCTGTCGTTG
>Ga0265338_10006009_pt1 | contig 15599 bp, 16 predicted proteins | sample 42126metaG_FD_193579 | JGI IMG/M metagenome (GOLD analysis project Ga0265338, IMG submission 193579) | Rhizosphere microbial communities from Carex aquatilis grown in University of Washington, Seatle, WA, United States - 4-21-26 metaG | ecosystem: Host-associated > Plants > Roots > Rhizosphere... | reverse complement strand
CTGACTTACCGCGGGATGTTCGCGATGGCCAGCACCACCGCGACGACGATGCCGAAGAACCAGGGCTCGCGCCGGAAGGCCTCCGTGATGTGCGGCACGTACAGCAGCGTGGCCAGCGTGAGCACGACGTAGCACAGGATGAACGCGATGATCAGCGGGTTGACCCAGCGGCGCACCGCCGCCTGCAGCTCGCCCTCGGTCTTCAGCACGAGGTAGATCGCGCCGTGCATCGCGAACAACGCCACGGTGGTGACGCCCATCAGCAGCGCGTACGGATGCAGCAATCCGAGGAAGCTCCCGGCGAACTCGCCCTGCGCATCCAGCGGCACGCCCCAGGCGATGTTGCCCATGGCCACACCGATCAGCAGGCTGGACACCAGGCTGCCGCCCGCGAAGCCGGCGTCCCAGACCGTGCGCCACCGCGACGAGGGATGCTTGCTGCGAAACTCGATGGCCACCGCCCGGAAGATCAGCGCGCACAGCAGGGCCATGAACGCGAGGTAGAACCCCGAGAACACCGTCGCGTAGACCGCGGGGAACGCGGCGAACAGCGCGCCGCCGCCCGTGACCAGCCACACCTCGTTGCCGTCCCACACCGGGCCGATGGCATTGAGAAACACCCGCCGCTCCTCGTCGCGGCGGACCACGAGCAGGTGCAGGATCCCGACGCCCAGGTCGAAGCCGTCGAGGATCACGTAACCGGCGAACAGCACCCCCACCAGGGCGAACCAGACCATCGGCAGATCGAGGCCGTCGAAGTTCATGGCAGATATCGAAGCGGAGAAATCGTCACGGAGGGCACAGAGGCGGCACAGAGTTCACCGAGAATACCTCTGTGTCCTCGGCTCATTCCTCTCTGTGTCCTCTGTGTCGGACTGGCGTTCATTTATCCAACATCTTTCCTCCCCGCGAAGCCAAGCGCCCACTTGCCCGCCGGCTGCAGGTCGCCGTCATCCGGTCCGTGCCGGATCTTCTCGTTGAGCAGGAAGACGAACACCGCGAAGAGCAGCAGGTACACCAGGCCGAACATCACCATCGACGCCGCGACCTGGTTCGCCGTGACCACCTTGGACAGGGCCTCCGAGGTGCGCAGCAGGCCGTAGACGATCCACGGCTGCCGGCCCACCTCCGCGGCCCACCAGCCCGCCTGGTTGGCGATCTGCGGGCCGATCACCGCGAGGGTCAGCAGCCACAGCAGCAGGCGCGAGTCCTCCAGCCGCCCACGCCACAGGGCGACCGCCGCCCACGCCGCCAGCACGATCAGGGCGCAGCCGATCCCGACCATCAGGTGGAACAACTGGAAACTGGCATTCACCGGCGGCCGTTCGTCGCGCGGAATCTCCTGCAAGCCCTTCACCGCATGGCCGGTGTCGCCGTACGCCAGCCAGCTCAGCAGGCCGGGGACTTCCGGCCCGTGGGTCCGCTCATGCGCCTCGTCGACCCAGCCGACCAGGTGCAGCGGCATCTGCGGCGCCGTCTGCCAGACTCCCTCGAAGGCGGCGAGCTTCGCCGGCTGGTTCACGGCCACCCCTTTCGCGCTCTCGTGCCCCGTGACGATGGATAGCACGCCGGCCACGACCGCGAGCGCCAGCCCGACCTTGACCGAGGCCAGGGCGAACTCCCGGTGCCGGCGGCGCAGCAGGTACCAGGCCCCCACGCTGACCATCAGCCACGCGCCCGCCTGCCACGCGGCGACGACGGTGTGACTGAGCCGGTCCATGGACGAGGGGTTGAACACCATGGCCCAGAAATCGGTGATCTCCGCCCGCGCGGCCAGCCCCTGGCCCACGATGTGGAAACCGGCCGGCGTCTGCATCCAGGAATTGGCCACCACGATCCAGATCGCGCTGAAGTGCGCGCCGAACGCCACCATGCACGTCGCGAAATAGTGCATCTTGGGGCCGACCTTGTCCCAGCCGAACAGGAGCACGGCGAGGAAGCCCGATTCGAGGAAGAAGGCGAAGATGCCCTCGGCCGCGAGCGCGCTGCCGAAGACGTCGCCGACGTAGCGCGAGTACGTCGCCCAGTTGGTGCCGAACTCGAACTCCAGCACGATCCCGGTGGCGACGCCGATCGCGAAGGTCAGCGCGAACACCCTGGTCCAGAACCGCGCCATCTGGTGGTAGAGGGGGTTCCTCGTCTTCAGCCAGATCCCCTCGACGACCACCAGCAGCAGTCCCAGCCCGATGCTGAGCGGCGGGTAGAGGTAGTGAAACGCGGCCGTCAGGGCGAACTGGAGGCGGGAGAGCCAGAGGACTTCCATGGTCAGCAGGTTGCCGCAGTGACGCCGGGTGACAAACCCGGCGGCCGGGAGTTAACGGCGGTTATGCGGGCAAGTGAAAATACTGCTGCCCCCGTCCGGGCGTAAAGCTCGTGGTGAGGCGCCCCGCCGCATGCCTCAGCCGAAATAATCCGGCGCGTTGCCGGCCTTCCACTTGATGTTGCAGCCGATGCTCGGCTTCTGGTCGGCCGCCGGCATGTTGCCCGCCAGGACCGCGTCGCACGCCGCGCGCACGTCGGCGCCGGTCACCGGCCGGCCGTTGCCGGGACGGCTGTCGTCAAACTGCCCGCGGTAGACGAGCCGCCGGTCGCGGTCGAAGACGTAGACATCCGGCGTGCAGGCCGCGCGATAGGCCCGGGCCACCTGCTGCGTCTCGTCGAGGAGATAGGGAAAGGTGAAGCCGGCCGCCCGGGCCACGGCCTTCATCTTCGCCGGGGCATCCTCCGGATAGGCGGCCGTGTCGTTGGCGTTGATCGCCACGACGGCGACACCCTTTCGTTGATAGTCGCTCGCGAACGCCGCCAGCCCCGCGCGGATGTGCATCACGTACGGGCAGTGGTTGCAGATGAACAGGACGACCAGCACCGGGCTCTTCGCAAAATCGCCCAGCCCGACCGGCCGCCCGCTGACCGCGTCCGGCAGCTGGAAATCCGCCGCCCGGGTGCCCCAGGGGAGCATGGTGGAGGAGGTGAGGGACATGACTGGTCATTTGGATCATGGCGGCTCCGCACGCCAGCGCAAATCGCGGCGCCAATTGCGCCGGCCGCTGCCGCCGGAAACCCAGGCGCGTACCCGGCCCGGAAGGCCGCCCGCGCGCTGATTCGCCATCCAATCAGTCCGCCATCGTAGGAACCTGCTTGCAGGCGATGGCTGCCTAAGCGTCGCCGGCATTCGAGCCATCGCGAAGACCCGCCCCGACGACCGACGGTTGTCATTTAATAGATGACAACCTTGTTCATCCCGACGCGCGCAAGAAGCGGCCTCAGATCGCAGCGCCGGGAAGGCGCGGGTCGGCACCGCGCATTCCGGGACGAGGATGATCTGCCTGCCGGCGGCCTACCCGGACCCGGGGCGCCGTCACGCCCGCCGGACGAGCCAACTGCGCACGCGGTGGAAAACGGCTGTGAGACTGGCCTGCCGCACCCGTTCCGCGTTTCGTCCGTTCACGCGCAACCGGTATCGCCGCCTGCCGGGAAACGGCGGCTCGATCAATTCGAGCCACGGCCGGCGTCCCGTCCGGCAGTCCTTCACGGAGACCCCGAATCGCGGCTTCGGCCGTGGCCTATCACCTCAAGAAAGTTACCCCGCAACCCAGGCACCACCCTGGCCTGCCGCAAAGAGCGAAATTCACTCGTTAACGCCGCGCGGCATATTACCATGTTAGCCAAATATATGAAATCCATCGCGGCTCTCAGTGTGTGCGCGAGCTTTCTACTTGTTGCAGTGGCATGCGCGGCAGAGCCAAAATCTCCCATGAAAGACACTTTGCATGACGCCGATGTCGTCGCAGCGTTCATCGCGGCTATCAATCGGCACGACCTAGCCGCTCTGGCCGATTTGATGTCAGAGGACCATACCTTCATCGATTCATCAGGTAGACGCGTGTCAGGTCGGCAAGAAATGATCGCAGGATGGAAGGCATATTTCGCGATGTTTCCCGATTTCGAGATTCTTGTGGATACCACGCTGAATGAAGACGGCACAGTCGCGGTTTTTGGATCGGTCTCTGGGACTTACAACGGTAAGCGAGGTCTTGTGCCAAAAAACCGAATCGCAATGCCAGCCGCGTGGAAAGCAAATGTTGCGGACGGTAAGGTAAAGCTGTGGGAGGTCTACTGCGACTGGACTGAAGGTATGCGAATTATTGCGGAAGATAAACAAAGTGGCTAACCAATCGCCGCTGCCAATTCGGCCGTCGATCACGCCGCATGCTGCGGCACGCGTCGCGCCCGCCAGCCTCCTGGCAGGTCTCTAGCCGTTCGGCATCCCCCGTATGCACCCTAAGCATCCGATTCGATCCGGAATTTTCGTAGGGTTCGGCCTCTGTTTGCTCCAGGTGCCCGTGAGCATGGCAGTTCCATCTGCTGCAGGTTTCATTAACGCTCTGGACGCTCCCGGGTATTGGCTGAGCGACGTCTGGCATGGAATTGGAATTCCACCTCAGGGCGAGGCTTCTGTTATGTTACTCCCTTGTGCGATTCTCTTTCAGTGGCTGATCGTCGGTGCTTTCATTGGTCTTTGGATGAGGCATAGAAGCCGAAGATTGGAGAAGCGCGCTGCCTGACAAATCGCTGCGGGCAACGCGGGATAGCGTTTCCAGTTCCGCTTCGCGGTTCACTGTTTTTGCTCCCGCATGTCTGAGCTCTGGACGTTAGGAAAAAAGGGACGTTGCTATGAATCCTGTGGTCGGGGCCCAACTGCTTGCTGCAGTCGTCACAATTGCGATCTCGGTTCCGCTCATCCTAAGGAAAGTGAAGAGAAACCATTGGTACGGTGTGCGCATTCCGGCGGCGTTCGAGTCGGAAGAAGCGTGGTTCGACATCAACCATTATGGCGGGCGCCTGTTGCTTTTCTGGGGCATCGCGATGGCCGTCACGGCGGCAGTCGGCGTGTTGCCCGAAAAGGAGGGTTGGGCCTTTTACGACTGGGCGGCGCTCGCGATCAACATGAGTGGCCTGGCTGCCGTTCTGGCGAAGGTTTACCGGTATGCACAGACGAGGAACAGGGTTTGACCATTCGCCGAAGGCGACGCCGGACAAGCGCCTGCCCGTGACGCTGAGTTGGTCCGCCGGCGCGGCACACCTCTGAGCGTTCAGCCGTCTGCGCCTCTAGGAATGCACGGCGCGGCGCCGCGCATTCTTAGGTGAAGATGATCTGGCCGCCTGCGGCGAGTTCGTAGAAGTCGCCGACGGTGAGCACGCGGTCCACCTGCGGCACAAAATCGTCCTTGGTCAGGTGGAACATGTCGACCGTGGCCTTGCAGGCGTAGAGATGGCCGCCGGCGTCGGAGATCATCTCGATGAATTCGCCCACCGGCGGGATGTCGAGCTTCTCCATCTCCGCCTTCATCATGTGGGTCGCGAAGGCGGACATGCCGGGCAGCGCCCCCAGCACGGTGGGCAGCGGAAATCCCTTGGCCCCCGGCACGCGCATGGCGGCATTGCCGACGGTGGCGACGCGGATCTTCTCCTGGAAGCCCTTCATCACCGCGTAAAGGCCGAAGAACGTGAAGAAGAGGTTGGCCTCCATGCCCTCCATGCGGGCGCCGTTGGCCATGATGAGGCCGGGATAAACGCCGTCGAGCGACCCGCGCAAAACGACGATCGAGACCTTTTTGATCTTGTCGGAAGGATTCATGATAAGAGGCCGGCGGGGGAGCGCCGTCAGATGCACCCCTGGGGTTTCGTGATGCCGGCGATCCGGGCCGCCTTCTTGGCCGGGCCGCCCGGGAACAGTTCGTAGAGCTCCTTGGTCGGCACGCCGCTTTCCTTTGTCAGCCGGCGGATCGACGGGCCCGTGCCCTTTTCCTGGAACTCCTTCCGCATGAAGTTGAGGACGGCCAGGTGCCGGTCGGTCAGCGCCGCAACGCCCTCTTCCTGGGCGAGGACCTTGGCGACTTCCAGGTCCCATTGCGTGTGATCGGTCATGAATCCCTCGGCGTCGAACTCGAGGGTTTTTCCGTTGATGGTGCGAGTGGCCATAAGCGAAGGAGCGGTTGAGGTTTCAGGTTGACGTTGAGGTGACGGGCGACGCGGGGGCGGGCGGGCCGGCCGCCGGGACCGGCGGCGCCGCGAGGCGGCCACCGAGGTTGCGCAGGAACACGATCAGAAACCCGAGGCTGCGGCGCATCTCCGGCCGGTTCATTTCGCGGAAGGCGCGCCAGGGCGAGTACGCCTCGACGGTGGTGAAATCAATCTGCTGGTACACCGCGACCGCGTTGTTGATCGCCTGCAACATCTCCGGCTGGGTCAGGTTCTTCACGGTCTGCAAAATCGCCACGAGGTTGTCCGCGAGCAGGCGGACGTCCTCCGGGGTGAAATGCGTCACGACGTTGTCGACGGCGCGGCCGACCTCGCGGCCCATGACAAAGTAACCCTTCCGGTCCAGTTCGTCCAACCGCTCCATGCCGCCGTGGACCAGCTGGCGCGCGAGCGGTGTCGCGTCGTGGAGCAGGTCGCGGGCGCCCTCGAGTTGCACGAGCAGTTCGTTGAAATTGTTGACGTTGCGCACGAGGCGCTTGAACAGCGCGCTGAAATCACCCGTGCCGACAAAGGGCGCGACCTCCTCCATCTCCGTCACCGCCGTCCGGAAGAGATCCTTGCCGACGCGGGACAGGTCGTCCTTCAACTCCTCGACCTCCCGCCGGATCCGGCGCACCTCCTCCACCTCGGCCAGCACGAGGTCGAGCTTGTGGTCGAGCGCCTCGAGGCGCCCGGCGAGGTCGGGTTGGGCGGTCGCGTTCATCGTCGGTCAGCGCCGCTTCCCCGCCATGGTCATCTCCGCCTCGATCGGCAGCTCGGCCCCGCGCAGCAGGAGGTTCCAGTAGACCCACCGGAACATCATCTTGCCGTAATGGTTCATCTTGGTCTCCTCCAGGAGCGAGAACGGACCGATACCCGGCAGCGGGAACTTCCCCGGCAGCGGTTCGGTGTCGTAGTTGAAGTCGATCAGCAGGCCCCGGTTGAAACCCGATTCGATGAAACAGTTGGCGTGCCCGTCAAATTTCGCCCGCAGCGGCCGATCCTCGATCGCGTCGAGCAGATTCTTGAGCAGGATGTCCGCCTCGAAGTGCGCCACCGAGCCCGCCTTGGACGCCGGCAGGTCGGTGGCGTCGCCGATGACGAAGATGTTGTCCTTCACCTTCGAGCGCAGCGTGTGCTTGTCGGTCGGGATGAAGTTCAACTCGTCGCCGAAACCGGACCGGGCAATCGATTCGTCGCCCATGTTGGTCGGCACGGAGACCAGCACGTCGTAGGGCACCGCGCGTTCGTCCCACGAGACGATCTTGCGCGCCGCCGCGTCGACGCGGCCGATGGCAAAATCGGCGGAAAGCTTGATGTTCTTCCGGCTCAGGAAGTCGCCGAGCAGGGCCGAGGCCTTGGGCTTGGTGAAGGCGCCGGACAGCGGCGTGACGTACTCGATCTCGACGCGGGAACGCAGCCCACTTTCGGTGAAGAACCAGTCGGCGAGAAAGGCGAACTCGAGCGGCGCGACCGGGCACTTGATCGGCATCTCCGCGATGTTGATCACGAGGCGGCCGCCTTCCCACTGCTTGAAAAAGCGGGCCAGCGCGGCGGCCCCGTCGAGCGTGTAGAAATCGAAGACGTTCTTCTGCCAGCCCGCGGGGTCCAGCAGGCCCTCGGTCTGGCCCGGCACCGGCCGGGCTCCGGTGGCGATCACCAGGAAGTCGTAGGCCAGCACGCGCCCGTCGCCGAGCCGCACCTGGTTGCGGTCCGGTTCGATGACGTCGATCGGCGCCACGGCGACCTCGACCCCGCGCGGCAGGTAGTCGCGCCGCGGCTTGACGATATCGCGGGGCGCGTAGAGGCCGAAGGGGATGAACAGGTAGCCCGGCTGGTAGTGGTGCGTCTCGTCCCGGTCGACGATGGTCAGCTGCCACTCGTCGCGGGGGAGCACGCCCGCCAGCTTGTTGGCCATGATCGTGCCGCCGGTGCCGGCGCCGAGGATGAGGAGTTTCTTCATGGTACGCGGCGGGTCGGGCCCGGGATCTTCGCTAGAACCGATAGCTGTACATCACCTGGGCGTTGGTCTGGCTGTGGCTGATCTTCGCGCCGGCGCCGTTGACCACGGTGACGTCGAACCCGTAGGTGAACGACGCGTCCAGCGAGGAATGCGCGTCCAGCTTCCAGCCGAACCCGGCCGTCAGGTGATCCTTGACGATCGCGGGGAAGAGGCAGTTCAGATACCGGTCGGGCACCGGGTTGTTGCCGGCATTCGCGCCGAAGCGGACGGTGAACGCATCCGATGCCTGGTAGGCGCCGCCGAGTTGGACGACGGTCTGGTTATCCCATTGCTGGAAGAGCACCGCATCGAGGTTCTGCCCGGCAAAGGGGCCGTTGGTGGCGGCGCCCGCCGCCACAAAGCTCATATGGAATTGCTGCATGACGTTGCGCCAGAATATCTCGCGCACGTCGGCGACAACCATCCAGCGCGGCGCGGGGTTCCACGCCAGGCCGGCCGCGAGCAGCGCGGGCCACTGGAAGTTCTGCACGCGATAGTCGCCGGTGAGGGTTTGCGGCACGTGGCCCATGCCCGGGACGTTGAGTTGGAAGCTCATGGTCTGGCCGTTGGCCTTCATATCCGCGAGCGACGTGGGCGTGTGGAAGGTCAGGCCGAAACGCAGTTCGGGCGACGGGGTGTAGAGCACGCCGACCTTGGCGCCGTAGCCGTAACTGCGCGCGGCGCCCGTGAACGGGCTGCCGTTGGAAAAATTGAAGTAGGCATAGTCGACCGACGTCCCCGCGGGCATCATCTGCATGACCTGCCCGAAGCTCTGGACGATCGTGCCCGTCGCCCGGCCGAACTGCTGGCTGGACGGCATGACGAGGTCGAAGAATTGCGCCCCGCTCATCGCCATCTGCACGTCCATGCCCGCCCAGACGAAGTCAGCGGTGGCGGCCACCTGCCACCGCTCGTTGATCCGGTAGGCGAGCGGCAGGATCACGCGACCCACCGAGACCTCGGAGCGGTTCTTCAATCCGAAGCCGAGGCCGCGCCAGGTGTCGCCGTCATACTCGCAGCCCATGCCGCCCTGGCCGAACACGCCGAGGCCGTAGACCCAGCCGCCGCTGCGTCGGGCGTAGCCGAACGCCGGCATGAAGAACGCGGTGGCGCTCGACTTGGCCGACTGGTTCGGCGCGACGCCGAAGATGTTGTTGGCGCCGGCCGGGCTCGTGGCCGTGATGTGGGGCTCGAGCACGCCGATCGCGACGTCGAGGCGGGCCCGGTCGGTCATCAGGCCGAGCGTCGCCGGGTTGTTGATGACCGCGGCGGTGCCGTTGTCATAGGCCATGGAGGCGCCGCCCAGCGCCGTCGCCACGGGGCCGTAGCCCTCCAGATCCATGCCGTTGGTGGCGCGCAGGCCGGCGGGGCCGGCCAGGAGAAGGACGAGGCCGGCGGCCGCGAGGGTCGGCCGAAGCCCGGGGGCGGGGGTTCGCGAGTGCATGGCGGTGGTTGGCTGGCGGGCCGCCCGGCCGCCGCCGACGGGGTCGGCGGACCTTATCACCGGTTAGCCGTATATGCACATATCGGCATATACTTGCCGCCGGGTCAACCCTCCGTCTTACTCGGCCCATGGCAAATAAGCCCCGCCCGCTGACCGATGAAGCAATCGTTATGATCGCCCGTCGCTTCGGCCTCCTGTCCGAGCCCCTGCGCATCCGCCTGCTGCACGCCCTGCACGACGGCGAGCAGCACGTGGGCGCCCTGGTGGCGCGCAGCGGCGGCAGCCAGACCAACGTGTCGCGCCACCTCCAGGCGCTGGCCGACGCCGGCATCGTCGGCCGCCGCAAGGCCGGGCTGCAGGTCTTTTATTCGATCAGCGACCCCTCGATCTACGAGCTGTGCGACCTCGTCTGCGGCAGCCTGGAAAAGCAGCACCGCGCCCGCGCCGCGCTCCTGGCGCGGCGGGCGGCCCGCTGATCGTCAACGCTGCGGCGGCGGACGGCTGATGGGCAAACCGGCGCGGTGCCAGGCCTGCAGGCTGCCGGCGCTGGCCGCCTTGAAGCCCTCGGCCGTGAGCACGCGCGCAACCAGGCGGCAGCGGGAGCCCGAGTGGCAATAAAGGATGATCTCCCGCCCGGCAACCCGCTCGAGGAACGGGCGCCAGCTCCGGCGCGCCCCGGTGAGGTCGCTGAGCGGCAGGAGCGCCGCGGGCGCCGCGACCCCGGCGGCCCACTCGGCCGGCTCGCGCACATCGACGAGCACGGCCTTGTTTTCGCGCACCAGCCGGGCCGCCTCGGGCGGCTCGACCCAGCGCAGTCCCGGGTCGGCCGGCGGAAAGAGCGAGAGGAATGAATTGAGGAGGTTCATGTTCGAGGAGGAGATGGCCGGTGACGCCCCGGCGCGGCGGCGCCGGTCAGGAGGCGGGGACGGCGCGTTTTTCGATGGCGTCCGGCGGAACCGGGCGCGGCTGGTTGAGCCGGCGGGCGTGGGTCACATAATAGATCAGCGGCACCGCCAGCGGACTGATCAGGAGCGAGGCGATCGCGCCAAACAGCAGCGAGATCGCCAGGCCCTGGAAGATCGGGTCGGCCAGGATCACCAGGCCGCCGACCACGACGGCAAAGGCCGTGAGCATCATCGGGCGGAAGCGGACCGCCCCCGATTCGATGCAGGCGTCGCGCAGCGAGCGCCCGTGGCTCAGGCGCAGCTCGATGAAATCGACCAGGATGATCGAATTGCGCACCACGATGCCCGCGCCGGCCATGAACCCGATCATCGACGTGGCGGTGAAGAACGCGCCCAGCGCCCAGTGCGCGGGCAGCACGCCGACCAGCGAAAACGGGATGACCGTCATCACGATGAGCGGCGTGGCGTAGTTCTTGAACCAGCCGACCATCAGCATGTAGATCAGGATGAGCACGGCGCCGAAGGCCAGGCCGAGGTCGCGGAACACCTCGAGCGTCACCTGCCACTCGCCGTCCCATTTCATCGCCGGCTCGGCCGGGCTGGCCGGCATCGCCGCATTGTAGATCGCGACCCGCGGCTCCGTGCCGCCGAAGGTCCGGCCATCGAGCCGGCCGAGGGCGCGGTTCATCTGCCGGATCGCGTACACCGGGCTCTCGATCGCCCCGGCGACGTCGCCGGTGACGTAGACCACGTTCTGGAGATTCTTGTGGTAGATGTTGCGCTCGCCCCGCGTCGCCTCGACGGTCACGAGTTCGCGCAGCGGCACCAGCGGCGCCGAGGGATCCAGCTCGGACCGCACCGGCAGCGCGAGCAGGTCGTCGGGCCGCGCGCGCAGCGCCCGGGGCACCTCGAGCACCACGTTGACGTCCTCGCGCTCGCTGGGCAGGTGCAGCAGCGTCACCGGATAGCCCTGGACGGCCATCTGCACGGTCCGCGCGATGGCGGCCTCGGTGATGCCGTTGAGGGCGGCCTTGTCCCGGTCGATGCGCAGGATGGTCTTGGGCTGTTCCCGTTCGACATACCAGTCGACGTCGACCACGCCGGGAGTCGTTTGGAAGATCTCGCGGACCCGCGCGGCCAGCCGGAGGCGCGCGTCGTCGGTCGGTCCGTAGACCTCGGCGACGAGGGTCTGGAGCACGGGCGGGCCCGGCGGGACCTCGGCGACGGCGAGGGTCGCGCCGTATTTGGCGGCGATGGCCGCCAGCCGCGGCCGCACCCGACGGGCGATCTCGTGGCTCTGCGCACGGCGCTCCTGCTTCGGCCGGAGATTGACCTGCAGGTCGGCCACGTCGGCGCCGCGCCGCATGAAGTAGTGGCGGACGAGGCCGTTGAAATTGAAGGGCGACGCCGTGCCGGCGTACACCTGGTAATCGCGCACCTCGGGTTCGCCGCGGACGGCCGCCGCCAGCTCCCGCGCGACCGCCGCCGTCTGCTCGAGCGCGGCGCCCCGGGGCATGTTCAGGATGACCTGGAACTCGGACTTGTTGTCGAAGGGGAGCATCTTGACCTTGACCGCGCCGACGCCGACGAGGCCGGCCGCGCCCGCGGTCAGAACGGCCACGGACGCGAGGAACGCCCAACGCCGGCCCCGGTGGTCGAGCAGCGGCCGCATGACCCGGCTGTACAGCCGGGTGAAGGCGGTGTCGGGCATCGCCTCCTCGGCGGCCTCCTCCTCGTCGCTCAGCGGCGCGTCGATGAATTCCGCCGCGTGCTCCGAGTGGCGGGCGTGGCCGCGCAGCACCTTCAGCGCCGCCCACGGCGTCACCGCGAAGGCGACGACCAGCGAGAACAGCATCGCGGCGCTCGAGCCGACCGGGATCGGCCGCATGTACGGGCCCATCATGCCGCTCACGAACGCCATCGGCAGCACGGCCGCGATCACCGCCCAAGTCGCGAGGATGGTCGGATTGCCGACTTCGTCGACCGCCTCGACCGCGATCTGCAGCAGCCGCTTGCGCCGGCAGCTCGGCAGGCCCATGTGGCGCACGATGTTCTCGACCACGACAATCGCATCGTCCACCAGGATGCCGATCGAGAAGATCAGCGCGAAGAGGGTGATGCGGTTGAGGGTGTAGCCGTAGAGGTAGAAGACGAACAGCGTCAGGCCGAGCGTCACCGGGATCGCCAGCATGACCACAAGCGACTCGCGCCAGCCGAGGAAGAGCAGGATCAGCAGGGCGACGCCGAAGACCGCGAGCGCCATGTGCAGGAGCAGCTCGTTGGATTTCTCGCCCGCCGTGGCGCCGTAGTCGCGCGTCACCGCGACGCCGACGTCGGCCGGGATGAGCGTGCCCTTGAGCGCCTCCACCTTCCGCAGCACGGCCGCGACCACGTCGACCGCGTTGGCGCCGGGCCGCTTGGCAATGCTCAGGGTGACGGCGGGCTCGTCCACGCTTGTAGCCGGGGTCGCTGACCCCGGCCCGGCCTCGGCGACGCCGGCTGCACCGCCCCGCCCGTACAGCACGTAGGTGGTCGGATCGCCCGGCGCATCGGCGATGGTGGCGACGTCGTGCAGATACACCGGGCGCCCGGCGAACACGCCGACGACCACATTGCCGACGTCCGCGGCGGTGCGGAAGAATGCGCCCGTCTGCAGGAGCGTTTCCCCGTTGGCGAAGACCTGGGCGCCCGCCTGGGTCTGGGCGTTGGCCTGCTGGAGCATCGGCACGAGGGCCGCGGCGCTGAGGTTGCGCGAGGCGAGCTGGGCCGGGTCGAGCGCCACGCGGATCGCGCGGCGCTCGCCGCCGATGAGCGTCGTCTCGGCGACCTGCGGGGTGGTCTTGACCGCGTCGTCGACCTGCGCCGCCAGGCGCCGCAGCGTGGCGTGATCGTAGCGGGCGCTGTGGAACGTGAGCGCGAGCACGGGCACGTCGTCAATCGTGCGCGGCTTGATCAGCGGGAAACTGACGCCGGCGGGAATGCGGTCGAAGTTGGTCTGCAGCTTCTGGTTGAGCATCACCAGGCTCCGCTCGAGATCCTCCCCCACCTTGAAGCGCACGATGGTGAGGTCGCCGCCCGGGCTGGCGGTCGAGTAGAGGTACTCGACCCCGGGGATCTCCCAGAGGAGTTTCTCCATCGGGCGCGTCACCCGGTTCTCGACCTCCCGCGCGTCGGCGCCCGGCATCGCGACGAGCACGTCGATCATGGGGACCTTGATCTGGGGCTCCTCCTCGCGCGGCAGCATCAGCACGGCGAACGCGCCGAGCAGGAGCGAGGCCGCCACCAGGATCGGCGTCAGCTTCGAATCGATGAAGCGCGCGGCCAGGCGGCCGGCGAACCCGTACCGGCCCGGATCCGGAAACGCGGAGGGCGGACGGACGCTCACGGCCGGACCTCCAGCGGCTGGCCTTCGCGCAGCCCCGCCGGCGGGGCCACGACCACGCGCTCACCCGCGGACAGCCCGGCCAGGATCTCGACGCTCGGCCGGCCGGCGACATCGCGGGTGGCGCCCGTGCGGACCAGCCGGAGGCCGGCCCGGCCGTCCACCACGACAAAGACCTGCTCCATCTGCCCGAAGACCGTCACCGCCCCGGCCGGCACCAGCAGCGCGCGGGCCGGCGCGCCGGGCACCTGCACCCGGGCAAACTGCCCCGAGCGCACCGCGGCGCCCGCGGGCACGGCGATTTTGACCGGCACGGTGTGGGAGAAGGCATCGGCGGACGACGACAGCTCGACCAGCCGGCCCTCGAACCGCGCCCCGGCCGCCGGCACCTCCACCGTCAGCGGGAGGCCGACCCGCAGGCCGGCGGCGAGCGAATCCGGAATGCCCGCCTCCACCTGGAAGCCGTCGACGCCCTCGATTTCGAGCAGCGGCATCCCGGGCGAGGCCAGATCGCCGGCCTCGGCCTGCCGGCGGGCGACCACCCCGTCAAACGGGGCGCGGATGCTCGTGTAGCCGAGCATGGTCTCGGCTTCGCTGACCATGGCCTGCGTCATCGCGAACCGGTCGGCCAGTCCGCTGACCATCTCCGGCGTGCTCGCGCCCTTGGCCAGCAGTGTCCGCTCGCGTTCGACGTCCCGCTGGGCCTGGTTGAGCTGGGCCTGCGCCTGCAGCAGCCGGGCCGAGATCTCGCCGGCGGAGATCTTCACCAGGAGGTCGCCCGTCCGCACGCGCTGGCCGAGGACCACCGGAATCCCCTCGATGGATCCCATGACCTTGGCGGCGATCAGGGCGCGGTGCACGGGACGCACGGTGGCCGAGACTTCGGAAAACATCGGCAAGTCCTCCGCCGAGACCGCGGCCGCCTGCACGGGGACCGGCGGCAGGCGGGCCGCCGTCTCGGCCGGCCCGCCGCGATCGGAACATCCGGCGAGCAGGACGAGCAGCGGCAGGGCAAATCGGGCTGGAGTCATGGGCGAAAAGGGAGTCAGCGTTGGACGGAGCGAGGCCGAGCGCCCGCCGCGGCGGGCTTTCCGATCGGAACCGGGTTAGGCGGACCGTCCGCCGAGGGCGAGCAGCAGGCCGAGGAAGCCGCCGTAGAGCGCGCCGCGCCACCAGGTGGACGTCAGCGGGCAGGTGCCCGCGGTGCACCGGCCGAAATGACCCAGCAGGCTGCCGAGGAGGACCCCGGCGCCGATGAAAAGCACGAAGCGAAGCGTGGGCTGGTTCATGGCCGGGGCTCCGCGGGCGCCGGGCGGCCGCCGTCCCCCAGGCCGAGCCGGCGGAGGATGATCTCGGCGGGACAGAAGCCGGTGAAGGCCGACTGGACGAGGTTGACGCCGACGAAGGCGGCGAGGAGGAGCCACCACGGGCCCGCCAGCCGGGACAGTCCAAGGCTGACCAGCACCAGGGTGCCGGCCAGGACGCGGATGAGGGATTCGATTTTCATGGGAGAAGCCGCTTGACTCTTGTGCAACTATATGCGCATATATGCATGTAAATGAATTCCTGTCAAGCCGCGATCCCCTCCCCGGTGATCCCATGAAGAACCGTCTCCTCCCCCCCGGGGCGCTGGACCAGGTGGCGCGCCGCTTCGCCGTCCTGGGCGAGCCCATGCGCCTGCGCCTGCTGCAGGCCCTGTTCGACGGCGAGAAGAACGTGCACACGCTCGTCGCGCTGACCGGCGGCACTCAGGCCAACGTCTCACGGCACCTGCAGACCCTGACCGCCGCCAGCCTCCTGCGCCGCCGCAAGGAGGGCCTGGATGTCTTCTACGCCATCGCCGAC
>Ga0265338_10006008_pt1 | contig 15599 bp, 13 predicted proteins | sample 42126metaG_FD_193579 | JGI IMG/M metagenome (GOLD analysis project Ga0265338, IMG submission 193579) | Rhizosphere microbial communities from Carex aquatilis grown in University of Washington, Seatle, WA, United States - 4-21-26 metaG | ecosystem: Host-associated > Plants > Roots > Rhizosphere... | reverse complement strand
ACGCCTGTGCTGGCGACGCGATATTTCAGCAGCCTTTGCGGCGTCACCGGATCGTCGCTGAGCAGTGGATGCCCGGGGTGCACAAGCATGACGTTGCGGTCCTCATAGAGCTTGATCCGGATGAGGTCGCCATGTTGCTCGGCCGCTTCGCGGTAGCAGAAGATCAGGTCGTAGCGTCCGGCCTTTAGGGCATACACCAGCGCTTCGGGTATCTCGTTTCGCGTTTCGATCTCCAGGTGCGGAAAGATCTCGAGCGCGCGGTCGACGACGTCGGCCAGCGGCCTCACCCGCGTCACGCCGCCGACGCCGATCCGGATCCGACCGGTCTCCCCCCGCGCCAGGTTCTCGACGTCGTGCACCAGCTCGCGGACCGAGCGCAGCGCGATGTCGGCACGATCGGCGATCAGCAGTCCGTACTCCGTCGGCCGCACGATCCCGCCGTCGCGCTCAAAGAATTTGACGCCCATGCGCGCCTCGATGAGCGCGATGGATCGGCTGAGAGTCGGCTGCGAAATGTGCAGCCGCCGCGCTGCCAGGCTGAAACTGCCGGCGCGGCAAATCTCGGTGATTTGCCGCAGATGTTTCAGATCCACGTGCGAGATTCCTTCCCTGGTCTCCCTGCTCTCGGCGTGGTCGGGCGGTGCGCCTGTCGCATGCCGCGATCGCGCATTGATCCGCGGCAATCGCATTGCGCTCGGCTCCAATTCGTCGTGCGCAGAATTACCCCATTGCCCCAGCCCGTCGAGAAGCTCCCTTATGTCTTTTTGCTATAGCGGAATGTCGCCCGTCCGGATAGCGCAACGCCGCAATGTCGGTCCTAATTCGCGCAGGGAGCCGAGCGTCGATCACAGGCGCCGCGCTGAGGAAAACGTCAGTAGAGGGGCGAGTCGACGATGCACCATTCACTCATCCGCGGTTTGCGCGGACGCTATTTGTTGTCCGCGGCAATTCTGGTTCCGTTGTCGATGTCCGGCTTGGTGGGTCAGGCACACGCGCAATCGGCGCCGGAGGGCGTCGAGACGGTGGTCGTGACCGCCGAGAAACGCCCCGAAAACGTCCAGAATGTCGGCATGTCGATCAGCGCCTTCAGCGGCGACACCCTCGCGAAGAACAACATCAATTCGGTAGCCGATCTCGCAGGCTTCGTGCCGAGTCTGGCGATCAACCAATCGAACAACAACCGCAACTCCCAGATCATCATCCGCAACGTCGGCACCTCAGGCACCAATCCGGGCACCGAGGCCGATGTCGGGGTGTTCCTGGACGGCGTGTTCATTCCCGTCGCGGGACCGATCTACAACGAGATCACCGACATTTCGACCGTCGAAGTCCTGCGCGGCCCACAGGGCACGCTCTATGGCCGCAACACGCCGGTCGGCGCGATCAACATCACGACCAAGGCGCCGACGCAGGAAATCGAGGCCGGCCTCGATCTCCAATATGGCGACTACAACCAGATCCGGGCCACAGGCTATTTCGGCGGCGGCATCACCGACGATCTCGCCGGGCGTGTTTCCATCTGGAAGGATTCGCACACAGGCTATCTGCAGAACATCTACAACAACACGCCGGTCTGGGACTCCGACAAATACGGTGCCCGTGGCCGCCTGTTGTGGACGCCGGACGGCGATACGACCGTCAATTTCATCGGCTACTACTCCTACATGTCCTCCACCGGGAACAATGCGGTGCAGGTCAACCCGCTCGGAACCGGTGGCATCGTCTTCGGCTACAGCCCCGTTCCCGCAAGCTTCGCCGCTTCTCCTTTCGTCATCGCGCAGAAAGCGACCAATCCGCAGCATCCCTATGTCGTGCCCGGCCCGTGGCAGGTGGATTCGGCGACGGATGCGCTGAACATCACGCGGATGTGGGGCGCCTCGGTGCAGGTGGACCGCACGCTGCCGTTCGATGCGACACTTACCGACATCCTGGCCTACAATTCCTACTCCGACTTCTCGCCCAATGTCGGGCCCGCGGCGCTCCCGTTGGACATCGCGAACAATCTCCAACGTGATCTCGTAAATTCCGTCAGCAACGAACTCCGCGTCGTCTCCAGCGGCCAGCATTTCCTCGACTATGTCGTAGGTCTGTATACCTTCCACGACGATCTCACTTACCGCGCACTTCTGACGATCGACTCCCAGGCGAACCGCGTCTATCCGCATTCCAATTGCGGCGTTCTGGCGACCTGTTCGACCAATCGCGGCGACCAGAGCGATCTCAACTATCGCCAGGGCACCAACGCGATCGCGATCTACGGCCAAGGCACGGTGCATCTGACCGATGCGCTACGGCTCGTCGGGGGCATTCGCTATAGCCACGATCAGAAGAGTTCCGCGATCAATCAGGTGCTGTCGAATGTCGGTGCCGGCGTCATCTCGCCCGCCTTCCTGTTCGCCCAGACCGGGAGCGCGACCGGCCCGACGACTGCTGGCCTGACGGGCCGGCTGTCGGACGACAGCGTGACCTGGATGTATGGCGGCCAGTACGACGTGGTCGAAGACGTCATGGCCTATTTCACGGTCAGCAGCGGCTTCAAGGACGGCGGCTTCAACTCGCGATCCGCGAGCGTGACGCCTTACATTTTCAATCCCGAGACGTCCCTGAACTATGAGGTGGGCGTGAAGTCCACCTGGTTCGAGAACCGGTTGTTGGTCAATCTCGACGTGTTCCGCACACTGATCCACGGCTATCAGCAATCGACCCTGCTCCCCAGCGGCAGCGGTTTCGTCATCGGCAATGCCGGAAATTTCCAGAACCAGGGCGTCGAGTTCGATGCGCAGGCCAGGCCGCTCGACGAACTGAGCCTCAACGCATCGGCCAGCTACATCGACTCGCTCATCACCGGTGGCGCGCAGAACGGGACCTGCGATAAGAGCTATCCCTTCGCCGGCTCGAACCCACCGCCGACGTCCGGTCCCTACACCGATGCGACGCATGCGACCTGCAATTTCAACGGCCTGACCGAGGCCTATGCACCCAAATGGCAGTGGAGCTTGGGTGCGCGCTGGGAGCAGGCCTGGCGGCAATCGCATTTCAATTGGTTCGTCTCGGGCAACCTCCAGGGCGTGAGCTCGGAATATCTTGATGCCTCGCTCGATCCGCGCTCGTTCCAGTCCGGACATGTTCTGTTCGGCGCCACGCTCGGCATCGAGCCCGAGGACGACCGGTGGCAGCTGAACATCTGGGGCAAAAACCTGACCAACGAACGGTATTTCTCGACCGAAGCCGCCCAGACTCAGGGCGCACAGATCAGCGCCGGCGGAACGGCCGCCGCGAACGGCTTCATCGGTTGGCTCGCGCAACCGCGGACCTTCGGAGTGGAGGGTAGCTATCGGTTCTAGGCACAACGCGGACGTCACAGACTTCGAGGATCGCCGCGTCATGGTGAATCGGGATGCGCCACCACCGCGGGCGTGGGTCATCGTCGCGATGCTTTTCCTGTTCATGGTCGTGAACTTCGCAAGCAAGGCCGTGCTCGGCCTGGCCGCGGTTCCGATCATGACCGAGTTGCATCTCAGCCATGATGCATTCGGCACGCTGTCGGCGAGCTTCTTCTATCTCTTTTCGCTCTCTTGCCTGGTGACGGGTTTCATCGTCAACCGGATCAATACGACAACGGTGATCTTCGTGATGGCGCTCGTGTGGGGCGTCTGCCAGCTCGCAGCCATCGGCACGGTGAGCTTCGAGCTGTTGCTGATGTCGCGCCTTGCGTTGGGGGTCGGCGAGGGTCCCGCTTTTCCTGTTGGCACGCATGCAATCTACAAATGGTTTCCCAACAAGCGGCGGACGCTGCCCTCTGCGATCTTCTCGCAGGGCGCCAGCTTCGGCGTGGTCATCACGCTGCCGGCGCTGAACTGGCTGCTGCTGACTCTGTCCTGGCACTGGGCGTTCGGCGTCATCGGCGTCATCGCGCTCTTTTGGGCAGCGCTTTGGTTCTGGCTGGGCGCGGAGGGGCCGATCGGCGATCCGCAGCACGAGGCGCAACCGTCGCGGCGGATCCCCTATCGCAGGTTGATCTTCAATCGCACGATGATCTCCGCCTGGCTCAGCGGCTTTGGCTCCTATTGGGGTGTCGCGCTGCTCGTCTCCTGGTTCACGCCTTTTCTGGTGGAAGGCCTCGGATTCTCCCAGCGGCAGGCCGGCTGGCTCAGCACGGTGCCGTGGGCGCTCTCGATCCTGTTCGCCATCGCCGGAAGCTGGGCATCGGAGCGCCTGATCGACCGCGGCGTCTCCAGCCGCATCGCGCGCGGCGTCTATGGCGGCGGCATGGTGGCGATCGGCGGTCTCGCGCTCGTCCTCCTGCCGCTTATCCAGTCCGAAGTTCTTGCCTTCATCGCGCTCGTGCTGGGCTTGTCGCTCGGCTCGGTTATCTATGCGATGCAGCCTGCCATCATCGCCGAGCTGACCCCGGTCGAGCAGCGCGGCTCGCTTCTCGCGATCGGAACTGCGATCTGGTCGCTATCGGGCGTCGTCGCGCCGGTGGTGATGGGCCATCTCATCGACGCGGGAAGCAATGCGGCCCAGAGCTATCGCGAAGGCTTTGTCGTCGCCGGTTCGGTGGCGCTCGTCACCGGCCTCATCGGAATGATGCTGATGCAGCCCGAGGCGACGCGTCTGAAACTCTTGCGTGCGACATCAGTGAAGGAAGGTTAGATGGCTTACGAGGAAATCCTGGCGGAGGTTGAGAACGGCATCCTCACAGTCACACTCAACCGGCCGGCGAAGCTGAACGCCTTCACCGGCGTCATGATGGCCGAGTTGATCGACGTCTTCGGGCGCGCCAGCACCGACGATTCCGTGCGCGTCGTCGTCGTTACCGGTGCGGGGCGGGCGTTCTGCGCCGGCGCCGATCTGTCGGCAGGCGCCAAGACCTTCGACTTTGCGGCGCGGACGGACCGGCCGGATCGCCAGGCCGGCAGCGGCGCCGATATCGACTGGAGCGATCAGCGCATCCGCGACGGCGGGGGCCGCGTGAGCCTGGCGATCTTCGAGTGCCTGAAGCCCGTCATCGCGGCGGTCAACGGGCCGGCCGTCGGCGTCGGCGTCACCATGCAGCTTCCGATGGATATCCGTCTGGCCGCGGAAGGCGCCCGCTTCGGCTTCGTCTTCTCGCGCCGCGGCATCGTGCCCGAAGCCTGTTCGAGCTGGTTCCTGCCCAGGATCGTCGGCATCTCGCAGGCCCTGGAATGGTGCTATTCGGGCCGGCTATTCGATGCGCAGGAGGCGCTCCAGGCGCGCCTCGTCCGGCAGGTCCTGAAGCCGGAGGACCTCCTGCCGCGCGCCTATGAGATCGCGGCGGAGATTCGCGACAATACCGCGCCGGTCTCGATCGCGCTGATCCGGCAGATGATGTGGCGCCTGTCGGCGCTCGATCACCCGATGGAGGCGCACAAGATCGACAGCCGTGGACTCTATGCGCGGGGCAGCTCGGCCGATGCCAAGGAAGGCATCACGTCGTTCATCGAAAAACGTCCACCGCATTTCCCCGAAAAGGTCTCCAGCAACATGCCGCCCTATTTCCCGTGGTGGCAGGAACGAACCTATTCGTGACGGCAAAACACATTCGAGGATCGCTTTATGACTGACAGGGTGGCCGGAAAGATTGCGCTTATCACCGGTGGTGCGCAGGGGCTGGGCGAGGCGACGGCGCGGATGCTTGTGCGCGAAGGCGCGAAAGTGGCCGTGACGGACGTCAATATCGAGGGCGCAAAGAAAGTGGCGGATTCACTCAATGCTGCGCAGGCGGGTTCGGCAATCGCACTTCCTCACGATGTCACCCAGGAAGCGGACTGGCGCCGCGTGGTGGACGAGGTGGAACAGGGCTTTGGCGGGCTGCATGTGCTGGTGAACAACGCGGGCGTCAGCCTCGCCAAGAACGTCGAGGAGGTGACGCTCGAGGAGTGGCGGCGCGTGCATGCCATCGATCTCGACGGCGTGTTTCTCGGATGCAAGATTTCCATTCCGTTGATGGAGAAGACGGTCAAGCCTGGCGGACCGGGCGGCTCGATCGTCAACATCTCCTCGATCTCGGGCATCATCGCGGGTCACAACATGGCGGCCTACAATTCGGCCAAGGCGGCCGTCCGCCATTTGTCGAAATCCGTGGCGCTGCATTGCGCCCGTAAGGGCCACGGCATCCGCTCGAATTCCATCCATCCCGTCTTCGTCGCGACGCCCATCCTCGATCATCACGTGCGGCGCTTCGGCAAGGAAGAGGCCTACGCCAAACTCGGCCGTCAAGTGCCGCTCGGACGAATCGCTGAGCCCGATGACATCGCCTATGCCGTGCTGTATCTCGCCTCCGATGAATCGAAATTCGTCACCGGCGCCGAACTGAAAGTGGACGGTGGCATCTCTGCGATGTGATCCGCCATCCGCCTATGCCTTGCGGCTATAGCCACATAGCCATTCTTGTTGTGGCTCGATGCACGGAATCGGTGTTTGAGTGGCGGACCGTGCGGGCTAGGTTTCAGCGCCGGCACGGCGAAGTTGTTTCCATCCGATCGCCGATTTGCGCGGGATCGGAACGAAGGACGGGATAGCGGTCAGCGCGGCATAAAGAACGCGCATCCGGTGGTTCGGTGAACCGCAAACGGGGAAGAACATGAAGACAGGAATTTGGCTGCTTGCAGCGACCTTGATGACTGCCAGCGCAGCTATCGCATTCGCAGAGAATTCGTCGGGTCCGGCGGCCGTGCCATCGCCGTCGCCGGCAGGCGCCGCGGCAGAAGCGCCGACACCGCCAGGCGTCGCCTATCACAGCAGCATCCCCGCATCGAAGCGCAGGGCGTTTTTCGGCGAGCTTCATCTGCACACGACGATGTCGTTCGATGCCTGGACCTTCGGTACCAAGGTTACGCCCGACATGGCGTACAAATTCGGCCGCGGTGAGACCGTGATGGTGCCGGCGGCGCAGGTCGGGCGCGAGCAGGACATCCACGGAACCGGCGACGTTCCTGCAAAACGCGCCTGGGCGCTCGACTTCATGGCGGTGACCGACCACTCCGAATCGATGGGCACGCTGACTCAGCTCGACGATCCGACCAATCCTGTCAGCCAGACGCCAATGGCGCAGGACATCCTGAAGAATCCCTCCGCCGCGTTCTATCTGGTAGCCGATCGCGCCCACCGCAATCAGGATCTTGAGAGCCTGAACCCGATCGCCGCCATGAAGCATGCCTGGGAGGTGGAGGTGAAGGCGGCCAACGACAACTACATTCCCGGCAAGTTCACCACGCTCATCGCCTATGAGTGGACCTCGGCACCCGACGGCAAGAACCTGCACCGCAACGTCTTCTTCAACGCCGATCATGCGCCACAGCCATTCACATCGGCGGACTCCTCCAAGCCGGAGGATTTGTGGACATTTCTCGAGAAGACCCGCGCCGACGGAATCGACGTCATCGCCATTCCGCATAATGGCGATGCTTCCGGCGGCCTGATGTACGACTGGAACGATTCGGAAGGCCGTCCCATCGACGAGCACTACGCCCAGCGCCGCGCCTTGAACGAGCCGCTCACCGAAATCACGCAATTGAAGGGTCAGTCCGACACCGTCCCGGTTCTGTCGCCGAATGACGAGTTCGCGAATTTCGAGATCTACGATCACCTCATCTCGCGGCCCAACATCAAGAGCGACCCGAATGGCAGCTATATCCGCCAGGCTTTCGGCCGCGGTCTCGTCATTCAGTCGAAGGTCGGAATCAATCCGTTCAAATACGGCGTCGTCGGCGGATCCGACATCCACAATGGCCTAAGCGCGTCATCCGAAAATGCCTTTGCGAGCTATTCGTTTGGACTGGATTCCGAGACCATGATGCCCAGCGGTGACCAGGCGAAGCGTGCGCTTGAGATCATCCCGACCGTGTCCCGGCTCGACAGCGATGCCGTCTTGAAGCACGCGGCGCCGACCAAAGGCACCCCGCTGGAACAAGGCTCGGCCGGCATCACCGGCGTTTGGGCCGAGGAAAACGACCGCAATTCGATCTTTGCCGCGCTCAAGCGCAAGGAGACCTTCGCGACAACCGGTACCCGAATCCGCCTGCGTATGTTTGGCGGCTGGGGCTTCAAGCCCGACCTTATCCGCGCTGCCGACTGGGTGGCGCAGGCCTACGCCGGCGGCGTGCCGATGGGAAGCGACATGCCGGCGCGGCCGGCGACGGCGAGGGCGCCGATTTTCGTGCTCGAAGCCGTGAAGGACCCCGATGGCGCCAATCTGGACCGCGTCCAAATCATCAAGGTGTGGCTCGACGGCGACACGTATAAAGAGAAGATCTTCAACGTCGCGCTCTCCGGCAATCGCCGCACAGATCGGGTGACCGGCAAGGCGCCGGCCGTCGGCAGCACGGTCGATCTCAATACCGGCGCCTATACAAACACGATCGGCGCCTCCGTTCTTACGACCGTATGGCGCGATCCCCAATTCGATCCGAAAAAGCCGGCCGTCTACTACGCGCGCGCCCTGGAAATCCCCACGCCGCGCTGGTCCACGCTTCTGGCAATCCGCAACAAGCTGCCGATCCCCGCCCGCGTTCCATCGACGATCCAGGAACGCGCCTGGACATCGCCGATCTGGTTCACACCGGGATAGGCGGCCGCGAAAGCATCGGACGCGCGGAGCGGATTTCCGGATTGGACAACCGGAAGAGGTCGCACGTGGCCACCGATTACATGACTTTAATCATCGTTTAATAAATCGGGCTAATATTCGTACCGAATCAATGCCGAACAATCGCGCATGGCTCAAATATCGGGCGGAATGAACGACGGCGCCGCTGCCGACGGTCAGGACTTCGGAGCGCTTTTCGCTCAGGCTCCTGGCCTATATCTGGTTCTTGACCCGAACCTCACGATCCGCGCGGTGAACGACGCCTATTGCCGTGCGACGATGACCCATCGTGAAGACATCGTCGGCCGAAATCTGTTCGACGTGTTTCCGGACAATCCGGACGATCCCGCCGCCGATGGCGTCTCCAATCTGCGGTCCTCGCTTGGTCGGGTCCTCGAATTGGGCCGGCCCGACGTAATGAGCATCCAGAAATACGATATCCGGAAGCCCGATTCCGAAGGCGGCGGGTTCGAGGAGCGCTACTGGAATCCGATCAACACGCCGGTTCTCGGACCCGATGGCCGTGTCGGATCGATCCTGCACTGCGTGGAGGACGTGACCGAACTGGTTCGGATGCGCAAATCCGAAGCGACGCAGGTCGAGATGGCGCGCGGGCAGGAACGCGTCATCGCCCGGTTGCGCGACGCCAATCGCGAACTTGCCGACCAAATGGAACAGATAAAGACGCTGCGCCGCTATACTTATTTCTTTGCGCTGCTCGTCGAGAATTCGATCGATCCGATCATCACCTTTCTCATGGACGGCGAGGTCAAGTCCTGGAACCGAGCAGCTCAGGAGATGTTCGGCTACGACAAGGACGAGATCGTCAATCGCCATGTCGACAGGATCCTGCCGCCGGACTTGAAGGACGAACAGGATGCGCTGTGGGCTAGGTTGCGTGCCGGCGAGAAGGTGCACGACTTCGAGACCTTGCGCCGCGCCAAGGATGGCACGGACGTGGCCGTGGCGCTGACGCTTTCCCCGATCCGCAACGAGAATCAGGAAATTATCGGCGCCTCCCAGGTCGTGCGCGACATCACCGAACAGAAGCGCACCCAGAAGAAGATGCTAGGCCTGCAGGAGGAATTGATCCACCTGTCGCGCTGGAACACGATGGGAATGCTGGCGTCCACCATCGCCCACGAACTCAGCCAGCCGCTCACCGCGGCGATGAATTACATCCGGGCGGCGCATCGCACGGTCGGCGCGCTCGATCTGCCCGAGGCCGTGCGCGCGCGCGACTTCCTGGACAAAGCCGCGAATGAGACCAAGCTGGCCGGTGGGATCATGCGGACGCTCCGCGAATTCATCGAAAAGCGCAAGACGAACCGCGAAATCGACGATCTGAACACGATCGTCGATGAGACGGTGGTTCTTGGCACGGCCGGTAGCGCCGAGGTCAAGGCCATGCTGCGCAAGAAATTGGCGCCGAAGCTTCCTCCGATTTACGTTGATAGAATCCAGATCCAGCAGGTCATCCTCAACCTGGTTCGCAATGCTGTCGATGCCATGTCGAACAGCGCGCGCCGCGAGCTGGTCGTTGCAACCGGGTTGGACGAAGCCGGCTTTGTCAGTGTGACCATATCGGACACCGGTCCGGGCATCGCCCCGGATGTGATGGCCAAGCTGTTCCAGCCCTTCGTCACGACGAAGGAAAACGGAATGGGCGTGGGCCTGACGATCTGCCAGTCGATCGTCGAAGCCCATGAAGGGAAGATATGGGGCGACACAAACGGCGAGGGCGGCGCGACATTCCGCTTCCGCCTTCCGATCGCCGATCCGGTCGAGAGCCAGAATGCCGCCTGAGCCGACCGTCTTCGTCGTCGATGACCATGATCGCGTCCGCGGGTCCATCCGCGCGCTGCTGGAATCGGCCGGACACAAGGTCGAGGATTTCTCCTCCGCCCTGGACTTTCTGGATCGCGCCAGGCCGGCGCCGAGCGACTGTGTCGTCGCCGACGTGCGGATGCCCCAAATGAGCGGGCTCGAACTGCAGGAAGAACTCGCCCGGCGCGCGGTCGGCGTCGCCGTCATCATCGTCACGGGGCATGCCGACGTGCCGCTCGCCATCAAGGCTCTCAAGGCCGGCGCGTCCGACCTGATCGAGAAGCCGTTCGACGATGAAGTCCTGCTCGGCGCGGTGTCGCGCGCGCTGGAGAGCGGTCGTCAGGTCCAGGAGCAGGCTGCTTCGGCCGAGGAAGCCGAGGCGCTGATTGCGCTCCTGACCGAGCGCGAGCAGGAGATCTTCCATCAACTGGCGACCGGGCGCTCCAACAAGCTTGTGGCACACGCCCTGGGCATCTCGACCCGCACGGTGGAGGTCCACCGGTCGCGCATCCAGGGCAAAATGCGTATCGCCAGCCTGGCGGACCTGGTGCGCATCGCCCGCGCGGCGGAAAGAGTGCCCACGGCCATTCGTAAGTAGAAACTACGCATATTCCCATATCGGCACAGCCGTTAGCCTGACTGCCTTTGGTGCGTGTCGGAGGCGTATTGTCTGTGTCCAAGCCGGCTGTCGGAATTGCGTGGCTTGTTGACGACAACAAGTCGGTCCGCGACTCGACGGGGGCATTCCTGGAAGCGATGGGTTACAGGGTACAGACTCACGCGTCCGCCTTGGAATTCCTGGAAAAATTCGTGCCGGACCAGTCGGACTGCATCATCGCGGACTACGACATGCCGGGCATGACCGGCCTTGAACTGCTCGAAACGCTGCGTCGGCGCGGCAGCAGGCTTCCGGTGATCATCATCACAGGCCGCGGCGAGACTTCGCTGGAACAGCGTGTGCTGGCGGCCGGCGGCCTGAAGATGCTCTATAAGCCGGTTGACGGGCTGGATCTCGCCGATCTCGTCGAAACCGCCATGAGGGCTGCTCCCTAGGCGGACATACGCACAATCTGCGTACGCAAACGATCCCAATATTTTGTTGCGCCGGCCGCGGTCATGATCAGGGCGAAACTGATCAAGGGCATCGGTCATGTCGAACAACGAAATCTGGGTGGTGGTCGCGACGGACTCGAGCGGCGCCAGGATCCTTGCGAATGCCGAGGGAACCTCCCGCGTTCTGGCCGCTTTCGAGATGCCCTCGCGCCCGTCCGTCGATCAGGATTCCAAGATCGTCAGCCTGTTGAACGCCCGCCGTCCGGCCGCCACGCTGGCGCGTCAGGTCGTGACGTGCCTCGTCGAGGGCGCCATCCACGGCAGCTACGAGGGCCTTGTGATCGTCGCGTCGCCCGAGATGAAGCGCGAACTGCGCCTGGCGATGGACCGCCGCGTGTTCGACCTGCTGATCGGCGAGATTGTCGAGGACACGCCGGTTTCCGCGGCCGCCAACGCCTCGCTGCGGAGTGCGTGATGTTCATTCGCGCCACACTTGCCGTCGCGGTCATCGCCATGCTGTTGCCGCACGAGCCCGATCTCGGTCTTGGCCGCCCGGCCACGCTCACGGCGATAGATTCGAATGGCGCCGTGGAGGCCTGCCTGACCCTCGGCGGCAGCGAGACCTCCTGCAGCGCCGTGGCGTCGGCGGCGGCGCAGGGCGATCTCCAGGCGTTTGTGTTCGACAAGCTGCGCGCGGTCAAGGCTGAGTTGGCGGCCAACAACAGGACGCCGGCTCTCGCGGAAAATTTGGTGGGCGGCGAAAGGGGGGACGCCGATCAGGGTTTGGCGCTCCCCCCATCGTCGTCACGTTGAAGGGACGATCGCCGTGCCAGCTTCAGCGGAAAATGTCTGGGTCGTCGACGGTGCATTCGATGTCGCCGCGCTCGCGGGCAAGGTGGTCTATTGGTTCGATCTCGGCCCCGTTCTGCACCGTTGCGGCCGTGGCAGTCCTGCCCGGCTGAGGCTGATGTGCGAACAGCATGTCGTGCGCCTGGTTCCCGACGAATTCGTGATATTCCAACCCGCCGGTTTCTTCCTGGTTGTGCGCAGTTGTGCCGGTGCGCAGGCCGCATCGATCGCGCAGTCCGTGAACGCCGCGCTCCTCAAACTGTTCTTCGGAACCGATGCCGCGGAAAAAATCGGCCCGCTGTTTCGGATCGCGGAGGCCTCGGAAATCGGCCTGCCCCGAAGCGCGACTGCTCCGACGCCGGATAGTGCGTCCAAGTCGGCTCCGCAAGCCGGCGCACAGGCCGATCCCGATCCGCTTGCGCGTCTCGCCGCCAATGGTCAGCCGGGCTATGACGGACTGCGCGTGGGATTTCTTCCCGTCTTCGATCTGCAGCGCGGCACTGCTTCGACCTTCCTGTGCACGCCGGTGCGCGACGGGCGGCAGGCCACGCTCGGCGGCATCGATCCACGCGACCGCCCGTCACTCGACGAGGCAATGCTGGAGCAGAGCCTGCTTTTGACGCGCGAGATCGCCGCCCGCCGCCTGACCGCGGCCGCCGCCACGCCCGTCAGTTTCGAGACGCTGGCCTCACCCCGCAGCCGCCGCCTCTATCAGTTCGCGTTGCGCAGCGCCGATGCCGCCGAAAACCCGTTCCTGGTCGTCAAGATCGAAGGCGTCCCGCCAGGCACGCCGGCGGCCCGGCTCGCCGAAATTGTCGCCACCATCCGCACCGACGCGCGCCGTGTCTTCGTCCAGGTGCCGAGCTCCGACGCACGGCTGACGGATGGCGGTCGGTTCGGCGCCACTGGGCTGTTCGCCAGGCTCCCCGAAGACGCTGCGCCCGCTCCGGTGGCGGCCCTCGCCAAGGCGCTCATCTGGTCGGCGCAGGCGCAGCGCGCGTGCACCTATGTCGAGGGCGTGGACAGCGCCTGGGCGCTGGGTCTCGTTCGCGCCGCCGGTGTGCGGCTCGCTTCCGGTCGCGCGCTCGGTCGTGGCCTGATCCACAGCAGCGTCTCGGATGTTCTTCTCTCGCTCGACAACGCCAGTTCGAAAGCGGCCTGACACATACGTGCTGTCGGGTCATATCCGAACTTGCGCGCTTCCGATCTTCCAACGCGCCAATCTTTCATAATACGGGTAGGCCGCGCTTGCGACCGCGGCCAAGGCTGGCGGCAGGCTCGGCGGTGCCGTGGCAGCTCTCGGCATAAAGCCCGTTGACCGCTCCACCTGGTCGTACCAGGCAGGTGCCCATACGCCATCGCTTGCCCGGCGTCCTTTCGGCCAGGACAGCATCTTCGCGTTGAACGCGATGCCGATCGAATCGCAAAGCGCCTTCAGCATTGCCTCCGGCGCTGCCGAGACGTCGGACGAGTCGATCACGATTGGTGCGCGCCCGAGCCTGTCCGCTTCCAAATCGAACAACTCGGCCTGCCGCACAACGCCGATATCAGTCAGCGACGCCTCGCCTCGCTTGTCCATGTACGACGCCACGACCTCGTCCGGCCGCCGGATCAGGAAGATGTTGCAGCACGCCGCCATCCAGCCTGTTCCGATCTCGGGCACCATGTGGTGCGTCATATGTTTCTGGTAGAAGATCGGCGCGGGACAAGACCCAAGAAGCGTCGCCTCGACGTTGTGCCAATCATTGGGCTGGCTTTGCAGCACCTCCGCACGCATCGGGTGATCGGCGCCGGTGAGCGCCAGATATGCGGCATAGAACGGCTCGTCGATCACGGCGGTGTCGTCGCGGTTCTCGAAGGCACGCATCATCGCGGTCGAGATATTGCGCGGGCCGGACCACATCGCGATCCGCAGTGGCTCCGTGCTCATTATTTCGCGGCCTCGGCGTCTTTCAAAACTTCATAAGCCGCGCGCAAACGCGATGTGACCGGACCGGGTAGGGCCGCAGGCAGTACGTGGCCGTCGATCTCACGAACCGGCGTCAGCCCGCCGAACGTACCTGTGGCGAAGGCCTCATCCGCCTCGCGTGCCGCGTCGGGCGGAAAGTTGTCGAGCTCGATATCGATTCCCTGCGTCCGGCAAAGCGCGATGACATTGGCACGCGTGACGCCGTTGAAACAGAAACGGCCCGTCGACGTTCGAACGATGCCATCCTGGACGAAGAAGAAGTTCGTCGCATTGCAGCTCGAAACGAACCCGTCCGGATCGAGCATCAGCGCCTCATCGGCGCCGGCCCGGATCGCCTCCTGCAATGCGATGATGAGATTGAGCCGGCTGTGCGAGTTCAGCCGCATGTCGAACATATGCGCCGGCGTGCAGCGTATCGACACCGTCGCCAGCGACAGTCCGCGGGTCGCCAGCATCGGACTCGGCACCTTGCGCTCCGCTAGAATGACGATGGTCGGTTTTCCGAGCGCGTTGCGCGGATCCTGGTTGGCGCCGGATTTCGGTCCCCGTGTAATCATCAGGCGCAGATGCACGCCATCCTCGAATCGGTTCGCCACCAGCGTGCGCCCGATCTCGGCCACCAGCGTTTCGCGGCTCAGACCGATGTCCAGCCCGATCGCAGCCGCGCCGGCGAACAGCCGTTCCATATGCGCGTCGAGGAACAGCAAGGCGCCCCTGTGCAGGCGAAGACCTTCCCAGATTCCATCGCCGACCACGAACCCTGCGTCGAACACCGAGACCTTCGCCTCGGCCCGCGGCACCAGCGCGCCGTTCAGATAGATCAGCGCTGACGCGTTGGCTGGATCGTCGACGAAGTCCTGACTGCCGGGCATCTGACGATCCTTCGCTTAGATGAATTGCGGTGCGTTGGCGAACGGCGCGTCGAGGCTGTGGGACGGCGTGGTAAACCAGCACGGCCCCACCTCCGTCATATGGAAGTGATCTTCCAGCCGCACGCCGAACGCATCCGGGACGACGATCATCGGCTCGTTCGAGAAACACATCCCTGGTGCGAGCGGGGTCCCGTCGCCACGCACGAGGTTCGGCGCTTCATGAATGTCGAGCCCGATGCCATGGCCGGTGCGGTGCGGCAGCCCGGGCAGGCGATAGTCGGGTCCCAAGCCCGCGCGGGCGATGACGGCGCGTGCCGCGGCATCGACCGTCTCGCATGCCGCGCCGAGCCTCGCAGCCGCGAAGGCTGCGGCCTGTGCTTCCTTCTCCAACCGCCAGATCGCGCGCATGTGCTGCGTC
>Ga0265338_10006007_pt1 | contig 15603 bp, 11 predicted proteins | sample 42126metaG_FD_193579 | JGI IMG/M metagenome (GOLD analysis project Ga0265338, IMG submission 193579) | Rhizosphere microbial communities from Carex aquatilis grown in University of Washington, Seatle, WA, United States - 4-21-26 metaG | ecosystem: Host-associated > Plants > Roots > Rhizosphere... | reverse complement strand
CGAAGTGTTGAGCGGGGGGGTGAACGGACTGGACAAGTGGTTCCTTGTGTTGGCCCTTTTTACGGCGATCGACGGCACGCTTCTTTGGCAGACTTCCGGCTACGTGATTTTCGCAATCGGAAACCTTTATTCGACAATCGGGATTTACTTCATGTGGCGTTTCTTTATTCGAGATGAAGACGACGTGAGGGCGGCCGTTCGAGGCCTGGCATTCGTGGTGGCAGCAGTGGCCATTGTTATGGTCTATGAACAGATCACGGGTCAAAATTTTTACTACAAGCTCCTGGGGGGTGGAAACGCGGCGCAGTTCGGAGCGGGACTTGACGTCCGCGACGGAAAATTTCGCGCCCGGGGGTTTTTTCTTCATCCTATTTTAGCGGGGTCATTCGGCGGATTTTGCTTCCCACTTTTTGTTGGCCTGTGGCGGAGGGGAGTGAAGAAGGATCGAAAATTCGCCGCGCTGGGAATGGCATTCGCTCTGATACCGCCCTTCGCAGCTAACTCCAGCACGGCGCTTTTCGGATTGCTGGGCGGAATCGTCGGATTGTTTTTTTGGTTTCTGCGCCGCCGAATGCGAATTGTTCGATGGGCCATCGTCGCCGTGGTCGTGTCTTTACATATGGTCATGAAGGCGCCTGTTTGGTCGTTGATCAACCGCGTCAGCCTATTGGGCGGGTCCTCCAACTGGCATCGCTTTGAGCTGGTGAACCAATGCATCCTTCATTTCAAAGATTGGTGGTTCATCGGAACAAAGAGTTATGCGGATTGGGGATGGGAAATGTGGGACCTTTCCAATTCGTACGTGGGCACGGCAGACACGGTGGGACTAATTCCACTAATTGCGTTTATTGCGATCCTAGTGATGGCATACAAATACGTGGGTATCGCCCGAAAGGCATTTAGGGAGGACAAGAGAAAGGAATTCTTTGTCTGGGCTTTTGGGGCATCGGTGTTCGCCAATACGGTTGCGATGGTCGGAATTGGATACTTCGATCAAACCTTTGTGGCCTGGTATTGCATCCTCGCAATGGTATGCGCGATGAGTTTGCCGGCGCGTGTGCCGCAACTTGCGCTCACTCCAGGGCCCGTACTCTTGACGCAGGTGCCGGGCGGTCAAAAGCTGAGCCCGTTTCTGGCGGGGAACGCGAGCGGAATGCGGAACATGCCCGCGAAAGTTAGCGGTTATAATCAAGAGGGCCGTGTTCGTCCATCGGCCGACGAAAGAGCCTTTACAAACCGGAAGAACGAGCGGAGCTGGGTAAAGTAGGATGGGAATGAAATTATCGGTCGTCATCTTGTGCTGGAATGATCTGAAGGTGATCAGCGATTGCCTCGCGTCGATCTATGCCACGACGCATATGAAAGATTTCGAAGTGATCGTCTCGGATAATGGCTCGACGGATGGATCAATCGAGTTTATCCGGAAGCAGTACCCGCAGGTCCGGCTGATCGAGAATGGCGCGAATCTCAGGTTTGCAAAGGGAAACAACGTCGCCATTCGCGTGAGCCAGGGAGAGTACGTCCTCATCCTGAACCCCGATACGATCATTCACGAGGGTGCCCTGGATGGATTGGTTGCGTTTGCGGACAGTCATCCGAATGCAGGCGCGTTTGGGTGCCGTGTGTTGAATGCGGACGGAACATATCAAGGATGCATCTGGCCATTTCCGACGCTGCGGTCCGAATGGATCCGCGCGCTTGGGCTGCGGCCGCTGGCTAATATTTCGGAGTGGTTTCATCCGGGAGCATACGTCAGATGGAAGGGCGAGACCGAGCGGACCATTGGATGGCCGGCGGGATGCTGCATTCTCGCTCGAGGGGAACTGCTGAAACGGCTGGGCGGCTTTGACGAGCAGTTTTTTTACTGCTACGAAGATACGGATCTCTGCAAAAGGATCTGGGACGCGGGCTATCCGATTCTTTACACGCCCAATGTGAGCATTACGCACCTGATTGGGCAATCCACGAACAAGAAATTCAAGCCAATCGGTTTTGCAATCGACCTGCAAGTCACCCGGTATCTTTACTTCTTCAAATATTATGGCGTTCGCGGGGCGCGGAGCACCAGAAGGTCCATGTTGGCAACGCTCCTCATTCGGTACGCATTTGGCAGACTCATACAAATGATTAAACCCAGCGAAGAAAACAAACAAGCCGTGGAGCTAAACCGGGCCTTGCTTGAATGGAATTACCGCGTTGATCCGGTCCGTTTGATCGAAAAAGGCGAAGAGCCGGAACTAGGCACGAAGCCCGCGGATCGGGTCGCGGAGCGGTAGGCTTCATGTCTTTGGAAACGAAGGCAAGACAATCGCTTTCCAGATAGCTGCACCCGCGGCGTTGTGATTCACAAAATACGAAAAGAGGGCAATTAAAAAATTATGGATATAAAAGTCGAATCGCGACACCTGCGGGACGTCACCGTACTTGTACCGGATATTTTTCAGGACAGCCGAGGTTTTTTCATGGAAACGTACCGCGAAGACAAGTTCAAAGAGATGGGACTGCCCAGCCGCTTTGTGCAGGACAACCACTCGCGTTCGGCGCGCGGCGTGGTGCGCGGCCTTCATTTTCAGTGGGAACCGCCCATGGGAAAACTCATGCGCGTGACGAGCGGGAGCGCGTTCCTGGTTGCAGTTGACATCCGGAAGGATTCCCCGACGCTTGGAAAATGGGTCGGCGTGGAAGCGTCGGCAGAAAACAGGCGCCAGGTGTGGGCGCCGGCGGGATTTGCGCGCGGCTTTTGTGTCCTCTCCGAGTCTGCCGAGATTCAGTACAAGTGCACAGGCATGTACAGCAACAAGGGCGAATCGGGCGTTCTGTGGAACGATCCGGCAATCGGAATTGAATGGCCCGTTTCTGCTGCCCAGGCCGAGCTCTCCGAAAAAGACAAGAAAGCTCAGACCCTGGCGCAATGGCTCGCACGGCCGGAATCGGATTTCTTCAAGCTTTAATTCAAAACCGAGATTAAAAACAAGGAGAAGAAAATGAAGATTTTATGCGCAGGCGGTGCAGGTTACATCGGGAACGTGCTGATCCCCAAGCTCCTCGACCGGGGATACAAAGTGGATGTTGTGGACCTGTTTTGGTTCGGCAATCACCTGCCGAAGCAGGTGGGCATTCTGAACAAGGACATCTTCCATCTCTCTGTCGAAGACCTCGAACCATACGACCAGGTTATTTTTCTTGCCGGGTTATCGAACGATCCGATGGCTGAATTTTCGCCGAGCAAGAATTTCATCTTCAATGCAGCGGCGCCCGCCTATTTAGGCTACACGGCGAAAAAGGCAAAGGTGAAGAGATACATTTACGCGTCCTCCTGTTCCGTTTATGGATATACGGAAAACGAGCTCTTCGATGAGACTCGCCCGGTGAGTTCGAATTATCCCTACGGAATTTCCAAGCTTCAGGGCGAGCAGGCAGCGATGCAATTGGTTGACGATAACTTCTCCGTCATCGCGCTGCGCAAGGGCACGGTCTCTGGGTACAGCCCGCGCATGCGTTTCGACTTGATCGTCAACACGATGTTCCGAAACGCCGTTCGGGAGCACGTGGTCACCGTCAACAATCCTTCGATCTGGCGGCCGCTTCTCAGCATCGAAGACGCGGCGACTGCCTACACCCGCGCGGTCGAGGCAAACTATAAGCTATCCGGAATTTTCAACGTTGCCTCCGGCAACTACACTGTCGGCGAGGTCGCGGACCTGGTGAGGTCAACTGTGCAAGAAAGACTCCATATCAAAGTCGATCTCAACATCAAGCATATTCAGGATTTTCGGAATTACAAAGTCAGCATCGAGAAAGCAAAGAACGTGTTGAGCTTCCACCCATCCGGCGACGTGAAAACGATTGTCGGAAATCTTGTGGACAACATGGACAAATTCCAGGATTGGGACAATCCGGCATATTCGAATATTCAATCGCTCAAGAAACTCGAAGCCGCGATTGACGTCCACGCTCTGGAAGGGTCGCGCGTCTAATGAAAATCGCGGTCATTGGCGCCGACGGACAGCTCGGCACAGACGTAGTGAAAGCATTTGGGGCGAACGGCGATGAGGTCGTCTCGCTCACGCACTCCGATATCGAGATCTCCGACGCAGGCTCGGTATCGGAGCGCATGGCGGCATTGCGGCCAAACATCATCGTCAACACGGCTGCGATGCATCACGTGGACAAATGCGAGCAGGATCCGGCGAAGGCTTTTGCCATCAACGGCCTTGGCGCAAAGAATCTCGCTCTCGCGGCCAAGGAGATCGGCGCCAAGTTGATGCACGTCAGCACCGATTATGTCTTCGACGGCGAAAAAAGAACTCCCTACGTAGAGACGGACGCTCCGCGTCCTTTGAATGTGTACGGAAACTCGAAGCTCAGCGGCGAATACTTTGTTCGCTCCACCGTCCCAGAGCATTTCGTGCTGCGGACCTCCGCGATATACGGAAAGAGTCCCTGCCGTGCGAAAGGCGGCCTCAATTTTATTGAGCTGATGCTGAAACTGGCACGCGAGCGCGGCGAGGTCAAAGTTGTGGACGACGAATTTGTCAGCCCAACGCCGACGCCGGAGATAGCCCGACAAATGGTTGCGCTGAGCCGTTCAGACGCCTACGGCCTATATCACGCGACGGCCGAAGGGAGTTGTTCCTGGCACGCCTACGCGAAGGAGATCTTCGCGATGACCAACACAAAAGTGAATCTCCTGATCGCGGGGCCGAACGAGTTTCCGATTAAGGTTCCGCGTCCCAAGTATTCGGTGCTCGAAAATGCCGGCCTCAAGAAGCAGGGGCTAAACGTTTTTCAGCCCTGGCAGCAGGGCCTGCGCGAGTACTTCTCTACTTCATCGTAACCGCGCAGGAGGTGGATTTTGGAAACTGTGCATGCTGACCGCTACATCCGATACGCATAGCCCCGTGGAAAGCCTCCATCACAGAACCGGTGAATACGTCCTGATGACGGCGGCTTACAATGAAGAGTTGAACATCGCACGGACGATCGAATCCGTTCTCGCTCAAAAAGTGTTGCCAAAGCGCTGGGTGATTGTTAGTGACGGCTCGACTGATCGCACCGATGAAATCGTAAAGAAGTACGCCGAGGCTCACGACTTTATTTCGTACCTCAGGGTATCAAGGCCTCCGGGAAGAAGTTTCGGTTCCAAAGTGGCCGCGCTGCAGGCGGGCTACAAACTCTTCGACGGTGTGGCCTACGACTTTATCGGCAATTTGGATGCGGACGTCACGATTGGGCCGGATTATTACGAATGCTTGATCGGAAGCATTCAGAATTCTCCCAAGCTCGGCATTGCCGGAGGGTTTGTCTGCGAGGAGAAAGGTGGGCGTTTTGAAAGCCGAAGATCCAACCGAGTGTATTCAGTGGCGCATGCGGGTCAACTGGTTCGGCATGAGTGTTATGAAGCGATCCACGGTTATGCCGTTCTGGAATATGGCGGCGAAGATTGGCACGCGCAGATTTCAGCAAAGATGACCGGATGGGACTCGCAATCCTTCCCGGATTTGAGGATTTTTCATCACCGCCATACAGGGCAGGCGGACAACCTGCTCCGTCATAAATTTCGCCAGGGTCGAATGGATTACGGCTTCGGAAGTTTTCTTCCGTTCGAAATCGTCAAATGCATCGAACGGTTTCCTGAAAAACCTGTCATCGCCGGCAGCCTTTCCCGGATGTGCGGATTTCTCTGGTCCTGGATTTCTCGGGAGAAAAGGCCCGTCTCTGCTGAATTCGTCACATTTCTGCAAAGCGATCAAAAGCAGAGGCTTCGGTCGTTGATTCCGGGCATGACCAAACGCAGCGAGCCGATCCGCAATCGCTAGTCTGGCGAAAAAAACAGGCTCGATGACCAGTCTTGGTGAAAGGTGAAATATTGGAGCAGCTGAAGAGGATCGTAAAGGTTGCCATCAGCGCGTCGTTCTATTGCGGCTCGGCTGCCTCGAACTTCCTTCGAAAAATGGCCGGAGGAAAGGTTCCAGGTACCTGCGTGGTTCTCCATTTCCACTCTGTGTCAGATGAGAATCGCGGCCGGTTTTCGCGCCATATGGACGACGTGTGCCGCCTGACGAATCCACTTTCCGCGGATCATCGTCAGCCGTTGACGCCGGGCAAGCGATATAGCGTGATTACGATTGACGATGGATTCCAATCAGCCAATGAAAACGGTATCCCTGAGCTTTTGAAGCGAAAGATTCCCGTCACTGTTTTTATTTCCCCCGACCTGATTGGCACAACGCCGAAATGGGCGACCTTTGACGGCGATCAGCTTGAAAACGAGCAAATCGTCTCCGTCGAAGACATGAAAAAGTGGCCTGATGATTTGGTGACGATCGGCTCCCACACGCTCACCCATCCATGGCTGCCGTCCTCATCCGAGGGAGAGGCAAGAGCGGAGTTGAAGGGATCCCGCGATAAGCTGAAGCAGTTGCTGAACAAGGATGCGGATCTATTCAGCTTTCCCTACGGAGCATCGAATGAAAACCTTATTCAAATGTGCCGCGAAGCCGGTTACCGGAGGGTATTCACAAACTCACCGAAACTGGCATTTTCAGATCCCGAAGAATTTGTCACGGGCCGGCTGAAAGTAGAGCCGACCGATTGGCCCATCGAATTTCGTTTGAAGTTGCTGGGGGCTTATAGGTGGATGCCTGCGGTTTCCGCGTGGAAAAGAAAATTCTTCCCGATGCCGGCGACATCATCTTCGACAAGGACTCAGTAGAATTCCGGATTAACCGAACGGATGCACGAATTGACCTTATCAGAATGATTCATTGGACTGGTGCACGGCAGCGGCTGGAAACTACTCTCCAGGGACCGAAGGCTCGGTACGGTTGAGGTTTGGATACATCAAATCAATAGAGGCCCTTTATATAGCAGTGACATTGTCAGGATAAAAAAGAACGCAATCACATGAGTAACAAAACTTTTGCATACATGGAATGGCTCCCCAAACCAGGGGAGGACTTTACATCCCGCTGCAGAGCGATGCAGGATACGGCCCAAGGCGTTGGTCGCGAAGCGCGATCGCTGGCGACAAGTGCCATGGATCAAAATCAGCTCACGCGTCTGGCTGGCGCGATCGAAAAAGTGCGCGCCAAGGGAACTGATCTTAAGCCATTGGTCCCGTTCCGTCTGGCGATTTTGAGCAATTCCACCACGGACTTCATCGTTCCGGCATTGGTGGCCACAGCCGCACGGCACGGAATTTCACTCGAAGTGATAACTGGCGGATACGATCAAGTTCTGCAAGATGCGCTAACGGCAGACTCGCGAGTCAATCGTTCGTCGCCAGACGCCGTCCTGCTGGCGATCGACTATCGCGGCATTCCTGTCAGAGGGGCCGGAGGAAATCCAGACAAGGGCCGCGAGGCCGTAAACACTTCACTGGGTTTTCTGCAAGCCGTGCGTGAAGGCATCAAACGGAACAGCAAGGCAGTCTGCATTTTTCAAACGATCAGTGCACCGCCGGAAACGCTGTTCGGAAATATGGACGGCGTTCACCCCGGTTCTTTGCGGCAGATCATTGATGGCGTGAACGCGGGAATACGCGAAAGTGTCCAGGGATCTCCAGACATTGTGATTGATGTCGCGCATTTGGCTTCCACCGTGGGCCTTGGCGACTGGCATTCGCCAAGAGATTGGAACATGGCCAAGATTCCCTTCTCCGACGCTTTCATTCCGCTCTACACCGATCATGTTTGCAGAGTCATTGCGGCCATGCGCGGCAAGAGCAGGCGCTGCCTAATCCTGGACCTGGACAACACGCTTTGGGGCGGTGTCATCGGAGATGACGGTCTGGAAGGAATTCAAATCGGCCAGGGTGATGCAAAGGGAGAAGCTTACCTGAGCGTGCAGCAGCTGGCTTTGGATTTGCGTTCTCGCGGCATTGTCCTGGCTGTGTGTTCGAAGAATGAGGATGAAATTGCCCGTGCGCCGTTCCGAAAACATCCGGAGATGCTTCTGAAAGAGAGTCACATCGCTGTTTTCCAGGCGAATTGGAAAGACAAGGCCACAAATATCAGGGCCATCGCACAGGAGCTTTCTCTTGGACTGGAGTCCATGGTTTTTCTGGACGACAATCCCGTGGAACGATTACTAATCCGCCAGGTCCTGCCGGAAGTTGCGGTGCCGGAATTGCCCGAAGACCCCGCATTGTATCCGCGCACTCTCGCAGCCGCAGGCTATTTTGAAGCAGTAGCTTTCTCCGAGGATGATCTTCGACGAGCCGACTTTTACCAGGACAACGCGCGCCGCGTAAGCCTGCAGCAGCAGGCTGGGGACTTGGAGTCCTATCTCGTTTCGCTGGCAATGGAAATCACTTTCCAGCCGTTTGATGAGGTCGGACGCGCTCGAATCGCTCAGCTCATCAATAAATCGAACCAGTTCAACCTGACCACCAAGCGCTACACCGAAGCACAGATCGCGGCGATGGAGCAGGATCCCGCATACTTTACATTGCAGGTCCGTCTCGCAGATACATTTGGCGACAACGGAATGGTCAGCGTTGTCATTTGCCGGCGCGCAAGTAAGGAAGAATGGGAAATCGACACCTGGCTAATGAGCTGCCGCGTTCTCGGCCGGCGTGTTGAAAATATGGTCCTCCTCGCAATTTTGGATCAGGCAAAAAAAGAAGGCATCCGTAAGTTGGTTGGCAGCTATTTGCCGACGGAGCGAAACAAGCTCGTCGAGGAACACTACCCGAAATTGGGTTTCCGTCTTGTGAAAACGGAAAACCAGGTCTCGACCTACGAGTTAGACGTTGAAGGTGCGACGGTAGAAAGTGCCCCGATGGTTGTGAAACACCTCGGTGCGACTCCGGCAGAGAAGCAGACGAAGCTTTCTCGTGAACTTGTAACTCCTGCAAAGGAAGTCTTCCCAACTCCCCCCATCGCCGCTCGAAAGAGGGAGCCCGGCCAACAGTCGGACGAAATCGAATCTGAGCTCCTTCGGGTATGGGAAGACGTCCTCGACCGCGAAAACATTGGCGTCCGCGATGATTTCTTTGAGCTGGGCGGCGATTCGCTGCTCGCCATCCGGCTCATGATTGAAATCGAAAAGAAGTTCCAGCGGAGATTTGAGATTTCGAAATTGGCTTCGCATCCCACGATTGAAGCTCTTGCGAGTGAACTCGGAACTCCAAAAAACAACGCTGGCCAGGCGGGCCGCGCCAATGAGGCTGAATCCGAGCTTCTGCGGATCTGGAAAGACGTCCTCGATCGGGAGGATGTGGGAGTTCGGGATGATTTCTTTGAACTCGGTGGCGATTCGCTCCTCGGCATCCGCCTGATGATCGAAATCGAAAAGAAATTCCACCGCCGATTCGAGATTTCACAATTGATTTCGCACCGCACGATCGAAGCCCTTGCGAAGGAGCTTGGCGCTGCCAAGGGCGATGCCAAGCCTATTCACATCGTTCCCATGCGTCCGCAGGGAGACCGAACACCTCTATTTTGTATCCACTGCGGCACGGGACACGTGCTCCGGTATCGCGCGCTTGTGTCGAATCTGGACACTGACACACCCATCTACGGAGTTCGTGCTCCCGATCTCCAGGCGATGAAAATTCCTCCAACGGTTGAAGATCTTGCCGCTCTCTATGTAAATGATATCCGCGAGACTCAACCCCATGGTCCCTACCAATTGTTTGGATTTTGCTTTGGAGGCACCGTCGCATTTGAGGTTGCCCGCAGACTGACCGAAATGGGTGAAACCGTCTCTCTTGTCGCGCTCGTGCAGGCCGTCAACTCCGCTTACTATCGCAATTTGCCGCTGCTCGAATCTTTGCGCTATCGTTCCAGTTACGCCTTCGATCGATTTTCCAAGTATGGCCGCAGATTCTTCCGTGGCGAATGGAGCGAATTCTATGGGGGCGTCCGAGATTTGATTTCCTGGCAGAAGCGCAAACAGCAGTCCGGATCTTCGCGAGGCGAGGCGGCGCCGACGGCACCGTCTGACTCACAAGATATTTACGACAACATCGCCATGCTAGCCACCATTGGCGACGCTTTTGAACCCAAACCGTATCCTGGGCGAATTCATCTGATTCGAGCCAAAACGCAAGCTGCCGAGCTGGAAAACGACATGACCTTCGGCTGGCAGAATATTGCTCGGGATGGAGTCGAAGTGATCACTTTGCCCGGCGATCACTACACTCTCCTGGAAAAACCAAACGTCACCAAGGTCGCGGAAGCAGTCGAAAGCTGGCTGGTAAAAGTAGAAGTGAAGGTCTGACGTCTTCCAATCAGGATTTCCGGCCCGCCCCGCACAGTACGATTCGCCAATTCTAGCCCTGCGATGAATGCGGAGGAATCCCAGCTGAGAATTCCAAACGCTTCTCCCCCGAATTCAATTTAGAAATGACTCTAACGACCCTCTTCGTCGCAATTTGGTGCTGCATTGGGTTTGCTGCGGCTCTAGCGTCCCTTCCGGGGTCGGTGGAATTGTTTTGCCTGACGGTGGGAGCCGTCCTGCCGCGCCGTTCCAAGCCGCGTGAAGCGAAGAAACGATTCGAGCGATTGGCCGTCGTCGTACCCGCCCATAACGAAGAATCAAACATTGGCACTTGCATCGCAAGTCTTCGGCACGCTGAACAGCCAGACTTTCAAGTTGAAATCGTAGTCGTCGCAGACAATTGTGAAGACCACACGGCGCGCGTCGCCGCCGAAAGCGGTGCAAGTGTTCTCGTCCGCCAGGATTCAAATCTGCGCGGCAAGGGTTATGCGCTCGACTTTGCCTTCACAAAGCTTCTTGCCGAAGGCGTTGGTGCCTTTCTAGTAGTGGATGCGGATACAGAAGTCGCAGCCAATTTCTTTCAAGAAGCGGGCGGCATGCTTCAGGCTGGCGCGGATGCAGTCCAGTGCCGCTATCTTGTGAAGAATGCGGGCGAGTCCATTCGAACCAGATTGATGAACGTCGCATTCCTCGGTTTCAACGTGACGAGACCGCGCGGCCGCGATCGTCTGGGCCTTTCCTGCGGAATTTATGGCAATGGGTTCGGAATGCGGCGCGAAACGCTCGAGCAGGTCCCTTACCTCGCTGCGTCGGTGGTGGAAGACCTGGAATATCACTTGTCCCTGGTCCATGCCGGCAAGCAGGTGCGATTCGTGGATCGAGCGATCGTCCGCGGCGTGATGCCGGCGGCAGGCAAAGGCGTCGAAACGCAGCGTTCGCGATGGGAGGGAGGCCGGCTCCGTATATTGCGCGAAAGAGCCCCGGGTTTGGCTCTCGAAATCTTGCGAGGACGAATCCGCGCCACTGAACCTCTACTCGATCTCTTATTGTTGCCTTTGGCCTTTCACGTCACGCTGCTGGTCGTAGCTGCATCAACACCCCTCCTGATCGTGCGAGCGACGGGGCTGGCCGGCCTCGCAGTGGTCGCCATGCATTTGTTCGTTGCGATCCTCGTGGGAGGCGGAAGCTGGCGCGACTTTGCGGCGCTTCTTGCTGCGCCGTTTTACGTTTTGTGGAAGCTGCTGTTGATTCCTTCGCTCGTGCGAAATTCCAGAAGCAACTCCGCTTGGGTCCGCACGGAACGAAAAGCAGATCAAAAGTCTCGTTGACGGAGAATGGATTCGACAGATGCTCGATCAACTTCCGGATGTGACGTTCGTCGTCAATAAGAGCGGCAACCCTTCCGTGTTCCAGAATAACTTCGCCGCGTCACCATGCCTTGATGGAATTCCGCCTGATCGAATCATTGTCCAGGAAGGATTTTCGTCCGCTTCAATCGGGTACAACGACGCGATCGAAAAATCGAAGACCGACCTCATCGTCTTTGCTCACCAAGATGTATATTTCCCGACGGACTGGCTTTCCGAAGTGAATCGATCCCTAAGGATCCTTGAAAAATCAGATCCGGATTGGGGCGTGGTCGGGTGTTCAGGAGTGAATAACCGAGGGCTGTTCGCCGCGTATCTTTACTCGGTTGGCCTGGGTATTCTCGGCAAACCGTTCGTTGAGCCTGTGCCCATTGATACTTTGGACGAGTTCGTCTTGATCATGCGCAAATCCTCGAATTTGCGATTTGATCCGAGCCTTCCGCATTTTCATTTCTACGGCACCGACATTTGCATGTCTGCGCGAATGGCCAGCAAGAATTGTTATGCGATTTCCGCTTTTTCAGTTCACAACACCAGCTACGGCCCGTTATCGCCTGACTATTTCCGATGTTACTGGCCAGTTAAGAAAAAGTGGAAGGAGCATCTGCCGATTCAGACTACCTGCATCAGAATCACTCGCTGGGACGAGGAATACCTTGCTCGCCGTTTCAAAGATTTGTGCTTCACCTTGATGGGACGTGACATGAGCCTCCACCCTCGCCTGGATGACCCTCGTGTCGTTTTGCAGGACGAAGCTGTTTTGTCGGTGAAAGGGTAAGTAGAGTTCTTATGACAACCACGATGGCCGGGACCTTTTCTTTTTCTGAGGAACTCCACACCGAATTCGCAAAGCTTTCCGGAGACTGGAATCCCATGCACATGAGCGCAGTGCTTGCGCGGCGGACCCAGTCGGGGAGGCCCGTCGTTCACGGGATACATACGGTCCTTCGTGCGATGGATGTTTTTGCTGCATCCTCCGCGGGGGTGCCTCTTCCGTCGAAACTGACTGTACGTTTTCCGGCGCCTGTTTACTTGAATGATGTGATTGAGATCCACAAAGTTGATTCGCCCGACCAACTGCGCCTGCAAGCCCGCGTGGACGGCATGAACACGGCCGACTTGCGCATGGTGCTGAGTAATTCCGAGCGCTCGAGTGTCGATTTCGGCGAGCCGGCGTTGGACGCGCATGTAGTCTGTCGGGAATTGTCTCTCGCGGAAATGAAGGATCGGTCCGGAACAGTCCGCCCGGCGAGTACGCTGAATGAGATAAACAAGCAATTCCCGAATGCGGCGAAATGGATTGGGGTTGAGCGCGTTGCCGCACTCCTTTGCTTATCGCGGCTCGTTGGCATGGAGTGCCCGGGTTTGCATTCTCTGTTTTCGGGCTTCACGGTGGAGTTCCCGCGCGAGGCCACGCCCCTGTCATTGCAATACCATGTGGCGACCGCTGATGATCACTTTCGACTGCTAAAAATTGATGTTCACGGCCTGGGTGTCCGCGGGAGCGTTGAGGCTTTTGCCAGGCATCCGCCCGTCAGTCAAACGTCTCTCAAGGATTTGTCCGCGCTCGTCAAACCAAAGGAATTTTTGGATCAACGCGCCTTGATCATCGGTGGATCGCGCGGCTTGGGGGAGCTTACGGCAAAGTTGATCGCCGCGGGTGGAGGTTGCCCCGTTATTACATACGCAGTTGGAAAAGAAGACGCTGAACACGTTGCTGCGGAAATCAAGGAACGAGGCGCCAATTGTGAGACTCTAAAATACGACGTTCGAGCACCGGCAGCCGAACAGCTAAAATCGCTTTCTAAGCCCGTTTCGCAACTCTACTATTATGCGACCTGCCAGATTTTTGGCCGAAGAACAAGAGAGTTCGATTCCACAACACTAGACGAGTTCCTGGAATTCTATGTTCGTGGGTTTTATGACTTGTGTGCGGCGCTGCGTGAGTCGGGCAAGCCAGGCGTTTCCGTCTTTTATCCTTCCTCCGTCGCGATCGACGAGCGTCCGCGCAACATGACGGAATATTCGATGGCGAAAGCAGCCGCTGAAATTTTATGCGCCGACTTGAATCGGTCCTGGCCCAACATTCACATTGAGACCGTCCGTCTTCCGAGGCTCCAAACGGATCAGACATCCACTGTCGCGCCAGTCGAAAACGCGAATTCTGCAAACACGATCCTTCCGATTGTTCGAAGAGTCCAGGGTTTTCGATTCTAGGCAACGCCCAGCTTCTAGGCGGATATGAAACGCACTCTCATGCTCGTGAGCACAAATATTCCATCAGATTTGCCGGAGGAGATTGCGCAAGATCGTTATCCAAGAACGGATTTCTTCGAGCTTGCTAAGCGCCTTGATGCCGATATCATCTCCTTCGAGGAAATCGGCAAAGCAACCGGCTGGTTGGAGAAATTGATCGCGCGAGCTCTCGGCTTTCCCACCGCACTCGCATGGCAAGGGTTTTGCCGCCGCAGACAATTCGACATTGTCTTCACCGCAAGCGAGTCCATTGGAATTCCTCTCGCGTTTCTTTTGAAGTTCTCTGGCGCAAAGAAGACGCACCTGATGATCGCGCATCGCCTAACGCCACCAAAGAAAGCGTTTCTGTGGAAACTATTCAAATTGCACACGCATGTCTCGACGGTGTTTGTTTACTCCTCCGCCCAGAAAGATGCGGTCGTAAATCAGCTTTCCACACCGGCACAAAAGGTGGTTCAAATCCCTTTCATGGCAGACCAGCAGTTTTTTCGGCCCATGCCGGAAATTGCGGAAAAGCACCAAGTCTGCTCTGTTGGTTTGGAGTGGCGGGATTATCCCACTTTGATCAAGGCAGCAGAACACCTGAAATGTGACGTAAAGATCGCCGCTGGAAGCTTATGGTCGAAGGGAAAGAATGAAGCAGAAGGCAGTAAGGTACCGCCCAACGTCGATGTTCGGAAATACAAGTACCCTGATCTTCGAAGACTATACGCCGATTCAAAGATCGTAGTTATTCCTCTCTACGAAACCGATTTCCAGGCGGGTATTACTTCTATTTTGGAAGCAATGGGAATGGGAAAACCGGTCATCGTCACCAAGACCGCGGGCCAGACGGACACGATCATCGACGGCGAAACCGGACTGTATGTGTCTCCCGGCAATGCTGACGACTTGCGGGAAAAAATACAGTTTCTCCTGGATAATGGAGACGAACGCAAACGGATTGGGGAAAACGGTCGTCGAGCGTTTCTGAATTCCTTCACTTTAGACCATTTGGTGGCCCGCATTGGTGAACTGGCAAAGTGAATGGAATCTCGACATACTTGTCCGGCTCAGCGGAATTTGGCGCTTAATATCCCTGTCCTCAAACTGGCCCTGAGGACAGTTGTAGCCTGCCAATACGGCCAGTTAAGCTTGTATATTACGTTCAGGAATAGAGTGTCTCAATACCACTTTCTTTTTGGTTCATTTCGCCTAGGGGGCTGCATGCAGCCGATAGTAAATCGGACGATTCTCGCCGCCGCAGTGCTCGCCGTTTCGCTTGCCGCCGGTACATTGACAACCAAAGGCCAGACGCTCACCGTGAACGCCGCCTCGGTCCGCCAGGCCATCAATCCGGATGTTTACGGAATGCTTGGCGGCGGAATCCAGCTGAACCCAGCTTTGGCCTCGACCCTGAAAACCCCAAGCGTCCGATGGGGTGGCGATGGAGCCACGCGTTACAACTGGAATTTCGATGCAACTTGCGACGGCGCGGATTACTGGTTTGTCTGCCAGCTTTTTGGAAACGGCACACCGGGTAATGCCGTGGACAACATGATCAGCACGTATCGCGGCTCGTATTCGGGAACCCACATTCTTGTCACTGTCCCGATTATTCCCTGGATTGATTCGTCGGGGACCTCGTTGTGCAGCTATCCGGTATCTGTATATGGTTCGCAACAGTCCCAAACCACGCTGAATACCGGTCAGGTATGTGGCAATGGCAAAACGACGGGCGGAGCGAACATTACCGATACGAATATCCCCTACA
>Ga0265338_10006006_pt1 | contig 15603 bp, 16 predicted proteins | sample 42126metaG_FD_193579 | JGI IMG/M metagenome (GOLD analysis project Ga0265338, IMG submission 193579) | Rhizosphere microbial communities from Carex aquatilis grown in University of Washington, Seatle, WA, United States - 4-21-26 metaG | ecosystem: Host-associated > Plants > Roots > Rhizosphere... | reverse complement strand
CAGTCAAACCATTCATACCAAACCGGGGGGGGAGGGGGGTATTTCTTCTCCCTGTCGCGCCCTGCGCGGTTGCAGTGCCTCACGAACTCTCCCCGCGAACTGCCCAAGCTCAGAGCCCGGTGATATCAACGCTATCATTGATATCAAAATGGGGGGGGAGGGGGGTATTTATTCTCTCCATCGCTGGCCGCCCGGACCCCTACCGCAACTCTCGCCGTCCTTTCTGAATGTTGCAAGGGGCCCATGCAGGCATGTTTGCCTGGCTAAAATAGTACCGCAAGGTGGGATTTATCACGATGCAGTACGATTTTGGGGGCTCATTTTCGCGTAACATCATGATTTTATTCATTCTGATTGCCGATTCTCCCACATTATGAACCGGTGCTCAAGGGGGGAGGGGGTACCCACTTTTTCCCCCGCCGCACTGTCGCCCGGGCCACCGCCGCACCCCCTCAGGAACCCTCGCACTGCGTGCCCGGTCAGCCCTGGATGACCGATGCCAGCACTGCTAGCACTGCTAGCATTGCTATCATTGATATCAAAATGGGGGGGGAGGGGGGTACTACTTTCTCCCCTGAAACGGGGAAAGGAGCTCCGCACGGAAGCTCCTTTCCTGCTTCAGTATGTGCCGGAGGTGTCGTGAGGGCTGTGTCGTGGGTCACAGGGGACGCGTGGCTGGCCGGGTGCGCCGGAAAAGGAAACGGGTTGCTGGATTTAGAGCTTTGCTGCCGCCCAACATCGTGTAGTGCCGCCAGTGCCGGAATAGATTGAGAGACGAAATCCGCCGCCGGGATAGCGGACCCTGAGGCTTCCAACTCGAGGCATTTACCAGGTAATAATTAACTTGCTCTTCGATCCCGCTTCGCACCGCGGTTTAGCTGTGGGTTTAGCTTGGAAATGCCTAGAATCAGGGCTAATGCTTCAAATCCGAGGCTGGCCCGTCCCTGAGGGTTGAATCAGGCCAGGCGCTTCACGTCGGATTGAATTGCTTCGCGCAATCATCAATAGGGGGCAAGCCCGCGATCCGCTCTACGAGACAGGGCGGACTATACGTTTGAAAGTATATCCACCAAGAGGTATATTGGGAGATGCAATGGACCGTACTACTTGCAGACGAATTCGAGCCGGAGTTCCTGGCCCTGGAAAGGAACGTTCAGGACGAAATTCTCGCCTTGACGCGCCTGCTGCAGCAGTTCGGCCCGAACCTGGGACGTCCGCGTGTGGATACGCTCAAGGATTCCCGGCACGCGAACATGAAGGAGTTGCGTTTTGACGCCGCAAACGGAGTTTGGCGTGTGGCTTTCGCCTTTGACCCGAAACGCCGGGCCATTCTGCTAGTGGCGGGCGACAAATCTGGCGGCAGCCAAAAGCGGTTTTACCGCGAGCTGATCCGCAAAGCCGACGAACGGTTGGAAGCGCATCTGCGCCGCATCAAAAAGGAAGGTAAGTGATCATGGCCCGGAACGTCAACGACATCATAAAGAGCTTGCCAGCCAGCCGCCGCCGGAAGATCGAAAAGCGTGCGGCGGCCTTGATCGCCGAGGAAATGACCCTGCAGGAACTCCGCCACGCCCGCGCAATGACCCAGGTTCGCCTGGCGAAGAACCTCGGGGTCGCACAGAAGCAGGTCTCCGAGATGGAAAAGCGCACCGACATGCACATCTCGACCCTGCGTCGTTCCATTGAAGCGATGGGCGGAAAGCTCTCCCTGGTGGCCGAATTTCCCGATCGCAAGCCGGTGGTGCTTTCCGGCATCGCCTCCATCGACTCCTAACGGAACTGCCTTTTCCTTGCCTCCCTGCTGGATGCTCTTTGCCAGGATGATCCGTGGCCCTGGCTTCACTGGCAAGGGAACAGAAGAACAGGGCGCAGGGAATTGGGAAGAGGGAGGAGCGGCGGAGAACAACAAAGGCGTCCCTGGGGGGGACGCCTTTAAGAGAAACAACGCGTGATTTTGACTGACGGCTTGAACCTGTGGTGCCGGTTAAGTGCCGGTTTCGCTTTCGCGGAGGTTGCGGGTAAGAACCTTGTCAACCACCTTCTCCACATCGGTGAGGAAGAAGCTGTTGGCAGGTGCGGGAACGGCAATACTGGTGCCTTTGTGGCCGAGGGCGGAGGCGATCTCATTCCAGCGGTAGATGGCGGAGTTGGCGGCGACGACGATGGGTTTGCGTGCCGGCTCAGGCTGGGCGGCGTAAGCGATCCAGAGGCCAAGGGTGAGAAGCACTGCCGACTCATAAACGAACTGGAGCGGGGCATTGAGTGAAACCCAGCGCGGGACCAGCGAAGCGAAGACAAAGTCGTTGGTCGAGAAGATGCCAAAGCCGATGGCGAAGCCAAAGGCGCGATCGCGCGCGGACAGATGAAGCGCGTTCATTGCGAGGCAGAGGAAGGCGAGCAGGCAGAGCTCAAGAACGCTGACCGAGCGCATGAGCCCGTAAGCGATTTCGGGAATAATGAGAATGCCGCGATGCCCAAGGGAGAGATTGGAGAGGCTGACAATGAGGGAAGCAACAGCAGCCCAGCGGAAGATGACGGAGCTGAACCGCATCAGTCCGGAGAACCCGGAGAGGACGGCGCGGAAGATCTCCATGCAGATGAAGAACAGCATGATCGCGCTGACGATGTAGACAGACCAATACGCGAAGAAATAAGCCACGTAGTACCCGTGCCCCCAGGGCTGCGACTGCACCCAGAGGATGGCAAGCAGGACTGGCATGGAGACGACGCGCAGGGCGAGGTAGGAACTCATCGCCGGAAAGCGTGTGTGGAGTTTCCTTGTCCAGAAAACGTACCCAAGGGTGGCCCAGAGGAGAAACTCCGCCGCGGTCATCAGGGACATCGCGAAATTGAGAGGCATGGGAGAACCGTCCGCTACCTGAAGTCTCTTCAGAATAGCGCCGATTCCAAGCCGCTGAAAGGGGAAAGTGCTTAATTGCCTAGCACTTTAGTGTAATTACCCCGTTCTGCTATTGGGCGTTGCATGTCGGCACGTTGGGGCCGCATCCGGGAACCGGCAGTGCGGAGGTGGCCGACTGGTGGCTGATGAACGCGTGATTCTGTGAGGAAAGGGAGGCAGCAGCGGCACCGGCAAGGACGAGACCGAAAGCAAAAACGCGGAGGGCGAGTTTCATGATGAGTTACCTCTTTGGGATTTTTTGTTGACTGAGGTCATGCCTCAGGTCACACAAAGATGGTAGCGTAAAATCTGCAGCTAAGGTCATCTTTTTCAAAAAGATTGATCGGAAGTCGGCGTCCCAAATTACTTTAGTCATATTCCCTATTGGTAATCGCTTTCGTGGTTACCGGTGGGCGCAGCTGCGACGGGGGTAAAATCCGGGTAAAATCCCCACCCCGCATGGTAAAATGGACCCAGGCAGATTCGCGCCGAAGCCCCCGTTTTTTCAACTGGTTAGTGCGGATTGACGAGTCCTGGCGGACCCCCTGCGCCGGCTGCTCGGAGCGAATGCCGGATGGATGGATATGGCGACTGAACCGACCCCTGTTCCCGACGACCCTAAAGACTCAAGCTACACCGGCGAAAACATCAAAATCCTGGAAGGGCTGGAGGCGGTGCGCCTGCGGCCGGCCATGTACATTGGGTCGACGGGCGAGATGGGCCTGCACCACCTGGTGTACGAGGTGGTGGACAACTCAGTGGACGAGGCTTTGGCGGGGTACTGCAAGAAGATCGACGTGGTGATCCACGTGGACAACTCGATCACGGTGGTCGACGATGGGCGTGGCATTCCGGTGGACCTGATGCCGGTGGGCAACGGGGAGATGATGCCGGCGGTGCAGGTGGTGCTGACCAAACTGCACGCGGGGGGCAAGTTCGACTCCTCGACGTACAAGGTTTCCGGCGGGCTGCACGGGGTGGGCGTGAGCTGCGTGAACGCGCTGAGCCAGGAATTCAACGTGGAGATCTGGCGCGATGGACACACCTGGGAGATGGATTTCAGTTGCGGGCAGCCGACCAGCGAGCTGCGCAAGGCGGGAACGAGCAAGAAGCGGGGCACGAAGATTCACTTTTTGCCGGACAGGAGCATCTTTGCCGCCACCGAATACAACTACGACACGCTGGCGCAGCGGCTGCGGGAGATGGCGTTCCTGAACAAGGGCCTGGAGATCACGCTGACCGATGAGCGCACGGCGGACGCGAAGACGGGCGAGGCCAAGCGGGCGGAGTTCAAGTACGCGGGCGGGATTGCGGAGTTTGTAAAGCATCTGAACCGGGGCAAGCAGACGCTGCACGAGAAACCGATAGTGATGGAGGCGACGCGGGACGCGGTCGAGCTCGAGATCGCGCTGCAGTACAACGACAGCTACTCGGAGACGGTGTTCAGCTTTGCCAACAACATCAACACGGTGGACGGCGGGTCGCATCTGTCGGGATTCCGGACGGCGCTGACGCGGACCATCAACGCGGTGGGCCAGCAGCTTGGGCTGTTCAAGGACATGAAGGAGAATCTGAGCGGCGACGATGTGCGCGAGGGGCTGGTGGCGGTGGTGAGCGTGAAGCTGTCGCAGCCGCAGTTTGAAGGCCAGACCAAAGGCAAGCTGAACTCCGATATCGCGGGCACGGTGCAGGCGTTTGTGAACGAGCGGCTGGGCATGTTCCTGGAGCAGAACCCGCCGGTGGCCAAGCGCATCATCAACAAGGCCATTGAGGCGGCGCGGGCGCGGGAAGCGGCGCGCAAGGCTCGCGACCTGACGCGGCGCAAGGGCGCGCTGGACGGCGGAGGGCTGCCGGGCAAGCTGGCGGACTGCTCAGAACGCAACCCGGATCGCTGCGAACTTTATCTGGTGGAGGGCGAATCGGCCGGCGGCACCGCCAAGCAGGGCCGCGATCGCCGGTTCCAGGCCATTCTGCCGCTGAAAGGCAAAATCCTGAACGTGGAGAAGGCCCGCTACGACAAGATGCTGGGCCACGAAGAGATCCGCGCCATGATTACGGCGCTTGGCACCGGCATCGGCAAGGACGACTTTGACCCGGCCAAGCTGCGCTACGGCAAGATCATCCTGATGACCGACGCCGATGTGGACGGCTCGCACATCCGCACCCTGCTGCTCACCTTTTTCTTCCGCCACATGACGGAGCTCATCAAGCGCGACAACATCTACATTGCGCAGCCGCCGCTTTACAAGATTAAGAAGGGCCGCTTCGAGCAGTACATCAAGGACGACCGCGAGTTTGTGAAAGTGATGGTCAAGCGCGCGTCCGAGGGCATTGTGGTGCGCCACGGCGAAGCCGCCGGCCGCATTGAAGGCGCCGACCTGACCCGCTTCATGGGCTACCTCAATGAGTACCTGGGGTTTGTGGAGAAGGTGGACAAGCGGATCCGCAACGAGAAGCTGACTGAGCTGGTGGCGCGCGCAGAGCTGACCCATCGCTCCGACTTTACATCGAAGACTGAAAGCGACCTGCCGCCGAAGATTGGCGCCCTTCACACCCAGCTCACGCAGGTAGCCGACGAATTCCAGATCAAAGTGGCCGCGCCCGTGCAGGACGAAGAACATCACACCTGGTCCGTCTGCTTTACCGACTCGCAGGGCGCCAGGCGCTGCATCGACTGGACGCTGGCCTCGAGCCCCGAGTTCCGCCAGATGATGTCGAAGTACTCGCTGATCAAGGAGTATCTGGAGCCGCCGTTCCTCATCGAGTTCGCATCCAAAACTGCGGCTGTGGCGGAGCCCGGCGGGGAAGAAGAAGAGCCCGATGCGGAGGGCGCGCCTTCTCCCGGCAGCGTGGAGACGCGCGAAGCCAAGGGGCGCGCATCGAAGATCCCGCGGGAGCCGGTGGAGAAGCAGACCGCGCGCGAGCTGTTCGCCTACATTGTGGAGCAGGGCAAAAAGGACTACCAGGTGCAACGCTACAAGGGGTTGGGCGAGATGTCCGACTCGCAGCTCTGGGAGACCACTATGGATCCCGAGCGCCGGACGCTGCTCAGCGTCAAGCTCGAGGACTGGGCCGAAACCGATCTGATTTTCACCACGCTGATGGGCGAGGACGTGGAAGCGCGGCGCAAGTTTATTGAGGATAACGCGCTGGACGTTAAGAACCTGGACATCTGAGGTGGGCCGCCGGGATGCGTGGACCGCGACGACAGATCCAATTTGGGAATCGAAAAGGCGCAAAACGCGCGGAATAATGGCGATTCAGCCGGCACGAACGGCGCTATACTTTATTTGACCCCGGAAGGGTGGTTTCCTCCCGGGGGGTTTGGCTACCTCAACAGTAGCGCCAGGACGAGGATTGCGAGTGCCGTGACGACCCGCCAGTCGATGGCGACAGTAACGACAATGCGCATCCAGGACGATTTCTCATCCAATCGCCCTCACCTCCTTTGCGTTAAACGGCCCGCAGGTCGTTGTGGCGGCCTGCGAGCCGTCGGTCCATTCTTCCGGACCGATCTTTCGCTGCCACGTCCCAACTCACAAAGGAAGTGCGCCAATCTTAGAGGGCGTTGTGTGTTCCGCTGCGTGCGCGCGGTCACACGGAGCGAGCTGTATTCAGGACATGGCCGAGTTGCCGCCCCCTGTTCGGCTATTCCAGGCGAAATAGTTGTTGCAACGAATATCGCCCGGCCGCATCCAAGAAGCGAAAGGAGGCCAACCAATGGCCACTACCACCACTTCCCCGCAGGCTTCAGCCCCGTCCACCGTCACCTGGAAGCTCGATCCCGCGCACTCCAGCGCCGAGTTCAAGGTGAAGCACATGATGATCTCCAACGTGAAGGGAACCTTCAGCGGCCTGAGCGGGACCCTGATTGAGGACACCGCGGACCCCACGCGCAGCCGCGTTGAGGCTTCGGTGGACATCGGCACCATCAACACCGGCGATGCGCAGCGCGATGCGCACCTGAAGAGTGCCGATTTTTTCCATCACGAACAGCATCCAGTCATGACGTTCCAATCGACGAAGGTGGAGAAAAAGAGCGAGGGCGAATACGCCGTGACCGGCGATTTGACCATTCACGGCGTCTCCAAGCCGGTAACGTTTGCTGTTGACGGCCCCAGCTCGCCGGGAAAGGATCCATGGGGCAATACGCGCATCGGGCTCTCGGCAACAGCAAAGATCAATCGCAAGGACTTTGGCCTGAGCTGGAACGCGGCGCTGGAGACGGGCGGTATCCTGGTCGGCGAAGAAGTTCACATCACGCTCGAAGCGCAGTTCATCAAAGCGTAGGCCGTGTCCTGTGGTGGAGGGCCGGCACGCGTTGACTTCCGCTGCGCCCGGCCCATAGGCTGTTGCGCAGGCGCGCGTTCTCCCGCGCCTTTCATGTCGAAGATACTGCCCCTTGAAAGCGCGGCAACCTCGCACACCGGCGGAGAGCTGCTGGAGCGTTCCCTGAAGCGCGCGATATGGCGCCTGGGGCCGTTGCTCATGCTCATGTACGTGGTCTCGTTCCTTGACCGCGCCAACGTGAGCTTTGCCAAGCAGGCGCTGGCCGCCACCGAGGGAATTAGCGAGCGCGCCTACGCCCTGGGCGCGGGACTTTTCTTCATCGGCTACTCGACGTTCGGCTTTCCCAGCAACCTGATTCTGCACCGCGTGGGTGCAAGAATCTGGATCGCATTCCTGATGGTGACTTGGGGACTGGTCTCAATGGCCACCATGTTCGTCAGCGGCAGTACGTCGTTTTATATTTTGCGGCTGCTGCTCGGCGCCACTGAGGCGGGTTTCTTTCCCGGGATCATCTTCTATCTCACGCTGTGGTTTCCCAAGAGGGTGCGCGGGCAAATGCTGGGCCTGTTTTATCTTGGCGTGCCGCTGGCGCTCATCGTGGGAGGGCCGCTGTCTGGATACCTGCTCGACCTGGCGCCGCCTGGCGGAGTTCAGGGCTGGCAGGTCATGTTCCTGGTGGAAGGCGCATTGGCCGCGGTGCTGGGTGTCTTCGCCTTCTGGCTCCTTGACGACCGCCCGGCAGATGCAAAGTGGCTGCCCGAGGATGAAAAGCGTGCGCTCCTGGCCGCGTTGACGCAGGAAGAGGATCAGCGCCGCGTCGCCGGTCCTACGAAACTCCTGCCCATGCTGCGGGACGGCCGCGTCTTCGGCTTCCTGGCCGTTTACGCACTCATCCAGATGAGCACCTACGGCGCGGTCTTCTACCTGCCTGCCGAGATTTCCGCCCTGCTGCGTAAGCCTGAAGGGTTCGAGGTGGGCGCGGTCTCAGCCATTCCCTGGTTGTGCGCGCTGGCTGCCACGTACTTGCTGCCGCGCCTGGGCGACGTGCGCCAGTGCCACCGGTTGCTGGCGATCCTCACACTGCTCATCGCCGGCTTCGCCAGCTTTGCGTTTCCTGTGTGCGGACCCGCCTGGGGATTAGCGATGCTTTCCATTGCTGTCTCGGGATTTATTGCTGTCCAGCCGTTGTTCTGGACGTTTCCCACCGCGTATTTTGCCGATCGCGCGGCCGCAGGCGGGATTGCGCTGATCGGGGTAGGGAATCTCGGCGGATTTCTGGCGCCGAACGTGAAGGTCTGGGCCGATCAACACTTCCACTCGCCGAGCGCCGGGCTTTACGTGCTGGCCGGACTGACGGTGCTGAACGCCGGATTCCTGGCGCGGCAAACGCGGCGCAGAGGGTGAGTTTTTTGGGACTGAACTCACGATGGGGCGCGGCTTCAAGAAGACGCCATCGCGTTGCCTGCTCCTGCTACTTTGCCGACCATGGCGGGACCACGCCGTTCATGCGCGCGTAGCCAATTAGCTGGCCGAGATGCTCATTGGCGTGGACGAGGATGCGCAGGTAAATGCCGTCCATGGTGCCGTTGTTGCCCATGACGGTGGCGTGCTTGGCCAGGTGCTCCGGCGTCTCCTTCTGATGCGCCGCGCGGACAGCCTCCAGCGAGCGCTTGAGCCAGGCGATGACGTCGGCCTTGCTGTTGACGGTTTTCTCGGCGTCGGACTTCAGGTCCGCCGGCATGGGCGGGCCGGTGAGCGAAAGCAGCCAGAAGTTGCCGATGACGATGTGCATGATGGTTTCGCTGGTGGAGCGGACGCCGGGAGCGGGACGCCATGCGTAGTCCTTCTCCGGAATAGCTTCGGCCAGGGAGAGCAGCTCGTAGGAGACGTGATGCCACTCGCCGTCGTAGCCCTCCCAAAGGCCTTCCATGTCGAGCTGCTGGACGGTTTTCTGCGGGGCCGCATTGGCCTGGGCGCGGGCGGCGTGGGCTGGGGCGAGGGTGAAGGCAAGGGCGAAGGCGACAAGAGCGAGGGAAGTCCGGCGCATGTGGCGCTCCTTTCGGTCTAGCGATTCCGCGGCCCGGCGAGCCGTCCGCCGCGGTTGGTTCGTCTGGAATGTGATAACACATCCCCCCTCCGTACGTTTTCTCATCAGGAGCGGCCGCGCTCTGGGTACAAGGCGACTGGACAGTTCTGCGGAACCCGGGCTGTTCGCGTTCCGTAGTGAATCCAGGGGGTCGACTTGAACAATCAATCGAAAGCTGGAATTTCGCCGCGGCCGGGGACGGAGCCGCGCGTGCCGGTTTGGGTGAACGTGGTGTTGCTGCTGGTGTGGCTGGCGGCTGGAGTTGTGGCGTTTTTGCCCGCTGCGTACAGCACCTCGCCGTGGAATGCGGTGACGCTGAACGTTCCCGGAAACCAGGGAAACTGGTGGCATTTTCTGGTTGGCGCGCCGTTCTTTCTGGCGTATCCGATGATATGGCTGCGGTTGCGGGCGCTGTTTGGGGCGCGACCTTCAACGGCGGGCGGGCGGAAGGCGCTGTGGGTGGTGGCGGGGCTGTCGGCTGTGGGCACGCTGCTGGTGGAGACGCCGTTCATGCTGCACCTGGCGGGGACGCGCGGATGGCCGCGGCTCTCCATGCTGACCGCGGGGCTGGGGATTGTTGCTGTGAGTGCGGCGATCCTGGCCACGCGGCGGCGGCGACTGGCTCCGACGCGGGCGTGCCTGGCGGCGCTCAATACCGCCTACCTTGCCAATGCGGCGCTCTGCCTGATTGTCTATGCCGGATCGCCGGGGGACTTTTCAACGCGGTATGGTTGGACGGTGGCGATGGTGCTGGTGTGGCCGATGGCGGCAGAGCTGGTGTGGATTTGGGGCGAGGCGCTGAGAGGGACGCGGGAGATGGTGGCGGTTTAGCGGGAGCGCGTTGGTGTCGCGGCCGGTTCTTCGGATGGCGTGTCCTGAACAATAATGAGATTTACTGATATAAACGGTCGAATATTTCCTTTTACATCTTGAAACATCTATAACAGGTATATAGTTGCCTATTAGGTTGTTTATTATTATGGCTCCATTGCGTTTGTTTGACATACACAAACACACTTAATATGCCGTTTATACTGATTTATACCTGTTAACGGTAATATTATTCCTATATGGATGATTTTTCTTTCAAGTCCATCTCGGAACTCCAGTCGGTCCTCGGCGACCGGTTGCGCAGCCTGCGCCTGTCCCGAAACCTGGATCAGCGTACAACCGCTGAAAAGGCAGGGATCTCTGAAAAAGCCTTGCGCAATCTGGAAGCTGGACGGGGCTCCACGGCGGAATCCCTGCTGCGGGTTCTCAAAGCCCTTGATTTCCTGGAAGGGATCGAATTGCTGGCTCCCCGGCCGTCGGTCAATCCACTTACTCTTTTGCGCAATGCCAAGGTGCGCCAGCGTGTTCGTCACCCACGCAGGGAGCTGGGGAAGGCCTTATGAAGGCGGTGCCGGTAATCGAAGTACGGATGTGGGGAAGCAGGGTTGGCGCCGTGGCTCTGGATCCCGCGCTCGGCTTGTACGCCTTTGCATACGATCCCGCATGGAAACGTGAGGGCGTGGAAGTAGCGCCGTTGACCATGCCTCTGGCGGACCGCAGGGATACATTCCTCTTTCCCGCGCTCCCCAAAGAAACCTACTTTGGACTTCCGGCAATGTTGGCCGATGCACTGCCTGACGATTTTGGAAACGCGCTGATTGACGCGTGGATGGCGACCAGGGGCGTGGAAAAGAGCGCAATCACGGTTTTGGATCGGCTGGCTTATATGGGCCAGCGGGGCATGGGCGCATTGGAGTTCCGGCCGACGCGGGGGTCGCACAAGGAAAGCGAGACACCCATCGCCATGAAGGGGCTGGTGGAGGAAGCGCGCCGGCTGGTACAGGGTACTTTCGCAGTCGATCGGGAGGCCAAAGCCGCGCTGGCCAACATCATCAAGGTTGGCACTTCCGCAGGGGGCGCGCGGGCCAAGGCTGTGATTGCCTGGAATCCCCAAACCGATGAGGTGCGCAGCGGACAGTTCGATGCCGCGCCGGGATTCGAGCATTGGCTGCTGAAATTCGACGGCGTGGGCAAAGACCAGGAACTGGGAACCGGCGCAGGGTACGGGCGGATCGAATTTGCTTATTCCCTGATGGCAAAGGCGGCGGGGATTTCCATGTCCCCCTGCCGGCTGCTCAAAGAGAACGGCAGGGCGCACTTTATGACGAGGCGCTTCGATCGTGAGATCAATCGCGAGGGCCAGACGGTGAAACACCATTTACAGACGCTATGCGCGATGAACCATCTCGATTTCAGGCAGCGTGGCACGCACGCCTATGCGCAACTGTTCCTGACTATGGCCAAACTCAATCTCGACGACTCGGCGATGAGCCAGGCATTCCGGCGTATGGCGCTCAACGTGATGGCTCGCAATTGCGACGATCACACCAAGAACTTCGCCTTCCTTTTGAAACAGGGTGGGCGATGGGAGCTTACCCCTGCCTACGATGTCACCCATGCCCACAATCCTCAGGGCCAATGGACCTGGCAGCACCTGATGAGCGTGAACGGAAAATTCCAGCAGATCACTCGTGACGATTTGTTTGAGGACGCCGACCGATTCAGCGTGCGCAAGCCGCGGGAGATTCTGGCTGAAGTGAGAGCCGCGGTGGAGAGTTGGCCGGAGTTCGCCGTTGAGGCGGAGCTGGAGCCGCGTCTGTGTGATCGCGTGGCTGCGGATTTTCATCTGATATAGCTGATGAAAGGCATGCTGTTCCAGGTGCAGGCATGGGATCCGCTGGCGCTTGGGGGGCCGCGCTGTTGCTCATGCTGGCGGCGCTCGCGGCCATCCTGATTCCTGCGCGACGGGCCACCGGCGTAAATCCGATGACGGCGCTCAGATACGAGTGAAGCGGATCACCGCGCTCGCACGTCTACGCGGTTGACCCGTCACAGTTTGCGCAGCCGCGCGCAGGCGTCGTCCAGGTCTGCGTCTTTTTTGGCGAAGCAGAAGCGGAGGAGATTTTCGCCGTGCCCGGGGCGGAAGAAGGCGCTGCCGGCTACGCTGGCCACTCCCGTTGCAGCCAAAAGCACGCGGGCTTTTTCTGCGGCGGTCTGGCCGGGCAGACGTGAGTTATCGGCCAGCACGTAGTAAGCGCCAGCGGGGACAGTTGGGGTTAGGCCGGCATCGGTGAGCGCGGACACGATGCGCTCGCGCTTGCTCTGGTGGCTGTCGGCAATCTCCTTGTAAAAGCTGGGCGGGAGATGTTCCAGGCCTGCAGCGGCGCCGTGCTGGAAGGCTGAAGGCGCGCAGACGTAGGTGAGGTCGTGGAAGTAGGCCATGGCGGGCATCCAGCGGGCGTCAGCGGTGACGTAGCCGAGACGCCAGCCGGTGATGGAGAAGGTCTTGGAGAAGCCTGAAATGACAACGGTGCGCTCTCTCATGCCGGGCAGCGTGGCGGGAGCAATGTGGCGCGCGCCGTCGTAGACAAAGTACTCGTAGATCTCGTCGGTGATGAGGAACAGGTCGTGCTCAAGGCAGGCCTGACAGACGGTTTCAGTTTCAGCCTGGGTGAAGACTTTGCCGCTGGGGTTGGCGGGCGTGTTTAGGATGATGGCGCGGGTGCGCGGGGTGATGGTGGCTTGAAGGGCGTCGGGGTAAAGGGCGAAGTCCGGATCAGAGAGTGGAACCAGCACCGGCTTGACGCGCATGGATTTGAGCGTGGCGGTGTGGTAGCCGTAGAAGGGCTCAAAGAGGATGACTTCGTCGCCTGGGTTGAGCAGGGCCATGGCGGCGGCGTGCAGGCCGGCGGTGGCGCCGCTGGCGACGAGGACTTCGGATTCGGCGTCGTAGCGGAGGCCGTAGTCGCGCTGCTGCTTGGCGGAGATGGCGGCGCGGAGGCGGGTGATGCCGTCCATGCGGGTGTAAATGTTGTGGCCGGCGCGGATAGCGGCGATGGCTTCCTGCTCAACGGGGGCGGGGACGGGAGTGTCGCAGACGCCCTGGGCCAGGTTGATGCCGCCCATGAGTTCGCAGGCGGTGGACATGGCGCGAATCTCGGACTGGATGGCGCCGGGGGCTAGGTCGGAGACGCGGAGACGGCTGGCGACGGCGGTTGAGGAAGAAGTTGTGTCGGGCACGGGGAAGATCCTTTGGGATCAATGGTAGCAAGCAGGCATCGAGGGGCCAAGGCGCTAAGGGGCGCGCCGATCACTTAGCGGCAAGAACTACGCCGGTTCTCTTTTCCCCGTCTCCTAGCACGATGATTTGGGGAACTCCTTCGACAAACCCCTCTCGCGCTGTGAATTTGATTTGATACCGGCCAGGCGGGAGGTGGGCGAGGCGGAAGGAGCCATCAGCGGCGGGCGTGGCTGATAGCACGGTGCTCCATGGTGTCCGGTCAGGCTTCACGGTGTCCGCGTTGACCCAGCCGGCCACCGGACCAGGACGCGGTGCCTTAATCATCCCGCTGATACTTGCGGAGGAATCCACGTAGACTTCGACGTGACACGCGGCGCTTGACCTATCGGAGGCGGGAATCGTCAATGGTGGAATTTCATCCTTCTCGTTTGTCCTTCCAAAATTCGCATAGACAGGTGACAAATCCTGCGGTAGCAAGAGCGACAACTGATATCTGCCGGAAGGCACCTGGGTGAAGCTGAACACGCCTTCGGAGTTTGTGATCGCGGTGGCAGAGAGCTTCTTTCCACTCAAAGACGCGAGCTGCGCTTGAATGCCTGCGAGCGGTCTCTTGTCCCAGTCTTCCGATGTAGAACTCACCTTGTATAGCAGCCCGGTAAGATCAGGTACGCGTTGTCCTGCGGCAAGTCTTCTTAGACTCTCGATCTCCACGGTAGCTTCATCTACTGGCGCAGTAAGTGAGCATATGCCGGTGTATAAAGTGCCGTTTTCTTCCGTGGCGTCAATCAGGAACTTCTTCCCCAATTTGAATGGATAGCCGCAGTCTCCCCCGCCTTGGCCAGTGCGGATACTAACGATGTCCCCGGGCTTCTGCGGACCGCGAAAGCTCTCGATGATTCGGATTTCGACCAGAACTTGCTGCGAACGCGTGAGGTAGCTGTCCGCGTTGCCGCCAACTATGCCGTTGGATGGAACAAGGCGCCCGGAAAGAATCTCTCCGATGAAATCAACGGTTCCGTAACGCGCTGATCCGCACGTGGCCCTCGCAACGCAGCTGCACGCCCAACCGTTCAGCCCTCCTGCGAGCAGAGCGATTCCGGCCGCGGCGAAAATGACACCCCTTCTCCTCACGATTCCTGCCGTACTTGACTGGAAAGACGCGAGAAGGATAGCACTCGTTAGTGCAACGACCTGATGTGAGCCAAATCACCTTGGGCCTTCCGCACTCGGGCGTAGCATTGGTGGCGATGCATGAGCTGTCCATAGCGGCGAGCGTGGTGGATGCGGTTGCGGAGTCGTTGCGCGGGTATCCGGGCGCGAAGGTGCTGGAGGTGCGGCTGCGCGTTGGCGCCCTGTCTTCGGTGGTGGAGGATTCGCTCCAGTTCTGCTGGGGGATTGCGACCGAGGGGACTTCGCTGGCTGGGGCGCGGCTGGCGGTGGCGGTGGTTCCGGTGACGGTGCATTGCGAGGCATGCGGCGCGGATGGGGAGCTCGAGAGCCTGCAAAGTTTCTGTTGCCCGAAGTGCGGCGAGCCGGCGAGCGATGTGCGCGGCGGGCGGGAGATGGAGATTGAGTCGGTGGAGATTGAGGATGCGCCGGAGGAAGTGAAACTATGACGACGCGGATTGTAGAGCTGCGGCAGGGAATCCTGAAGAAGAACGACGAGCTGGCGCGGGAGCTGCGGGGGCGGTTTGAGGCGGCCGGAGTGCTGGTGCTGAACCTTGTGTCGAGCCCGGGGACGGGGAAGACGGAGTTTCTGCAGCGGACGCTGACCGAGCTGCGGGCGCGGGGTGCGCGGGCGGCGGCGCTGGTGGGGGATCTGGAAACCGACAACGACGCGCGGCGGCTGGCGGCGAGCGGCGCGCCGGTGCGGCAGATCAACACGCACGGTATCTGCCACCTTGAAGCGGAAATGGTGGGCAAGCATCTGGAGGGTTGGGAGCTCGCCGAGCTGGACTACCTCTTTATCGAGAATGTGGGGAACCTGGTGTGCCCGTAGAGCTACGACCTGGGCGAGCGGGTGCGCGTGGCGCTGCTGAGCGTGACCGAGGGCGAGGACAAGCCGCTGAAGTATCCCACGCTGTTCAACTCGGCCGATGCGGCGGTGATTACGAAAATGGATATTGCGGAGGCGGTGGGGTTTGACCGCGCGGCTGCGCTGAAGAGCCTGCAGGCCATCCGGCCGGGAATCCGGGCTTTCGAGACGTCGGCGAAGACGGGCGCGGGGATGGAGGAGTGGCTGGAATGGCTCGAGAA
>Ga0265338_10006004_pt1 | contig 15607 bp, 14 predicted proteins | sample 42126metaG_FD_193579 | JGI IMG/M metagenome (GOLD analysis project Ga0265338, IMG submission 193579) | Rhizosphere microbial communities from Carex aquatilis grown in University of Washington, Seatle, WA, United States - 4-21-26 metaG | ecosystem: Host-associated > Plants > Roots > Rhizosphere... | reverse complement strand
ACCGCCGCCGCCCGCTCCGTTCTTTCAATGAACTGCGAACAGACTACCAAATTTCTTCGTTCCTTCAACGATTTGATACTCACAGCTTGTTCACTGAATTGCGCGTGTGGACAACGTGTGAACAACGCAAATCAGCCCGTCAAATCAATGCAATTCCCATTTTGCGAATGTGAATTATTCACCGCTTTTTTCAGTCAAAAGCGCCTGCGGTGAACAAGTTCTGTTTGTGACTTTTCGGAAAAAACTCACTCGACAGGAAAATATTTGAGGCGCAAACTTTTGGTTGATGAAATTCGGTGTGCAACAAATATTCAGACTCTACAAATTGGGCAGTGCACTTTTGAAGATACGCATTGAGATACCTTGGCTGGCTGCCATCATCGTTGCTTCCTCGCTGTTATCTGGCATCGCATACTTACTTCAAGGCCGGGGTGGATTTGTGTTTGGGACATTGTGCGAGGAAACGGCCTATTTCTTTGGACCTTTATTCTGTGCATTTTTGTTCTGCCTGCTACTAGCCGATATTGTCTGGAAACGCGGCGGATATCCGTGGTCACTTGCGCTTGGAACTTTATTTGGTTTCGGAACTTTTTACATTTGGCTTTGGGCAATGAGTCATCACTAGAAAGGGCGCAACCGGCAATTGCGGCCATAAATGAAACGCCACCTTCCATTCGCACTCACCACTTTGCGGCTGCTGCTCGGCCCAATCGCCTTGGCTTGCGCGCTCGCTGGCGTCACGCGATTTGTTTATCTGCCTATTTTAATCGCCGCCACTCTCTCGGATATTTTTGACGGCATCCTCGCCCGCAAATTCGGCGTGGCCACCCCTGCCCTTCGCCGCTACGACAGCATCACCGACATCATTTATTACCTGTTCATCCTCGCCGTCGCATGGCTCTTGTGCAAACCGGTCATCGCCGGAAATCTTTGGTTGATTGCGCTGATGCTGCTGTCCGAGGCGGGCTGCATTTCCATCTGCCTCATCCGGTTCGGGAAATTTCCCGCCACGCATTCGTTCCTGGCGAAATTTTACGGACAGTGCCTCCTGGCCGCGTTCACCGCCCTGCTCACTTTCAATGCTGGAAGTTGGGTTATCATCGCACTGGCAGTCGTCGCGCTTGTCACGAATTCGGAAATCATCGCCATGCACCTGATTGCGAAGTCGCCGCCGGTGGATGTGCCGTGTATTTTTGCGCTGCCGAAAAGGTAGGGACAGCGCGCTGCGCTGTCCGGACGCCGCAGCGCGGCGTCCCTACCAATCAAAAAGGCCGCCCGGATGAGCGGCCTTTTCAATGTTCTAAAACGCCGGTCAGGCCGGTTTCTTTGCGGCGGCCTTCTTGGCCTTGATCGCGATTTTCTTGCGTTTGATGTAGCTATTCCGGCGTTTCCGGTTTTCGACTTTGTTATATTGTCTGCCCATAATTCTTTACTTTGTTCGCTTGTTGCGGTTTTGTTGTGTCCACTATGAAAGCTAACACGCGACTATTCAATCTTTTTCTGGCCTCGACGGTGCTGGCCATGCTTTGCGGCTGCCAGACGGAAAGCAAAAACAAAGAGGTCAGCGCCTTGCGCGTGCATATTGAAGCCAATCCCGACAACACCGGCACCACCCAGCCTATTTCCGTTCTGCGCTCCGATCCCGTGCTCATCACCATCGCAAAGGAGCCGGTTTTGACGGAAGCCAGCATGGTCAAGGCCAGGGTCATTGACACTCGCGGCGGTTTTGCCGTCCAGATTCAATTTGACGAAATCAACGCGCACGTGCTCGAACAATACTCCGCCGCCAATCCTCGAAAACATTTCGTCATTTTTGGCCAATGGGGCGAAAAACCCGCGGATGGCCGCTGGCTCGCCGCGCCGCTCATCACCCACCGTATCGGCGACGGCATATTGTCGTTTACACCGGACATGTCCCGCAAGGAAGCCGACCGGCTGGTGCTCGGCCTCAACAACGTCACCAGGAAAATCATCAAGGGACAGTTGAAATGATTTTTCCCGCCGTCCGAGGGGCGATTTACTTTGTCCTGGCATCGCCATTGTTTTTTTGCACCGGCCTTCTCGCGCAGGAGCCGTTTCAGTTTCCCACAGCCAACCACAATTTGTTCACCATCGGGAATGAACTGAAATTCTTTGCGCCGACCGCGCCGGACAAACCGTGGAGCAGCGGCAGTTTCGGCTGCGTCCGCAACGATGGCCGACGGCTGCATGAGGGTCTCGACATCCTCCATTTGCAAACCAGCAAGCGAGGCGAGCCGACCGACCCCGTCATGGCCGCCGCCGACGGCACGGTTGTTTATTTCAGCGCGAAACCCTCGCTCTCGAATTACGGCAATTACATCGTCGTCCGCCACGTCGTCGAGGGCATTGAAATTTATTCGCTTTACGCGCACTTGAACGCAATTCAGCCCGGAATCGTCGCTGGCAAGAGCGTCAGTCAAGGCGAAGTCATTGCCACGATGGGACGAACATCCAACGCCGAAGTCATCACGAAAGACCGCGCGCACGTGCATTTTGAATTGAACCTACTCTTGAATGACAACTTTGCCGCTTGGTTCAAAACCGCCTCGCCCGGCGAACGCAACGATCACGGGGAGTGGAACGGCCAGAACCTGAACGGCCTCGACCCGCGCGAGATTCTCCTGCGTGAACACAATCCAAACGGAAATTTCAGCCTGCTGAATTTCATCCGCAGCCAGACGGAGCTTTGCCGCGTGCTCGTCCGCGCGACAAATTTCCCCTATTTGAAACGCTACCCGATGCTCGTGCTGCGCAATCCGGTCGCCGAAAAGGAGGGCGTGGCCGGCTACGAAATCGCGCTGAACTTCAATGGAGTTGCGTTTGCCCTGATGCCGCGCGCGCCGTCGGAAATCAAGGGTCGCGCGAAGATTCAATTGCTCTCCGTGAACGAAGCCGAGGAAAGGGCGAATCCGTGCCGGCATCTCGTCGTTCAACGCAACGGACATTGGGAGCTGGCCAACGAGGGATTGCGCGAACTGGAATTGCTGGCGTATTGAGCGGATGTTGAACACAAACCGGCTGCGAAGATTCAAATGGATATTTGAGAGGGCCGGCGTAGCCTGTAGCACAACATGCGCGACGGCACAAAAAATTCCCCGTCTGGACAGTCGATGCGCAGCCGCAAGGACGCGTTCACGCTCATCGAGCTGTTGGTCGTCATCGCGATTATCGCCATTTTGGCGGCGCTGTTGCTGCCGGCTCTTTCAAGGGCCAAAATAACGGCCCAGAGCATCGCCTGTGTGAACAATTTGAAGCAACTTCAACTTTGCTTTCATCTTTATGTGGCGGACAACGATGATTTCATTCCCCCAAATGATTTTGTTTTCGACATGGCCACCCTGCAACCCTTTCCCGGCAATGAAGGACCCTCATGGTGCACAAATGTGGCGCCGTATGACGCAGACCCGGCAGGAATCGAGGCTGGTCTACTCTATCAATACAACACATCCATCGGCATCTATAATTGCCCGGCGGATCAGTCCACAATTGAAACCCCAGCCGGCGTCAAGCTGCCCCAGCCGCGAATCCGCAGTTACAACATGAGCCAGTCCGTCAACGGCATCAGTTACGCCGGGCAGATATCCGAATTTGTTCCACACTACTCTAAATTCACCGAGATCAAAGATCCGAAACCGACCGGACTGCTGGTTTTTATTGACGTGAATGAGGATGAAATCATAGATGACCAGTTCGGGATTCCTGTCGTCCCCGATTGGTGGAGCACCGGTTACTGGTGGGATCTTCCAGCGAACCGCCACAATCAGGGCTGCAATTTTTCATTCGCCGACGGGCACGTTGAACACTGGAAGTGGAAAGTGGCCAAGATTTTCAGCGTGCCACGCGGCTATCAACAAGCCGTCACACCAAACGAATGGGACGATTACAATCGTGTGGAAGCGGGTTTCCTCCAAGACTTTCCTTAAGAGAACATAACTCGCCTGGTTTACCCCGCCGTGCCGTTTGACCTGCCCGCGTGCCGACCGACATCAAATCACTGACGCGAAGAACCGGCATCGCACCCTGAAACGGAACGATTTCGCGCGCGAGGGTCTGCGCGATCTGGAATTGCCGGCGTATTGATCCGCAAATTTTTTCACTGACGATTCGCCCTTGCTGGTGTATTATGTCTTCCAACAATGAGCGTGTTCCCGGCAAGAATGTTCGACCAGCGGCTGTCCCGTTGTGGCACTTGCGTTTTTACTTTTTACTCGCGGGTTCTGTTCTGCATGACGGTGATGGCCGGCTTTCTGGTTTCGGAAAATATTGGAGCGCAAAGCATCCGCATTCCGTGGAACGGCTACGGCCGCAACGCACAGCATGACGCCATCACACCGGTGCCATCCCAGCCGTTAAACCGCATTTTATGGCAGATGCCGGTGGACTTGAATCCGCAATACAACGGCAACGACTTGTTCATCCACTATGGCTCGCCTTCAATCACGCGCTCCAACACGATCATCGTGCCGGTAAAAACAGGAACAACGGGCGGTTTTGAAGTCAGGGCGCTGGCCGGCGCGACGGGCAGGACAAACTGGATACAAACCACGGATTATATTTTGCCATCGCACGGCTGGACTCCCAGTTTTTCAGGCGTGCTGACCCCCAAGAACCGCTTTTATTTCCCGGGCGGCGGCGGGACAGTTTATTATTGCGACACGCCGGACACAACAAATGCCTCCCCTGTCATCGGACAGATCGCATTTTACGGGATGGCCAATTATCTCGCCAGCACCAACGCCTATCTGACCAACGTGTTCATTGACACGCCCATCACTTCGGATCGTTATGGTAATATCTTCTTCGGCTTCCAAGTCAAAAGTTCGTTTACAAATCTACAGGGGGGAATTGCGCGCATTGATTACAATGGAACCGGCACATGGCTTGCCGCCAGCAACGCGGCGGGCGACTCCGCGATAAAAAAAGTTTCCCAAAACTGCGCCCCCGCGTTGAGCAATGATCACAAGACGCTGTATTTCGCGGTCAATAATAGCGCAACCTGGTCTGATTCCGCCTCTGGGTATCTCGTCGCAGTGGACAGCCGGACGCTTGCGCCCCTCGCCAGCGTCCTGCTCAAGGACGCGAAGCATCCCGCCAACAACGCCTCTGTGCCGGATGATGGCACGGCATCGCCCGCGGTCGGCCCCGACGGAGATGTCTATTATGGCGTGCTGGAGAATCCGTCCTTATCAAACAACGATCGTGGATGGCTGCTGCATTTCAACAGCACGCTCTCGCAGTCGAAGATTCCGGGAGCATTTGGCTGGGATGACACAGCCTCGGTTGTGCCGGCCTCAATGGTTCCATCCTATCATGGCACTTCGCCCTATTTGCTGATGACCAAGTATAACAATTATGCCGATCCGGGAATCGGCGGCGACGGCGTCAATAAAATCGCCATCCTTGATCCGCAGAACAGCGAGACCGACCCGGTTTCTGGCGCAACGACGATGAAGGAAATCCTCACCATCGCCGGCCCCACGCCCGATCTCGAGTTGCGGAACGCGCAGCATCCAAACGCCGTGCGCGAGTGGTGCATCAATTCGGCCGCCATTGACCCGTTCACCAAATCCGTGCTGGCCAACAACGAGGATGGCAGGCTCTACCGCTGGGATTTGACCTCCAACACGCTTTCGGAAACCAACATTCTGACCACGGGCATCGGCGAGGCTTACACGCCCACCATCATCGGCCTCAATGGATTGGTCTATGCGATCAACAACGCGATCCTGTTTGCCATCGGCCACTGACTAATGCAGCCATGCGCCTGAATTCACTCAACGTGTTGTCCGGCCTGGGGCTGCTGATGTCCGTCATCGGGGCGCAGGCGGATTTGCCATTCAGCCTGACCCCCGCAACGCTGCCGGGTATCGGGACAAACGAAATTCTCTTCACCGGCACATTGACCAGCACAAGCCCGAACACGAATTTCCTCAACAACATCCAGATTGTCTTCACCAACGCCGCAACCAATTATTTCACCGCGGACACAAATGTTTTCTTCGCAAACGTCCCCGGCATTCTGCTGCCCGACGAAACCTACGCTGATGTCGTCTTTGGAGTCGCCGTCAATTCCGCAACCCCGCCCGGCACTTATTCCGGCACGGTCACCATCCAGGGTGGCGCGGACATTTTTGCGGCGAGTGATCTGACAAACCGGGTTTTCCAGATTTCCGTGCCGACGGCGGCATTAAAGGTTGCGCCATCCGGCACCAATCTTGTCGTTCTTTGGTCGTCACCACCGGGAGGTTTTGTGCTGCAACAGAACTCCGACCTGACCACGACAAATTGGACGGCTGTAACGAACACGCCGGCCACGACAAATTTTCAAAATCAAGTGATCCTTCGAACCAGCAACAGCAACCGGTTCTACCGGCTGAAATATCCCTGATGAAGAAAACCGGACGAACGTTGCTTGGTTTTCCGGCTCCCGCCGTTTAAGTTGAGCGTGTGCCGACCGACATCAAATCCCTGACGCGCGACGAACTGGAGGCGCAGTTCAAAAGCTGGAAGGAACCGGCCTATCGCGTCACCCAATTGCTCGAATGGCTTTACGCCCGCCGTGCCGCGAACTGGGACGCCATGACGAATTTGCCCAAACCGCTGCTTGAAAAGTTGCAGAAGAATTTTTCGCTCCACAGTCTCGAACTCGTCCGCAAGCAAGGCGCACAGGACACCACGCAGAAATTTCTCTGGAAACTCGCCGACGGCGCACTCATCGAGAGCGTTTTGATTCCGGCCAACCCGGCGCTTTACGGCGAGGCCAGCGACCGGCACACGCTCTGCATTTCCACGCAGGTCGGCTGCGCCTACGGCTGCAAATTCTGCGCCAGCGGCCTTGACGGCTGGAAACGCAATCTCGCGCCGGATGAGATTGTTGAACAGGTTCTGGCGGTGGAGCGCCTTATGTCCTCCTCGGGCTCATCCTCGTCCTCGAAAGAAAAACCGATTACGAGCACGAGGACGACGACGAGGGCGATTGATAATGTCGTCGTCATGGGGATGGGCGAGCCGCTGGCGAATTACGAGCATTTGCTCAAGGCGCTTACAATCCTGAATGCGCCGTGGGGCGGCGGCATCGGCGCGCGCAAAATCACGATTTCAACGAGTGGCCTCGCCCCGCAAATCCGCAGGCTCGCCACCGAGCCGCTGCAATTCCGCCTGGCGATTTCCCTGCATGGCGCGACGGACGCAGTCCGCAACAGAATCATGCCTGTCAACCGCAAGCATTCGCTCAAGGAACTCGTCGCCGCATGCGAATATTACCAGATTCAAAAGGGCCGGATGCTCACGTTCGAGTATATTTTGATCGCCGGCGTGAACGATTCCGTCGAACAAGCCAGGCCGCTGGCCGCGCTTGCCAAAAAGCTGTTTGCGAAGGTGAATTTGATTCCTTACAACAAAGTCGAGGGCCTGCCGTGGGAACGCCCAGACGAGAAAGTTTGCGAGGCATTTCTCCGCGCGCTGGAAAAGCAGAAGGTCACCGCCACGCTGCGCCGTGAAAAAGGGCACGACATTGACGCGGCCTGCGGCCAGTTGCGGCTGAAGACGGAAAAGGAGCTTGTGGCCGCCGCTTAATCTGGTTTGGCCGGCGCGATGGCCGGCTCCGGCTTGCGTTTGTAAATGGCGATGTATTCCCCGCCATCCTTGAGATGGGCTATCGCCGCCTCACCCCAAAAGCTTTCCACCTCATCGGCGGAATTCTTGTGGACGAAGCCGACGGGTTCGTAAAAGCGTCCGGTAAATTGCTTGCACCAGCCCAGAATTGTCAGGTCCGAACGTGGTTGAAAGAGCCATGAACCTCCGTAGGAGACATACACCAGAAATTCCGGCCGGTTCGTTTCAATTTCGCGGATCATGTCCTGCTGCATCTGTCGCGCGTGAGGCTGTGCCTCCATCAGGGCGTAGGTGTAAATGTAACCGGTGGCGGAACGGCGGTGCGCATAGAAATATATCTCCGGCTCCGAACCCACCACCGCGATGCGCGCATCGGGCGCGGAGTGCTCGCGGACATATTGTGCGACGGCGGCGGATTCCTCCAATGGATTCAGGCCATAAATGATCCGGCCGTTTTGAACCGGCGACCACTCGAAGAAGAACTGGCTTTGATAATAGATGACCCATGCCAAAGCCGTCGCAAACAAAATCAACGGGAGACTTTTGAAGACATTCGCGATGATTTTGAAACGGATCGCCCGTTGCAATGAAACCACCGCCGCCCCGAGCAGGATGGCAAAGGCGGGCAGAGCCATGACGAAATAGTGCGTGCGGAAATAAAGTCCAATCGCCACGCCGAGAAACGAACAAAGTCCGAATCCAGCCGCGAAGCAGGTTTGCCGCCGGATGCCTTTCTCAAACAGGGCCAGTGGCAATCCAAAAATCAAAATTGTCCAGAATCCCAGGGCCACGTCGGACGTGCCTTTCAAATATCCGACGAGGTATCGCATCCCATCCTGCCAAGACTCCGCAGTCACATACGAATGCGCGTAGGTGAAGGTCCAAAACCAGAACCTTGAAAACACACCCGCACACGCAAGAACCAGACAGGTCAATCCAAATGGCAAAAACATCCCACCGCCAAAAGCGAAACCCGCCTTCACAAAGCCGGGTGAATACAACGGTTTGTCCCGCATCGCCCGCGTAACCATGAACAGCCATCCGAAAAGGCAGAAGCAAATCCCCTGCTGTTTCATCAGGAACGCCAGTCCGTAAAGCAGCCCGCTGAAAAACAAAGTCCGGACGCGCTTGTTTTCATCCGTCTGCAACAACAGCAGCGTCGCCGGCACCGCAAATAAAACCACGAACTGCGTGGCGTGCGCCGCCATCCCCAGGACCGGCACACTCACCGACATGACGCCGTAACTGGCGCACGCCACCAGGCCTGCCGTCGTTCCAAAAAGCTTTCTGGCCAGCAAAAAAACGAAGACGATGGTCAGCGCATTGGCCGCCAGCAGCGTCAGATGCACCCCCGCGCTGGTTTGTCCAAACACGGCCATGCCGAGCGCGTAAATGAAATACGTCCCCGGCAATTTCATGTTGTAAGCCAGTTCGTATGGCGGAACGCCTTGAAGAATCAACTGCCCGGCGTAGGCGTATTCGCCCTCATCGCGCTCCAGCGGCATGTCCAGCAGCCGCACGCGGATGAAGCCGACGAACAGAAGCACCACCAAGACAAACAGCCATGGCAAAAGATAGACCAGCCCCTTGCTTGAAGAATTGGGCGCCGGTTGATTGTCCATTCGCGCATTGAAATAGCACGGAATAATTTCCAGCAAAAGCTTTTTGAAAATCCATGTTTCATCCGTGTCCATCTGTGGCTAAATTGTCCGCGTGATTGCTTTGCTTGATTACGGCTCCGGCAACCTGCGTAGCGCGCAAAAGGCGCTGCTCAAGGTCGGCGCGGATGTGCGCGTCGTGCAGAAGCCGGAAGAAATCGGCGATGCGCGGGCGATGGTCCTGCCCGGCGTCGGCGCGTTCGACGATTGCATCAACGCATTACGCAAACAGGAACTGCTCGAAGCCGCGCGCAATTTCATCAAGACCGGAAAACCGTTCCTCGGCATCTGCGTCGGCTACCAGGCGCTGTTTGAGCGGAGCGACGAATTCAATTCCTGCGCCGCCGGCCTCGGCGTGTTCAAAGGCAGCGTCATCCGATTCTCGGAAAAGAACGGGTTGAAGATTCCGCAAATCGGCTGGAACCAGCTTGAGATAGTGAAATCCGACTGCCCGCTCTATCGCGGCATCGCCGCTGGCAGCTACGTCTATTTCGTGCACAGTTTTTACCCGCAGCCGGTGGACAAATCCATCATCGCCACGCGCACGGAATACGGCGACACCTTTGCGTCATCCGTCTGGCGCGACAATGTCTTCGCCACGCAATTTCACCCAGAGAAAAGCCAGAAGGTCGGCCTGCAACTGCTGAAGAATTTTGTGGAACTGACCCGTCATTGAGACCCGCAAATGAAACTGATCAAAAATCCGGCCCGCCTCGCCCTCATCCTGCTCTGCCTCGATTCAGCCGGATGCCAAACACAAAAAATCGTTGCACCCTTGGGCAACGGCTATGAGGAAGTGACCCACCCCTCGCGCGCCACCAGTGACGAAACGGATCTCACTCGTATTTCATTTCAGTATCGGGGTTCAGACGGCAAGACCATCTTGATCTGGCCTTCCCTTTATGGTGTCCAGGAAGTCGTTAAAGGGAATTTGGCCATCTTTGTTGGTGACGTGTCGTATGTGGAAGGAGATTCCAAAGGCACTTGGCCCCGGCTGTTTGCCGTGCAGTCCCCCGCACTGCCGCTGGACATCACTGACGAAGTGCTATGGCGCTGGTCGAAGTCCGCCGGCAGGGATTTCAGGCAGACTTCGAACAAGTTCAGCCTTGTCACCCCCATGGAAAGAAACGGACGGCTGGAACTGCAACTGGACTTTGATACGGAGGGCAATGACTGGCCGGACAGGGCCGTTCTGCAATTGGACTGGAATGAGGTATCAGACATCATGCGCACGGTGAAAGCCAAAGGGGGTGTGATGAAGGATTTGAAACGGCATACGCCCTTCATCGGAGAACAGCTTTAATGGGAGAAAACCAAGACGTCAACCTGCAACTTTTCAAGAACTTCGTGGAGCTGGCGAAGGATTGAATTGAAGGTTGACGCCGTTCGTTTCCAAAATAACATCCGAGGCATGAAAAGATTTATCTGGTTGGCCGTGATGGCGACACTGGTTTTTGGGCTTAACAATCTGCAGGCGCAAAATCCAGCAACGCAGTCCGGTGATCCGTTCATCGCAAAGGGCAACGGCTTTGTGATCAAACAGAGCGATCTGGATCAAACCGTCATCGCCGCCAAGGCCACGACAGCACAGAACGGTCAGAGCATTTCTACCGAACAATTGGCGGCCTTCAAAAAACAGATGATTCACCGCCTCGTTCAGATCCAACTTTTGTCGCAGAAGGCAACAGACGGCGACAGGGCTGCGGGGAAATCATTGGCCGACACGCAATTCACCAATTTGCTGGCAGCCACCGGGTCACCAAAGGTCCTCGCGATTCAGGTCGGGGCGTATGGCATGACGGTTGACCAGCTTCGCGCCAAGATCATGCAGCAGCAGACGGCAAACGTGGTATTGCTCCGTGAGCTGGGGGTCACCGTGACAGATGACGAGGCGAGGCAATACTACAACGGGCATCTCGCGGATTATGTCCGCCCGGAAACCGTCCATGTCAGCCACATCCTGCTGATGACGACGGACCCGGTCACGCACACGCCGCTTCCCGACGACAAGGTGGCGGCCAAACGCCAGCAGATCGACGACATCCTCAAGCGCGCGAAGGCCGGCGAGGATTTTGCAGCGCTCGTCAAACAGTATTCCGAAGACCCCGGCTCCAAGAACAAGGGCGGCGAATACACCTTCCAGCGCGGCCAGATGGCGCCGGAGTTTGAGACCGCCGCGTTTGACCTGGCAAATCCCGGCGACATCAGCGACGTGGTCACGACCACCTTCGGCTTTCATATCATCAAGCTGCTCGGCAAGGATCCGGGTCAAAATGTGGATTACGCAGCCGCGGCAGGCAAAATCAAAGATTCCCTGTCACAGCAAAAAACGGCACGGCTTGCGCCGGCTTATCTCGATAACCTGGAAAAAAAGAGCGGCGTCGAAATCTTTGACGCCGGAGAAACAGTGAAAAAATAACAGTGAAAATCCGATGGCGTTTAACCGCGAGATTGTCCGCATCTGCATTTCACCCGGAGAAAAGCCAGCGCGTCGGACTGCAACTGCTGAAGAATTTTGTGGAACTGGCGAAGAGTTGAACAGAAATTTTCAGAAGAACTGCCCGCGTCCAGGCCCAAACCCTCGGCGTGGCGACCCGAATGGCACTCCCTTGCCGAAGTAATTGTAATACAGATTGGAAATCGAGGCGTCGGGAGGCGGATTGGTTTGCGCCATATTTAATTTCTGATAATACACAGCAGCGACGTCGGGGGAAATGCGCCTAAGGGCATTCAACTCAAATCGCGCGCGACCGGACTGGTCTGTCTGCATATTTTCAACCAAAACCGGAACGGCAGCCTGGGCATTGGTTCCCAAAAAGCCGAGCGATCGGGCGATTGAAAACAGCGCGTAAGTATTGGTTTCCTGCTTGATGGCCGCAACCAATGCCGGAACGATTTCCGATGCGTCTTCATCGAAAATTATCAAGACATTGGCGGCCCGACTACGCACCTGAAAATCTTCATCATTGAGACGTTGTATGAGGATGGGCACAGCCGGGCTCATTTGCGCCCTGAAATCGGGCCCGATCCCCATCAGAGTCGTTGCTGCTCCCACCCGCAATTGCACATTCTGATTGGTGAGCAGTTCAATCATGGCTGGGATGACAGCCGGCCCCATGCAAGTCAGATCAACGCCGGCGATGCCGGCGATATCACGATTTGTTTCCTGAAGAAGTTGGATAAGAGCCGGAATTGCGGGCTTGGCCGCCGGCCCCAAGACATGAAAGATTTGCCAACTCCTGGAGTGTGCCACGCGCGCCGTCATCAACTGGTATCCCAACAGCTTCCCATCATCATCCGCTATTTCCAGCAAATGCAGGGTCAGCGGAGTATCTTGGACGCGGCAAAGTTCTACCGCATAAGGCAAAGCCTTGGGCCCGATGTTCCCGATGGCTTTGGCGGCAAGCAAATGTTGTCTTTGATCGTTCTCCGATAATACGGTGCCGGAATTTTTTTGTGATAAAATTGCGACCCAGGCGGACAGACTTTTCCCCTGATAATGCGGTTCAAACGGATTGTAAAAGAAGCAAAATACCAACAATCCGGTTCCCAGAAAAATGAGAATCCGCCAATTCCGTCTGTTAAATAATTTCTTCAATTGCTGTTTCGGGTTCGGGATAGCATAAGACCTTGAATACGCAACCTTCAATCATTTTTACGCACGGAATACGGTGACACCTTTGCGTCATCCGTCTGGCGCGACAACGTCTTCACCACGCAATTTCGCCCGGAGAAAAGCCAGATGTTAGACCTGCAACAGCTGAAAACTTTGTTGAACTGGCGAAATAAACTGTTCTGAAACACAGATGACGACGTGGATGTTCCCAGTTCCTGCCTTCGGCAATAATTCTCGACAATATTTCACAGTAGGCGTATTCAACGGGATGAACCCGTGAAAAAACCTTCAGACGTATCAAAGCGGACAGTGATATGGTCGTTGTTCGTGACCGAAGCTCTATTTGTCTTTCTTTATTCACTGGGTTTGCTGCTGGATAATGGCTTGCTTCAGTTTAGCTCAATGGTTGGATTTTTGGCGGGATTAGTCTTCGTCGTCATTATACCGCTGCCTGTGGGTTTCCAATGGCTTGTTCGATCTACTTTCTGGCTCGGCAAGTCCTTCTGGCGCTCATTGCTTTTGGTTTGGGCATTCTATCGTTGGCTGACCTTCCGCCGGTTTATCCTTCTTTCGCTCGGCTTCTGCGCGTTGGTCCTGTTGTTTTACGTGGAGGAAGATTTGCGCGGTTGGTGGACGTGGCAACATTTCAAACACGAATGGGAGGCAAAGGGAGAGCGATTCGATTATGCCAGCATCATCCTGCCACCAGTCCCGGACAACCAGAATTTCGCGCTGACGCCGATCGTCGCCAGTTGCTACGAGAACATGCTGACTAAAAGCGGAACGAGAATCACGCCATTCAAGACGAATGTGGTTAATCGGTTGTGGATGACGCCTGGGGATTACAGTAATTATGCGGAACGTCCGGATGGAAATCTTGATTGGGCGAAAGGTCAGCCAACCGATTTAAAGGCATGGCAGGATTTTTATCGCGAACTTGCGTCAAAGACGAATCAATTTTCAGTTCCGGCCGTGCCCCAATCTCCGGCCGCCGACGTGTTGCTGGCCTTGGGCAAATACGACTCAACAATTGAAGAACTCCGCGATGCCAGTGCCCTGCCCTATTCGCGATTCCCTCTCAATTATGATACCAATAAGCCATTCGCCACGTTGCTGATGCACTTATCCTCCTTGAAATCCTGCGTTGAGACTTTGAGATTGCGCGAGGTTGCGGAATTGGAGAACGGCCAGAGTGACAAGGCTCTGGACAATGTAAAATTGTCGCTCCGGCTCATCAATGCAACGCGCAACGAACCGTTTCCATCATCGCATTACGAACGAACGAGAGAATTGGATTATGTTTTCCAGCCGATTTGGGAAGGATTGACAAAACACGAATGGTCGGAGCCACAACTGGTTGTTATTGAGGAGGAATTGGGCAAGCTGGATTTTCTGGCTGATAGTCAGTTGACCATGCGCGGAGAACGTAATGAAGTTTTCGCTGCGGCTTATTATTTTAGACGAGTTCGTCCCTATCATGAATTCCGGCAGATGTTTGCGCCACTTGTTTCTTACATGAGTCCCGGCCCTGATGATCTGCGCCGATTGGAACGGGAGGAGACGTATAAGGCCATAACCATGTGCCTGGTTCCCAGCGGCTGGTTTTATCAATACAAGCTTGTCATCGGAAAGACCTATCAACAGTGGTCCCTGCAAACGACTGATCCGGCAAAACATCTGGCATTTCCGGAAATGGCGCGCAACGGCCGGGTATTTCTAGATTCATTGTCTCACAGACCTTGGAATGTATTCGCACGGATGTCTGGAAGTGGGTTTGAAGGTGCAAATCTTAAACTGATCTATGCCCAGGAAATGACCGATCTAGCGAGAATCGCCTGCGCCTTGGAGCGCTATCGGCTCGCGCATGGTCAATACTCGGATGACCTTGCGGAACTTGCGCCACAATACATCGAGAAGATTCCGCATGACATCATTGGCGGTCAGCCGCTGCATTATCACCGCGCGGATGATGGCAAATATCTACTTTATTCAATTGGCTGGAACGAGAAGGATGATGGTGGAACAATCGGCATGGTAGAAGGGTTCAACCATCTTGAAATCACAATGGGCGACTGGGTCTGGCCGTGCCGTTGAAATTTGCTCCACAGGTTTTCTCCGCACTTGCATTTCCTCCGCCGTTGAAGCATTTTGCCTGCGCGTTTAACGCAACAAGAGAAAGGAATTAAAATTATGCCGCATGAATTACCGCCCCTGCCCTATCCCAAGGAGGCCCTGGAGCCGCACATTGACGCGCTGACAATGGAAATCCACCACGACCGCCATCACAAGGCTTACGTGGACAATCTCAACAAGGCCATCGCCGGCAATGCCGCGCTGGAGGCCAAATCGCTGGAGGCGCTCATCGGCGACCTCGCGTCCGTGCCGGACAACATCCGCGGCCCGGTGCGCAACAACGGCGGTGGGCATTGGAACCATTCGTTCTTCTGGAAGCTGCTCGCGCCCAAGGCCGGCGGCGCTCCGTCCGGCAAGCTCGGCGACGCCATCAAAGCCACGTTCGGTTCGTTCGCGGATTTTCAGGCGAAGTTCGAGGCGGCGGGCATCGGGCGTTTCGGCAGCGGCTGGGCCTGGCTCGTCTCGCACGGCGGCAAGCTGGAAATCGTTTCCACGGCTAACCAGGACAATCCACTCATGGGCAAGGCCATCGCCGGTTGCGAGGGCAAACCCCTGCTCGGCGTGG
>Ga0265338_10006003_pt1 | contig 15607 bp, 17 predicted proteins | sample 42126metaG_FD_193579 | JGI IMG/M metagenome (GOLD analysis project Ga0265338, IMG submission 193579) | Rhizosphere microbial communities from Carex aquatilis grown in University of Washington, Seatle, WA, United States - 4-21-26 metaG | ecosystem: Host-associated > Plants > Roots > Rhizosphere... | reverse complement strand
GGTTGCGCGCGTCAATGCCGGCGTCGACGAGCCGGTTGAGCGCCATCGCGAGCGACCGCGCGCCGACCATCGCGAGCGTGATCCACAACAGGTCGTGCGCCGACGGCGTGCGGCCGACGGCGAGGAATGCACCGACGTACGCGAAGGGCAGCGCGAAGATCGTGTGCTCGATCTTCACGAGCCGCGCTAGGCGCGCCGGCAGCGGCGCAGCGACGCTCACGTCTGCCGGTGCGCCGTCGTCTCGTCAGCGAGGAGCCGCAGCGCGTGCTCGAGGACGGGACGCAGGACCGCGAAACCGTCACGGCAGCCGCCCGGCGAGCCGGGGAGGTTGACGACGAGCGTCGCGCCGGCGACGCCGGCGACGCCGCGGGAGAGCAGGCCGTGCGGCGTCTTCGCTCGCGAATCGGCCCGGAGCGCCTCGGCGATCCCGGGCGCCTCGCGCTCCACGACCTCCCGCGTCGCCTCGGGCGTGACGTCGCGCGGCGCAAGCCCTGTGCCGCCTGTCGTCAGGACGAGCCGCGCCCGCTGCGCGAGATCGCGGACGGCGCCTACGATCTCGTCGCGCTCGTCGGGCACGACGCGGCGCTCGACGTCGTAGCCCTCGCCGCGCAGCAGCTCTTCGAGGACCGCGCCGCTCGCATCCTCCGCCTCCCCGCGCGACACGCGGTCCGAGACGGTCAGCACCGCAGCCTTCAGACCTCCTCCTTCGTCTTCTCGAGCAGGCGCACCTCGGCGACGACCATTCCCTTGTCGATCGCCTTCGCCATGTCGTACACGGTGAGGGCGGCGACCGAGGCCGCCGTCAGCGCCTCCATCTCGACGCCGGTCTGTGCGGTCGTCTCGGCGGAAGCGACGATCTCCACCGAGGCGTCGCGCACCTCGAGCACGACCTCGACGTGCGAGAGCGGAAGCGGATGGCACAACGGGATGAGCTCGCTCGTGCGCTTCGCGGCCATGATCCCGGCGAGCTGCGCCGTCGCGAGCGCGTCGCCCTTCGGCAGCTCGCGCAGCCGCCGGGCCGTCGCGGGATCCATGCGCACCTCGGCTCGCGCAACCGCTCGGCGCCGCGAGAGCGGCTTCCCACCGACGTCCACCATGCGGACCTCGCCGCCTTCGCCGACGTGGGAGAGCTCGTTCACGGACGTGATCGTACGCGGTCGAGGTCGGCGAGCTGCACCGCGCTCCACTCGCCGAGGTCGTGCTCGCGCACGTGCGCCCGGATCGCGTCGAGGCGGCGGCGGCGCTCGGCGGCGTCCATCGTCAAGGCGGTGTGGATCGCGTCCGCCTGGCCGGACACGTCGAACGGGTTGACCGACAGCGCCCACGCTCCGAGCTCCTCGTGCGAGCCGGCGTTCTCGGACAGGATGAGAACACCGTCGCGCGCGTTCACGTACGGCGCCTCCTTCGACACGAGGTTCAGCCCGTCGAAGACCGCGTTGACGAGCAGCGCGTCGTACTGCTTGTACGCCGCGACCGACTGCGCAAAGTCGTCCGCGATGCGCAGCTCCACCGAGTCGCCCAGGGCCTGCGCCTCCCGCTCGACGGCCGCGACGTAGTCCGCGTACTCCGGGATGTCCTGCCGCGACGGATCGAGGAGCGCGAGCATGCGCACGCGGCCGCGGAACTCGGGGTGCCGATCGAGGAACAAGCCGAACGCGCGAAAGCCGCGCACGATGTTCTTCGACGGATCCGTGCGGTCGACCCGCAGCACGATGAGCTCGGGCCGTGCAGCGACGAGGGCACGTTCCCGCTCGAGCACGACGTCGTCGTTCGCGAGCGTGTCGAACTCGTCCGCGTCGATCCCGATCGGATGGCTCGTCACGCGCGTCTCACGGCCGGCGTGGCGCACGACGTCGCCGTCCACCTCCGCGCCGAGGACGTCCGCGCACGAACGCAGGAAGTTGCGGCTCCACCGCCGCGTGTGGAAGCCGACGACGTCGTTCGCCAGGAGGCATGCGTGCACGTCTCGGCGCACGTCGTCGGGAAGCACCGACCACGCGCCCGAGTCCGGCCACGGCACGTGGACGAAGTGCGAGCTCAGGAGATCCGGCCGCTCGCGTCGCACCATGCCCGGTGCGAGGTAGAGGTGGTAGTCCTGGAACAGCACCGCGGCTGCCGGCTCGCGATCGAGCTCCGCCACCGTGGCCGCCGCGAACGCCTCGTTCACCGGCACGTATCCCGCCGACCACGCATCGTGCCGCACGTCGTCGAAGTCCGGCGCGTACGCGAGATCCCACAGCGAGTGCTGGACGAACCACAGCGTCGGGTTCGCAGCGACCGTGTAGAAGCGCTCGTACGCGGCAGCGTCGTGCTCGACGAGATGGAGCCGGTACGACGAGCCGTCGCGCGCTTGCTCCTCGAACGCCGCGCCGCCGTGCTCACGCGCGACTTCGCGATCCTCGTCGCTCATGGCGCTCGCGATCCACGTCACGTCGTGACGGGCGAGGAGGTTACGGAGCGCGGTCGCCAGCCCGCCGCCGCCGCGACGCGCGACACGCGCGCCGCTGTCGTCGCGCGCGTACGAGACCGGCCCGCGGTTGGAGACGACGATCAGCTTCCGGCGGGCGGCCATGCGGCCAAAGCTACCCCGCGGTGCTAGAGGTTCTTCACGAGCCGGAGACGCGAGCCGCGCACGCCGGGCCGCGACTCGATCTCGAGCTCGTCCGCGATCGTCCGGATGATCGCGATGCCGAGGCCGCCTTCCGAGAGCTCGTTGCCGACGAACGACGGGGACTCGTCCGGGTCGAACCCGTTGCCGTCGTCGACGACCTCGATCGTCACGCGATCGCCGCGAAGCTCGTAGCGGATCTCGACCTGGCCGTCGCCCTCCGTCCCGTACGCGTGGCGCACGGAGTTCGAGACGGCTTCGGTGAGCGCGAGCTTCAGGTCGGCGATCGTGTCCGGCTCGAACGTGCGCGCCTCGGCGAGGCCGGTGAGCGCGAGGCGGCCGAGCGCGATGTACTCGGGGCGGGCGGGGAGCCGCAGGCGAACGGCCCGGACGCCTTCGGCGGTCTCCGCTGCTGTCGTCGTTTCGCCGATCACGTGCATCGCAACGCTCCGTTTTCCCCATATTCGGGAAGGCAAACCCGCCGATTTCTACACGATCACGGTCTCATCCGCGTTTCGCGGCTGGTTCTTCCCGTTTGTGAGGTGTCCTAACGTGCCTATTCGTGCGAATTGCCACGAAGTGCGGGCGGTTTTCCCGTGGAGCGGCCTTCGCGGGCCGCCGGCAGCTCGAGCGTGAAGACCGTCCGGCCCGGGCGGGACTCGAGCCGGAGGTCGCCGCCCATCCGGTCGGCGAGCTCCCGCGCGATCGCGAGGCCGAGCCCGCTGCCGGACGCCCGCGAGCCCTCGAGCCGGGTGAAGCGGGCAAATACCTGCTCCTGGTGTTCGGCCGGGATCCCCGGCCCGTCGTCCTCGACGCGGAGCGTCGACCCGGAGGCGACGATCCGCACCGGCGTGCCGGCCGGCGTGTGCACGAGAGCGTTGTCGACGAGGGCCCGGCCGACCTGGAGCACGCGCTCGCGATCTCCGAGCGCGACACCGGCCACCTCGACCGCCGCGTCGAGCGGATGCTCGCGGCGGGCCGCGAGCCCCTCCAGCTCCTCGGCGAGGTCGGCGGCGACCTCCGGGAGGGAGAGGGGGGCGATCTCGATCCGCATGCCGCCCGCATCGAGGCGCGAGAGGTCGAGGAGGTCGGTCGCGAGCTTCGACAGGCGGGTCATTTGCTCGGACATCGCGGCGACGAACTCGGCGCGAGTCTCGTCGTCGAATTCCTCCTCCTGGAGGAGCTCGAGGAAGCCGCCGAGCGAGAAGATCGGCGTCCGCAGCTCGTGGGAGGCGTTCGCGATGAACGCCCGGCGGGCGTCGTCGAGCCGCGCGAGCTGCAGGCGCATGCGATCGAACGCGTGCGCGAGCTCCCCCACCTCGTCCCGCCCCGAGTCGACCACCGGCTCCTCGAAGTCGCCCGCGGCGATGCGGTCGGCCGCCCGCTCGAGCCGCCGGAGGCGGCGGGCGAAGAGCGTCGAGGCGACCCAGCCGGCGAGGACGGCGAGGCCGAGCGCGACGAGGCCCGACCAGATGAGCCGCGACCGGACGACGTCGACGTTCTTCATCGTCGCCCGGAGCGACGCCGAGAAGAGCAGGACGTCGCCGTACCGATCGGGCACCGCCGCCTCGGCGAACGGCTCGCCGGTACGCGTGACGACGCCGCGGGCCGGTGCGAGCGTCCGGGCTGCCCGGAGCGCGACCGCATCGGCGGCGACGTCCCGGGAAAGCCCCGTCCGGCGCGAGTCGGCGACGACGAGGAGCGTCGGCGAGCCCTCCGCGCTCGCCGCGGTGAAGAGGACGGCCCTGCTCGCGTCGGCCGTGCGTGCCGCGTCGTCGATGAAGTCCTGGTCGGGCGGCCCCGCCTCGGAAGCCGCGATCTCGCGGGCCGACTGGGCGAGGAGCGCGAGCCGGCCGTTCACGAGCCGGTGCTGGAGGGTCGGGACGAGGGCGACCCAGACGACTCCGAGGGCCCCGGCGACGACGACGGCGAGCGCGAGGCTGAGCCGCGCGCGGACGCTGCGGAACACGGGCATCGTCAGCCCTGGAGGCGGTACCCGACGCCGCGGACGGTCTGGATGAGCGCCGGCTCGTGCGGGTCGGACTCGATCTTCTCCCGCAGGTGGCGCACGTGGACGTCGATCGTGCGCGGCTCGCGGTAGGCGTAGTCGCCCCAGAGGGACTCGAGCAGCGCCTGCCGGCTGAAGACGCGGCCCGGCCGGGAGGCCAGCGTCCGGAGCAGCTCGAACTCGACGTAGGTCAGGTCGACGGGCCGCCCGCGCACCCCCACCGTCCGGCGGCCGAGGTCGATGACGAGGCCGTCGGTGCCGAGGACGTCGCGACCGTCGGCCTGCGAGCCGAGCGCGGCCCGGCGGAGGAGCGCCCGGACGCGGCTGCGGAACTCCCGGATGGAGAACGGCTTCGTGATGTAGTCGTCCGCGCCCAGCTCGAGGCCGACGACCTTGTCGAGCTCGTCGTCACGGGCGGTGAGCATGATGATCGGGACGGTGCTCTGGCCGCGGAGCCGCCGGCAGACCTCGAGGCCGTCGAGCTTCGGGAGCATGAGGTCGAGGACGACGAGGTCGATCCGCTCCCGGCCGAACTGCTGGAGAGCGTCCTCGCCGTCCCGCGCCTGGAGCACGCGGAACCCCTCACGCTCGAGGGGATACGTGAGCAGCTTCTGCACGGCGTCCTCGTCGTCGACGAGAAGGATGGTCGCGGAGTCGGGCGTCGGCGTTTTCACGGGGAAACGGAGAGCCTGCCGGATCCGCGTCCTACTATAGAGCGCCGATGGCTGCCGTTCCGCCTCCGCCGGCGCGGCGCCGCGCGCGTCCGGGCTCGCTCGACCGGCCCGTCAACGGGCGCCTGTACCGCGGCACCTGGCTCCTCGTCGGTCTGCCGCTCCTCGTTCTCGCCTTCAGCGTCGCGCGGCCGGCGGCGCTCCAGCCGCCGAACGTCCCGCCCGCCTTCGACGCGAGCGACGCCCGCACGCTCGCCGCCGACCTCGCCCTCACCGTCCCCACGCGCGTGCCGGGCACCCCCGGCGCGGCGGCGGCGGCCCGGTGGTTCACGCGCGAGCTCGCGCCGTACGGCTACGAGGTCACCCGAGAGCGGTTCACCGCCGAGGTCCCGGGACGCGGGCGGATCCCGCTCGTGAACCTCGTCGCCGAGAAGACCGGGCTGTCACACAAGACGATCGTCGTCCTCGCCCACCGCGACGACACCGGCGCCGGGCCCGGCGCGAACGACAACGCCTCCGGGACGGCTGTCCTCATCGAGCTCGCGCGGGCATACGCGCCTGCCGGCGGGACGGCGCGCCTGCCGCTCCCGTACTCGCTCCTCTTCCTGTCCACCGACGGCGGGACCCTCGGTGCCCTCGGTGCGGCCGAGTTCGCCGCCCACGCACCCCAGCGTCAGGACGTCATCGCCGTCATCGACCTCGACGGGGTCGCGAGCGACGGCGTGCCGCGCCTCGAGCTCACCGGCGATACACCCCGGTCGCCGTCGGCGAGCCTCGTCGAAACGGTCCGGGCCCAGCTCGCCGCCGAGACGCGGAGCGAGCCGAGCCGGCCGAGCACGCTCCGCCAGCTCATCGACCTCGGCTTCCCGTTCAGCCCGTACGAGCAGGCGCCCTTCGTCGCGCGCGGTGTGCCCGCGGTGACGATCACCACCGGCGGCGACCGGCCGGCGGCGAGGGCCGGCGAAGGGCCGGACACCCTGAGCGGGGCCCGCCTCGGCCAGGTCGGACGGGCGACGCAGAACGTCGTCGACGCGCTCGAACAGGGCATCGCGCTCTCCTCGGGGCCGTCGAGCTACGTCTACCTCGGCACCCGGGTCGTCCGCGGCTGGGCGATCGAGATCGTCCTCGTGGCGATGCTCCTGCCCTTCCTCGTCGCGACCGTCGACCTCTTCGCCCGCTGCCGCCGCCGGCACATCCCGATCGCGCCGGCGCTCCGCAGCTACCGCAGCCGCCTCGCCTTCTGGGGCTGGTGCGGAGGCATCTTCGGCCTCTTCGCCGTCGCCGGCGTCTGGGCGGACGGCGCCGGCAGGCCGCCGTCGCTCGACAGCGTCGGCTGGCCCACCGGTGGCCTCATCGGGCTCGCCATCCTCGCGGGGCTCGGCTGGATCGTCTCGCGCCACCGGCTCATCCCGCGCCGGCACGTGCTCCCGGAGGAGCTGCTCGCCGGCCACGCGGGCGCCCTCCTCGCGCTCGGCGTCGTCGCTCTCCTCACCGTCGCGACGAACCCGTTCGCGCTCCTTTTCCTCCTGCCGTCGCTGCACGTGTGGCTCTGGCTACCGCAAGTGCGCGGGCGCGCCTTCCTCCTCCGTGCAGCGGTGCTGATCGCCGGTTTCGCCGGGCCCGCTCTCCTCCTGTGGTCGTTCGCGAGCCGGTACGGCCTCGGGCTCGACGCGCCGTGGTACGTCGCCTGGCTGTTCGCGCTCGGCTACGCGCCCGCCCCCGGCCTCGTCGTCGGGCTCGCGTGGGCGGCGGCCGCCGCGCAGCTCGCCGCGCTGTCGGTCGGCCGGTACGCGCCGTATCCGGCTGCAGAGGAACGGCCGCCGCGCGGCCCGATCCGGGAGACGATCCGCCACCTCGTCCTCGCCGAGCAGCGTCGCCGCCTCGCGCACGCCCCCGAACCGGAGCGCCGCGCGTTGCACGGCTGAGTGCGTGGTGCGCTTCGGATCGTCTCAAGCATTCTGATCGCAGCGGGCGTCCTCGCCGGCGCGTGGGCGGTCGTCGTCTGGCGCTGGCAGGACGGGTTGAAGATGGTGCTCGTCGACGGCACGAACGAGAGCGCGCTCGAGAAGGGGCCGGGGCGCGACCTGCGCTCGTACATGCCGGGGCAGGACCGGCTCGTCTACATCGCGGGCCACCGGACGACGTATCTCGCGCCGTTCTCCCACATCGACGCCATCCGCCCAGGCGACGCCATCCGCCTCGAGATGCCGTACGCGACCTTCATCTACCGGATGACGAGACACACGGTCGTACCCGCGACGGACATGTCCGTCCTGCAGTCGCCGAAGCACGAGGAGCTGGAGCTGCAGGCGTGCCATCCGCGCTTCTTCGCGACGCACCGGTACATCGTCTACGCGAAGCTCGTGGCGATGACGCCGCGAAGCTAGATGCGCAGGAACGGCACGATGGCGCCGGCTTCGAGCACGCCCTCGCCGCGGGCGACGTGGACGAGCGCGTTCGCCGCGGCAGCGCGGACGATCATGTGCGAGTCCTGTCCCGAGAGCGGCTCCAGGACGACGCCGTCGCCGTCGAAGCGCGCCCGCGCGCGGACGAACTCGTCGCGCTCGCCACTCCGGCGCAGCGCTGCGAGGAGCCGGCCGCGCTCGTAGCGCGGCAGCGGATCCGGCAGACCGAGGAATGCGCGCAGCGCCGGCTTGACGAAGAGCTCGCAGCCGACGAGCGAGGACACCGGATTCCCGGGCAGCCCGAACACGAGCGTCGCCCCGCGAACGCCGAACGACACCGGCTTGCCCGGGCGGACGGCGACGCGCCAGAAGACCTCCTCGACGCCGAGCTCGGCCTCGATCCGGCGAACGAGGTCGTGCGGCCCGACGGAGACGCCGCCGGAGGTCACGAGCACGTCAGCCTCGAGGCCCCGCTCGATCGCCGCGCGATGGGCGGCCTCGTCGTCCGCGACCGACGGCAAGCGCTCGACCTCCGCGCCCGTCTCGGCGACCGCCGCCGCGAGCATGAGCGCGTTCGCCTCGTACACCTGGCCGGGCCCGAGCGGCGTTCCGGGCGCCACGAGCTCGCTGCCCGTTGCGATGACTGCGACGCGCGGCCTGCGCGCGCACGCAACACGAGCCACGCCGGCAGCCGCGAGCGCCCCGAGCTGCGTCGCGCCGAGCCGGACGCCCGCGGCGACGACCGTCTGCCCCGCGACGACGTCGCCGGCGCGGGGACGGATGTTCGCTCCCGCTTTGACAGCGTCCGCGATCCCCACTCTGTTTTCCATTTGGACAACATGCTCGATCGGAACGACGGCGTCGGCTCCGTCCGGGACGACTCCTCCGGTGGAGATGGCCATTGCGTCGCCGGGGCGAAGGGCGCGCCCGGACGGGCTGCCCGCGGCGACGTCCTCGACGACCGTGAGCGTGCCGGGAACGTCGGCGATGCGCACGGCGAAGCCGTCCATGGCGGAGCTGGCGAACGGCGGCAGGTCGACGAGGGACTGCGCCGGCTCCACCGTGACGCGGCCCGCGGCCGCGTCGATCGACACCGTCTCGGCGACCGGCGGTGCGACCGCGCCCAGCACCTTCGCCTGCGCGTCCTCGAGCGAGAGTAGAGCCTCCACGTCCGGCTCATACCGTAATCCCGCTCGGGCTTACGGCGTCGTCTGCGTCTCGGTCGTCGTCGTCTCCGCCGTCGTCGTCGGCGGCGGAGACTCGGTCGTCGTCGGCGGCGCGATCGTCTCGACCGTCGTCGTCGTTTGCGGCGGCGGCGGCGGCGGCGGCGCTGTCGCCGTCCGCACGCGCTTCGTCGTCGTCGTGGTCGCGGTCGTCGCCGTCGTCCCGTACGCGAGCCCGTTCTGATACTGACCATGCCAGCTCAGCCATTGCGGCTTCGTCGCCGGCGGCGGGAACGGCGTGTCGGGCAGGCTCGCGTCCGCCGCCTCCATGTACAGATGCCAGATGTCGGCCGGGAACGTCGGGCCCGAGACGGCGATGCCGTGGACGTTCAGCATCGGGATCTCCCCGCGCGGATAGCCGATCCACACCGTCGCCTCGAGCCGCGCCGTGTACCCGGAGAACCACGCGTCCGCGTAGTTGTCGGTCGTGCCCGTCTTGCCGGCGTCCGTGCGCCCGGACACGTGCGCGCCGCGTCCCGTGCCGTAGAGCATGTTCTGCTGCAGCACCTGTGTCACCGTCGACGCGACCCAGTCGGGGATGACGCGCTCGCGCTTCGGCTTCCCCCAGCCCGCGGCGGTGTCGGCCTTCCCGTCGGCGAGCACAACCTTCGTGATCGCCATCGGCTTCGAGTAGATCCCTCCTGCGGCGAGCGTCGCGTATGCGCTCGCCTCCTCGAGCGGCGTGATGCTCTCGCTGCCGAGCGCGATCGAGGGAGCGGGCGTGAGCGGCGACGTGCGGATGCCGAGCTTTCGCGCCATGTCGACGATGTTCTGCGGCCCGACATCGAGCGACAACCGCGCGTAGACGGTGTTGTCGGACTGGATGGTCGCGCTCGCGAGCGGCTCGACACCCGCGTACGTGTGCTCGTACGTCTGCACGGTCCACTTCAGCGGCGGGTAGTAGAACGGCGCCGAGAGGTAGTCGGTCGTGAACGGGTCGAGGCCTTGCGAGACGGCGGTCGTGAGCGCGATCGTCTTGAACGTCGAGCCGGGCTGTCTCGCGCCGCTCGTGACGAAGTTGAACTGGTTCCCCGTCGTCCCGGGCGTCACCGCCGTCATCGCGCGGATCGCGCCGCTCTTCGGGTCGATGGAGACGACCGCGCCTGCCGGGTCGGTCGACTCGTTCAGGATGTGCGTCACCGCCGCCGTCGCCGCGTGCTGCAGGCCCGGGCGAATCGTCGTGTACACCTTCAGGCCGCCTTCGCGAACGGTGTTCGTGCCGTACTCCTGCTGGAGCAGGTCCTCGACGTAGCTGAAGAAGTACGGCTCGTGGATCGCGCTGTAGCGATGCCCGGGGTGGAGGTGGAGGCTCCGGTCGGCGCGCGCGACCTCGTATTGCCCGAGCGAGATGTCGCCGTTGACGAGCATCGCGTGCAGCACCTCGTCGCGGCGTGCGATCGCGTCGTCGGGCCGGACGAACGGGTCGTAGATCGACGGCGCCTGCGGCACTCCGGCGAGGAGCGCGGCCTGGTCGAGCGTGAGCAGGCGCGCCGGCTCGGAGAAGTACGTCTCGGCGGCAGCCTCGATGCCGTACGCGTGGTTGCCGTAGTACACCTCGTTGAGATAGGCCGTCAGGATCCGGTCCTTCGACCACTTCTGACCGAGCTTGATCGCGAGGCACGCCTCGGTGAGCTTCCGCTGGAGCGTCCGTTGCCGCGTGAGGTAGAGGTTGCGGACGAGCTCCTGCGTGATCGTCGATCCGCCCTGCACGATCTTCCCTGCACGCACGTCCGCGACGACGGCGCGGAGGATGCCGATCGGATCGACGCCGCCGTGCTCGTAGAAGCGCCTGTCCTCGATCGCGACCGTCGCCTCGCGCACCCACGGGCTGATCGCCGCGCCGGCGACGGGCGTGCGGTTGTGCTCGGCGGGGATGACGCCGAGCTCGGAGCCGTTCTCCGCGTAGACGACAGAGTTCTGGCCGACGGCCACGGGCCGGAGCGCGTTCAGGTTGCACGACGACCCGAACGCCGCCTCGCCGCCGAGCGTCGCCGCCGCGAGGACGAACGGCGCGACGATCAGCGCGACGATGAGCGCGCGGCGGCGGCCGCGGCGGCGCTGCTGGTTCCGGCGCTTCCGCCTCGCGTAGCCGCTCATCCGAAGACCCCGAGCGCACGCAGGCGCGTGTGCGCACGCAGGCGCAGCTCTCCTTCGAGCCGCAGCGCCGCCGCTGCGTCCGTCGCGGCGGCGCGGACGGTCACGGTCGCGTTGCCGTCGAGGCCGCTCACGAACACGTCGGAGAGCCGCTCGTCCGCGACTTCCTCGCGCAGCCCGTCGACCGCGGCGGCGAGGTCTACCGACAACGGCAGCTGCACGGTGATCTCGGCGAACGTCTCCCGGTTCCGGATGGTCGAGTTGAGGATCGTGTCGGAGGCCAGCTTGTCGTTCGGGACGACGAGCCGCGCGCCGTCGGCCGCGCGAATGAAGGTGTACGTCACGCCGATCTCCTCGATGACGCCGTCGACCCCGGCGTACGTCACGCGGTCCCCGAGCCGGATCGGCTGGGTGAGCGCGATGAGGATGCCCGCGATGAAGTTGCCGAGCGTGCGCTGGGACGCGAGACCGATGATGACGGCGAGCACCGCTGACGACGCGAGCAGGCCGCCCGCGATCGCGCGCACCTGCGGGATGACGAGCAGCGCGGAGAAGAACCCGACGACGAGCATCGCGACGGTGATGCTGCGGCGCAGGACGCGATAGCGCGTCACCGCCTCGGGCGGCAGCTTCCGGCGCACGAGAAGCCAGTCGACGACGCGCGCGAGGAGCGACACGACGGCGAAGACGACGGCGGCGATGACGATCCGGTGCCAGAACGGCATGGAGCCCTCCTACTTCGACGCCGGATCGTCCAACTCTGCAATGGGCCGCCGGCCGGCGAAGCCGTCCTCGATCCGGTGCCAGTAGCGGATCTCGTCCTCGCCCAGCCGCCAGCAGAGTAGAACGGTTTCGCCCCCGTGGAGCGCCGGAAAGTCGATGAGGCCCTCGTCGACGTCCTTCACCTCGGCGCCGTGCTCGGCGATCGCGTCGACCGCACGGGCGAGCGACCGCGCTTCGCGCTCGACCACCGCCGCCGCGTCGGCGAGGACGGCGGGCGGGATGCCGCCGCCGTTCCCGCGGATGCGGCCCTCGAGCTCCTCCTCGTGCGCAAGGGCGGCGACGTGCGCGCGGCGGTGCTCGACCATGCGCTCGACGAGCGGGCGCACGTGCACGAGCTCGGCGTTCGCCTCGTCCGGGGTGAAGTGCCTCATCGCCTCAACCATATGATCGACGTCCGTGAACGTCGAGGCGGTGACCATCGACGCGTACGGCACGCTGGTGCGCCTGCGCGATCCCGTACCGCGGCTGCGGGCGGCCCTCCAGTCGCGTGGTGTCGAGCGGGACGAGGAGGCGGTGCGGCGCGCGTTCGAGGCGGAGGTCGCTTTCTACGTCGTGCGATCGCACGAGGGGCGCGACGAGGCGACGCTCGCCCTGCTCCGGCGCGATTGCGCTGAGGTGTTCCTGTCGGCCGCCGGCGCGGGCCTCGACGCGGAAGGATTCGCGGGCGCGTTCGTCGGCGCCCTCGTCTTCGAGCCGGAGCCCGGCGCGGCCGACGCGTGCCGCGCGCTCGCGAACGCCGGGCTGAAGCTCGCCGTCGTGTCCAACTGGGACGTCGGGTTGCACGACCATCTGCGGAACGTCGGGCTGCACGACCTCGTCGACGCCGTCGTCACGTCGGCGGAGGCGGGCATGCCGAAACCCTCGCCGGCCGTCTTCGAACGCGCGCTCGCTCTTCTCGAGGTCGCCGCGGATCGCGTCGTCCATGTCGGTGATGCGCAAGCGGACGAAGAAGGCGCCCGCGCCGCGGGCATACGCTTCGAGCCGGCGCCGCTCGCCGGCGCTGCAAGGAGGATCCTCGGATGAACGAGCGCCGCCGCCTCGTCGCCTGGACGCTGCTCGTCCTCGCCATAGCCGCGATCAACTACGCGGGCCGGTTCGCGAGCACCGGCCATGCGTCGAGCAACGCGCGAAACAACGAGGTGTACAGCTACTCGACGTTCGCGGGCGGGCTCATCGTCTACGCGCTGTGGCTCGTGTTCGTGCTCGCCATCGCCGGCGGCAGCCGCGATCTGCTCGCGCTGCGCAGGCCGCAGTCGTGGAAACGGGGCGCACGGCTCGCGATCGGGGCGATCGTCGCCATCTACGTCCTCGAGGCCGCCGTGTCGTTCATCCCTCTGCCGGAGAGCCCGGGCAAGGAGCAGGGACTGACGCCGACACACTGGGAGCCGGCGCACGCAGGCGCGTTCGCCGCGAACGTCGTCCTCTTCACGCTCGTCGCACCGCTCGTCGAGGAGCTCACGTTCCGGGGACTCGGCCAGTCGCTGCTGCTCGCCTTCATGGGGCCGTGGCCGTCCATCCTCCTCGTCGGGCTAGCCTTCGGCCTCGCGCACGGGCTCGTCGAGGCGCTGCTCGTCCTCGTCCCGTTCGGCGCCGCACTCGCGTGGCTGCGCAACCGGACGGACAGCGTCTACCCCGGAATGATCGTGCACGGGCTCTTCAACGGCGTCGCGCTCGCCGCAGCCGTGCTCGGCTGACGCCGCGTTACTCCTCTTCGCCGTCTTCGACCGCGAACTGGTCCGGCGTGACCTCGTCGAGGAAGTTGCGGAACTTCGCCACCTCGTCGTCGAGACGCTCCTGGTCGATCTCCTCGCCCTCGAACTCGATCGCGGACTCCTCGATGACGCGGTCGGCGGCGAAGATCGGCGCCTCGGCGCGGATCGCGAGCGCGATCGCGTCGGACGGGCGCGAGTCGACCTCGATCTCGCTGCCGTCCTGCTGCAACGTGATCTGCGCGTAGAACGTGTTCTCCCGGAGCTCGGTGACCGTGATGCGGATGATCTGTGCGCCGAGCTGGTCGAGCACGTCGCTCAGGAGGTCGTGCGTCATCGGCCGCGGCGGCGCCTGGCTCTGCAGCTTCATGAGAATCGCCGCCGCCTCTGGATGCCCGATCCAGATCGGCAGGAACTTGTTTCCCTCGGCGGTCTTCAGCAGAACGATCGGCTGCTTGCCGACCAAGTCGAAGCTGACGCCGTAGATGAGCATCTCCTGCATCCCCGACCTCGAGTCGAATATAGCTCAGGCAGGCGGTTCGAAACCCGTATCCGAAGCGCCGGTGCCGGCGTTCAGCCGACATGCTCCACCACTGGCTCGACGACGTCGAGGGCTTCGAGGCGATCTCCCAGGACCGGGAGGCGCGCCAGATCTTCCTCCGCATGTCCGCGATGTCGCGGGACGGCTCCCTGCCCGGCTTCCTCGAGGAGGTCGCGCGGGAGCGCGGGCTCGACGACGAGACGAAGGGCCAGCTGGCCGAGCTCGCGCAGGACGCGAGCTTCCTCCAGGCGGTCGAGGAGTATCTCCGCCGCACCCAGCTCGCCCATTAGGCACTCCGGTTTAGCCTCGCTATATTGGCGCTCGCTCGCGGGCGATTAGCTCAGTTGGTTAGAGCGCCGCTCTGATAAGGCGGAGGTCCGTGGTTCGAATCCACGATCGCCCATTCCGACCTGCCGAGCCGCCACTGCGGGAACGGCGCATAGGCGTCTCGCGGCGAGACCGTCTCCTCCTCGACGCCGCAGTGGTGCCGGAGCGCGAGCTCCGAGCGCGGGTAGAAGAGCGCCTTCCCCTCGAGCCGCGCACCGACCATGAGCAGGACGCACGGGCCCGCTCCGGCGCCGACGAACGAGTGCTCGGTGCCGGGCGGGCAGTGCACGAAGTCCCAGCGCCGCAACGGCCGCTCCTCGCCCTCGATCAACGCGACGCACTCGCCGGCGAGCACGAGGAAGTCCTCCTGCGCCGACTCGCTGTGGTAGAGACCGCTCGGCTTCCCGGGCTGGATCACCGTCAGCGTGATCCCGAGCTGCTCGAACCGCTGCGGCTCGAGCTCGGGACGCTCTGCCAGCACGCGCGGCGACGACTCGAACACGCAGCGCGCGCCGAACGCGTCGTTCTCGACCCACGCCGCCTGCTCCGCGTTGACGACGAACCAGCCGGGCGTGACCGGAACAAGCCCGGAGCCGGCGTCCTCGAGGCGCGCCACGGTCATGTCAGGAGCAATCCTGCCATCCGCCGCCGCGCCAGCCAGATGCCGAACACCCCGAGCACGACGAGGTAGCCGGCGTCAACGAGGTTCATCGGGCCGACGGTGCCGAGCGTGAGCGACCGGATGAGAACGATCGCGTGGTACAGCGGCGAGAACCGGACGATCCACTGGATCGCGACGGGGTACACGCTCAGCGGATAGAAGGTCGCGCTGAAGAGGAACATCGGTAGCTGGAAGAGCTGCACCGTGTCGAAGTCCTGCCAGCTGCGGATGAACGTCGACACGCCGATCGCCATGCCCGCGAAGCCGAAGCCGACGACCATTGCCGCCGGCAGGGCGAGCGCACCCCAGTACGAATGGATGAGCCCGAGCGACGCGATCGTGATGATGAACGCCGTCGCATACAGGACGCCGCGGAACTGCGCCCAGCCCGTCTCGCCGATCGCGACGTCGGTCGGGCCGATCGGCGTCGACAGCATCGCGTCGTAGATCTTCCCGTAGCGCAGCTTCCAGAAGACGTTCGTCATGCCGTCGTAGACCGCGCCGTTCATCGCCGACGACGCGAGCAGCGCCGGCGCGATGTAGCTCGCGTACGAGAAGCCGCTGATCGCCCCGACGT
>Ga0265338_10006002_pt1 | contig 15610 bp, 16 predicted proteins | sample 42126metaG_FD_193579 | JGI IMG/M metagenome (GOLD analysis project Ga0265338, IMG submission 193579) | Rhizosphere microbial communities from Carex aquatilis grown in University of Washington, Seatle, WA, United States - 4-21-26 metaG | ecosystem: Host-associated > Plants > Roots > Rhizosphere... | reverse complement strand
GATCGAGGCTCACTCCGCGGAATACGCGTGGCGATTTCGCGGCCGCGAGAATCGCCTCAAAGTAATCACGCCTGGCGAGCCGCGGGAATTGCTTCCCGGCTCGGAGGCCGAATTCATTACTGAACATTATTGGGGCTACGCCCACCAGCGGGACGGCTCGTCCATGGAATATCAGGTCGAGCATCCCCGCTGGCGCGTGCGCGACGCCACGAAGTCCGAATTGGATTGCGACGTGGCAGGCCTCTACGGCGAATCGTTCAACGAAGCGATTTGCGGCGAACCATGCTCAGCATTTCTGGCCGAAGGTTCGGGGGTGACGGTTCATTGCGGGGAAAGATTGAGAATTTCTTTTTAACTTAGCCGTCGGGCTAAAGCCACTGTGTTAGAGCAAGAAAGAGAGGAATGAATCTCGGGAATCGTTAAATTAAGATTCATTCCCCCGGTTCTGCAATCAGGTTAGCTCAGGACAATTTCTTTTTGGCATCGTCCGGTAACTCGATTTTGGTTTTACCGGCGTCTTTAATTTCGGTGGTGGTGGTGGGTTGAAAGTCGCGTTCCTCACCTTGGAAATCCATTTTGCCGGACAATTTAGTTTCGTATTTGGTGATTTCGCCGTCCTTGATCCAGATTTTCACGGAACATTTGGCGTCTTTGGGCGCAGGGCGATTGCCGCCGTCGGGCGGAGGGCCAAACCCAAACCCGGAGGTCAGCATCGCTTCAGCGCCCTCTTTCGTGAGATTGCCGATGAGGACATCGCCATCCTTCTTGAGTTCCCCTATCTTGGCGATGATTTCTTGGAGTTCCGCGGCCGGGGTCTTGATATTCTGCATCCGGCGCACCATGAAGGTGTTGGGATCAAATCCGCCACCGCCATCGCCGAGTTCATCAGCTGTTTTCCAGCCGCCCTCGGTCTTCACAACCACCTTCTTGTCCTTGGCCACCCCAATGCTGGTGTTATCCTGGAATTGGGATGAAAGCCAGATGTATCCGTCTTTATCGACTTTACCTTCCGTTGGGCCTGGGGTGAACGGGGAATCGGGACCGAGGTCCATGGTCGATTTCCAACTATAACCTGCTGCCGCCAATTTTTTTGCGGCGGACGTGACGTCGTCTTTGGGACTGGAATCCGCAGCGAGAAGGGTTCCTGCTGCGAAGAGCAATGCACCGAACAATATATTTTTTTTCATGTGGGTTTGGTTTATAGCTTATCGATACCTGTTGCCAGGGTAGCATTTGAATTAAGCGGTACCAATGCCGTGACAAGCGCGAACATTAGCAATGAGGGACCCCAAAATGCGAGTTGGGCTTCCTTAAACGTTACCCGGCATTTCCTTCCTCTCTCCACGATGAAATTTTTGGACTGATTTTCTCGTAACCGCAACTTTTTTGCCTGCAGGTTCCACCCGCATTTGACACCCGTGCTATAACAGGACCGACAGAAGGAGAGAAGAAGGCCAAATGGAACCGGCGACAAAACAATTTGGAGCGTGCGAAAATGCTCTTTTCAAAGCCCGCGCTCACTCGTCCCTCAACCAATTCACGATAATTGGCGTAATTCGCGTAACACGGCCTCCGTTCTCTCCGGTTGCTCCTGTTAAACTTCCCCAAACCGGTCCCGTCGCCAGGCTCCGCTTCGGGCAAGTCAAACCCAGTCGCCCCTAGTCGCCCCTTAAAAAATAACTTTTTGTTCTTTGACAATATAAACGTAGCAGCCGACGTGAGTCGGCTCCGATTTTAAAGATCGTTCCGTCGGCTTCCGCGAAGACTGGATTCGGGTCAAGCCAACCCAAGGTTCTTCAGCACGCGAACCGTCGAGTGCGCCTTGTTCAACGTGTAGAAATGAATCCCCGGCGCGCCGTTGCTGAGCAGGTCTTCGCACTGCTTTGTCGCGTATTCGATGCCGAATTCCGTGGCGGCGGCTTCGTCGTCGCCAATTGCGTCGAGTTCGGCCGCCAGCGGGACGGGGATGCGCGCGCCGCACATGGCGGTGAATCGCTTGATCTGGTTCGCGTTGAGAATCGGAACGATGCCCGGCACGATCGGAGCCGTCACGCCCTGTTCGCGCAGGTAATCGCGAAACTCGTAAAAATCCGCGTTGTCGAAAAATAATTGGGTCAGGACATAATCCGCACCCGCGTTGATTTTATTTTTCAGGTAACCCCAATCGACGTGCTTGCCCGCCTTGCAGGCCACATGACCCTCGGGAAAACCCGCCACGCCGATGCTGAAATGATCAAACTCCCGAATGAATTCCACGAGCTGGTTGGAATATTCGAAACCACCAGGGGTCATCGTGAACGCCCCGCCGCCCGGCGGATCGCCGCGCAGCGCGAGGACGTTGCGGACGCCGAGCGCGCGAATTTGCTCAAGCAACGCGCGAATCTCCTCTTTGGTCGCGGACACGCACGTAAGATGGGCCACGGCCGTCAGGCCATGTTGCTTCTGGATGCGATCGACAATCATCAACGTCTTCTCGCGCGTGCTGCCGCCAGCCCCGTAAGTCACGGAGCAATAGTCCGGCTTCGCCAGCATCAGGGCGGGGATGGTTTTTTCGAGAAGGTTGTGATCGCCCTCCGGAGTTTTAGGCGGGAAAAATTCGAAGGAAATCACCGGCTGGCCGGTGGCGCTTTTGGCGGCGTAAATGTCCCGGACCAACTCACCGCGGAATTCAGTTTTGTTGCTCATCGGCTCAAAGGCGACTAGTTGCCAGCGAGAATAGCGGAAGCGCGAAGCCGATGCAAATAAAAAATCATCATATCTGGATATGATGATATGTATATGGGATGGCCACACAAACCGATTAACGTGCGCGGCACAGATGCAGCCGGGTGACACTATTCGGAAACGCCGATCTCCTGCTCGGCAAGTATCAAGAGCTGCAGAGAAACGGGGCCGCATTAGAGACTGGCGCTCCGACTGCGGTTAGGTTTCGGTGTCAAGCTGCACTGATGCAGCCGGTTGACGAATTCGACATTCGACATTTTTCCGCATCCCGCATAATTTTGACTTAATGAAGTCGATGACGGGATATGGTCGCGGGGAGTGCTCGCAGGACGGGTTCAAGATAACGGTCGAGCTGAGCTCCGTGAACCGCAAGCAGAGTGAAATTTCCATCAATCTTCCGCGGGAGATGGAGATGCTCGAAGCGCAGATGCGCGATTTGATCAACCGCCATATCGCGCGCGGACGGCTCACGGCGCGGGTGTCGCTCCATTCAGGCGGGAACTCGGCGGCGCGGATGCACTTGAATGTGCCTTTGGCCAAGGCTTACACCCGCGAGTTGAACAAGCTGGCGAAGCAATTGAAACTCTCCGGCTCGGTGACCCTGGACCATCTCGTGCGCGCGCCCGGAGTTTTTCAGACGGACGAACAAATTGCGGAGGAAGAAAATTTCTGGCCCGCGATCGAGAAGGCGTTGAACAAGGGACTGTCGGCGCTGGTGAAAATGCGCGAGCGGGAGGGCGCGCACTTGAAGCAGGATTTAATCGAGCGCGTGGTCATTATGCGCCAGGCCGCCACCCAGGTCATGAAGCACGCGCCCAAGGTGGCCGAACGTTATCGCGACCAGCTCATCCAGCGCATCCAAGAGGCAAACCTCCAGGCCCCCGCCGCCGACGATGACCGGTTGCTGAAAGAGGTGGTCTATTTCGCCGATCGTTCGGACATCACGGAGGAATTAACACGCCTGCAAAGTCACTTTCAACAATTTGACGATTGCGTGAAGACCAATGAGCCGGTCGGGCGCACCCTGGATTTTTTGGCGCAGGAAATGAACCGGGAAATCAATACCATCGGCTCGAAAGCGAATGACAGCCTGATTTCGCGCGAGGTAGTCACGCTAAAAGCGGAATTGGAAAAATTTCGCGAGCAGGCGCAGAATGTCGAATGAGCCGCAAACGCCAGGATAAGGACAAGATGAAAGTGCAATCCCAACCCGCAGCCGCGGTGGCAAAAAGCGACGGCCCAAAACCGGCCGCCCCGGTGAAAGGCCCGATACTCAACCCTCTGCTCGTGCTGATCTCGGCGCCCTCCGGTGGTGGGAAGACCACGCTTTGCCAGCAATTGCTCGCTATCCGCCCGGGCATGACGCGGGCGATCACCTGCACGACCCGCGACCCGCGCGCCGGCGAAAAAGATGAAGTGGATTACTATTTTCTCGATGCGGGGTCGTTTCTCAAACGCGTGCAGGCGGGAAATTTTCTGGAGCACGCCACGGTTTTTGGAAACAGCTACGGGACCACGAAATCCGAGGTGCTAAACAAGCTGCGCCAGGGCAAAGACGTATTGCTAAACGTCGATGTGCAGGGCGCAGCGACCATTCGCGCGCGCGCTGAAGAAGAGCCGGAATTGAAGCGCTCGCTAATCACCGTGTTTCTCACGCCCCCGTCGATTGCCATTTTGGAGGAGCGCTTGAAAAAGCGCGGAACCGATTCCGCGGCGACCATTCAAAAGCGTCTCAGTGTGGCGCGGCAGGAAATCGGCCAGTGGAAAAATTTTGATTACCTGATCATCAGCGACACGATCCAGGAGGATTTGCGGCGGATGCAGTCCATTATTGACGCGGAAAAAATGCGCACGGCGCGCGCCGTGGCGCCGGAATTATGAGTCCAAAGTCCAAAGTCCAAAGTCCAAAGTCACCGGATGCCGTTCGCAATATTGTCTTGGGCGTGACCGGGTCGATCGCGGCGCATCGGGCGGCGGATCTGGCCAGCTTGCTCACCAAAAAGGGCGGCTTGGTGCATGTGGTGATGACGTCGGACGCGCTGCGGTTTATCACGGCGGTGCCGTTCCAAACGCTTTCGCGGAACCCGGTCGTCACGGATTTGTACGATGAAGACGAAGGGTGGAAGCCCACTCACATCAAACTGGCGGACGAAGCCGGTTTGTTGCTGATCGCGCCCGCCACGGCGAACACCATTGCCAAGCTGGCGCTCGGAATTGCCGATGATGCGCTGTCGTGCATTGCGCTGGCGCTGAATCCGAACGCGAAAATTTTGATCGCGCCGGCGATGAACGGGAAAATGTGGCTGCACCCCGCCACCCAACAAAACGTCGCGACCCTCAAAAGCCGCGGCGCGGAATTCATCGGCCCGGAAGAGGGGTTGCTTTCGTGCGGTTACGAGGGCATCGGCCGGTTGTGGCCGGTCGACCAAGTGGCGGCGCGCGCGATGGAATTGCTCGCTTGAATGCGCCGCGCATTTGGGAGGCAATCGCGGTATTCGTTCGATGAAAGTCCTTGATTCACGATGGATGAAAGGGCTGTTGACCTTCCGGCCCGAGCCGGAGCAGCAGGCGCGGCGCATCGTGAAGATGCAACTGCATGTCGTTCTCCCGGCCAAGGTCGGGATCATCGCGGTCATCCTCTGGTACGTCTTCACTTCAGCGTGGACGCAGGAGGCTCCGAACACCCACGACATCGCGGTGAATTTTTTTCGGACCTATTTTCTCGCCTACTCGGCCTCCAATCTTTCCGTCGCCGCGATTTTCATTTTTTGGCAGCGGTTTCCTCTCGGGCTCTTTCAATGGCTCGTGTTCACCCTCGGGTTGCTGGATGGCCTTTTCGTCTCAGGCCTCGTCGTGATCACGGACGGTTTTACGAGTATCGCCTACTGGCTGTTCCCCGTGTTGATCGTTCTCAACGCCTTGAGCATTCCGCTGGCAGCCCCGCAAATTGTGCTGAATCTGCTGCTCGGCTTCTTCTATTTGTGCGCCGGCCTGCTGTATCCTCAGGTGCAATTGGCCGAATCGCAGGCGCCGGTGCTGCATCGCCTGGGCACGAATGCGGTGGCGTCTGCCACGAACTCCCTGGCTCGAACGCCCCTAACCTCCACGAACTCCCTCGGCGCCGGGGCGAACACCAACCGCCCGAAGCCGACGAGTTACCCGTGGATACAGGAGTTGCCCCCTAAACCGGAAGAAACCTCCCTTGAGCCCGATCTGCCGCGGGTGTTCCTGTTATGGATGCTCACCGCGTGCTGTTACGGCGCTCAGGCGCTCCGGCGAACGATCGAGGAATCTCGGGAATTCGCGGTGCGCGAAGGGCAACTGCTTTACGCCGGCCGGCTTTCCGCCGAGTTTGCCCACCAGATTAAAAATCCACTCGCCATCATCAACAACGCGGTGTTCTCGCTCCAGCGCGCGGTGAAGGAGGGCCGCCGGGATATTGCGCCCCAACTCGAAATCATCCGCGAAGAAGTCGAGCGCTCGGACCGGATCATCACCCAAATCATGGGCTACGCTCAATTAAGCGAGGGTCACGTCGAAAAGCTCGATTTGGTGGACGAGGTCAATCGCGCGGTGGAGGAAACTTTTCCCGCCGCGATGGAATCAGGCGTGCGGATAGAACGCCGTTATGCGCCGCATCTGCCTCCCCTGCTGATGCAACAGAAGCATCTCTCGCAGATTCTCATCAATATCCTCCAGAACGCGCGCGAGGCTCTCAACGGAACGGGTAAAGTGACCGTCACCGTGCTCGTTCGCCGCGATGAATCCGTGGAAATCATCATCGCCGACACCGGTCCGGGCATCGCCCCGGAAAAAATCGAGAGAATATTTGAGCAATACTATTCCACGAAAGAAAAAGGCACCGGCCTGGGCCTGGCCATCGTGAAGCATAATGTGGAACTCTACGCCGGCCAGGTCAGAGCCGAATCTGAGCTTGGAAAAGGAACCCGATTTATCCTAAACTTCCCTGCGAAAACAGTAATGAAACATGTGTCCAGGCAGAGTTAGCCCAATGTCTAAAGTCCAAAGCCCAAAGTCACGGAAGGTGAAATCTGGGGTTGGTCTGGTGAACCGCGGACTACCTCCTTTGGACTTTTCGCTTTGGACTTTGGACTATGAAACTGCCCCCGGTCCTCGTCGTTGATGACGAGAAAAACATGCGCCTGTCGCTCAAGACAATGTTGAGCGACGACGGGTATTTGGTGCAGACCGCCGAATCCGCCGAAGAGGCCCAGGTTCTAATGACGCGCGAGAGCTATTTCATGGTCATCACGGACGCGCGGCTCGGCGGGATGAGCGGCTATGAATTCCTGGCGAATCTCCACAAGCTCTGGCCGGACACTCCGGCATTAATGATCACCGCGTTTGCCACCCCAAAGCTGGCCGTGGAGGCCATCAAGGCGGGGGCCATTGATTATCTTTCAAAGCCGTTTGCGCCGGAAGAATTGCTCCACGCCGTGGGCCGCTGCGCCGAGCGCTATCGGTTGCTCCAGGAAAACGCCGACCTCCGCGCGCGCGCGGGCGGCGCGGCGCAATTGGAGGATATTGTGGGTGAATCCGCCAAAATGCGCGATGTCCGGCAGTTGATCCAAACGGTGGGACCGACGGACGCGCGGGTTTTGATTTTAGGCGAGAGCGGCACAGGCAAGGAGTTGGTCGCGGGCGCCGTGCACAGCCTCAGCAATCGCCGCGCCGCGCGGTACGTGCGCATCAATTGCGCCGCGATACCGGAAACGTTGCTCGAAAGCGAATTATTCGGCCATGAGAAAGGGGCGTTCACCGGCGCCCTTAAACAGAAACCGGGGCTCGTCGAGGAGGCCAATGGCGGAACGATTTTCCTGGATGAGATCGCGGACATGAGCCGGCCCTTGCAGGCCAAACTACTGCGCTTCCTGGAGGACGGCTCGTTCACACGCGTGGGCGGGACGCAGGAATTGCGTGTCAACGTCCGCCTCATTGCCGCGACCAATCGCGATATCGTGCAGGCCATTCGCGAGGGAAATTTCCGCGAGGATTTATTTCATCGCTTGAACGTGGTGCAATTTCGCCTGCCGCCGTTGCGCGAGCGCGATGACGATGTGCCGCTGTTGGCCGAGCATTTTCTCCAGCATTTCAGCGCCACCATGAACAAACGGGTGAAGTCTCTCTCTCCGGCTGCTGCGCGAAAGCTGCTCAATCATCATTGGCCCGGGAATGTGCGTGAATTGAAAAATGTGATCGAACGCGCGTTGATCCTGGAACGAACGGAGGAAATCCAATCGGCGAGCCTGCCGGATTTCCAGGTGGAAGCGCAGTTGCACAAATCTGCGGCCCCAAAAATGACCGGCAGCGAGTCGCTGGATGAACTGGTCACCGGTTTCGAGCGGCAACTAATCGCGGACATATTGGAACGCAACGGTTTCAACCTGGGCAAAACGGCCGAGCAATTGAAAATCAGCCGTCATGCCTTGCGGTATCGCATGCAACGGTTGAACCTGACGTTGCCGGGTGAAGCTGACGATGAAAAAACGGTGGCGGCTGGAAAGGAAATCCCTCAATGATTATAGCGGAGTTAATGGCGGAGGTGGATGTCGACGTGTTCTCGTCCTGGACGAAACCAGGATCAGTGGTCGGGCAACTGGCGCTGGTCGTGGGGGCGGTATTTGTGGTCGGATTCGTTATTTTTATTTGGGCCGGGTTTATCAGGAAGCCGCGGCGCCGAAAACTTTCGCATCACCATGCTTCCGACTACAGCGGTGACGGATCGTCGGCCCGAGACAAACGAAGATCACCGTTCTCGCATTTATTCCGCAAGAAACGGCATAAACGACACCACAGCCGTGAGCGGCCACTGAACCCGACGCTTTCGCAGATTGGCGGATTGCCCCCGCGGCGGGATGATCATCGGCCCTCCTGACCATGCAAGAGAGCCGGACCATCACTCAGAAAAGCGCGTCCAATCTTGCCTTGGCGTTCATTTTGTTGCCCAAACCCCGGCGGGATGCCATGTCGGTCCTTTACGCATTTTGCCGCGAGGTGGATGACGTTGCGGATGAGGACCAGGTGCCGGTTGAGAAGCGCCGCGAACAACTCGGCGCCTGGCGCGACGACGTGCGGCGCGCGAGCGAAAATGGAGCACCGCAGTTTGCGGTGAACCGTGAATTGCAACCGGTTATCGGTCAGTTTCAGCTTCCGTTCGCCCTGTTCGATGAACTCATCCAGGGCTGCGAGATGGATTTGCAGATCAAACGCTACGAGAATTACGAGCAACTCGAATTGTACTGCTATCGCGTCGCGTCGGTCGTCGGTTTGTTGAGCATCGAAATTTTCGGCTACCGCAATCCGGCGAGCCGCGATTATGCGATTTACCTCGGCAAAGCCCTTCAGTTGACCAACATCTTGCGGGATGTCCGCACCGATGCGGAACGCGGGCGGATTTACCTGCCGAAATCCGAGTTGGCCCGCTTCAACGTCAGTGAACAGGAAATTTTGAACTTTGAATACTCCGAACGGTTTCGGAGCCTCGCGGAGAGCGTCGCGGCGCGCGCGAAGAAATTCTATCAACTGGCCCGCGAAACTTTGCCCCCCGAAGACCGCCGTTCAATGGTGGCCGCCGAACTGATGGGCTCGGTTTATTGGCGCCTGTTGCGAAAGTTGGAGCGCCAACAATTCAATGTGTTTGGGCCAACGCCAACCCGCCTCAGCAAGGGGCAGAAGTTGCTGCTGATTTTTCGTTCGTGGTGCCGTTTCATTTTCCGCGTTGCTTCGCCAAACTATGGCCCTGCCTGAAACGCCAGGTTTGGAACCCCGTCCCACGGCCGGTGCGATCATCTCCCATTCGGCTAAAGCTGAAACCGCGAACCGGCGGCTGATCGTCAACGCCGATGACTTCGGGCGCTCGCGGTCGATCAATGAGGCGGTCATCCGCGCGCATCGCGAGGGTATTCTCACCACCGCCAGCCTGATGGTGAACGAAACCTCGTGCGGCGAGGCGGTCGCGTCGGCGAAGCAGCATCCCTCGCTGGGTGTGGGACTTCATCTCACGCTTCTGATGGGGCATTCGGCGATGCCGCCCGGGGAAATTCCCGGACTCGTGAACGAGCGCGGAGAATTTTTAAACGATCCGGTCAAAGTGGGTTTCCGATATTTCTTCCGGCGCGAGTTGCGCGAGCCATTGCGGCGCGAAATACACGCCCAGTTCGCGCGGTTCCGCGCCACCGGTTTGCCGCTGGATCACGTCAATGGCCATTTGCACCTGCATTTGCACCCGACGGTGTTCAGCATTCTCATGGAAGACGCCGAAGTGCTAGGCATCGAGCGCATGCGCCTGACCCGCGACCCGTTCTGGACGGATCTGCCCCTCGCGAGCGGTCAGCGGCTGTATCGCGCGATGCATGCGCTGATTTATTTTATTCTTTCGGGGCGTGCGCGCGCTCGATTCGCGCAGAAACGAATCCGCCACACGCAGCGGGTGTTTGGTTTGTTGCAGAACGCCCGCGTCGATGAGGCTTATATCCTGAAACTGCTGCCGGTGCTTCCCACCGGAGAATCCGAGCTTTACTCACATCCTTCGCTCGACAACTTTAAACATGAATTCGACGCCTTGATCAGCCCGCGAGTCAAAGAGCAGGTAAAAAAGCTCGGCATCAGCCTGATTCGTTATCAGGATTTGTAATCGCGGAGGAAGTTTTGCTGTATCATCAAACCGTTATTACAAATTTATGCTGAAATTCCTGATTATCCTCCTCATCGGCCTCACCTTCGAGTCCATCGGCGTTGTCATGCTGAAAAAGGGAATGGAAAAAATCGGCGAGGTAAAAGAAGTAAGCGTCAGCGAAGTCACCCGCATCGTAAAAGCTGGGGCCACGAATGGTTCGATCTTGCTGGGCGTATTTTTTGAAGCGCTGTTCTTTGCCGTCCTGCTCATTCTGATGTCCCGGAGCGACATCAGCCTGCTTTGGCCTTTGACGGGGTTGAGTTTCGTCTTTGCCACCTTTGCGGCAATTATTTTTCTCGAAGAGAAGGTGACCCCGCTGCGTTGGGCGGGCGTGGCTCTGGTCGTAATGGGCGCCGTCCTCATCGGTTACAGTGAAAAAGCGAACGAGCGCGCCAAAGCCGCCGTCGCCCCTTCAACCTCCGCCGTACCGGAGCGACCGCAGTAATTTGTTAAGTACTTCGGCAAGCTATTGCGCGGCCAAACGGGTATTGCGCTGCAACTCGAGTAATTTCGGGATTTTGCCAGGCGCTCTTGCCAGGGCGAACGCCAGCTTCGGAAAAGAAATCGTCTGCTTCGAAGTCATTAACCTGTTGAAATCGAGCGGCAGATCCTGATTGGCGGTATCGGAGATCACCCGTATGGTGGCGCTCGGGATTCTTTTGCCGCGGCAGATCTCGCGGATTACACCGGACTCCATTTCCACGGCATCGGCGCCCGTGTTCTGCCGCAGGACGGTCTTTTCGAGCGCGGTCGTCGCGACGCGCAAGGCACAACAGAATTTCGCGGGCACCGCGCCTGAGGCTTTAAGCTTTTCGGCGAGATCTCCTTTGCTGTCCGCCTCAAACAGCACATCGCCAATTTCCAGTTCGGGATTTAACGCGCCGGCGAAACCGCACGTGAGCACAAGATTTGGCGTCGATTTTTCAAACCACCGCTTAAGCATTCGTTCCGAGTTTTTTCTCCCCATCCCGGTGACGAGAATCTCGGGACGGCCGAAGTCCGTCAGGCTGGGCGGGGCTTTGCGGAAATCCGCCGCCTCCTCTTTCACGGCAAAACAAACCAGCACTGCTGGGCATGTCTCACTTGATCCCACTCAACCGCTCCTTCCAGATTTGATAGAGCAAAACCGTCGCCCGCACATCGCGCAGGCAATATTCCGCGATCTCGCGAAACTTGCCTTCCGCCAGCAAATGGCTGACGTCCATGCCGGTCACACCGTGGCTCTTGGGTGATTCGATGCCGAACGCCTTGCAGTAAAAATCCAGGTTGAACCGCCGCGCCGCACCGTCGCGCCCGCTCACGTTGTAAAAAGTCAATTGCTCCGCCAGATCGCAGTGCGGATCGGTCTGGTAACGGTAACCGAGCCAGTCTTTGCGCGAGATGGGCACGTTAAGCAGAGCAGAGCGAAGATAAATGAACGGCACGTCGAAACCACGGCCGTTGAAGGTCACGATCGAGTCGTAATGCTTGGCCACGTCCCAGAAAGCAGTGAGCAATTCCGGCTCATCGGCGCAGGGTACGAACTCGACCGGGCCCGCCTCGGGCGCGTCTTCCTCGAAATCCTCGGCGGTGAAAAGCACCTGCCCGCGCTGGGTTTCGGCATTCAGCATCGCGATGCAAACGACCTGCGACGTGAACGGCCACAAGCTGCATTGCCGCGTCAACTCCGCGCGCCGCTCGGTGCGGGCAACCTCATCGGCAATTTTTTCGCACTCACGAAAAAGGTATTCCTGCTGCGCCTCGTCGAAGTGTTCAATGGGCAGGGCAGAGGTTTCGATGTCAAACACCAGTTTGGCCATGCGCGGATTTAACTGCCAAGCGGGTAGGCACGCCAAGGAAATTATCACGATCAGCTGACAGCGCAGCCGCAATGCGAGGTCCGGCCACCGGCGATATCAGGATAAATGGATGAATGGATCGTTGGATTATTGGTTTGTTGGATTGCTGGGGGAACGGTCGAACACGCCACAAGTCCAACGGCCCAATAATCCATTTATCCACCTATTCGGTCTGTTGCCCCTGCATGGGGTATGGAAAGGATTTGTTTTTTCAGTCCGCACGGGTTAAATCATCGGCGGCTGTGATAAACCCAACCCAATCGCCATTGAGCACGCCTAACCGCCGTATCGCGGCGATTGCCGTGCTGGTCCTGGCCGTGGACCAGATCACCAAGGCCATTGTGCTGCGGTTTCTCCCGAACGTTTGGGACGAGAAAACGGTCCTCGAAGGTTTCTTCAAAGTCGTGCACTGGCAGAACACCGGCGCGGCGTGGAGTTCGTTCACCGGCAAGAATGGATTGCTCGCGCTCATAGCAATTGTGGCGCTGATCATCCTGTACTTCAGCCGGCATCACTTTAATTCGCACACCCTGCTCGGCCAACTTGCCTTCGGCATGGTCATCGGCGGCATCATGGGAAATCTCGTGGACCGCATTTTTCGGCAGCACGTGGTGGATTTTATCCGGTTTTATCTGCGGCAACGCGGCGGCGAAGAAACCGGCTTCCCCGCGTTTAACGTGGCCGATAGCGCGATTTGCGTTGGGGTAACCCTCGTTTTCCTGATGACCTGGCGTAATGAGCACACCCCCAAACCCGTCGAATCGCCGTCCGAGTGAAACCTGCCCCACCGCATAGTGGCACGGGCATTTCGCCCGTGAATTTCTGTACGGCTTCGATTCGCACAGGCGGGACGCCCGTGCCACCAAATGTCTTCGCGAACTGAATCTCTGGTGATCGATAAAACGCTGCCGTCCGGACGGCTCGATACTTATTTGCGTGGAAAATTTCCGGCGGCATCGCGCGGCGCGATTCAACGGCTCATCGACGAGGGGCATATTCTCGTCGATGGAAAACGGGTTAAACCCACGCACACCCCGCGCGCGGGTGAGAAGGTGGACGTGCATTGGCCGGAAGCCAAACCCGCTGAAGCGCTGCCCGAGGAAATCCCGTTTGATGTTTTATTCGAAGACGAAACGTTGCTGGTTTTGAACAAACCCGCGGGGCTCGTGGTGCATCCGGCGGCGGGCCACGAGGAACACACGCTGGTGAATGCGCTGTTGCATCATTGCGCAGGCGGGTTGAGCGGCATCGGCGGCGTGGCGCGTCCCGGCATCGTTCATCGCCTCGACAAGGAAACGAGCGGCTGCCTGGTGGTGGCAAAAAATGACGAGACGCACCTCGCGTTGTCGTCGCAGTTCGCCAGCCGGAAGGTGGAAAAGGTTTATCACGCGATTGTTTGCGGAGAGATGACGCGAGACAAAGGTGAAATTCGCGCGGCCATCGCGCGGCATCCCTCGCACCGCAAACGCATGGCGGTGAATGATGACTCCGGGCGCGCGGCTTGGACCAGTTATCGGGTCTTGGAACGATTGCGCGCGGCGACGCTCGTGGAAGCTGGTTTGCACACCGGCCGCACGCACCAGATCCGGGTGCATTTCCAATTTCTAGGTTTTCCGCTCGTTGGTGATTTGACTTACGGTCAGCGGCAGAATCGGCGCTTCGAGGAATTGGTGGGCTTCGCCGCGCCCCGCGTGATGCTGCACGCGTTTCAACTGGCCTTCATTCATCCGCGTTCCGCCAAGCGCGTCCATTTCGAAGCGCCGGCGCCGAAAGATTTTGAGGAGATACTCAAAGCGCTGCGCTGACTTTCGTTTAGGGTTTCTAGGGTGTTTCTCACTTGATCAAGGATCCCGTCGGGTAAAGCCCCCATTGGAAGCGTTTTCGCGCGAGCCTAGAGTTATTTATTTGAAGACGGCGCTTGAAAGCGTCGGTTTCTTTCGAAACCGCAACAGCAACAAATGAATTATCCAGGTTATGACAAAAAGATTTTTAAAACTCACAGCCATCTGCGCGGCCGGCTCGATGGCGGCCTCGGCGTGGGCGCAATCACAATCGCCAGATCAGCAGTCGGGCGGATCATCGGCTGATCGAAGCTGGAGCACCAAACACCTGAGTGCGACCGGACGGAATACCGAGAAGTCCGTCCGCGCCAGTAAACTCACGGGAGCGCAGGTGGCGGATTCCTCGGGCCGGCGACTCGGCACCATCCAGGACGTAATCATCAACGCCTCCTCCGGACGCATTGATTTTGCACTGCTCTCACTGAATTCAAGTGGCTCGGCTTCGGGTTCGGCTAATAACTCAAACAAACCTTCCGATAGCTCCACGGCCGGCCGCAATTCCAGCGGCAAACTCGTGCCGGTGCCGTGGGCGCTCCTTCAGCCGTCCGCCTTCGCGTCTCAATACAGTTCGACTTCCGAACAGCTGGCGTTCACCCTGAACGCGGACCGGAATAAACTGAACGGCGCGCCGGCCGTCGATCTGTCTGACCTCAGCCAGTCCGAATGGCGACAGCGCATTTATTCCTATTACGGCGTGACCCCGCAATCGATGGGCGGCTCGGAATCGTCGCAGGGCGAAATCAAGAACGAAGGAGCACGCCACATCGAAGAATCCACGCCGCCACGGCAGCAGTCGACGCCGTAAACCCCGGGATCCGGGACAATTCCGACGCCAATCCGAAAGCGGCGGCGCGACCAACAGGGTCGAGGGCTTATTGCGCCCTCGCCGCTCCATTGAAAATTTTCTCCGCAGACGCGGATTTTTTTCTTCGCATTTTCGACGGTCCTCCGGTTGAAAGTTTTTGCTCGCGTGTTAGTTTGTCGGGGTGGTCCCTGACCCTCTCGATTTCGTCAGCAGCGAATGGGCGAAGAAACACAACTTTCACGCGAAAGCGTCCCCGCGAGCGCCCCATCGGACGGGGGCTTTCCGCCGGGTCAGGGCCTGTATCCAACCTCCCGTCGCTGGTTTCCCGCTGCCGTTTTCTTCACCGGAATCGCGTTGACGCTGCTGGCGGCTTATTACGCGTCTCGAACCATCCAATTGCGGATGCGCGCCCAATTTGAAACCGCGGCTTTGCGCGCCCGCACGACCATCCGGGCGCGATTCGAGGTTTACGAAACCATGTTGCACGGCGCGGCGGGATTCATTGCGGTTGAAAAGGAAGTGACCCGGGAACGTTTCCAGAAATACGTCGAACGCCTCCGGTTGGACGGGAATTATCCCGGTGTTCAGGGCGTCGGTTTCGCTCCGCGCGTCACGGCTTCGGAAAAGGCCGGCATGATTGCGGCCATCCGGCAACAAGGCGAGCCGTACTTTCGGATCTGGCCCGAGACGGATCGCGCCGATTTTT